>Ga0315909_10000187_pt1 | contig 82796 bp, 48 predicted proteins | sample LakEriMetagenome_11_FD_203527 | JGI IMG/M metagenome (GOLD analysis project Ga0315909, IMG submission 203527) | Freshwater fungal communities from buoy surface, Lake Erie, Ohio, United States - Buoy 2 MA125 | ecosystem: Environmental > Aquatic > Freshwater > Lake | place: USA: Lake Erie, Ohio...
GATTGTGATATTGCTTTCACAAAACCAATTAGAGAATGGATAACAGATGAAATGATTAATGATGATAATTGGTATGGTTCTGATTGTAGATGGTATATATCTCATTCTTATATAAAATCAAAAGGTGATGATATCTTAAAAGCTATGTGTAGTATTATGGAAATTGATGAAAGTGTTGTTGAAAAAAATGAATTGAATGGAATTGGAGCACAATACATAATGAAAGGAATATCAGAAAACTTTTGGAAAATTGTAGAAAATGATTGTGAAAAATTATTTGTTAATATTACCGAATTAAATAAAATAAAAAAAGAAAAAGACCCAACTTATCACGAACTACAAATATGGTGTGCTGATATGTGGGCTGTATTGTGGAACGCTTGGAAAATGGGATATCAAACAATATGCCATTCTAATTTAGAATTTAGTTGGGGAACATCATCGGATAAGTTATGGCAAGATTGTAATATATTTCATAATGCTGGAGTTACAAATTCAAATTCAGGATTATTTTATAAATCAGAATTTATGAATAAACTTCCTTATAATATTGAACTTAATATAAAAGAGGGTACAACATCGTATGAATATTGGAAACTAATACAAAAAACAGCAAAAAAATCAGTTTTAATATGACAGTAAAAGAACAATTTGAAACTTACAAAATTCATCAAATGCAATTAGACCCATATGGCGTATGTAATGCAAGATGTTGGTTTTGTCCTGTAAAATATAAAGGAAACCCTACACATGGAAAAGAAGTTATGAGTCCAGAACTTCTTCGTAAAATTATTGAAAATTTAATTGAAGAAAGAGAAAAAGAAAATGGATTGGTTCATAAAAATTTTGGAGGATTTTATACAGCTCATTATAATGAAATACTTTTGTATCCACATTTTGAAGAATTATTAAAAATATGTCAAGAGTATAGATTATGTTTTATGGTTCTTTCAAATGGTATTCCATTAACGCCTGAAAAAGTGGACCTGATTGTAAAGTATAAAGGAGTTGTAAATGGAATATGTCTAAACATACCAGCATTTGAACCAGAAGTTTGGAGTTTACGAAGTGGGATAAACATAAAGCAATTTGATAAATTAATATCAAATGTAAAATATGCTATGGAAAAATTACCAGATATGGTTCAACGAAAATCATTTTCTATCCAAGTAAATGGTTCTAACCATAATTCATTTAGTGATAGGGGTGGTTGGTTAGATAAAGGTCCTGAATTTCCAATTGATATGGATTTAGACCCAATTACTGGTGAGTTGGCACAGCAAGTTAATAAGGCTAGAGAATTATTTGAAGGATTACAAGTATTCCCAGTTCCATCATTAATAGATAGAGCTGGTTTATTAGACCACATTATGACAAATAAAGAAGCTATAAAAAGAAATTTACAAAAAGGTGATGAAACAAAAAAAGTAATAGGATGTGGAAATGGTAGAGAAGTTGGTGGTAGACCGGTAGGTTGGATACATGTAAATGCTGCTGGTAAAGTATTCCTTTGTTGTAATGATTATGATATGGAAGTACAATTTGGTGATTTCAAAACACAACAATTAAAAGATTTTTGGGGTAATGAAGAACACATAAAAATGGTTGAAAAATCATATGAGACCATTTGTAGAGGGTGTGCTTCTGCGCTTTTTGAATAAATTAAAATATATATATTTATATACAAAAAGTTTTATGCAAAAGAAAGAATCATTATCAACCGAAATAATTGAAAAATTAAGTACAATTCAAAACGATTTAACAAAAATTGTTATGGAATTGGGTCAATTATCTCTTAGAAAAAGAGACTTAAAATCAGAGTTAGAAAACGTAGATATTGTTGAAAAATCAGTACAAACTACGTTTGATGATAAAAATAAAGAACTAAATTCAATGTTAGCAGAATTGGAAAAAACATATCCAAACGGAGAAATTGATTTAGTAGAAGGAGCTGTGTATTTTGAATCGCCAGAATAAATTTGGTAATTTCAAAAAAAATTAGTATATTTGTATCTATTTTATGGAAAGAAAAAAGTTACTCTACATATGTCCACATTTATCAACTGGTGGACAACCACAATACACTTATAAGCAGGTAAAGCACTTTATTGATGATTTTGATATTGAAGTTGTTGAAATTAACAATAGTGGTGGTGATGCTTTTGTTGTTCAAAAAAATAGGATTAAAGAATTAGCCGTGGTTCATACTCTTGGTGAAGATAAATTTCATATTTTGAAAATCATAAAAAATTTTCAACCGGATATTATCCATTTTCAGGAGATTCCGCAATATGATTTAGCAACTCCTATATTGGAAGAAATATTTTCTGAAAATAGAAAGTATTTTATAGTAGCAACTACACATGGTTCATTCACAAACCCAGCAGATATTATTTATCATCCCGATAGATATGTTTTAGTTTCAAAATGGAGTAAACAAAAATTTGATGAAGCAGAGTTGGGAGTAGAAACAATGTTATGGGAATATCCAATAGAAGAATATAAGTTTGATAAAGAAGAAGCAAAAAAAGAACTTGGATTGGATTCAACTTATAAGCATGTACTTATGGTTGGATTATTTGCACCCGGTAAAAACCAAGCTGAAATATTTGCAATAGCAAGGCAATTAGAAAAATACAAAATTAAATTTCATTTTGTAGGAAATCAAGCTGGAAATTTTGAACACTATTGGCTTCCTTTAATGAAACATAAACCTGAGAATTGTATTGTATGGGGAGAAAGAAATGATGTAGATACATTTTATGCAGCGTGTGATATGTTTTATTTTAGCTCTAAATTAGAACTAAATCCATTATCAATCAAAGAAGCTTTATCTTATAAACTACCTTGTATGTTCCGAAGGTTACATACTTATTTGGATACATATGATAATAATCCATTGGTAACATATATTGATGATGATTTGAAATTAACTAAAAGATATATTTTAGAAAAATTAAAACCTGAATTCAATGAAATACCGGGTTGGTTTGCTTATGAAGAATTATACAATGAAATTGTAGAATCCGCTCCATATGATGCTACATTTGTTGAGGTTGGTGCTTGGTTTGGCAAATCAACAAATCATTTAGCAACTAAAATCAGAGAATCTAAAAAGAACATTAACTTTACAACAATTGATACGTGGAAAGGAACTGATGATGAAGAATTGCATCAAAATATAGTAAACACTTTTAATGGTGATATTTTTTATGAATTTATAGATAACACTGTACATTCAAATAATTATGGAACATTTGAAATGATTAAAGATACATCTAAAAATGCATCCAATCAATTTACAAATGAAAGTATTGATTTTATAATGATAGATGCGGGTCATTCATATGAAGCATTAATGGATGATATTAAAGTTTGGTATAATAAAGTAAAACCTGGCGGATATATTAGCGGAGATGACTATGGAGTATTTCATGGTGTTACACAAGCAGCTGATGAGTATTTTTATGGACAGTTTCAAAAAGGATTTCGTTCATTCATTCGTAAAAAACCAAAAATACAAGTAAAACATTTATTAACTAGGCCTGATGATATGAGAGAAAGAGTTTCTATTCAATCAATTAGGCAATTACAAAGGTATGGGATGAACTACCAACCAATCATAAATAAAGTTTATGAAGGAATACCACCAGCTGAACATTGCCGTAGGCCAGAACACATTAGTAAAGATAATAAGCCAGGTGAATTGTATCCTGGTGCTGGGTTAGGATGGATAACTGGTAGACATTATGGATGTTATTTAGCACATAGAGCAGCTTTAGAAACAATGAACGATGAATATGATTATACTTTGGTGTTTGAAGCAGATGCTTTCATTTATACTGGATTAGAAGAATTTGTTGAAATTGTAAATAGAGCATGTTTCTTATCAGAAAGAGATGATGTTTATTTTATATCTTTTGCGAATAATCCATCAAGAGAAAGACATGGTATTGATAATTTGTTTAGCAGAACCGGTTCAAATCAGGATTTAGCACATTGTTATTTAATACCAAATAGAACTAAACAATGGTGGTTGGATAGAATAGAAGATTGTACATGGGATGTTGGTGACCTTTGGTATAATCACGTTTTTTATCACCACCCAAAACCAAGATATACTACAAACAAAGTATATTCAAAGCAAGCAGAAGGATATTCTTTATTAGATGAAACAATTAAAACTTGGAGTTAATGATTTACAATAACTTAAAAAGAAATACTAATTCAAAAGTTGAAGTACAAAATAAACCTAATATACATTTTGTAAAAGGACCTTTTGTTGAAATTAAAGGACCAAAGGAAGCAAATTATAAAGTTGAATTTTATGATAATAGAACAGGAAAAATGTACTATTATGCTGAAATGAAAAATAATTGTTGGGCAAGATGTAGTATTGAATTTTATATTGAGTGGAAAATTGTAATTTATGAAAATAATAATTTATGGCATACTCATATATTTGATGCTACTGATAAAAGAGTTTATATTGCTTTAGATTCAAAAGCATTGGGAGATTCTTTAGCATGGTTTCCATATGTGGATGAATTTAGAAAAAAACACAAATGTAAAATGGTTGCATCAACATTTATGAATGATATGTTTGCTGAAAATTATCCTGAAATAGAATTTGTTGTTCCTGGTACAAATGTAAATAATTTATATGCTATGTTCTCTGTTGGATTATTCTATAATGAGGATAGCTCAATCAATGTAGTAAAAAATCCAAATAATTTCAGAGAACAAACTATGCAAAAAATGTGTTCTGATATATTAGGATTAGAATATAAAGAAGTAAAACCAAAATTAAAAAATAGACCTGTTGTTGAAGACCATGACCTAAAGCAAGTTTGTATAGGTATTCATGGAACTGCACAATCTAAGTTTTGGAATAACCCAACTGGTTGGCAAGAAGTTATTGATTGGTTAAATGGCAGAGGATATACAGTTAAATTACTTTCAAAAGAGGGTGATAACTATATGGGTAACCAATTACCTTCTGGTATAGTTAAGCATCCAAATGGACCTATTGAATTAGTTATGGATGAAATGAAAAAATCCAAAGCATTTATTGGTATTGGAAGTGGATTGAGTTGGTTAAGTTGGGCATTGAATGTTCCTACTGTCTTAATAAGTGGATTTTCTTACAAATGGGCAGAGATGGAAGATTGTGTAAGGATAGGGGCACCGGAAGGAAAATGCGAAGGGTGCTTCAATAGATTACGATTAGATGCTGGTGATTGGAATTGGTGTCCAGACCACAAAGGAACAGATAGACAATTTGAATGTACAAAATTAATTACCGGTCAAATGGTTATTGATGAACTTAAAAAGTTTTTATAATGAAACGTGTTTGGGTAAACGGAGCATTTGATGTATTACATATTGGGCATATAAAACTTTTAGAATATGCTTCTTCTTTTGGAACTTTAAGAGTTGGTATTGATACCGATGAACGAGTTAAAGAAAAAAAAGGAGAATTAAGACCATATAATTCTTTAGAAGACCGTATGGGGTTTATGCGTAGTATTAGATTTGTTGATAGTGTTGTTGCATTTGATTCGGATGAAACTCTTGTAGAACATATAAAGCAGTGGAGACCTGATATAATGATAATTGGTGATGATTACCAATACGAACAAATAATTGGAAAAGAGTATATTCCTAAAATTGAATTTTTCAAAAAAATTAATGGTATTAGTACAACTAAAATTTTAGAAAATGAAAAAATATAAAGTATTGGTTATAGGAGAGAGTTGTACCGATGTATTTGTGTATGGTAAATCGGTAAGAAAATCTCCTGAGGGTAAGGGACCGATTTTTATACCATCTAAGGAAGTTTATAATGGTGGTATGGCACTAAATACAGCAAATAATTTATCAGCAATGGGTATAGATGTTGATATTTATTCCGATACCGGTTCTATAACAAAAACCCGTTATGTAGATGAAGAAACCAATGAATTGTATTTAAGATTAGATGAAAACGATTTCGTAGACAGAATAGATATAAATCAATTACCAAATTTTACTGAGTATCATGCTATTGTAATATCCGATTATTGTAAAGGATTTCTTACCGAAGATGATATAGCTCAGATTTCTAAACTTCACCAATTAGTTATTTTAGATACGAAAAAACATTTAGGGGATTGGTGTAAAGATATGACATTTATTAAACTTAACCGATTTGAAGCACAAAATAATTATGATATAATTTTAGAAAAGAAATGGTTAGAGGATAAAGTTATTACAACTTTAGATGGTAATGGTGCATCTCATAAAGGTACAATATATAAAACGGAAAAAGTAGAAAATGCGGATGTTAGTGGAGCAGGGGATACTTTTGTTGCTGGATTTGTAGCTAGATACTTAGATTCTGAGGATATTGGGGTATCAATTAATTGGGCTAATTATTGTGCAGGTGAAGTTGTAAAGAAAAAAGGGGTTTCTGTGTTTGGAAAATAAAAAATAATATACTTATATATACAAAACAAATAAAAACAAATTTATGGCAGAATTAGACAAAGTACCTGTAAAAAACTCAATTCAGGTTGAAACTGTAAAGTTAGATGAGAGTGTGTTGGAAAGTATTAGAAATCTTAACAACAAAAGCAGCAATATTGTATTGAATGTAGGAACTTTATATTTGAGAAAAAAAGAACTTATTGATGAGTTGGAAAGAATTGAAAATACAATAAAATTAGCTGAAGAAGAATTCAAATCAACTACACTTAGATTAAATGAAATAGGTGAAGAAGTTGATGAGAAATATCCACAAGCAAGAATTAATATCCAAGATGGTACAGTAACGTATCAACCTGGAGCACCTACAAGAAAACAGCAATTACAGCAATCACAACAGCAAGAACAACAACTAAATGTTGCTGGTGATGAAGCTCCAAAAATTGTAAACCAATAATCCCAATATTTATATAGTATATAAACTATATGAAGGGATTAACAAAATTTTTAGTAGAAAGTATATTGGGAGAAGCGGCTAAGATAGACAAAGTAGTTGTTGTCTATTCAGGCCGCTTTCAACCTTTTCATAAGGGTCACTACGCAACGTATGACCATTTGGTTAAAAAATTCGGAAAAGATAGTGTTTATATAGGAACTTCCGATGTAACCGATAATAAAAAATCTCCATTTGGGTTTAAGGAAAAGAAAACAATCATGCAAAAGATGTTTGGTATTCCTTCAAATAAGATAGTACAAATCAAAAACCCATACGCTCCAGAAGAAATACTTAATAAATTTGATTCAAAAACTACTGGTTTTATAACTGTGGTTGGTGAAAAAGATGCATCTCGTCTAAGTGGTAAATACTTCAAACCATATAAAGGTAAATTAGAAGTAGGATATTTGGATAAAGGGTATGTTTATGCAGCTCCGGCACAACCAAATCCTATAAGTGGTACTGATGTACGTTATTGGTTAAGTAGTGGTTCTGAAGCCGAAAGAAAAAAGAACTTTACAAAAGCATATCCAAAATTTGATGACCAAATATTCAAATTGATTACTCTTAAATTAAAGAAATTAAAAGAGTGTATTAATGAAGAAATTAAATTGAATGTAAAGGTTGGTGACCAAATCTTAATGGGTAAATTCAAAAACAAAAAAGTTGTTGTTAAATCTATTGGTAAGGATGAATGGGGTATGCCAACAATTAATGGTAAGAAAGCAGTAACTTTTCGTATTCCAAAAAAAGATAAAATTAGTGAAGGTTCTACAAATCAAATAGGTTCAAATGAAAGAATGGAAGGTGATGATGGTACGGGTCCTTTTGCATCTTCTTGGAAACAATATCATAATCAATCAAAAATAAGAGCAAAAAAAATTGGACACGATGTTGTAGATAGACCAGAAGAAATTAAAAAAGAAAAGGAATTAGTAAATTACAAAGAATTAGACCCACGTAACCAAATTACTAACTTTCCAATAATGCAAGAACCGAAAAATACGGATACTATTGGAAAATTTAGTGCAAGAAGAGCATATACTAATTGGTTAGGAGATGCATTACAGGCTGCAAAAGATATAGGATGGGAAGAAATATTAACAACAAAAGAAAAACAACAAAGAAAACAAGCTGAAATGGATGGTAAGCAAAACATTAAAGTTGTAAAAGAGGGTTTGATTTCAGAAGATGATATAACAAAAATAGTTGATGAAATAATTGATGAAATGGGATTGCCAGGTGGAGCTGGTGTTGGGTTAAGTTTACCGGGTGGATATATTAATGGTGCACCAAATCCAAAGGATGTTAAGAAATTAAAATCAAAGTTAGATAAAGATGGTAGTGAAGAATATCAGCCTGTAAAAGAAGACCAAATACCTGGTGGATTAGCAAAAGGTATGACACTAAAAGATATTGCTAAACATCATAAAATGAGTCCACAAACTCTTAAAGCAGAATTCATAAAAGGATATGCAGTAGAAAGAGAACATACAACTGATGTTAATATAGCAAAAGAAATTGCATTAGACCACCTTTACGAAGACCCAAATTATTATACTAAACTTTCTAAAATTGAAACACCAATGAATGAGGGTTTACTATTAGAAGGTGGTGCATATGGACATATGGCACATCCATTTGATATTGAAATGGGTTTAACATTTGGTGACCTTAAACAAATTGTAGTAAGAGCACTTAATGGTGATTTAGAATTGGCAAGAGAAAAAACAGATGGCCAGGCTTTAGCAATTAGTTGGGTAAGTGGAAGATTAGTTGCAGCTCGTAATAAATCTCATCTTAAAGATAAAGGAGTTGGTGCTATGACAATAGGACAAGTAGCAAATAAGTTTGCTGGTAGAGGTGGATTGACCGATGCTTATAACTTCGCTATGAGTGACCTTTCAAAAGCAATAGGAGCATTATCAGAACCACAAAGAAAAATGATATTCAAAGGTGGTAGTTGTTTTATGAATTTGGAAGTAATATATCCAACATCTGTAAATGTAATTCCTTATGGACAACCACTATTAGTATTTCATGGTACTTTTGAATATGATAAAGATGGTAATGTAATTGGAGAAAACCAACAGGCTGCAAAAATACTTGCTGGTATGATTAAGCAAGTAAATGGACACGTTCAATCTAAATATACAATTCAAGGACCTCCAATGCAAAAACTTCCAAAATCAGAAAAACTTTCTAAATTGCAAGGAAAGTATATTTCTATGATTGGTAAATTACAATCTGAATTTGGATTATCCGATTCCGATGGTGTGGCGGATTATCATCAAGCTTGGTGGACTAAGTTTGTTGAAAAAGGTGCAAAGAAATTAGATACACAAGAAAAAATAGGATTGGTTAAGAGATGGGCTTTTGGTGATAAATCATTCCGTATTAATACAATTCAAGACCCAAAATTAAAAGCTTGGGCTGAGCAAACCGATAAGCAAGACCAACAAAAAATATCTAAACAAAACTTAATGAAGTTTGAAGAAATATTTTTAGGAGTTGGTGCCGATGTACTATCCTTTATGAGTTCAGTACTTACAGCAAATCCTGATAGTGCTAAAAAACAAATGGTAGCTCGTTTAGAAAGTACCATATCTCAAGTAAAAGCAAGTGGTGACCCAAAGAAAATACAAAAACTTAAATTGGAGTTAGAAAGATTAAATGCTTTAGGTGGATTTGATAAAATAGTACCAAACGAAGGTATTGTATTCGTTTATGGCGGGAATACATATAAACTTACAGGCGCATTCGCACCACTAAATCAAATTTTAGGTATATTCTTCGAAAAGTAATCTTTTTTATTATTTTGATATACTTATATATATAAGAATATCGTAAATAATATGTCAAAGGAATTCCAAAAAAAATACATGCACCCAACCCGCAGAAAATTAGCAAATATGGTTGCAACTGGGGGTGAATATGAAAAAGAAAGTTTTGTTTCATTTGCGCAAACCGAATCCAATCGTAAAAGAGAAATTGGAGAAGTTTGGACAGATTCAGATGGTAAAAAATGGGAACAAAAAGAATTTGGTAGAGTAAGAATAAATGAGAATTCGGATACATTTGCGGAAGTTCGTGAATATCTTAACAAATTAAATACTTGTTCTGCTAAAGATTGTAATACAATTAAAGTAAGTCAAGCAGATAAAAAACTTATTTCTAAAACTGGATATTGTGCTAAATGTTTAGCAAAAAAAGAATTAAAAATTAAACAAGATGGTTTGTGGGAAGCTTATACAGATTATAGGTCATTCCAAAATATGATTGCATATGGTAAAGAAGTTATAGCACAATTTCAACAAGCATATAAAGATGTAAAGCAAGAATATGAAATAGTTGGTGAAGATGGTAAATTGGAAAAGTGGAAAATGGAAAAAGATGCTGAAGAAATGAAAGCAGAAATTTTGGCTGATATTAAGAATTTTGAAGAAGAATTGGAAATAGCTTATCAGAAAAGAAATGAAGCTTGGAATAAACTTAAAGATAAAAACTACGATTTGGTAAAACCACCAATTGATTAAGATGGCTCAAAATTTAGGTATAACGCAAAAGAAAAGTCTTAAAGAAATTATAGCAGAAGAATACAAAAAGTGTGCTACTGACCCAATACACTTTATGAAAAAATATTGTATGATTCAGCATCCGGTGAGAGGTAAGATACCTTTTCACCTTTTTCCATTTCAAGAAAAAACTCTAACTGAATTTAAGAACAATCGTTTTAATATAGTTCTTAAATCTCGTCAGACTGGTATCTCAACTTTATGTGCTGGATTTGCTTTGTGGAAAATGATATTCAATTCAGATTTTAACGTATTGGTTATTGCAACTAAGCAAGATGTAGCAAAGAACTTAGTAACTAAGGTGAGAGTAATGCATGAACTACTACCAAGTTGGTTAAAGGGTGGTTCTTTGGAAGATAACAAACTTTCCCTTCGTTTACAAAATGGTTCTCAAATTAAAGCAATTGCATCATCACCTGATGCAGGACGTTCTGAAGCACTTTCTTTACTTATATTTGATGAGGCCGCATTTATTGATGATATTGATGAAATTTGGGTAGCAGCGCAATCCACACTTTCAACAGGTGGTAGTTGTATTTCACTTTCTACTCCAAATGGTGTTGGTAACTGGTTTCACAAAACTTGGTTGGGTGCTGAAGATGGTACAAATCCATTTAATACAATTAAACTACATTGGACAGTACATCCTGAAAGAGACCAGACTTGGAGAGATGAGCAAGAAAAATTATTAGGACAGAAAAAAGCAGCTCAAGAGTGTGATTGTGACTTCGTATCTTCAGGTGATACAGTTATTGAACCTGAGTTATTGATGTTCTATAAAGAAAGTTATTGTCAAGACCCAATCGAAAAGACTGGATTTGATGGAAACCTTTGGAGATGGGAATATCCTACTGCAAATGGTTCTTACATGGTTGTGGCGGACGTTGCTAGAGGTGATGGTTCTGACTTTTCAGCATGTCATGTAATGGATATAATCAATGCAACTCAAGTAGCAGAATATAAAGGTAAAATTGATACAAAAGATTTTGGAAATTTCTTAGTAAATCTTTCAACCGAATATAATGATGCTTTATTAGTAATAGAAAACTCAAACATCGGTTGGGCTTGTATTCAGCAGTGTATAGATAGACAATATAAAAATCTATTCTATATGAGTAAAGATTTGAAGTATGTGGATGTTGAACACCAAATGAGAAACAAATATCGTACAGATGAAAGACAGATGGTGGCGGGGTTTTCAACTACTTCTAAAACACGTCCACTTATTATTTCAAAGTTAGATGAATATTTTAGAGAAAAAGCAGTAACAATTCGTTCAAACCGTTTAATTGATGAATTGTTTACTTTTATATTCAATAATGGTAGAGCTGAAGCTATGAAAAGTTATAACGATGACTTGACAATGGCATTTTCAATTGGATTATGGGTTAGGGATACAGCACTTCGTTTAAGACAAGAAGGAATTGACCTTACAAAAAGAACTTTGGGTGGTATTTCATCAAACCAACAATATAGTGGTGTTTATGGTCCATCGGATAGAGATGATAACCCTTGGAAGATGAGAATTGGTGATGATATTGAGGACTTATCTCAATGGTTGTAAAAATGTAGGTGTTTTGATAATTAGTGATATTTATGGTATATGTCAAAATAGAAAAAGGAGACCAAAATGATTAGATTATCAAATATCCTAAAAGAAGATGAATATGTAGATAAAGCATATTCCAAAGGAGACCAACCAGCTGATAACCCAATTGATGATTATGATGAATTGGATGTAGAGCAAGAAGATATGGATGATTTCATAGCATATCTTAAATCTTACTCACAATCTTTAGATGAGGCTGGGTGTAATTGTGTTTTTGAAGCAGAGTATCAAGGTAGAGAAGTAAAGCTTGGAAAACCAATGAGAGGTGATGTTAAAAAATTTAAGGTTTATGTTAAGAACCCAAAAACTGGAAAGGTTGTTAAGGTAAACTTTGGTGACCCGAATATGAGAATTAAGAAGTCTAATCCAGAAAGAAGAAAAAATTTCAGAGCAAGACATAATTGTGATAATCCTGGTCCAAGAACAAAAGCAAGATATTGGTCTTGTAGAAAATGGTAAAATAAATTATGGCAGAACAATTTCAAGACGATAGGAGTTTCTTTGGGAGACTTAAAAAACTATTTTCAACTAATGCAATCGTAACCGTTGATAAAGATGGTAAACGCAGAGTTGTTGATGTTGAAGACCGTCAATATAATACAAACTTTGTAAACCTTAGAGATAGATATACAAAACTGCAAAGGTCTTATTATGAAACCCATCAGGGTGCACAATCAATGGCGTATCATCAAGTTCGTAGAGAACTTTTTAGGGATTATGATGCTATGGATACTGACCCAATTATTTCTTCTGCATTAGATATATACGCTGATGAGAGTACAACTAAGAATGAATATGGTGATGTACTTCAAATTAAATCAACAAACGAAAAAGTAAGAGATGTATTGCATAATTTATTCTATGATATAATGAACATAGAATTTAATTTATGGCCTTGGATTAGAAATTTAGTAAAATATGGTGATGCTTTTATAGCATTAGAAATTATGCCTGGTAAAGGTATTATAAATGTAGCACCTCATTCTGTTTATAATGTAGAGAGATTAGAAGGAACTGACCCAAACAATCCTGATTATGTAAAGTATAAGGTTGAATTGGATAGATTTGGTAAAAAAGAATATGAGCAATATGAAATGGCTCACTTCAGAATGTTATCGGATACTAACTTTCTTCCTTATGGTAAAGGAATGATTGAGGGTGCGAGAAGAATTTGGAAACAATTATCTCTTATGGAAGATGCGATGTTAATCCATCGTATTATGAGAGCACCTGAAAAGAGAGTGTTCAAAATAGATATAGGTAATATTCCACCGCAAGAAGTGGATAACTATATGCAAAAAATTATCAATAAAATGAAGAAAACTCCATTTGTTGATAAAAATACTGGTGATTACAACCTAAAATACAATATCCAAAACCTTACTGAAGATTTCTTTCTACCTGTTCGTGGTAGTGATAGTGGAACTTCAATTGATAACTTGGCTGGATTAGATTATGCAGCAATTGAGGATATTGATTATCTAAAAAACAAATTATTTGCAGCATTAAGAGTACCAAAAGCATATCTTTCTTATGATGAGAATGTTAATGGTAAAGCTACTCTTGCCGCAGAAGATGTTCGTTTTGCAAGAACTATCGAAAGAATCCAACGTACAGTTGTTAGTGAATTGGCAAAAATTGCAGTAGTTCACTTAGCAGCTCAAGGTATTGAAGATTCAGAAATGACAAACTTTGAATTAAGTTTAACAAACGCTTCTACAATATATGAGCAAGAGAAAGTTAATCTTTGGAGTGAGAAGGTAAGATTAGCATCTGATACAAAAGCACTTAATATGTTATCATCAGATTGGGCATATCACAATATTTTTGGAATGTCACAAGATGAAATTGATATTGAAAGAGCAAAAGTAATATTAGACCTTAAAGACCGTTTCAGACACACTTCAATTGAACAGCAAGGACAGGACCCAGCAAACCCACCACAACCACAAAATGTGGAAGAAGAAATCAGTAAATTAAAAACTGAAATTGAATTAAATAGGGAAGTTGGAAGACCTAGAGAAGGAAATACCTATGGTAAAGATAAGCACCCATACGGTAGAGACCCATTGGGAGATAAAGAAAACCACAAAGAAAGAAAGAGAGAAGATAGAGTATTAAACACAAACGCTAAAAAGCTAGCACGTGAATATATAAATGGAATTTCAGCAAAAAAGAAGGTTTTGAATGAAAAAGGGGGTATGTTGGATGAAAAAAACCTCATAGATGAAACTAAAATTTAATAAAGAAAAATTTGTTTATATTTATATGTGTTAGTTTATAGGGTAGAATAAATATAGGGTAAGTAAATGAAAAAAATTAAACACTCAAAGTTTAAGAATACTGGAGTGTTATTTGAGCTTTTGGTAAGACAAATAACATTAGAAGTTCTTAATGGAGATAAGACTGAAAACGCTAAAAATATAGTAAAGGAATTCTTTGCTCCAAATACGGAATTAAATAAAGAATTACGTCTTTATGATATACTATTAAAGGAAAAATATAGTTCCGAAACAAAAGCAGATAGATTAGTTGAAACTGTATGTGATGCACATGCTAAACTAAATCAAGCATCACTTTCTAAGGAAAAATTTAACCTTATTAAAGAAATTTCAGCAAAGTTTGATATTGAACAATTCCTATCATCCCCTATTTCTAACTATAAAGTCCTAGCATCTATCTATAAAGTATTTGAATCTAAGAGAGCAGACGGATATGATATTAAAGATATATTCAACTCTAAAATTACCCTAATTGAAAATATCACATCCAAACCATCTATTAAAACTCAACCAACTGAAGATAAAAAGTTGATTGAAACCTATAAACAACAAGATAAAGACCTTAGATTACTTACCTATAAGATTTTAGTAGAAACTTTTAATAAAAAATATACAAATCTTGACCAAAATCAAAAGAATTTATTAAGAGAGTATATTAATAATATTTCAAATACTACTAAATTCAAAGATTATGTTGCAGTAGAATTACCAAAAATAATCGGAGAATTAAAATCTATCCAATCTAAATTATCCGATAAAGTTACGCAAATTAAATTATCAGAAACTATTTCTGTTTTAGAAAAAATTAAAATAGGGAAAGTTGTTTCAGACAACCAAGTTTCATCTATTATGCTTTCTTATGAGCTAATTAAAGAACTTAAATCTAAAGTAAAATAATGGAAGCTAGAATAAAAGAGGCCATTCGTAAGTACGTTAGAGAAAGAAACATTCAGAAAACTTTGGATGAAATGTCAGTAACAGGTGGTGTTGATGGGTATAATACCCCAGCTGCATTTGCAAAGCCTGGTCAAACTGCAAAAAAGAATAACAAATTAGCTAAAGTAAGTGGTGGGACTGTAGTTGATAATTTAGAAGAAGGTGAAAAAGATTGGGCATTGGGTGATGTTCCTGCTAGTAAGGATGAAGCACTACCAATGAAACCAACTGCTGCAAAAGATGTTGATAAAGCAAAAGTTGCAGATATTAGTGGTATGATTGTTGCTGAAAATAGATGGTTAGAATTAAAAAGAGAAGAATCTTCACCAAAAGCAAAAGTTGGTAGAGGAGTTTCTAATATACATAAACAACTTTCTGAAATAGAGAAGTTTGTTAATTGGTATTCTAAAATTAAGACTGAGAATGGACTTAAGAAAGAAGATTACTGGAAAAGAACAAATGCATCTCTATATAAAATCAGAGAAAGGTTAATGGGAATAACTGAAAAATTAAGAACTTTATAAAATGCCAGCAGTATCTAAAGCACAACAAAGATTTATGGGTATGGTTCATGCAGTACAAAAAGGAGACATGGAAGCACCATCTAAAGAAGTTGAAAAAGCAGCTGACTCTATGAGTAAAAAAGATGCTAAAGATTTTGCATCCACAAAACACAAAGGATTACCTATGCATAAAGAAACTATATCAAAAGAAAGACTAAAAGAATTAGTTAAAGAAGTAATGGTTGAAGAAGCTGAATATCAAGCGTTCTTCAAAAAAGCATTAGAAAAAGCTGGTAAATCAATCTCTCAAATGAGCGATGATGAAAAGAAAGAATTTTTTAATAAAATTGATTCTGCTTGGAATGGTAAAGGCGCAAAATCGGAAGCACTTAAAGGTGACCAACACAAATTAGATGTTGATGGTGATGGTGATATTGAAGGAGATGATTTAGCAGATTTAAGAGCTGGTAAAAAAACTGATGAAGCTGTAGCTGGTGAATTACCAAAAGCACAAATACCATCGGCTGTTAAACAAAGATTGGGAGTTGCTATTGATAAAATAAAAGATGCAAAATTAAATCCTATTCAAAAACTTCAATTAGTTGCTCAAGTTGTTGATGCAATTGGAGTTGATAAATCTCAATTAGGACAAATTGCAACTAAGATTAGAAATAAAATGGAGAACTTAAAAAAATAATTATGAAATCTCTTTTAATAGAAACACAATTATTTGAAGGTAAACTCAAAGAAGATGAGGGTGGTAGAGTATTGGTTAAAGGTGTTCTACAAAGAGCAGGTGCCGAAAACCAAAATGGTAGAGTATATCCAAAACCTATCTTAGAAAGAGAAGCTAAAAAATACCTTCAATTTATTAAAGAACGTAGAGCATTAGGTGAATTAGACCATCCAGATTCTACTGTAATAAACTTAAAGAATGTATCACACAACATCAGAGAAATTTGGTGGGAAGGTGATGACCTATGTGGAACTGTTGAAATTCTTTCTACTCCTTCTGGTAACATTCTTAAAGAATTATTAAAAGCAGGTATCCTTTTGGGTATTTCATCAAGAGGTATGGGTTCAACTAGACCTATGAGTGGAAATAAAGTAGAAGTACAAGAAGATTTTGAATTGATTGGTTGGGATTTTGTTTCTAACCCATCTACACATGGTGCATTTATGGTCCCAATGAATGAGTCTGTAAATCCACTAAAACAAATTGGTACTGATGTTTGCGGTGAATACTGCAAGGCACAAGACTTAATGAGAGAAATAATAACTGAAATAGTATAAGATGAGTAAGAATTTTGACATATATAATTATGTACACAACAACAAATTTAAGTTGAATGTGGAACAACCTAAAGGTGTAAATAAAACATTCAAAGCAGGGTATAATGATATTCGTAAAACAGCAATAAACGAAGTTAAGATAGTTAATGGTAAATTTTCTATTAAAGAAAACTTATCTCAACCTGATAGAAAATTATCTTTAGAAGTTAAAAAACACTTCTTAGAAATTATATCTACTTACAATACTTTCCAAGACCAAATGAAGCGTAATTCAGATATGACTGAAGTTTCAGAAACATTGGGTGCAATTGTTGAAGCTGCAAAAGAATTATCTTTAAGAGAAGCTAACGATTGGTTCGATGCTCAGACTGTAAAAAGAAATATGAGTGAATTGGATAAGTTGGGTAAACAATTTGATAAATTCTCTGTGGAAGCAAAAGCAATGGATGAAAGATTACACGCTTTATATGAAGATATGGGTCACATCCTAAATCGTTACTATGAAATCTCTGACATCCCAACTGATGTAATGAGAGAAAGACTTGCAATGAAAAATAAATAAGAATGATTCGTTTAACTGATTTAGCTGGAAAGAGTTCTTTCAATATAGGTGGTAAAAAATTTGAATATGGTAAAGTTTATTCTAATCCATACGCATCGGCATTCAAACCTGTAAATGAAGCAGAAGGTTCTGAAGACCACGAAGTTTCTATGGCTCAAAATCAGTTAGATTCTATTATCAAACATGCAACTGAATTAAAACAAAAAATGGGAATGGAAGAAAAGCAAATTCCTGCTTGGATTCAAGACCACATCACTAATTCAGAAAACTACATTTCTCAAGCGGCTTCTAACTATCACGAATATGGTGATTCGAATGAAGTAAACGAAGCGGGCCCTTGTTGGAAAGGATATAAGCAAGTTGGAATGAAAAACAAAAATGGTAAAGAAGTTCCAAATTGTGTACCTGAAGGAAAAGTTATTGAAGCTGTAACTCCTGGTGAAATTGGAAAACTTCAAGATGACTTAACAAAAATTAATAAGGCAATAGCATCTGAATTAAAATTATACATATCTAAAAAAAATACACCACAAGCTAAAAAGCACGTTGAAAATCTTAAAAAATTGAATAAAGAAAGAACAAAGGTAGCTGATAAATTAGATGATATGGTATCTAGTATTTTTATTGATGCTGAGTTAGAAGAAGGTTGTGGTTGTAAATAATTCTTTAGAAAATTACGTTTTTATTAATTAACATATATTTATTCTTACAATAACGCATTTTTATATGCGTTTTTTATTGGTAAATGAATACTCACGATTCTGATGTGTAGTGACCAAACGCCAATCATAAAATTCTATTTAAGCTCAATATTTTAATAGCTTAAGAAATCCGAAATAATAAGGAAAAAAATGGCAAATTCAAAATTATTGAAAGAAGCCATCGCTGATGCTAAAGCTGTTCGTGAAACTGCTATTGCTAACGCTAAAATCGCTCTTGAAGAAGCATTTACTCCAAGACTACAATCTATCCTTTCTAAGAAGCTTCAGGCAGAAATGGCTGATGAAGAAGAAGTTGAAGATAAAGTTGAAGAAAACAATGATGTATCAAGCGAAATTGGTGGTGGTGATAACAAACAACCAGCTGATAAAGCAAACAACGATGACACTGACCTAAGTGGTATTGCTAACCAATCTGCGGAAGTAGGTGGTGAAGTAGAAGACTACGATAAAGTTAAAGACCTTACTGAAGCTGAAGGTGAAGAAGAAAAAGAAGAACCTGTAGCTGAAGGAGAGGAAGAAGTTGAAGCACCTGCTGTTGAAGGCGAAGAAATGGGTATGGATTCTGAAGATGATGATGACGATGATGACGACGATGAGTTGGATCTCGAAGCAATCATTAAAGAATTAGAAGCTCAAATCGCTGAAGAAGAAGGTGAAGAAGCTCACGAAGAAATGCCGGCTGAAGAGCCAGCAGTAGAAGGTGAAGAAGCACCGGTTGAAGAACCAGTAGCTGCTGAACCTGCAGTTGAAGCTGAAGAAGTTCCAACTGAAGAACCAGCTCACGATGATGAGGAAATCGATTTAGATGAAATCTTACGTGAAATGGGATATGGTGATGACGAAGAAAAAGTTGAAGAAGCTGAAGAACCAAAGCATGACGAAGAAAAAGAGAAAATGGCTGAGGAACTTAAAGAAGCATATTCTACAATCAAATCTTTGAAATCAACTATCAACGAAGTAAATTTGTTAAACGCAAAATTACTTTATGCAAACAAATTGTTCCGTTCTTATAACTTAACTAACGAACAGAAAGTTAAAGTTGTTGAGAATTTGGACAGAACAACTTCTGTAAGAGAAGTTAAATTGGTTTACGCAACTTTAGCAGAAAGCATGAAGTTTACTGGTACTGAAAGAAAAGTAGCAGCTAAGAAGACAATGACCGAAGGTTTTGCTTCTAAGCCACAAGCTACAACAGCTCCAGCAAAAGAAATCATCGCTGAAAGCTCAAACGAAATCGCTAATAGATTTAGAACTTTAGCTGGTATCGTTAAAAAATAACAAAAAATAAAAACATAAGTAAAAATGGCAAATTTTGATTTAAGCAAACTTATGGAAGGCAAAAACCCACAAGCGGTAATGTTAGCTGAAACTCGTCAGTTAAAGAGCAAATGGGAAAAAACTGGTCTTCTTGAAGGTTTGAAAGAAAGAGAGCAACACTCTATGGCAGTGTTGTTAGAAAACCAAGCAAAGCAATTGCTTGATGAGGCTACTCAAACTGGTACTGGTGGCGGTGCTTCTGGTAACGAAGAGTGGTCTGGAGTTGCATTACCATTGGTAAGAAGAATCTTTGGTGAAATCGCTTCTAAAGAATTCGTAAGCGTACAACCAATGAACTTACCTTCTGGTCTTGTATTCTTCCTAGATTTCAAATATGGTACAGCACAAGCTGGTCAACCTGGTTTCAGCGGTAAATCACTTTTCGGTGGTAACGGTACTTCAACTGGTGACGCTGATTTCGGTAGAACTAAAGCAGCTGTAAACGGTCTTTATGGTAACGGCCGTTATGGTTTCTCTATCAATGATACTGAAACTTCTGCTATCACTATCGCTGGTGGTGCTGGTGCTGCTGGTACAGTAGTAACTGCATCATGGGCTGAAGTTGGTTTTGATTCTGCACTTTCTGCATCTGTTGCAGCTGGTCAGGTGGCAAAAATCACTGTAGCAGCTTCAAACTTCACAAGAGCTGATGAAAATGGTATTTCTGCGTTCGTAGTTTCTGGTTCAGAAGCTTCTAACCCATACCACAAACCAGCTGCTGGTGAAATTACTAACTTTGCACAATTCGCTAAAGTAGTAGGTTCTAACTATGTATTCTTTGTATCTGCATCTGCTGGTGCAGCTACTATCGGTAGCGATAACGTTATCGTTAAGTATCATCAACAACCTTCTGCTGGTGTAAGAGGTGATTTCGAAGATGCTTCTGCAAATGGTACAACTATCACTGCATTAGATATTCCTGAAATTGATCTTGAATTAAGAAGTGAGGCTATCGTTGCTAAGACTCGTAAGTTGAAAGCAGTATGGACTCCTGAATTAGCGCAAGACCTTAACGCTTACCATTCAATTGATGCTGAAGCTGAATTAACTTCTATGTTATCTGATTATATCTCTTTAGAGATTGATTTAGAAATCTTAGACATGTTAAAGAGCAACGCATTGACTGTTGATTACTGGTCAGCAACAATCGGTGAAGAATATTTGAACAACGGTGCAACTGGACAAGCTGCATGGGGTTCTTCAGTACCTTCTGGTGCAAACACTTACTATACTAAGAATTCTTGGTATCAGACTTTAGGTGTTAAGTTGAACAAAGTTTCAAACAAAATTCATCAATTAACACTTCGTGGTGGTGCTAACTTCGTAGTTGCATCTCCTGATGTATGTACTATCTTAGAATCAATTCCTGGATTCACTGTAAACGCTGATAAAGATGCAATGCAATTTGCAGCTGGCGTAACTGCGGTTGGTTCTATGAGTAACAGATTCACTGTGTACAAAAACCCTTATATGACTTCTAACGAAATCTTGATGGGTTACAGAGGAAATAACTTCCTTGAGACTGGTGCTGTTTACGCTCCATATGTACCATTGATTATGACTCCATTAGTGTATGACCCTCAGAACTTCACACCAAGACGTGGAGTTATGACTCGTTACGCTAAGAAGATGGTAAGACCAGAATTCTATGGTAAGATCTTGGTTAAAGATTTAGCTAATATCTAATCTTAATCGAATCTAACTACGATTCATATTAAAAGAGGGGGTGAGAAATCACTCCCTTTTTTTATTTTACCCCTTTAAGAATTGTTTATATTTATAGTGGTAAACACACTAAATATATGGCAGCGGGTAAATATTCATTCATTATAGAGCAAGGAGCAACCACAAATTTTCAAATAAATTGGACAGATGAAAGTGGTTCTGCGGTAAACTTAACGGGATATCACGGAAGAATGCAGTTGAGAACTGATTACAATTCTTCTCCTTTACTTTCTCTTTCATCATCATTAAAAGCGGATGGGACTGGATTGAATTTAAGTGGCTCTAATGGAACAACACCATTATCTTCTGGTTCAATAGCAGTGTATATATCTGCAGTATCTTCATCACTTTTAGATTTTGGTGAAGCACTTTACGATTTGGAAATGGTAAAAGGAAATGAAGTTACGAGATTATTAGAAGGTAAAGTTAAGTTATCTAAAAACGTAACTAAGTAAGAAATGTCCGTAGAAATAAAAAAAGATATAACAACTGTCCAAGTTGAAGTCCCAAAGACTAATGTAGCGGTAGAAAATGCTATAACTAATATTAATGTCCAAATTTCTCAACCACAATTAACAATATCACAAGCTGGAGTTGGTGGTAGGGATGGAACATCTGGTACTTCTGGGGTTTCAATAGATAGTTCTTCGTTTACAACAACTGGTTCAAATCAATTTAATGGAAATCAAACTATAACAGGTTCGTTAAATATTAGTGGTAGTAACTCAACTGTAGTATTACCAAATCACTCAACTGCACCAACTTCACCAACGTCTGGAGCACTTTATTTTAATACTACCGATTTTCATTTTTACGGATGGAATGGTGGACAGTGGACACAATTGGATAATTAATCCTCATTAAATTACTAATCTTACTATTTCTAATATTTATAGGTAACGTTAAAATAAGTACTTATAATGGCATTAGAAACACTTGTATATCCTGGTTCATCTTCGTTTTTCCCAGGGCAAACCCCTTTTGGAATATACGATAACGATTATGAATTCCAAGAGGAAGCACCAAAAGTAGCACTTTGGTGTGCTAGACGATTGGGATATCCTATTCAAAATATAGAATTAATTGATGAAAATTTTTACGCTTGCTTTGAAGAAGCTGTATCAGAATATGGTGCGCAGGTAAATCAATTCAATATTCGTAATAATTTAGATACTTTAAGAGGAAAATCAAAAGCATCCAGTCTAACAAATAATTTAGTTCAGGGTTCAAATTTACCTACTTTAATTGGTATTTCAGACGCATATGGTACATTAGCAGGGGTTGGTGGAAATACAGATATTAAAAAAGGATATATTGAATTAGTTCCTGGTCAACAAGAATATAATTTAGATACTCTTTGGGCAGCTGTTTCCGAAAGTGGAAAACGTATTGAAATTGTAAAAGTATTCCACGAACCAGTACCAGCAATTAATAGATTCTTTGACCCATATTCAGTTTCTGGACAGGGTACATTAAACCTTATTGATGAATTTGGATTTGGTTCATATTCACCAGCAGCACAATTTGTATTGATGCCAATATTTGAAGATATGTTAAGAATTCAAGCAATTGAATTTAATGACCAATTCAGAAAATCGGCATTTACTTTCAATATTGTAAATGGTAAGATACGAGTTTTTCCTAAACCAACTTCACAACAAGTAAATTTATATGGAAAATTATACTTTGATTATTTTGTAAAAGACGAATTTGTAACAAATTCTACAACTGTAACGCCAAATGTAATTTCAGATTATTCTGATATTCCTTATGATTTTATGGAATATGGTGGAATTAACGATGTAGGTAAACAATGGATTAGAAAATATTGTTTAGCATTGGTAAAGGAAATGTTAGGGGCAATTAGAGAAAAATATTCACAAATTCCTATTCCTGGTTCTGAAATTAGTTTAGATGGTGCTGCATTGAGAGCGGAAGCAACAACCGAAAAAGAAGCTTTGATGACACAATTAAGAGAAACTTTAGAAGAACTAAGTAGAACAAAGCAATTTGAGAATAGAAACACCGAAACAAACGCTCATCAAGAAATGTTACGAAAAGTACCGTTAGCAATCTATATAGGTTAATATTATGGCAAGATTTGCATTAGCAAGAGATATAAAATTCTTTGAAGGAATATCCAGAGAATTAGTAGATGTGGTTGTAGAGACTATGGTAGTTCTTTACAAATTAATTATTGAAGATAGCAAAACTAATTTGTATGGTGAATCTCTAAATAAAACCTATTATCAAGGTGTTGAATGTGGAGCAATGATTCAAAGGGATGATACAACATCAAATTATGAAGGGTTTGGTGCAGATACTTCTCAAACTGTAGAATTTCGTTTTAATAGATTTACATTGAAAGATAAAAATTTTTATCCTGAAATTGGTGATATTATTTATCATAATGATGCTTACTTTGAAATATCAAATGTTAGAGAAGACCAATTGATAGGTGGTAGAATTGAAACTGGTGATGGTGAGAAATTCTCTATAATTTGTCAAGCATTTATGACAAGAAAAAGTATGATTCAAACTGAAATGAGAACTATATAATGGAACGTAAAGAAACAAATAGAGGATTGCAGAGGTCAATTGATAAGCAGTACACCAAAGGTGTAAAGCTTATTGATGTTGATACCACAATCGCAGAATATATAACAGATAGTATTGTTCCTAAATTAGAAGAAAATGGAACAACACTAACAGTTCCAATATTATATGGTAATGCGGAAAGATGGAATGGTGCTAGAAAAAATGGATACTTAAAAGATAAAAGAGGAAGATTGCAAATTCCTTTAGTAATGTTTAAGAGAAATAGTATTGAAAGAGATGAATTACTTACAAATTTCAAAGATGTAAATAAAATATTTTCTTATAAAAAATATTCTACAAAAAATAGATATGATAAGTTTAGTATAATGAATAGCGCTAAACCAACATATGAGCATTATAATGTTTCTGTACCATCGTATGTAACTGTAACATATGAAGTAATGATTTGGACAGCATTTACTGAACATATGAATCAGATTGTAGAGGCATTTCAGTACGCAACTGATAGGTATTGGGGGAAAGAAGAAGGTTATAAATTTAGAACTAGAATTGATACATTCGATACACAGCAAGAAGTTGCTGAAAATGCAGAAAGAATAATAAGAACAAGTTTTACAATGGCTGTAAATGCTTATTTGTTGCCTGAAATGTTTGATGATAAACCTGTTGTTAAAAAAGGATTTAGTCCTAAACGAGTAATATTTGGTTTAGAAACAGACCTAACAGGTGCATTATTTAATCAAGTTTCCGCTTATAATGAATATCAAAATGTTATTGAATTTATAGCAACAAGAGGTTCACAAATGGCAACGTTTGTAAATTCAAGTACAGTTAAATTAACAAATGTTTATTTACCACTTCTTCCTCAAGAATTAGTAGGAACTTTTGATGTTAATAATTGGTTTAGGGTTTATGTTAATGGTGAATTTAAGAGCTATACATTTTATACATTTAGCTTCAATTCAGTTACAAACGAAGTTACATTTAATTTTAGTGGGTTAGGGTTTCCTTTAGATTCTAATGATGAAGTAGCTATAACTGGTAAATTTCAAGAACTATGAGTGATATTCAAGATTTGAAAGAAATATTAAAAGAAATAAATGAACCAAATGAGTTTGAATTATTTGCTCATAATTTAGACCATCCATATTATTGGATTTATAAAGTTGAAAATGTTCGTGTTAAAAAAATTTTTAATAAATTAGAACCTCTTAGACTTTTCAAATCTAGATTTGATGTTTTTATAAATGGACTTTTTATTTCAACTGATGATTATATATTTGAAACATTAGGAAACGATTTATATATTAAATTTATAAAAGATAGATTTCCTGAGATTGACCAATTTGGAAATCCATATGTATTGGATGAAACAGATGAAGTAAAAATAAATGGAGATGTAGAACAATTTTAATTTATGGCAAGAAAAAGACCAAATATAGATACATTAGTGACAACCCTTCTAAAAGATAGACAGGAATTTAAGAACTTTATAAATAAAGTAATTGAAGATACATTTATTTATAGTTACACACCCAATTCTATTTCATTAGATAATGCTACTCAAACTCTTTTTACTGTAAATTTAACAAATAAAAGATTTGTTTTTGAAATATTAGAGGTAGATGATATAAGAGATTACATTGATGTATATTTATTTGGAGTAAAACAACCACAAGATAGGTATAATGTGAGTGTGGTTGGAAATAATATAGTTATAGAATTTGTAACGGATATAACAAGAGTTCCTTTGGAAGTTGTTGCATCTGATTTTTTAGTAAAAGGTAAAATAGTTGAAATAGAATAATGGCAAGATTAATACCTCGTAAGCAGATTGAAGAACAACAGGATATAAGTGCATCGTTACTTATTAGAGAAAACGTGTATGTTGGAAATGATGCTGTTATTTCTGGTTCACTATTTGTATCAAAAAGTTTCTTTTTCGGAAATGATACGGGCTCTAAAAATGAAATAACAGGTTCAGTATTTTTAACAGGTTCTTTAACTGTAGATGGTCAATTAATATTTGCTGGGCCTGAAGCTATTTTATCTGCAACTGCATCTAACGCACTTTTATCAGTTGATACTCAAAGATATGCTGGTATCCTTGCAAAAGACTTTGGTGCAAATGTTCCAACACTTTATGTATCTTCAACTGATGGTGATGATAATAATGATGGTAGAACTATTCAATATCCACTTCGTACAATTAAGAGAGCAGCAGCATTAGCACAGCCAGGCTATGATGGTAGATATGGATTTGACACGGGTTCAATATTCAATGGATATGTAATTAAAGTACAAGCTGGTACTTACTTAGAAGATAATCCTGTTATACTTCCTGCTAACACAACTATTTGGGGTGCTGGTTTGCGTATTACTAAAATTAACGCAAAGAACCCTGAGCAAGACCTTTTTTATGTAAACTCTGGATGTTATATTGCAGAGGTTACTATGGGTGGTTTGAGATTGTGGCCAGACCAAATAAATCCCGAAAGAGGATTTGCGGTGGCTTTCCAACCAGGAGCATTTATTACAACTTCACCATATGTTCAGAACTGCTCGCAGATTTCTAACCAAGAAAATTCATTCACCGAACTTTATGAGCAAATTCCTCCCGGTGGTGGTGGTTTGTATGTTAATGGTGATGTAATTAATCCTGATTCACCGTTGGCTTCAATGGTATTGGATGCTTATACACAAATTTCTCCAAATGGTGTAGGTTGTTTGGTTAATGGTAGAGGATTTATTCAGTTGGTATCTTTCTTTAATAACTTCTCATATTACGCAATTAGAGTAAACAATGGTGGACATGCTACACTAAACAACTCAAACATTTCGTTTGGTTTGTATGGTATGTATGCTAGTGGTTCTCGTTTAATTTCTGGTAGTGGTGGTAATACTGAAGCAAGAGATAGAGTAAGAGCAAGTTGGAGTGTTGTAGTTGATGTATTGAATAGAGGATTAGATGCTCTTCCAGAAATTACAACATTGAATACAGCAGAGGGTATTAGAGCAACGTTACCATTGGATTATCCACAATTATATTTGTCTGGTAGTGATATAGCATTAACACCAACTACAACAACAATAGAAGAAGTTTCTGCTGATTTCAAATTAGTATCTGAAATAGTAGATAAAGGTCCTAAGAATTTTCCAACTTTATTAGCAAAGAGTTCAAATAAAGGATATGGATTTGAATCACCATATAATATTTTAGGTGATACTCAATTTACATCATCAATAGCATCAGCATCAGCTTGGGAATTAAATCAAATAAGTGCTTCATTTGGAGCTATATTAGGTATATTTGCAAATGGTACGGGGTCTTATGATTTTAGAGCAAATACATCGGCATCAATTAAAAAAACTTCTGGAAGTCCAACATCACCTGCAATTTCTATTACAAATGAAATTACATCAAGTGTAAGTTCTTCTTTTGACACAATAATTGATATTATTAAAAATGGCACGTTAGTAATTCCAAAAATTACATCAAGTAATGCGGCAGCTATAAAAATTGGTGAAGTTGAACAATTTACAACAGGAGTTTCATCATCTTTATCTACAATAAATTCAGTAAGTGCAAGTTTTAGTTTAATTTATAAAATTTTAGATAAAGGTACTGGTAGTGTTATTTTACCTATACCAAATGACCATAAGTTTAATTATACTATTACTAACAATGGTAGTTCATCATATCAATGGCAAGGTGTTGGTGTAAATCCAACTATAACTCTTTATAGAGGTAGTACATATAAATTTTATGTAAGTGCATCTTTAGGACAAAGTGGTGTTGTATATCCTTTCTTTATTAGAACAAAACCTCTTAGTGGAATAAGTGACCAATTTGACTATGATAAAGGTGTAATAAATAATGGAGATAGTATTGGTAATATTACATTTACTGTACCATATGATGCTCCAAACGAATTATATTATGTAGCACAAAATACATCATTGATGAGTGGTAAATTCCACATCATTAACAATTCGGCTACACCATTTGATTTGATATCAAATACATTAACATATCCATTGGTAGTTAGTGGAAGTGATGAAGCTAGTAATGATGTTGATATTATAAATGCTTATGATATTCTTACCGAAAACATACCATTTATTCAAGAAGAAACTATAAGATTTGTTTCTTCTTCTTGGAGTGATTTTGAATACAATGAACAAACTTGCCGTAGAGATATTGGATACATTGTAGAAGCAGTTGCTGGAGACCTTTTATATGGTGGAAACGAAAAAAGTGTAACAGCAGGTAGGTTATATTATGAAGTACCATCAACAGCAACCACAACACAAAAAGACCCAACGCTTACTGCTGTAAAATATGCAGCTGGTATGGCTTCTAAATTGTTAAATAATGTAACATTTGTAGAACCTAATAATATAAGAGAAGCAGCAGCTCAATCAATAATGAGTAGTAGAGAATTTATTCAAAATGAAACTATTGCTTTCTTATCATCTTCTTGGTCAAACTTTAGTTACAATGAAACTAAGTGTAAAAGAGATGTTGGGTACATATTAGATGCGGTTGCAACTGATACATTATATGGTGGTAATGAAAGAAGTGCTAAAGCTGGAGAATTTTATTATCTATACCCATCATTAGCTATTGTAGAGGGGGATGGTGATTCGGAAGGGCAGTTAGGACAAACTTTAGATGGAATTAGATATGCGGCTGGTATAACTACAAATATTATAGCTGGAAAAACTTTCCAAAGTGCACCAACACAAACTTTAGAATCTTATAATTTATTAAGAAGAAATAAATCATTAATTCAAAATGAAACAATTGAATTTATTAATGTAAATTATCCACAATTAAAGTATAATAAAGATAAATGTAGACGTGATGTTGGATATATTATTGATGCTATTTCTACTGATTTACTTTATGGTGGTATTGAAAGAAGTGTAACGGCTGGTAAATACTATTATGATTATCCATCTGTAGCTACTTCTATTCAAAAAAGAGAAACTTCTGGTGGAATACGATATGCAAAAATTATATCAGATTATATTGTTCAAAACATTATTTTAGATACTCCACGTATTATTACAAATGATGAAAAAAATATTAAAGTAACTGCTTTAACAAACACAACTTCATCATTTAGTGGTTCAATATTAGAGCAAAATTCAATTAGTAGTTCTTTTGGTATTATAGAATCAATTATTAAAAGAGGAACATCTGCTATTCCTTCAATATTAGCACAAAATACTGGATTAAATTGGAGTGTGGGGTTACCATTAAATGTTAGTAGTGATACTCAAATAACAAATTCTTTCATATCACCAGATGAAGTTGAAAAGATTGGAAGTGGTTTTAATGTAGTAACTTCAATACTATTAAATGGTGGAGTTGAACCGGTGTTTACTTCATCTTTAGAAGCACAAATTAAAGTAACTAATAATGAGCAAATAACAGGTTCAGTTAGTAACCCAACGGCTTTAACATCTTCTATTTCAGCATCATTTGGATATGTTACTGAAATAATTAGTGGTGGTTTAAGTAGAATAAAACCAATAGTTTCTAACGTAAATGATTTGGTTAAAGTAACTGGAACTACACAGTGGACAAGCGGTGTGGTTGGTACAAATGCACAAACAGCAAGTATTAGTTCATCATTTGGTACGGTTATAAACATTATAACCAATGGTACATCAGTATTACCAACATTAGTTCAGAACACATCTGCTAATATTAAAGTAACTGGTACAACCGAATACTATTATAGTGGTTCAATTCAGGATATTAATTTTATATCACAATCAATTTCAAAAGTTACTCAAATTATTGAAACAGGTAATGTTGATTTATTTGCTAAAACAAATTATTCAGCAACAGCTTCTGGTAAATTTGATGTATATTCTGTAATAAAAAATAATATAGGATTTATTCAAAACGAAACAATAGCATATCTAAGTTCTTCTTGGGCTGGTTTTGAATATGATGAAGTTAAGTGTAAAAGAGATATTGGTTTAATCATAAGTGGTGCGGCTGAAGACCTTTTATGGAATGCAAATTCTGCATCTATTGTAAATGGACAATTCTATTATGAGTATCCATCTCAAGCAACGGATTTCCAATTGGCACAAACTTTAGATGGTATTAACTACGCAAGCCGTTTGGCACAAAAACTTATAACCAATGGAGTAACGTTTACAGCACCAACAACAGCGGTATCTGCTTCAAACGCTTTATTATTCAATAACAAAGAGTTTATTCAAAATGAAACTATTGCATACCTAAGTTCGTCTTGGGGTGGATTTGATTATAACGAAACAACTTGTAAGAGAGATGTTGGTTATATTATTGATGCGGTAAGAACTGACTTAGTTTATGGTGGTAATGAAAGAAGTAGAGTAGCAGGATTATATTATTTCTTATACCCATCACAAGCTACTGGTTCACAATTACTACAAACAACCGATGGTATCAAATACGCTAGTAACTTATCACAAAAAATAGTTAGTGGTTCAATATTCCAATCTGCCGATTCTGATAAATTGGAGACAAGTAGATTGATGAGAGTGAACAAAGGACTTATAGCTGATGAGGTTGTTGAATATGTATCATCTTCTTGGAGTGGTGTTTATTATAACGAAGCTAAATGTAAAAGAGATGTTGGGTATATTATAGATGCAGTAAGAACTGATTTGGTATATGGTGGTAATGAAAGAACATCTATTGCAGGTGAATTCTATTACCGATTCCCATCATCAGCAACTGTTGGTGGTGTACCTTCGGCAACTCAACAATTAGACCCAACTACAACTGGTATTGAATATGCAAATAGATTAGCACAAAATATAATTCAAAATAAAATTTTAACTAATCCGGCAAACGATATTATAAGTGCAGCAGAATTGGTTAGAGAAAATAGAACATTCTTACAAGAAAATGTTATTCAATTTATTTCTGAAAATTATCCTAATTTAGATTATTTAGTAGACAAATGCTACAGAGATGTAGGATTTATTGTTGATGGTGTTGTGACGGATTTAGTATATGGTGGTAATGAGAGAAGTGTAAATTCTGGAAGGTTCTATTTCAAATATGCAAGTAAAGCGATAGACAATCAATTATCAGAAACAGTAGCTGGTATAAATTTTGCTAAAGATTTATCTAAACTTATTGCTATTGGTGGTAAAGCTGTTGAAGGTGGTTTTGATAACGTTGCAAAAATTATAGCTAGTGGAAGTTCTACGGCACCTTTATTGGTTAGTAATACTGAAAATGGTATTAAAGCAACAAATATAAATCAAATTACATCATCTAATAGTGTTATTAATTCTGATAAAACAATTGTATCATCTTCATTTGCTAACGTAATTAATATAATAGGTAATGGTACGGGTTCTATACCAACTATTGTTTCTTCATCATTCAAAGGTGTTATTATCGGTTCTGGTTCACAAATAACATCATCAACTACACCATTTATATCTGAAAGAAATAAAGTTACTTCTGGATTTGATACTGTAATCAATATTATAGGAAATGGATTATCTGTATTACCAACTTTATTTACAAATACAAGCGGTTCAATAAGAAGAACTAATGATATTCAATTTACATCAACTGCATCAATATCTCAAACTTATATAAATAATTCAAATACTGCATTTAATATAGTATTGAACATTGTACAAAATGGAACCGGTTCTATTCCAACTTTGATAAAAAATGTAAATGGATTAGTAAAAATAACAAATACAAATCAATATACAGCATCAATGGCTGTATCATCTTCTAGAATCAATAGTATTACAGGAAGTTTTGATACTATAATAAGAATTCTTAATGAAGGAACTGGAAGTTTACCTAATATTATTGATAATACTTTTTATAATATTAAGGTAACACCAACTTTACAATTTATATCAGCATCGGCAACAAATACTGAAAGTACGATAATTTCAGAATCTATTTCAATTGTAACAAATATTATAGCAAATGGTACAAATGCAAATATAATAAGTGCATCTTTAACTTTACCAACTTCTTCATATACAACATTAACAAATGATACTAATAAGTGGAAGGCATATAATATAGTTAAAAATAATTTATCATTTATTCAAGACGAAGCAATAGCTTATTTAAGTTCTTCTTGGTCAACAGCTTCTTATAATGAAGAAAAATGTAGAAGGGATATTGGATTAATTATAAGTGGTGCTTTGGAAGATTTAGTTTGGAACTCAAATTCAGCATCAGTAGTAAATGGTAAGTTCTATTATGAGTATCCATCCCAAGCGCAAGGTGCACAATTAAATCAAACTTTAGATGGTGTATTTTACGCAAGTAAATTAGCACAAAAAATTGCAAAAGGAATAGAATTTAGTTTACCTAATTCTCAATCTTTAATTGCATATGATTTATTAGTTAATAATAAAGATTTAATTCAAAAAGAAACAATAGAATATATAAGTTCTTCTTGGAGTTCGCATTTATATTCAGAATCTATTTGTAAGAGAGATGTTGGATACATTATAGATTCAATTGCCACCGATATAAAATGGGGTGGTAATGAAAGAACTGTAAAATCAGGGGTTTATTATTATCTATATCCATCTGAAGCTACGGGCTCTCAAATTGAAGAAACTGTAACTGGAATAACATATGCAAAAAATATATCTGATAAAATATTAAGAAATAATTTATTACAAAAAGTTTCTCAAAATAAACTTCAAACTAAAGAGTTAATATTCAAAAACAAAAACTTTATAGCTAATGAAGTTGTAGAATATGTATCAGCTAGTTGGAATGGATTTGAATATAATGAAACAACTTGTAAGAGAGATGTTGGTTATATATTAGATGCGGTTATTACAGATGTAGTTTATGGTGGTAATGAAAGAAGTTCCGAAGCTGGAAGATATTATTATTTATATCCATCTCAAGCAACAACAACACAATTAGGACCAACTTTAAGTGGAATACGATACGCTAAAGGAATGGTTGAACAATTATTAAAAAATAGTGTATTTGTAACTGCATCTTTATCAAGACAAACTGCATATCAATTATTATTAGATAACAAACAATTAATCCAAAACGAAACAATTACTTTTGTAAGTTCTTCTTGGAGCATGTTTAACTACAATGAAGCTAGTTGTAGTAGAGATACTGGTTATATTGTAGATGCGGTAGCAACTGATATTCTTTATGGTGGAAATGAAAGAGTAAGAGAAGCTGGTGAGTACTATTACTTATATCCTTCATTAGCAACTGTTGAGGGTGATGGTAATGAGTCTGGACAATTAGACCAAACTTTGGATGGAATTAAGTACGCTAAAGGATTATCACAAAAGATTGTATCTAACACATTATTAGAATCCCCAACAACATCAAGCCTAACTGCTTGGACATTGTTAAGACAAAATAAACCACTAATTCAGGCTGAAACTATTGCATACCTAAGTTCTTCTTGGACAGGTGTAGATGGATTCTACTATAATGAAGCTAGTTGCTCCAGAGATGTGGCTTACATCGTAGATAATGTAGCAACTGATGTTCTATATGGTGGTAATGAGAGAAGTTCTAAAGCAGGAGAATACTATTATCTATATCCATCTAAGGCAATAGTTGGTGGAGTACCTTCTCAAAATGCACAAAAAGACCAAACTGTTCAAGGTGTAAGATTTGCTGCTGGTGTTGCACAAAATGTAATATCAAATCTAATATTAACACAACCAACTGAATTTGTATCATCTTCTGTTGAGTTGATGAGAAAAAATAGAACATTCATACAAAATGAAACTATTCAATTTGTAGATGCATTCTATCCAAATTTAAGATATAATAGAGAAAAGTGTAGAAGGGATGTTGGATATATTGTTGATAACATTACAACCGATTTGTGGTATGGTGGAAATGAAAGAAGTATAATAGCTGGTGATTATTATTATCGTTATCCTTCATTAGCAACTAAGCAAGAGCAAGTTGCTGAAACTGTAGCTGGTGTAAATTATGCAAAAGCTGTTGCTAAAGCTGTAGTTCAAAATATTGTACTATCTTCACCTATATTAACTTCAAATGTTGATGGAAATATTAAATTTAATAATATAAATCAATATCTATCATCATCATTAAATGCAAGTAGTACGGAAGTAACAAAGATTAGTTCATCATTTGCTATTGTAACTAATATAATAGAAAATGGATTAGATTCTTTGCCAACAATTATATCAAATAATGAAGGATTAATTAAAGTAACAAATCAAAACACAATTACATCAGCAAGTTCAGCAACATCAGTTGAGGTTGGTATTGTAACTGCATCATTTGGATTAATTAGAGATATTATTTATTGGGGTTCAGCTTCAGTACCTGATTCATTAGTTAATAATTTCCAATACGGATTTGAATTACAAACTCCAACTTTGTGGAATATATCTTCTTATACTCAATCTTTAGGAGTTGGAGCTTATAATGAGCAAACAGCAAGTATTAGTTCTTCATTTGGAAGTATAATAAATATTATTAATAATGGTACAGGTTCTATACCATCTTTAGTAGCAAATACATCAGCAAGTGTAAACGTAAACGGTATAGTTCCATTTACTTCAACAACTTCTGGTTCTGAACTACAAAAAAATAGAATTGCAAACTTGTTTGGTATTGTTATGAGTATTGTTGAAAATGGAACTAATTCAATTCCAACATTAATATCAAACACTTCATCATCTATAAAAGTAACACAAACACCACAAATAATAAGTGGAAGTGCTGCTGATAGATTGCAAGCAAGATTAGTATCTTCTTCGTTTGGATTGGTAATAGATGTTTTATTGAATAGTGGTTCTCAAACAATGATAACTGGTAGTTTAATACCAAATACAAATCCAAAGATTACATCTGCATATAATTTGTTAGTAAGTAATTCTCAGATGATTATTGATGAAACAATAACATTTATGAGTTCATCTTGGTCAACATTTGATTATAACCAATCTAAGTGTGAAAGAGATTTAGGATTAATTATTAGTGGAGCTGCATTCGACCTTTTATATGGTGGTAATTCAGCATCTTTAGTAAATGGTAAGTTTTATTTTGAATCGGCATCAGCAGCAACAGGTTCTCAATTAGACCAAACTATAACAGCAATTAAATACGCTGGTGGAATTGCTCAGAAGGTTGTTAGAAATATAGAATTAGTAACAGCTTCATTGGAAACATCAGCATCTTATGTATCATTAATTAAGAACAAAGGATTTATTCAATCTGAATCAATAGCATATGTAAGTTCTTCTTGGGAAGGATTTGAATATAACGAAGCAAGTTGTAGTAGAGATATTGGATACATTATAGATGCCGTGGCAACTGACCTATTATATGGTGGTAATGAAAGAAGTATTGTGGCTGGAAGATATTATTATGATTTCCCATCACAAGCTACTTCAACGCAATTAGAACCAACATTGACTGGTGTAAGATTCGCTAAAGGAACGGCAATGAATGTAGTTGTTAATAAGCAATTCTTCTCACCAAATTCAAATAACCAAACGGCTTATAACTTAATCAAAGATAATAAGGAGTTCATTCAGGAAGAAACTGTGGCATTTGTAAACGCTAAATACCCTGAATTGGATTACATTGAATCTAAGTGTAGACGTGATGTTGGATATATTGTAGATGCCGTAGCAACTGACCTTTTATATGGTGGAAATGAAAGAAGTAATAAAGCTGGTGAATTCTATTATTTATATCCTTCATTGGCAACTGAAAATGAGCAAGTAGTTGAAACAACAACTGCTGTTGATTATGCTAGAAGATTAACCGAACAAATAATTAATAGCCAACTAATACCAAAACCACAAATAATACCAAATGGTGGCACTCCATCAACTGATATTAATGTAATAGCAACACACGATTTGTTATTGGTAAATAAACCATTCATTCAGGCTGAAACAGTTGCATACGTTTCATCTTCTTGGGTTGGTTTCCAATACAATGAAGCAAGTTGTAGTAGAGATGTTGGTTTCTTAATTGATGCCGTAGCAACGGATGTATTATATGGCGGTAATCAAAGTAGCGCTCACGCAGCATTGGTATATTTTGAAACAGCATCAGCAGCAACTGGTTCACAATTAGAACCGACTGTAGATGCTATTGATTACGCAGCTGGATTAGCAACTAAAGTTATTCAAAACTTAACATTTGTAACAGCTTCACAAATAGTATCCGCATCGGTTGAATTGTTGAGAAACAATAGATACTTCATACAATCCGAATCTTTATCATATTTGGATGCAGCATGGAGTACATTTGTTTATGATAAAGAAAAATGCAAGAGAGATATTGGTCATATAGTAGATGCAGCAGCAACTGACCTTTTATATGGTGGTAACGAAAGAAGTGTAACTAGCGGTGAGTTTTATTATAGATATCCATCTAAAGCAACTTTATTAGGTGATGGTGATGGTGTTGGTCAATTAAAACAAACTATTGATGGTATTAATTACGCAAGTAGAATTTCACAAAAAGTTGCACAAAAAACACAATTCGTAACAGCATCATTAGAAGCATCCGCATCATTTGATTTATTGAGAAAAAACAAAGCATTTATTGCAGCGGAAACAATAGAATATGTATCTTCTTCTTGGAGTACTGTTTATTACAATCAAGCAAGTTGTTCTCGTGATGTAGGTTATTTAATAGATGCAGCAGCAACTGATGTATTATATGGTGGACAAGAGAGAAGTGTAATAGCTGGTAACTTCTATTACTTATTCCCATCAAAAGCAACAAACGCTGGAGTTCCATCCGAACAAAACCAATTAGACCCAACTTTAACTGGTGTAAGATATGCTGGTAGATTGGCTAAGAAGGTTGTGGTAAATCCAACATTTGTGGAAGCTTCTGGTTCAGCAATTGGTGGTAGTAAATTATTAAAACTTAACAAATCTCTTATACAAAAAGAAACAATTACATTCTTGAGTTCGTCTTGGAGTACACTTCAATACAACGAAGCAAGTTGTTCTCGTGATGTAGGATTTATAATTGATGCGGTAAGAACTGATTTAGTTTATGGTGGTAACGAAAGAAGTATTCAAGCAGGTTCATACTATTATTACATCCCATCAGTTGCAATTAAAGAATCTTATACTGATAACGGACAAGTTGGACAGAAAAAACAAACTGTTGATGGTATAAACTTTGCAAGAGGTATTTCTGAAAAAATTGTATCACAAACTCAATTACTAAGACCAGGAACTAGAAGAATTCAGGCGGTTGATAGATTAAGAAACGCTAAAGAAGAATTAAAACAAAGAGCAATTGGATATACAAATGGAGCATTCCCTTACTTAGTTTATAACGAAGCAAGTTGTAGTAGAGATACTGGATTAATTGTGGATGCTTGTTGTACTGATTTGTTCTATGGTGGTAACGAAAGAGCAATAGCAGCTGCATCATCTTACTATAATGGACAATTCGGAAGTGCACAAGCAGTAATTTCTTCTCAAAAATTAGAGACTTTGGAAACTAATAGATATTTAAGGACAAGAGCTGAGTTTATAGCAGCTGGTGCTCCATTAGAATCATTTGGTTCTCTGATTGTAGCAACTGGTATTGACTACTCTTATAATGGTGCAGGTGTGACGTTTAAGGCGTTACCACCAAATCAGGGTGGTAGTGGTGTTGCGGACCCAAGATTTGAAATTACCGAATTGGGTGGTGGTAGAATATTCTTCACATCTGGTAACCAAGATGGTGACTTTAGAATTGGTACTGGTTTAAGTATTAATCAGGCAACTGGTACTCTTGTGGGTAGAACATTTAGTAAATCTCTATTCTCATTAGTAACTCCGTTCTCATTGGCACTACAAATATAAAATTAAAGGAAAAGAAATAAAATATGGCACAAGTATTCGTACCGTTAAACCGATTTCAGTCAGTAGTAGCAAATCTGACTGGAGAAGAAGATGAAATTTATATAACACCACAGGGTGTATCAACTATTATTCTATCAGCACAAATTACTAATAATGGTGGTGATACTAAACCTGTAAGTATTTTTGTAACATCAAATAGAGAGTTGCCTGTACCATCTTTTGAAGGATTGTATGTTGGTAATGAATTTTATAGTTCATCAATTTCACTGGCAAATTTTAGCGGAAGTTTTTCTAGTGCATCTGCTTTATTAACACTTAATAGACAATTCATAAGAAAAGAAGTTGCGGCATATACTTCTTTTCAAAATAATTTACAAGAAACTCCATTTTCTTTTACATCATCTAGATTTGAAAATTATGCTTTGGATGCAACCGATGCAATAGCATATGATATTAAAAATTCAAAAAATATAAGAACTGATAAAACTGCAAAATCTTATTTTACAAAAAATGGTATTAATATTATAAAAACAACATATATCGAAGAATATTCATCATCTTTATTTGCTTTGGATTATGTTGGAGAATTGGCAGCACAAATTATAAAAAATGAATCTGTAACGGGTTCATCTGAAGTAGGAAGGTTATATCAAACAGCAGTTACACAATCTTTTAATGGCGATTATGCAATAACGGGTTCAGCACTAAGTAGTTCTGTTTATTTAATTAACGAATTATTGGGTGTAATACGAAATACAATAGAAAATCCAAATTTAGTAGCACAGCCGCCTGTTCAATTAGTAACAAATGTAACAATTCCTACATCCGATTCACTTTCACCGGTAGTTGCTGGTAAACTTGTATTGGAAGATGGTTATGGTTTCATAGTTTCCGGCTCTCCAGAATTGAGTGTTATTCTTTCAGTTCTTGAATCTGCGAATGAATAACGATATATATCATCCTATAATATTTATAGGTGATTTTTTAGATATTTATAACAAAGCTGGAAACTACGAATGGCAATTAGTAATCTTTTATCAAATAGGGTAAGGGTTGTATCACCCAAAAAAGTATCGGCTGATAGGTATCAATTCTTAGATGTCTCTCAGGCCGAACCGAATTTGGGTGTTCCAAACTTTAGCGCTTCACTATCAGGCTCTCCAGCTATTGTGGTTTCTGATGACCAAGGTAATAGAGGGTTTGTACGTTCTTTAGATTTGGATAGAGTAGTAGGTACTTTTACTGGTTCTTTTAGTGGAAGTGCTGATTTATCTGGTTCTTTTACGGGTTCTTTTAGTGGAAGTGCTGATTTATCTGGTTCTTTTAGTGGTTCTTTTTTTGGAGATGGGGCGGGATTATTTAATTTACCGCAGGCTACAAAATTATCATCTGGTTCGGTAACAGCTTCTGTAGCACCTAACTTTGGATTTACAGTTCTTTCAATAGAAAGCGGTTCAACATTTACTGGTTCTTTATTTGTAAGTGGAAATGTTGTAATACCATCTGGTAGTGGATACTTTAGTGGTAGTGGTGAGGGGTTATTTAATATTCCACTTTCAGCACTTAATATTGAATCATTGGTTTCAAGTAGGATTGCTAGTGGTTCAGCAACGGCTTCAATATCGCCAAATTTAGGTTTAAGGGTTAATACTGGTGTTACTATTAATGACTTTTTGATAGTAACTGGTTCTACTAATCTAAAATCAAATACAAATATTGAAGGTAACTTAGACGTTACAAATAATACATTTATACATGGTGACCTTTATGTAGATGATTCTATATATGCTCAGCAATTATTTGTTAGTTATATTTCATCATCTGTAATTTATTCATCTGGCTCGAATACATTTGGCGATTCTACGGCAGATAGACAAATGATGACAGGTTCTGTATCCGTAACTGGTTCAATGATTGTAACTGGTTCTTTATCTGTAAGTGAAAAAATAATTTTCAACCAAGCAACAGGTTCAATATTATCGGCATCGGTAATATTATTCAACCAAGCAACAGGTTCATCTATATCTGCATCATTTACTGGTTCATTTTTTGGCGATGGTAGAAATTTAGTAAATTTACCACAATCAACAAGATTAGCTTCTGGTTCGGTAACTGCTTCGGTTGACCCGGCATATGGATTTAGAGTAGAATCTTTATCTCAAGGTTCTGAATTTACTGGTAGTGTTGATATAAGTGGTAGTTTATTTGTATCTCCATTTAGCGGTTCTATAACTTTAGCATCTGGTTCGAATTATTATGGTGAAGGTAGATATCTAAGAGAAATACCTCGTTCAGCACTTACTGAAGATGCACTAATTAGTACAGAAATAAAATCAGGCTCAGTAACAGCATCTGTATCTCCTGTTTATGGATTTAGAGTTGAATCTTTAGCAAGTGGTTCGGAGTTTACAGGTTCTATTGATATAAGTGGAAGTATTTTTATACCATCTGGTAGTGGTTTCTTTAGTGGTAGTGGTAGAGGATTATTTGATATACCTCGTTCAGCATTATCCTTTGAAATAACAAGTATTTCAAGTGGTAGTGTAACGGCTTCCGTTTCGCCAACATTCGGATTCAAAGTTGAAGCTCAGGCAAGCGGTTCTGAATTTACCGGTTCAATAAATGTAAGTGGTAGTTTATTTGTAGAACCTTTTAGTGGTTCTATAACTTTGGCATCTGGTTCATCTTATTATGGTGAAGGTACTTATTTAAGAAACATACCAAGAACTGCATTAACTGAAGATGCGTTAATTAGTACTGAAATTAAATCAGGTTCTATAACAGCATCGGTTTCACCTGTTTATGGATTTAGAGTTGAATCTTTAGCAAGTGGTTCAGAGTTTACTGGAAGTATAGATGTTAGTGGAAGTATTTTTATACCAAGTGGTTCTGGTCTTTTCTCTGGAAGTGGTAGAGGATTATTTGATATACCTCGTTCAGCTTTAGCGCCTGATGCATTATTATCGGCACTTATTTCTAGCGGAAGTGTTACAGCTTCTGTAGCACCGGATTTTGGATTTAAGGTTGAATCTTTAGTAAGCGGTTCTGAATTTACCGGTTCAGTTGAAGTTAGTGGAAGTATTACAATACCATCTGGCTCTGGGTATTTTAGTGGTAGTGGTGAGGGATTATTTAATATACCTTTATCAGCTCTTAATATAGAGTCTTTGATATCAACTAGAATAGCAAGTGGTTCTGTAACAGCATCTATTGCACCTGATTTTGGATTTAGAGTGAATACGTTTTCAGCATTTAGTGGAAGCTTTATAGTTTCATCATCTGCTAGAAATGTATTATCATCATCTTTACTGACAGAATTTAATGTAACAAATAGTGGTAATAGTTCTTATTTAATAAATGGTGAATCAAATCCAACTTTAACATTAGTTAGAGGTGTTGCATATAAATTTAACATAAACGCATCTGGACATCCATTCTACATCAAAACAGTATCTAGCACAGGTACTTCAAATCAATATACAGAAGTATTAAATAATGGTGATGATGTTGGTGTTGTTACTTTAACATTACCAACTAATGCACCAAACACTTTATATTATAATTGCCAATTACATTCGGCAATGGCTGGGCAATTAAATATAGTTGATGCTATTACGATTCCTGCTGAAATTACATTTATTGGTGATACAAATATTACTGGTGCGTTAGCAGTAAGTTCAAGCATATTTGCTTATGGAAATATAGAATTAGGATCTGGTTCGGCATTTAGTGGTAGTGGTAGAAATCTTTTTGATATTCCACAATCAGCTTTTACTGGAGATGCCTTCAGAATAGCAAGTGGTAGCGTAACCGCTTCAGTATCTCCAAATTTTGGATTCAGAGTTGAATCATTAGAAAGTGGTTCTCAATTAACAGGAAGTGTTGATATAACTGGTAGTTTATTTGTAAACCCTTATAGTGGTTCTATAAAATTAGCTTCTGGTTCGGCATATTATGGTGAAGGTACTTATTTAAGAAATATTCCAAGAACGGCTCTTACTGAAGATGCACTAATTAGTACAGAAATTAAATCAGGTTCAGTAACAGCTTCTGTATCACCTAATTTTGGATTTAGAGTAATATCTTTTGATAGTGGTTCTGAATTTACTGGTAGCGTTAATATAACAGGCAGTTTAACTGTTGAAAGTGGTTCAATTATAATTGGTGATGGACAAGGATTAAGAAATATACCACTATCAGCTCTTGCTGAAGAAGTTGTAGCTGCAACCAAAATAGTTTCAGGCTCCGTAACAGCATCTGTTTCACCTGTTTATGGATTTAGAGTAGAATCTGCTGATAGTGGTTCCGAGTTTACGGGTTCTATTGATGTAAACGGAAATATAACTGTAGCTAGTGGTTCTTATTTTGTTGGTGATGGTAGATATCTTTCAAATATCACAATAGCAAATTTAGCGATAGATTCAACAAAAATATTTAGTGGTTCAGCAACGGCTTCAATTGCACCAAATACGGGCTTATTAGTAAATACAGGTTTAACTGTTTATGATTTCTTAGTAGTAACTGGTTCTTCTAAATTAGGAGTTGTTTCTGGCTCATTCTTTAGTGGTAGTGGTAGAAGTTTATTTGATATTCCTATTACTGCTGTTGTTGGTGATGTATTCAAAATAGCAAGTGGTAGTGTAACCGCATCCGTAACACCTGATTTTGGATTCAAAGTAGAATCTACTGCAAGTGGTTCTCAAATTACTGGTTCTGTAAGAATTACTGGTAGTTTGGTAGTTGAACCATACAGCGGTTCTATAAAATTAGCATCTGGTTCTTCATATTATGGTGAGGGTACATATCTTAGAAACATTCCAAGAACCGCACTTACTGAAGATGCATTAATTAGTACCGAAATAAAATCAGGTTCTGTTACAGCTTCTGTAGCTCCTGATTTTGGATTTAGAGTTGTTTCACCTGATAGTGGTTCTCAAATTACGGGTTCGGTAAGAATTACTGGTAGTTTAGTGGTTGAACCTTACAGTGGTTCAATTCAATTAGCATCGGGTTCAAATTATTATGGTGAAGGTGCATATTTAAGAAACATACCTCGTTCAGCACTTACCGAAGATGCATTAATATCAGCAGAAATTAAATCTGGGTCAGTAACAGCTTCAGTATCACCTGATTATGGTTTTAGAGTTATAACTCCATTTACATCTTCAATAATTGGTGATGTATATAGTACTGAAATAGCATCTCAGTTTACTGGTTCAGTATCTGTAAGTGGAAGTTTATATGTAAACGAAATAAGTGGTGGTTTATATTTACAATCATCTTCAAATTATTATGGTGAAGGTAAATACCTAAGAAATATACCTCGTTCAGCACTTACTGAAGATGCCCTTATATCAAATGAAATAAAATCTGGTTCAGTAACCGCATCGGTTTCACCGGCTTTTGGATTTAAGGTAGAATCTGCTGATAGTGGCTCTCAATTTACTGGAAGTGTTGAAGTAAGTGGTAGTATTGTAATACCATCTGGTAGTGGATACTTTAGTGGTAGTGGTGAAGGATTATTTAATATACCAAGAGCTGCATTTGCTCCTGATGCCTTAACATCAAATATTTTATTTAGTGGAAGTGTAACTGCTTCTGTGGCACCTGATTTTGGTTTCAAAGTAAATAGTAATGTAACCATAGAAGGTGGACTATATGTTTCTGAATCTTCAAAATTACAAAGTACACAAATTAGTGGCGGACTTTATGTAACAGGAAATCAATATTTAGATGGTGATTTATATGTTGAAGGCAAAATAGTAACTACTGAATTATTTACACAATTTATTTCATCATCAATAATTTATTCATCTGGTTCAAATGTATTTGGGGATGATGTATCAGATACTCAACAATTAACGGGCTCTGTTTTAATAACTGGTTCTTTGGATGTTCAAAATAAATTTACATTTGTTGAGGCAAGTGGTTCATCAATTTCAGCATCATTTACTGGTTCATTCTTTGGTGATGGTGCAAATTTATTTAATTTACCGCAGGCAACTAAATTAGCAAGTGGTTCTGTAACAGCATCAGTAACACCTGAATTTGGATTTGTTGTTGTATCTGAAACAAGTGGTTCACAAATTACAGGAAGTTTAGGTATAACAGGAAGTTTAATTGTAGATGCGGTAACAAGTGGTTCTCAATTTAGTGGAAGTGTTTCCATATCTGGAAGTTTATTTATTGAAAAAGGAATTGTTCAATTAGCATCTGGTTCATTCTTCTCTGGTTCTGGTGAAAAATTATTTAATATTCCTAGAGCAGCACTTACACCTGATGCATTAGTATCACCTTTAATTGGAAGTGGTTCTGTAACGGCTTCAACTGATCCTGATTTTGGATTTAGAGTTGTAACGCCATTTACTGGTTCTGATTATGGTTCTGAATTTACTGGTTCTGTTGATGTAAGTGGAAGTATTAGAGCATTTTTCTTTATAGGAGATGGTTCTCAAATCACTAATGTACAAGCAGCAGCTGCACCTTTCATAGCAAGTGGTTCGGCAACAGCATCGGTAGCAAATGGATTTGATTTTAGAGTAATTACCGCAGCAACTGGTTCGGAAATAGGTTCTGAATTTACTGGTTCAGTAGATGTGAGTGGTAGTGTTAGAGCATTTAGTTTTATAGGAGATGGTTCGCAACTTACAAATGTACAAGCAGCAGCTGCACCTTTCATCGCTAGTGGTAGTGCAACAGCATCCGTAGCAAATGGATTTGATTTTAGAGTTATAACTGCGGCAACGGGTTCTCAGTTTGGTTCTGAATTTACAGGTTCGGTTGATGTTAGTGGTAGTGTTAAGGCATTCAGTTTTATAGGTGATGGTTCTCAATTAACAAATGTACAAGCGGCAGCGGCACCTTTCATCGCTAGTGGTAGTGCAACTGCATCCGTAGCAAGTGGAGAATTATTTGTAGTTAATACAGCTCCTTTATCTGGTTCATACAAATCTCAATTCACATCATCTGTAGCAATTAGTGGTTCAATTACCGCTTCATTATATTATGGTGATGGTGGTGGATTATTTAACATCCCACCTGAAGCTATTGAAAACTTAGAGTTATTTAAGATTAACTCTGGTTCTGGTGTAGCAATTATTGACCCAAATAAATTAGATGTAAATGTACCAATAACAGCAGCACGTTATGACGGTGATGGTAGTGGATTATTTAACATCCCAGCTGAAGCACTTGAAGACCTTCAATTAGATAGAATTATATCTGGTTCTGCTGAAGCAGTAATATCACCAAACAAAGGATTAGAAATTAATACTAAAGTAAGTGTATCTCAATCCCTTAATGTTAGTGGTGGTTTATTTGTAACTGGTGGTAATGTTGTATTATCAAGTGGTAGTGCATATTATGGTGATGGTAGTGGTCTTACAAACATTAATATTTCAAATTTATCATTTGAAACATTCATATTAAAGAGCGGTTCATTCACAGCATCTATTTCTCCTGATAAAGGATTTGTAGTAAACGCTTCAGCAAGTATTTGGGGTGGTTTATATGTTGAAGAAAATGTTGTAGCAGAAAATGTAACTGCAAGTGGTATTGTATTTGCACCATTACACAGTGGTTCATTCTTAGGAACATATACATTCAAAGGAGAAGGACCAACAGCAAGTGTAGACTATGATATTTTAAGATACGATTCAAATAGAGGATACTATATACCACAACCTGAATACTCTCAATTTGAAACTGTAGGATTTAGTAATGTTAGTGTATTAACAATTGTACACAATTTAGATTTACTATATCCTGTTGTTCAAATTTATGAAACTGGTTCTGAAGCTCAAGTAATACCAGCTGGAATTGAATCATTGGATAGTAATACAATTAGAATTACATTTAGTGGATTAACTTCTGGACATGCTGTTATTGGAAGTGGTGGTAGTGTAATAAGTGGAACAATACAAGGTGATAGAGTTATTGGTACTGTACTTTCAGCATCTTACGCTGATAATGCAAGATTAGCAGCAACTGCATCTTCTCTATTAGGATTTGATAGTGCTTCACTTGCAGAAATATTAGATACAACAAACTTTGTAAGGAACAATCAAACATCTTCAATGAGTGTGTTCTTTGCAGTAAGTTCATCACATGCACAAACCGCATCTTATGCATTATTTGCAGCAAATGCAGCAAATGTAGATACATCATTATTTGTTCAGAATTCACAAACTGCTTCAATGACAGTTGGAACAGCATCGTTTGCATTAACTGCATCATATGCATTAAATGCAACAGTTGATGCTAGTGAATATGTAAAAAATATTTATACAAGCTCCGCATATGTTTATTCAGCATCATTTGCATCTATTGCACAATTTGCATTAAACGCAGCTAGTGTTGATACGGCATCATTTATAAACGCATATAAAGATAGTACAATATTTGCAAACTTTGTAGTAACGGGAAGTTTAGGAGCAAGTGGTAGTATCTATGTAGATAATCTATATACATCATCTGCATCTGATTTTGTTGTAGTTTGGAATGATGTTACTAAAAAATTAGAAGCTAAAAACGTACAACAAGCAGCAGGTTCATCTGGTACGGGTGGCACATCAGGTACTGATGGCTCATCTGGTTCATCGGGTTCAGCTGGCACAAGCGGTACAACAGGAACTTCAGGAAGTAGTGGCTCAAGTGGCACATCCGGTTCATCTGGAAGTAGCGGTTCTAGTGGCTCAAGCGGAAGTAGTGGTTCAAGCGGCACATCTGGCTCAAGCGGGTCTTCTGGTACATCTGGTACAAGTGGCACTGATGGCTCAAGTGGTTCTAGTGGTTCAAGCGGCACATCCGGTTCATCTGGAAGTAGCGGCAGTAGCGGTACATCTGGTACATCTGGCACAAGCGGCACAAGCGGTACGTCTGGCACATCCGGCACTAGCGGTTCAAGTGGTACAACAGGTAGAGAAGGTGGAAGATTATTCATTGTAAATAATGTAGGATTTAATTATTCTTTTGATGGATATGTTGGTAATTTACCAACACTAACATTAGTTAGGGGAGAATTATTTTATTTTGATGTAAGTGGAGTTTCTGCATTACATCCATTTGCATTGAGATTAGCAAATGGTGATACAAATTCAGTACCTGGTACAATAAATAATGATCCTGTTAATGGTTTATATGGAACTACTGACTTAATATCTTATAGAGTTCCTGAGGATGCACCCGATAGTATTGTTTATCAATGTGCAGTCCATTCATCAATGATTGGTACTATTCAGATTGTAAACAAATATGGCACCTCTGGCACAAGTGGCACGTCTGGAACAAGTGGCACGTCTGGAACAAGTGGCACATCTGGGTCAAGCGGCACAAGCGGTACAAGCGGCACAACAGGTTCCGCTGGTACATCTGGGTCATCTGGCACAAGCGGCACATCTGGCACAAGCGGCACATCTGGCACAAGCGGCACAAGCGGCACCTCTGGCACAACAGGTTCAGCTGGTACATCTGGTTCATCGGGTTCGTCTGGCTCAAGCGGAAGTAGTGGCTCAAGCGGCACGGCTGGTAGAGAAGGTGGAAGATTATTTGAAGTAACAAATGTTGGATTTAATTACGCAATTAATGGATATCCTGGATATTTTCCAACCATTACAATCGTAAGAGGAGAATTATTTTATTTTGATGTAAGTGGAATTTCAGCAACCCACCCATTTGCGTTAAGATTAGCAAATGGTGATACAACTGCTGTTCCTGGTACAACCAATAATGATGCTACAAATGGATATTCAAATGGACCGGTATTAATTGAATATAGAGTACCTGAAGATGCTCCAAATAGCATTGTTTATCAATGTGCAGTTCATGCATCAATGATTGGTACTATTGAAATTGTTAATAAGTACGGAACATCTGGCACATCAGGAACAAGCGGCACCTCTGGCTCAAGTGGTACATCTGGCTCAAGTGGTACATCTGGCTCAAGCGGGTCATCGGGAACAACTGGTTCTGAAGGTACAAGCGGCACAGCTGGTAGTGGTGGTACATCAGCAACCAGTGGTAGTGGTGGTACTTCTGGCACAAGCGGCTCATCCGGAACTCAGGGTACAAGCGGCACATCTGGCACAAGCGGTTCATCTGGAACATCAGCAACGGCTGGTAGTGGTGGAACGAGTGGCTCTGCTGGTAGTGGTGGTTCTGCTGGTTCTAGTGGCACAAGTGGCACATCTGGTTCTGGTGGTTCAAGCGGCACAACAGGTTCTTCTGGAACTGGAGGCACGGGTGGTAGTTCAGGTACATCTGGCACGTCTGGCACAACGGGTACATCGGGCACATCGGGTTCAAATGGTTCATCTGGCACAAGCGGATTAGATGGTTCATCTGGAACATCAGGAAGTGCGGGAAGTAGCGGCTCTAGCGGTACAACTGGTTCAAGCGGTAGCTCTGGCACAAGTGGCACATCTGGCTCTGGTGGTACTGCTGGTACAAGCGGCAGTAGTGGTACATCTGGCACAAGCGGCTCATCAGGAACAACTGGTTCATCTGGCACAAGCGGAAGTAGTGGTTCATCTGGCACAAGCGGAAGTAGTGGCTCAAGCGGCACTTCTGGCTCAAGCGGTTCATCTGGTACAACAGGTTCAGCTGGCACAAGTGGAAGTAGTGGTTCAAGCGGCACATCGGGTTCATCTGGCACATCTGGAAGTGCAGGTTCATCTGGCTCATCTGGTACGAGCGGTTCTACGGGTAGTGCGGGTTCATCTGGTTCAGCTGGCACGTCTGGTTCAGCTGGCACGTCTGGCACATCTGGTAGCGATGGTTCGTCTGGCTCAAGCGGAAGTTCTGGTTCAGCTGGCACAAGCGGTACAACAGGTTCAGCTGGCACAAGCGGAAGTTCTGGCACCTCTGGCACAAGTGGTACTGATGGTAGTAGTGGAAGCGCAGGTTCGTCTGGCACTTCTGGCTCAAGCGGCACAACAGGTTCGGATGGTACATCTGGTTCATCAGGTTCATCTGGTAGCGGTGGAAGCTCTGGCACAAGTGGTACTGATGGTAGTAGCGGAAGCGCAGGCTCAAGCGGTACAAGCGGTACAACAGGTTCAGCAGGCACAAGCGGCACATCCGGTTCATCGGGTACATCAGCAATTGATGGAACATCTGGTATAGATGGCACAAGTGGTACTGATGGTAGTAGTGGTAGCGCAGGCTCAACTGGTTCTGCTGGAACAAGCGGCACAACAGGTTCATCTGGCTCATCTGGTTCTTTCGGTACTTCTGGCACATCTGGTGTTGATGGCACAAGCGGCACTGATGGTTCTAGTGGTAGTAGTGGAAGTTCTGGCACAAGCGGTAGCTCTGGATCTGGAGGTTCAAGCGGCACAGCTGGTACATCTGGTTTAGATGGAACTTTCTTTGGAAGTTCTGGCACAAGCGGTTCTTCCGGTTCTTCGGGTACGAATGGAAGTTTTGGCACAAGTGGATTAGATGGTTCAAATGGTACAACGGGTTCTGCTGGTACATCTGGTTTAGATGGTACATATTTTGGTAGTAGCGGTACAAGTGGCACGTCTGGCAGTTCTGGAATTGATGGTACAAACGGCTCAAATGGTTCAAGTGGTACATCAGGTTCAAGTGGCACAGGCGGCACAGCTGGTACATCTGGTTTAGATGGAACTTTCTTTGGAAGTTCTGGCACAAGCGGTTCTTCTGGGTCATCTGGTACAAGTAGTTCAGCAGGTACATCGGGTATTTCCGGCGTAAATGGTACGGATGGTACAAGTGGCAGCGGAGGTACTAGTGGATTGGATGGTACATTCTTTGGTTCATCTGGCACATCCGGTTCGTCTGGATTAAGTGGTTCAAGTGGTTCAGCTGGCACAAGCGGAAGCGCTGGTACAGCTGGAAGTGCAGGTTCTTCTGGTACAAGCGGATTGGATGGTACATTCTTTGGTAGTAGTGGTACAAGTGGCTCCTCAGGAGGAACTGGTTCAAGCGGAACAGCAGGTACGGCTGGTTCAAGTGGCACAAACGGTACATCAGGAACGTCTGGTTTAGATGGAACGTTCTTTGGTTCAAGCGGGTCATCGGGTACATCTGGTATAACCGGTTCTAGCGGCTCAAGTGGTTTAACTGGTACTGATGGTAGCGCTGGAACATCTGGTACAAGCGGCTTAGATGGTACATTCTTCGGTTCATCTGGTACTTCTGGATTTGCTGGCTCAAGTGGTACATCTGGAGTAGATGCAACAAATGGTACAAGCGGTACAACAGGCACATCTGGCACAAGCGGTTTAGATGGCACATTCTTTGGTTCATCAGGTACTTCTGGTTTGACTGGTACAAGTGGTACTGATGGTGCTGGTAGTTCTGGTACAAGCGGCGCAAGTGGTACAAATGGCACATCAGGAACATCTGGTTTAGATGGTACATTCTTTGGTAGTAGTGGTACATCGGGAGAAGCTGGTTCATCCGGTACATCAGGCGCAGGTACATCGGGTACAAGCGGATTGGGTTCATCGGGTACATCTGGAACGTCTGGTGTTGATGGTACATTCTTTGGTTCATCGGGTACTTCTGGAGAAGCTGGTTCATCGGGTACATCGGGAGCAGGTACATCCGGTACATCGGGTATAACTGGTTCGAATGGAACATCTGGCACAAGCGGTTTAGATGGTACATTCTTCGGTTCATCAGGTACTTCTGGTATAGCAGGAACAAGTGGTAGCTCTGGTGTTGATTCTACTAATGGCACAAGCGGTACAACAGGAACTTCCGGTACTTCTGGTTTGGATGGTACATTCTTTGGTACAAGCGGAAGTAGTGGCACGGCAGGCACATCTGGAATTACAGGTACAAGCGGTCTAACAGGTACAGCTGGTACATCTGGCACAAGCGGATTAGATGGTACTTTATTTGGTTCGTCTGGTACAAGCGGCACAGGTGGAACATCTGGTGCATCTTCATCAGCTGGTACTTCCGGTACATCTGGTTTAGGTACAAATGGTACTTCAGGATTTTTGAATTTGACTGGAACTACTAATAATGGTTTAATTACTTACGCGGGTGGTAATTCTGGTGAAGTTGAATCAAATTTAACTTTTGATGGAACAACTTTAGCTGTAACCGGAAATGTGACTGTAACAACATCATTAGATGCAACTACTTATATAGCATCAACAACTTATAGAGAAACATTTAGTAATTTAGGAACAGGTGGTTCATTTACTATTGATTTAGCAACGGCAAATAACTTTACAAGAACATTAAATGGAAATGCAACGGTAACAATATCAAATACTCCAGCATCTAGAGCATTTGGTTTTACATTGGCATTAACAAATGGTGGAGCATATACTATAACTTGGCCTGGTTCATTAAATTGGCCATCTGGAACAGCTCCTACATTGACATCTGCTGGATTAGATATTATTGTAATTTATACTTATGATGGTGGAGCTACATTTAATGGATTTGTAGTAGGAAAAAATATGAGTTAATGGATATGGGAATATTTAGAAGATTATCATCGACAGAGGAAGTTTTACCATTCGAAATTACAGTAACAGTAAGTGCAGGTCAAAATTTTACTTTACCAATATCGGATTATGGAGCTTTAACACCAAACTTTTCAGTATCTTGGGGAGATGGTAATAGTGATACTATAACATCATCAACGCAAGCTCAAAGAATACATACATATGCTTCGGCAGGAACTTATACAATCAGTATTTTAGGATTTATGCCTGTTTTTTCTGTAAATAATAATTCTTCAATAAGAACTTTAATAAGAAGTATTGTTAGTTTTGGAAATGTTGGTTTAAGACGTATAGATTTTTATGGATGTAGTTTTATAACGTCTATACCATCATCAGGAACTGGATTATCCGAAACTGTAATATTTACAAATTTTATGCGTTCAACTGGTTTAACATCTATTCCTTCTAATTTTTTTGATGCTTCTGTAAACGCAACAACTTTTACTGACTCTTTTTCATTTTTGAGTGGATTAACATCTATACCAAATGGATTATTTAATAATAATGTTAATGCTACAATTTTTTCATCAACATTTAACGCATGTGTAAACTTAGCAACAGTACCATCAACTTTATTTGACCAAAATGTTAATGTAATAAACTTTTCTTCTTGTTTTAGAAACTGTCGTTCATTAACATCTCCATTACAATTTACATTTAATACTCAAGTTACTACTTTTGCAAATATTTACAATATGGGAACAACATCAAATTCAATGGCAGGAACGGCACCTACATTGTGGTTAAGAGTTCCTGAACCATATGGGTTTGCAGCATTTAGAAATTGTATTAATTTAACTAATTATGCAGCAATACCATCAAATTGGAAATAATTATGTATCTAAGAATTAAAAATAATGAAATAGTTTATCCCTACTCTTTACAAAAATTAAGAGAAGATAATTATAATGTTAGTTTTCCTTCTGAAATGACAGAATCATTGATGAGAGAATGGGATATATATGAAGTAAGACAAACTCCAAAGCCAAACGATTATACAAAAAATATTTCAGAAGATACACCAATACTGATAGATGGTGTATATTATCAAAATTGGATTCAAACAAATGCTACACAATCAGAAATTGATATAAGAATTTCTGATAAATGGGAAGAAGTAAGAAATCAAAGAAATGAATTATTACAGGAGTGTGATTGGACACAATTAGCAGATATCCCACAATTAACAAAAGATTTATGGAGTACTTACAGACAACAACTTAGAGATATTACAACTCAATCAAATCCATTTTCAATCGTCTGGCCTGTAAAACCCTAAAAGAGAAATTATTTATATTTATAACTATACCAAAAGTTTTAGATATAGATGAAGATACATAGTCCCAGTTTTTCAGGCTCAATTTCACAAGCTACATCAGCATATGCTACTTTAAGTGGTTCTTTTACTGGTTCATTTACTGGGTCTTTCAAAGGTTCAATAGATGTTCAGCAAGCCTCATTTGATGTATTAACGGTAACCAGAATAGCAACTTTAAGTGGTTCTGTATTGGTTAGCGGTTCTGAAGATATTTATGGTAGATTAAATGTAACAGGGTCTGTATCGGTATCTAGTTCATTAAAAGTGACAGGTTCGATGCAAATGTCCGGTTCAATTAATCTAACACAAGGTGGATTTTTGGTAGATGGTGTTAATGTTTTAGATACAGCTTTAGCGTATGCTATAGCTTTAGGATAAAAAATAAATTAGATGGCAAACGTATTCAAAAATAGTTTAACTAATTATATAGGAACAGTAGGAACTGTAGTATATACAACTCCCGCATCAACTACTACAACTGTAATTGGTGTAAGTGTTGCGAATGTTAATTCTAATAATATAAATGTGAGTGTGATGGCTAGGGATAGTTCGGCAAATAAGACTGTTTTTATAGTTAAAGATGCTGTAATTACTCCTGGTAGTTGTGCGGTATTGGTAGGCGGTGAGCAAAAGATTGTTTTGGAAGGAAATGATTTTCTTTCAGTAACATCATCTTTAGCAGCATCAGCGGATGTAATTGTTTCGGCATTGGAATTATCATAAAAATATTTTTATTAAATGAAGTTTGTAGGTAACAACCCTAATGGATTAAATTTAGTAAGCAAAAGCTTAATTGAGCTCGATATTGACGGGCAAAGTAAAGTTGCGTTTTCAAATGAATTTTTGAGTGTAGCAGGAAATATAACTGCTTCTCAAAATATTAAAGCTCAAAATATTAGTGCTTCATTAATAAGTGGTTCTACAATTGTAGGTACAACATTTAGTGGTTCACAATTTACAGGTTCATTTAGTGGCTCTTTTATTGGAGATGGTGGTGGATTAACAAACATCACTCAAATAGCAAGTGGTTCTACGGTATTAAGTGTAGACCAATTAGGAGCTAACTTAACAGGTTCATTAAAAGTATCTGGTTCAGTATTTATTTCATCATCAATTACAGCTTCTTTATTCAGAGGTGATGGTAGTGGACTGTTTAACATTCAAGCTGATTCAATAGGGGATATTAATAGATTAAAATCTGGTTCAGCTCAAGCAATTATTTCACCAAATAGAGGTTTAGAAATAAATACCGGAGTTAGTATTAAAGAATCATTACAAGTAAGTGGTTCTCAAACAATATTTGGTAATTTAGCTGTAAGCGGTTCTGAAGTAATATTTGGTAATTTAGCAGTAACGGGTTCTCAAAATATTTTAGGAAGTGTTTATGTTACGGGTTCACAATCAATTAGAGGCGAATTAGTAGTTACAGGTTCGGCTAGAGTTGGTGATTTGACTGTAACTGGTAATGAAACAATAACTGGTAACTTAAATGTTGCTGGTAAAATTACTACAACCGAATTACAAGCAACATATGTAACATCATCAATAATTTATGCATCTGGTTCAAATAAATTTGGTGATGCAACGTCTGATAGACACGAATTTACCGGAAGTGTTGGTATAAGCGGTTCAATATTCATAACAGGTGATACTTTACCAACTGATAATACAACAAATGAAGTATTAGTTCTTAATACAACAACGGGAAGGATAGCAAGAAGATTTGCGGCAGCAACATCGGGTACATCTGGTACATCTGGTACAAGTGGCTCAAGCGGAAGTAGCGGCTCAAGTGGAACAACAGGTTCATCTGGCACAAGCGGCTCATCAGGAAGTAGTGGTTCAAGCGGCTCATCAGGAAGTAGTGGAAGTAGCGGTTCAAGCGGCTCATCAGGAAGTGGTGGTACATCCGGCTCATCTGGTTCAAGCGGAAGTAGTGGCTCATCGGGTAGTAGTGGGTCTTCAGGCACACGTGGTACATCTGGTTCAAGCGGAAGTAGTGGCTCAAGTGGCTCAAGCGGAAGTAGTGGCTCAAGTGGCTCAAGCGGTAGTGGTGGAACATCTGGCTCAAGTGGTAGTAGTGGAAGCAGTGGCTCAAGCGGAAGCAGCGGCTCAAGCGGAAGCAGCGGCTCAAGCGGAAGCAGCGGCTCAAGCGGCTCAAGCGGAAGCAGTGGAAGTTCTGGTTCATCTGGTTCTTCTGGACAAGCAGCTGGCGCAAGATATAATTTTTCAACTACAATAACTGATACAGATCCGGGTAATGGTATAATTCAATATAGTAGTGCAACGATAGGTTCGGTTGCTTTTATATACATAGATAATTTAGATGGACAGGGTAATACCCAAACAACTTGGTATGATACTTGGGATGATAGTACAACAACTACAAATAGAGGTACTTTAACAATAACAAGCAGAGATGGTGGAACTGTTGTAAACACTTTTACAATAACAGGCGCAGTTGTTGTAGCAACTGGATATTATAAAATACCTGTTTCATACGTTGCGGGCACATTACCTTCAAACGGAGCACAATTAATAGTTTCATTTACAAGAACAGGTAATTCTGGTACATCTGGCACAAGTGGAAGTAGTGGAGTTAGCGGTTCATCTGGGTCTAGCGGCTCAAGCGGAAGTTCTGGTTCATCTGGAAGTAGTGGAAGTAGCGGCTCAAGTGGTTTAACGGGTGTTGGTGGTACGTCTGGAACAAGCGGTTCATCTGGCAGTAGCGGCAGTAGCGGGTCATCTGGTACAAGCGGAAGTAGTGGCTCTTCCGGCACACGTGGTACATCTGGCTCAAGTGGCTCAAGCGGTATAACTGGAGCTGGTGGTTCGAGTGGGTCTAGCGGTAGCAGCGGCTCAAGCGGAAGCAGCGGTTCAAGCGGTAGCAGTGGCTCAAGCGGCTCAAGCGGAAGTTCGGGTTCGTCTGGCTCAAGTGGAGTAAGTGGTAGCGCAGGTTCTTCTGGAAGTTCAGGTTCATCGGGCTCAAGCGGTAGCAGCGGTTCATCTGGTTCATCTGGAAGTAGTGGCTCAAGCGGAAGCAGTGGCTCAAGCGGAAGCAGTGGCTCAAGCGGAAGCTCAGGTTCATCTGGTACATCTGGTTCAAGCGGACAAGGTGGTGGTATAAGATATAATTTTACTACATCCACAACCGATGCAGATCCTGGCACTGGTGTTGTAGCATATAATAACATATCAATAGCATCTGTATCTCAAATATTCATAGATAATACTGATATTGGTTCTAATAGTTTAACATCTTGGTTTGATACTTGGGATGATAGTACAACAACTTCTAATAGAGGTACTCTTACTTTAGTTAGTAGAGATGGTGGAACTGTGGTAAACGTATTTAGAGTAAATGGTGTAGTAACAGCTGCTACTGGATATTATAAAATACCTGTTGCTTATTTGAGTGGTACACTTCCTTCAAATGGAGCACAACTTATAGTACAATTCAGTAGAAGTGGAGACTCGGGTTCATCGGGTTCAAGCGGTAGCAGCGGCTCTAGTGGTTCATCTGGGTCTAGCGGCTCAAGCGGAAGTTCTGGCTCATCTGGTTCAAGCGGCACATCTGGTTCTAGCGGCTCAAGCGGAAGTTCTGGCACATCTGGTTCAAGCGGCACATCTGGTTCTAGCGGTTCAAGCGGCACATCTGGTTCAAGCGGCACATCTGGTTCAAGCGGAAGCTCAGGTTCATCTGGTTCTAGCGGCTCAAGCGGTTCTAGCGGCTCAAGCGGTTCTAGCGGCTCAAGCGGTTCAAGTGGAAGTTCTGGTACAAGTGGACAAGTTGGTGGTGTACGATATAATTTTAGTACATCAACAACAAACGCAGATCCTGGTAATGGTATTGTTGCTTATAACAATACAGCTATTGCTTCTGTAACTGCACTTTATATAGATAACGTTGACCAATTGGGTGGTACTCGTACCGGATGGTTTGATACTTGGGATGATAGTACAACAACAACTGCTAGAGGTATAGTAACTCTTTTAAGTAGAGATAATGGTACGATTGTAAATCAGTTTCAAGTAAATGGAGCTGTGGTTGTTGGTGTTGGATACTACACAATACCTGTTGCTTATGTAAGTGGTACATTACCTACAAATGGAGCACAATTAGTAATAGAATTTAGTAGAACTGGTAATAGCGGAACATCTGGTAGTTCAGGTTCATCCGGCTCAAGCGGAAGCAGTGGCTCAAGTGGTTCATCCGGCTCAAGCGGAAGCAGTGGCTCAAGTGGTTCATCTGGTTCAAGCGGCACGTCTGGCTCAAGCGGTACATCTGGCTCAAGTGGTTCCGCAGGTTCTTCTGGTTCATCTGGTTTATTAGCACTAACAGGTAATACGGATAATGGTGTAATCACATTAAATGGAACTGCACCAAATGGAACGGTTGAAAGTAATTTAACATTTGATGGTACAAACCTTAGAGTAATAGGTAACGCTTTAGTAACTGGTAACTTTACTGTAAGTGGTACTACAACATTCATTAATACTCAAAATGTACAAACAAATGATAATATATTAACTTTATTATCATACGCATCTGGGTCTGGGGCACCAATAACAATTGATAGTGGTATTGAAGTTAGAAGAAATGCTTCAGCAACTAAACAATTTTTATGGAACGAAGCAAACACTAGATGGTATGCGGATGATAACTTTGCAGCCAATGGATTTGTACAAGCAACAAACTTTAGAGATGCAACTGGTGCGTTTAACGTAAACTTAGGTAGTGGTGGTTCTGAAGGTAGAGGTTTAGTTGCCGGATATAGTGGTGGACAATATGGTGGTATTGGATATAATGTAAGGCACACTGGTACTTCGGATTCATTTATAGCACCTGGTGGAGATACTGCAACTTATTTAGTATTTAATAACGGATTTACATTTAGATATGCAGGTACAGGTGCAGCCGGTAGAACTTTATCTTGGACTCAGATAGGTCAGTTAGATAGTAGTGGTAACTTCACTATTCCTGGTAACATAATAGCAGCTCAGATTAATACGGGAATTGGTTTGACTGATGTTTATTTAATGAATCAAAATGTTCGTACAACTGATAACGTAACTCACGCTAATATAACTGGTAATAACTTTATATTACCACAAAACCCTGTTGGAACAACTTACGGTAATGGTGTATCAACTACTCCATCATATATGATTTCTCAAACTGTTGGTGATAATGATGGGTGGAGATTATATGGAGAAGCAGCATCTACGAACAATGTTCGTATGGTGTTTGAGTTGATAGATGATATTGAAACAGCATATACAGACCAATGGGTATTCAGAAATAAAAGAACATATACCGATTTTATTGCTAGAAATGAATTCCAAATAGGTGGTAGTGGTGATGCTGAAGCAAGAACATCATTAAGAGCACCAATATTTTATGATTCAAATAATACAACATATTTTACAGACCCTGCATCTAATAGTAGTATGTATGGGGTTGCAATAAGAGGTGACCAAAGTTCTACAGACTCAGCAAATCAAATATTCTTTTGGGGTAGTGGAGATACTACAACATCTGCAATAGGATTTAAGGCAAATGGTGGTGAATTTACTAACCCAACTGGAAATGGTGATGGTTATAATACCTACTTTACTATGGATACAAATGGTAGAGGTTGGGTATTTAGAAGGGGAGTTGGTGGTTCTGATTTTAACTCAGCATATACGTCTGGTTGGATATTGAATAATGGTATATGGCAGGCAAATGATTCAATGCGTGCCCCAATATTCTATGATTCAAATAATACAAATTATTATGTAGACCCAGCGGGTACATCGAATCTAAATGTATTAAACATAAATTCTCAATTAGTATTAACAACACCTGGTGGAAATGGTATAGTTGGTAATATTAATCCTTTGTGGGGAATATTAAAACCTGCTGGATATAAATTATATCCTGATGAAGAATTTTCTGATGGAAATAATAGTATTTCTGTTTATAACAATGCTGGTGGTTCTGCTGTAACTCACACTAGAAAAAATGGTAGTTTCTTAGATACAAATGTTTCTCCTGTTCCAAATAGTAGTGGATGGGTAATTGAAATACAACATGCCCCAACAACTTCAAATGGTACATCACCTGGTTATGGTGGTTGGTATTTCGCAACATCAACATCACCTGGAAGTAGAAGATTGTTGGTTGTATTCAAAATGAAAATACCAGCAGGTAGAAGTGTTGAATACGCATCTAACTCAATTGGTAGTGGTGGTACGGCAACTTGGTTGACATCAAATATAGGAACAGGTCAATATCAGGATTACGCATTAATGGTACATTCTGGTACATCATCATTCTCATCAACACACTTCTATTATATATCTGGCGGAAGTAACGCAACTTTCTACACTTATTTGGCATCAGCAACGGTATATGATGTTACTGATGTTGGTGATGAAAGAACTAGAACATATACTGCCGCAGCAGCTATGTACGCTCCAATTTATTATGATTCAAATGACGGAAACTACTTCACAGATCCTGCTAGTAGAAGTGTGATGAATAGGATAGAGGTTTCTAGAAATGGAGCTTATGCAAGTTATGTTGATGCCGATTTGATAGTTGGTTCGGGTGCTGCAGATAGAAGAGGATATGGAGCAACTGGTGGTTCTAACATCATGCTTCGTTCATCGGCAAAATCAACAATTACCGCTTTGGATGAAAGCCAAAACTTAGGTCAAATTGCATATGAAAACTTACAATGGACAATTGGTGAAAATATTGGATGGGGTGTTCAAACTGTATTATTCCCTGGTATAGGACAATCAAGTAATTCATTAAGAGCACCAATATTTTATGATACCGATGATACTAACTATTATCTAAACCCTCGTACTCAATCTCGTTTAAGTGGATTGAGATTAGATGGTGTTGATAATGAAGCTTCTGGTACTGATGCAATTCTTTGGATAAATAAACCAAACAATAATGACTGGGGCATGATTGTTACTGGTGATTTGGATTATGGACTTGACCTTAGAATGTCAAGCAGTAACTCATTTGCCTTTAGAGTATTGGGTAGTGGTACTGAGCATGCAAGATTGAATTCTGATTATTTCTTCCATTATTCAGATATTAGAACTCCAATATTTTACGATAGTAATGATACAAACTATTATGGTGACTTTGCTAGTACAAGTAGAATGGCAACTATTGCTTTGGGTGTTGCTGATAGTGGACCTGGACGTTTTAGATTAACTGCTGGACATGGTGATACGAGTATAAGATTAACCGCATTAGGTTCTCAATTAGGTAGTGGTGTAACATCAACAATGCAGTGGTGGGTATCTGAGCCGGGTATAACTTGGAACGAAGGTGGATTTGGATATAACGTTCACAATGATGGTGGTTCTCCAAACGGATTTAGTAGACCAAATACATCTTATGGACAAGCATATATGAGATTTAGTACTGGTGGTGATTTGTATTTTTATAATACTAATACATCTGGTACTCGTTCTACAAATATGGAAATGTACGCAGCTGGTTATGTGTATGTAAACAACTATTTGCAAGCAGGTAACTCATTAAGAGCACCAATATTCTATGATTCTAATGATACAAACTACTATGGTGATTTTGCATCTACATCACGCCTTAATATTCTTAACTTAGTAGGATATGGTTATGTAAATGGACAGACTACAAATGGACAATCATTCTTCCAATGGGAAGGTGCATCATATAGAAATCCTGGAGACCATACACCTCAATTCTTAATTAGAAAAGATAATTCAACAACCGGTATTAATGGATTTATGCCGGCATTGGCATTACATAATAATAATGGTGGAAACCAAACAACAGTTGGTCTAACATTTACATCAGCTGAAGGTGCAACTGGTGCTGGTAACTCTGTAAACTTAGCAGGTATTATAGCTAAGAAAGAAGCAGCTGGTAATGTTGGTGGTTGGTCCCCTGGTTCTTTAACATTCTTTGTAAAAGATTATGGAACAAGAAGAGATGGTATGTTTATAGACTCTTCTGGTTATGTACAATCTGATTATTCATTTAGAGCACCGGTATTCTATGATTCCGCTGATACAAACTTCCGTTTAGACCTTAATTCTTCTTCAAGATTAAGAAACCTTTACGTTGGTGATAGTGGAAGTGATTGGGTTGATACTGGTGGTTGGGGTACTCAATTGCATGTATCAAATGCACCGCATTCTATTATAAGAGTTTTTGCAAGAAACGAAGGTATCCAAACGGGTATATTCTCACATGTAGGTGGATTATCAGTTGTTGGTTCATTTAGTAACCATGACTTAAGAATTGCTAGAAACAACGCATATAGAATGTATTTCTACAGTGGTTATACATATTCTGAGGGTTATTTTGAAGCAGCGGATTCATTAAGAGCACCGATATTTTATGATTCAAATAATACTGGATTTTATGTTAATCCAGCTGATGGTGGATTCTACCTAAGAGGTGGTTCTTCAAATCGTGTTACATACTATACAAACGATAGTGGTTACATAGTAAGCAATGCTGAAGGTAATGGTGTATCCGATGTAAGATTGGGTGCAGCATGGGGAAGACCTGGTGTTTATTCATCTACATATCTATCTTTAGGTTCTTCTGGAACTTATACTGAATTTGTATTCGGTAACGTACAAAGAGGATATATAGATAATAGTGGTAACCTTTTTGCATTTGGTTCAATGAGGGCGCCAATATTCTATGATTACAATGATACGGCTTGGTACTTAGACCCTAATGGATATTCAGTACTTTATGGTGTTCAAGCTCGTAACTTAGGTGGAGCAAACTTAAACGTTGTAAGTTCTAACATTGGTGTAAATGCGGTAAGAGAACAAATAACATTTATAGATGGTAGTATTGTTCAGGCGCACGCTTCTACTGGAAATGGTAACCCTGGTAACTGTTATAACTGGTATTCTTCTGAATGGATGGATGTTGATCCTGAGAAGGATTATGAATTTAGTGTTTGGGTAAGAAGTACTGGAAACGATAACATTTATTTTGGATGGCATGAATTAAATAGTGCAGGAAACTATGTTTCATCAAATCCGTATTTCCACGGTTCACAAAGAAATACAAATGGTTCTTGGATACAATTAAGAGCGGTATTAAGAAATTGGAGAACACCTGCTAATACTGGAGATAGTCCTGGAACCGATAGATATGCAAATAACACATCAGAAATAGCACATTATTCTACGGATGGTGTAATGCACTCAACAACTAGAAAAGTACATGTAAGATTTGGTACTTGTTATGGTAGTGTAAACGGAAGTAAAACTTATTATCACAATCTAAGAGTAAGAGAATTGGTTAATGAACAAATGAGTAACCAATTTACTGTTCCATATTGGAATCCTTCTTCTGGTATAATTGGAAGAATGAGATTTAGAACAAATACACATTGGGATTCACATCCTGGTATTGATGTAATAGGAGCAGCTGGAGAATTCCGTATGAGTTCTGATAGTGGTAACTTAAATCTTAGAGTTGATGGATGGATACGTTCTGAAAATGAAATGTATGCATCTTTGTTATATGATATAAGTGATACAGGAAGATATGTAGACCCAAGAGGTCAATCATTCCTTTATAATTTATGTGTAGGTGATAACAACTATAATCATGGATATCCTGGCGTTCTTCAAATTGGTTCAACATCTTATAACTACAACTTTAATAATGGTAGTTGGGCAAGCAGTATAACAGCTGGTATATTAGCAAACTGTGCAGATGAATGGGAATTTGCAATACATGATAGTGGTACAAGAGTAGCATCGGCATTCTTATTCCAAGGAGCTGGTACTAATAGATTATTGATGGGTAGAAGTATTGGCTGGGGTACTATGTATATTGAGGCGGCAGAATCTTTTAGAGCACCAATATTCTATGATTCAAATAATACTGGATACTATTTAGACCCAACTTCAACAACATCGTTAAGAACTGTTGGTGATTGGAGAGCTGATTCAGCTGGATGGACTGGTGAATTTGCAGGTAAGATTCAATATCATTCTAATAACTGGTATTTCCAATACTCAAGCTATTTCATATTCAGAAATGCAGGTGGTAGTAACGTTGTAGAAGGTGATAGTAGTGGTAACTTCTGGGCATATGGTTCAGCTCGTTCACCTATTTTCTATGACCAAAACAATACAGCATATTATACAAACCCTGCTGGTGATTCCGTAATGGGTGGTATCAACTTTAATGGTGGTACACATTACGTTAATAGTTGGAACAATGGTACTATCTATATTCGTTCATCACAAGGAGATGGTGGTATCTATGGTAGAGGTAATAGTGGGCAATTCCAATATCAAGTTTATGGAGATGGCGGAAGTAACTATGGATTCTTAAATGGAGTTTGGGCATCTTGGGATATAAGAAAAAATATAAATGGCAACTTATTCTTAAATAATCAGAGTACATGGTATATCGGTACTAGTGAAATCTATATGAATAGAGTTTATGGTATCGCTGATATGCGTTCACCAATTTACTATGACCAAAATAATACTAGTTATTACGCAGACCCAGCAAGTAACTCTGTTTTCTATGATTTACAACTTAGAGGAAATTATGTTAGAACTTGGGCACACTCCGGTTCTGACTTTGCAAATGGTACGTTAGTAGTTTCATCTATAAATGCAGGTGTTGATTATGGTGCATCATTTGTATTGGAAGCAACTGGTAAGAGTTATTCTGGCGAACCTACATTTGACTTCGCAGTTCAGGGATACATTTACGCAGGTACATTTATTAATAACTCTGGTATTCATTATGGTAATCCTGGATTTACCGATATTAAAGTTCTTAACTATGGTGGTAACTTAGCATTCTGGTTCCCGAGAACAGGATATTGGAATTCATTTGCAGTACATGTTAGAGATGCAGGTGGTGATGATAGAAATACCGTAACATCAATATTCAACTCAGCAGAACCTGCAAGTTCTAAGAAAGTAAATATTAGAATGTATCGTTCTACTATCTATGATTACAACAAAGATACTGGAGCTGTATATGGAACTAATTTTATTGATTCAAATGATACTGGATATTATGTGAATCCTAATGGAACTTCACAACTTTCTTATGTATTAGCAAATAACTGGTTTAGACCGCAGGGTGCAACGGGTATTTATTGGGAATCTTATGATACAAGAATATTCTCAAATAGTTCAACATATATCTATACACGCTCTGATAACGGATGGATATACCAAGATAGAAGTGGTAACAATAGAGGATATGTTTACTTTGATGGAAACGGATTTGGATTACTACATAGTGGAGGATCTTGGTGGTTAAATAACGTAGGTAATTCAGATAGAATGCTTTGTATTGGTGGAGGTCAATTTGCCAATGCATATAACAGTTATGATGCTCGAAGATTATTCTTTGGTGGTGCTGATGGTGATGCTCAAGGAAATTATTATATTGGTACAAACATAAGTAACTATGGTGGTAACTACACCAAATTAGACCTAAGATGGCATACTGGTATCCGTATGGGTGCACAACCTGGATATGGTGGTATTCGTATCTTTAACAACGAAGATTTAGGAAGTAGAATTGCATCATTTGGTGAAACTGATTCACACGTAAGAATAGATAATGTATTATTTGTTTATGGTGATGCAAGGGCACCAATATTCTATGACCAAAACGATACAGGTGGATATATAGACCCTAATAGTGCTGGTAATGGATTTAGATTTTGGAGTGGAGCTGGTTGGTGGCAATTAAGAGGTGCAACTCACTGGGATTCTCAACCTGGTATTGACTTGAGTGGTGGAACTTCAGAATTCCGTATTAGTTCAACTGGTGGTAACGCTAATCTAAGAGTTGATGGTTGGATGTTTGCGTACGATAGTAGTTATTTCCCATTCATTTATGATACTAATGATTCAGGATATTATTTAGACCCTAATGGTACTTCTAACTTAGCACGATTTACTCAAAGAACTCATGCGGCAATGAATAGGGGTTATCATTGGATTACTCCTAGATTTGATTATACTGGTGATGTAAACTATTGGACAGGTACTTTTGGTTGGGGTACTTCAGCAGGTACTTGGGCAAACGCTTGGAAATCTGGTTTTGCTGGATGGGATATTTGGGGTGGTGGAACTGACCATCCTCAAGGTGGCGGTTATGTTCACGCTCAAGGTATTGTATCTGGTCAACACTACGCAACATCTGATGGAGGACAAGCGTATGGTTGGCAGATGGTAGGTGCTGCTGATGCTGGAAGCCGTTGGTGGTTAAGAGGTAAGTGGGGTGGTACTACATATCCTTGGTACGAAATTGTATTATATGGTAGAAACGTTGGTGGTGGTGATATATACGCAGGATATTGGTATGATGGAAACAACACCGGATATTATGTAAATCCTGATGGAAGTTCTCAATTTGTTCGTACATATGTAAATGACTGGTTTAGAGCACAAGGAAATTGTGGTATTTATTGGGAATCTTATGGTGGTGGTTGGTGGATGACCGATGGAACATGGATTCGTTCTTATAATAGTAGAAATGTTTATTGTGATACATACATAAGAGCACAAGGTTCATTTAGAGTTGGTTCTGAATACTCGATTTGGGGTAACTATGGTTCATATTCATCTTATATATCTAGGATATTCTATTTCTCATTTGACTGGAACGCAACTTATGATTCATACACTGTTCATGGTATAGCATCTACTGACTTAAATGGTTCACCTTCCGATTCTGTATCCATTAACTCGTTCAATGATATCATGCTTCGTATAGATGCCAACGATAACAATGGTAACTCTTATGTAAGATTTATGGATAATACCTCTGGTAATAACCAATTTGCTTACATAGGTAGAGAAGGTGGAAACTCTATTGCATATTTTGATAATCGTGTTTATGGTGCAATATTCTATGATTCAAATGATTCATCATATTATATGGACCCTAACAGTACTTCTGATAACTGTGCTAGATTTGCTGGTGGTATTTGGGTTTCAAGAGCAAATGGTACTGGTAGCGGTATCATATTGGCGGATGATGGTGATATTGTTGACTTGAATGATGGATATTGTGCGATGCGTTTCTCATTTGGTGTCCGTATCCACTCAGCAAATAGAGGTGGTGGTGCGGTAATTGCATTGAGACAATATGGTGGTATTATAGCATCTGATAACATTATCGCTTATGGTTCACCTTCCGATGCTAGAAAGAAAGAAAATGTTGTACCAATTGAAAATGCACTTGAAAAAGTAACTAAACTTAGAGGTGTTGAATTTGATTGGAAAGAAGATACTGATGAATGGCAATATACTAAGATTAAACATGATATTGGTTTCATAGCACAAGAAGTACAAGCCGTTGAACCTACTTTGGTAAGAGAAGGTGGTGATGGATTTTTAGGTGTTAGAGATAGAGGTATTCCTGCACTTCTTGTTGAAGCAGTTAAGGAATTGAAACAACAATTAGATGATGCTAAAGCAGAAATCAAAGAATTAAAAGAACAATTATTGAAAAAATAAAATAGGTTATATTTATAAAAGAGAAATAAATTTTAATAAATTATGGCATATACTTACAAATGGGAACTAACAGGCCTTAAAAAACAAAACACAGAAAATTTATCTGATGTCATTTGTAATACTTACTGGAAAGTTACAGCTACAGATGAAAATGGTTTAGAAGCATCTTTTACAGGGGCTACTCCATTCAAAGTTTCTGATGTAGATGTTAATAACTTTACTAGTTATTCATCACTTAGTGAAGAGCAAGTTTTAACATGGATTAAAAACGTAGTTAGTGGTTCGGCACCATCTAATTATTGGGCTCATATTAAGGAAAGAATTGATGTAGAAATCAATAGACAAAAGTATAACAGAACTGATGTCAGTATGAGTGATTTCCCTTGGAGTCCTACAAGCGGTTCAATAGCTGCACCAAGTGGTTCAGCACCTTTATAATATTTTTAATATACAAAATAATATTAATGTTCAAAGCATGTTCTTGTAAAAGAAAATGTGTTTTGAACATTTTTATTATATTTATACTTGTATTTTTGGTATGTTCCAAAATATCACTTAAAAACAATTAATTGGAGAAATAAAATGGCAGAAAGAATCGTATCACCGGGCGTATTTACAAGAGAAAACGATTTATCATTCTTACCACAGGGTATAGGTGAAATCGGCGCCGCATTTATAGGACCTCTAAAAGAGGGACCTGCATTCGTACCTACTATTGTAAGAACTCAAGCTGAATTCGAAGAAGTATTCGGAAAGGTTGATGGTACTTACTATACTGAGTACGCAGTACAAAACTATTTGAGAGAAGCTGGACAAGCAACAATTGTAAGAGTTGCTGGTACTGGTGGATACACTCAAGTTAAACCGGCAGCAATTATAGCAAGTGCTTCAGCTGGATTGGGTGAAAAAATTGTTGGAGTATTATACTCAACAGCAAATGGTTTGCAAGATTATGGATTTCTTGGTGGAGCAGTAACAAGCAACGATGCTACAGATGGTTCATTCCTTCTTTCAGCATCTGCAGTATTTACTTCAGCATCAATTCTTCCATCTGCAACTAACGATTTAGCTGATGTGTTTGGTGAATCTCCTATGGGTTCTAAAGGAGCTTATTCTTATTTATATTTTGAAGATTTAGCAACTGAATACTCTGGTTCATCTACAAGTAATACTGTTATTTCTCTTTCAGTATTACCAAACCAAGTTTATGGTGCAGCTCAGCAAGCAGAAACTCCAATTGTAAAATCTCAAAACATAAGTGGACAAAGATACAACTTATTTAAGTTTGTAACTATTGGACATGGAACAAATTATAATACCAAATTCAAAGTAGGTATTTCTAATGTTAAAGCAGCTGGTGAAGATGGAGCAACTGATTACTCTACATTCACTGTTACCATCAGAAGATTCGATGATACTGATAAGAGAAAAGTTGTTTTAGAAACATTTGCTAACGTAAACTTAGACCCATCTTCAGTAAACTATATTGCTAGAAGAATTGGTGATAGATATTACACTGTAGATGATGATGGAAAAATTACCGAATATGGTGATTGGGGAAATCAATCTAAATACATAAGAGTTGTAATTAATGATGGTAATGAAATAGGTGGTCCTGGTACTTACCCAATTTCAGCAGCACCATTCGGACACGCAGCTTATGTAAATCCTATTAAAGCAAACAGTAATGCAGAATCATTAAAAGTTCCTGCAGTTGCTTTACAAACTACATCAACTGGAAACACAGCAAACGCACCAATTTATTACTCTGGTTTTGATTTTGAAACTGTAGGTACGGCTGATGATAATATGATGTATCTAAAACCAATACCTTCTGGAGTAACTACTGGTTCAAACTCTGATTTCGCATTCGATTCTCAGTTAAGTTTTGTAATGACCGGTTCAAATTCAGTAGATATGGCTAAGAGACAATTTATCTTAGGTTTCCAATATGGATTTGATGGATTAAACGCAACAACAAAAATTAACTTAGGTTCTGATATTTCTGTATCAAATACGCAAGGATTTAACTTAGCAACTTCTACATCAACTGGTACGTTGGCATATGAAAAAGCAATTAATGCAATTTCTAACGCTGATGAGTTTGATATCAATATGGTTGTTACTCCTGGTGTAATTAGAGAATATCACCCATCAGTTACTACAAAAGTAATTGATATGTGTGAAGATAGACAAGATTGTTTCTATATAGCTGATTTCAATAGAATTGATGCAACAATTGCTGAATCAACTGTACAATCAAACGCTGTAGATTCAAACTATGTAGCAACTTACTATCCTTGGGTTAAAACAATAGATACTAATACAAATAAACTATTGGCAGTTCCACCATCAGTATTGATGCCGGCTGTATTCGCTTCTAATGATAGATTAGCAGCAGAATGGTTCGCACCTGCTGGTTTGAATAGAGGTGGTATCACTGGAGCAGTTAGTGTATTAAATAGACTAACACACGCTGAAAGAGATACTCTATATGAGAACAAAGTAAATCCAATTGCAGCATTCCCTGGACAAGGTATTGTAGCATTCGGACAGAAGACATTGCAAGATAAGGCTTCAGCATTAGATAGAATCAACGTAAGAAGATTACTTATCACTGTTAAGAAATTCGTAGCATCTACTTCTCGTTTCTTAGTGTTCGAACAAAACACAGCAACAACTAGAGCAAGATTCCTTAACACTGTTAATCCTTATTTGGAAGCAGTACAACAAAGACAAGGTCTTTACGCATTCAGAGTTGTAATGGATGAAACCAACAACACACCTGATGTAATTGACAGAAACATATTAGCAGGACAGATTTTTTTACAACCGGCTAAGACGGCGGAATTTATTGTAATAGATTTCAACATCTTACCAACTGGGGCATCTTTCTCAGCATAATATGGATTTGAAATAAATTGATATTTATTAATATAAAATAAAAGGAAAGTAAAATGGCAGAAATATTAGAGTTTGACAAGATGTTCTATACGAACTTCGAGCCTAAGATGAAGAACCGCTATGTAATGGAAATAGATGGTATCCAATCTTATTTAGTAAAGGCAGCAGCAAGACCTTCAATCCAATTTGAAGTTGTAACTCTTGACCATATCAACGTAAAAAGAAAGTTGAAAGGTAAAGGTGAGTGGCAAGATATAACAATCACACTTTTTGACCCAATTGTTCCATCTGGAGCACAAGCGGTAATGGAGTGGGTTCGTTTATCACATGAATCTATTACTGGTAGAGATGGCTACGCAGACTTCTACAAAAAAGATATAGATTTCTATATGTTAGGTCCTGTTGGTGATAAGATTGAGCAGTGGAAACTTAAAGGAGCTTTCATCTCTCAGGCAAACTTTGGTGATGTGGCATTTGATTCTAATGAACCTGCATCAATTGAATTAACACTATCTTACGATTACGCAATTCTTGAATTCTAATCTAAGAAAAACTATAAAAATAAGGGATACTCAAAAGGTATCCCTTTTTTATTTTCCAATTTTTTCAAAGTTATGTATTTATATATACAAACATAAAAAATACATATTGTTATGGCAGAAATCGTTAATAAACAGGTTGAAGAAACCTATGAAGCTCCAAAAGTAGCACCTTCTAAAACATTTGATTTCCCTACAGAAGTAATTGAATTACCTTCTCAAGGATTGGTTTACCCAGAAGGACATCCTTTAGCAAAAGGAACTATTGAATTGAAATATATGACCGCAAAAGAAGAAGATATTTTAGCTTCTCAAAACCTTATTAAAAAGGGTGTAGTTTTAGATAAATTATTTGAATCTGTTGTTGTTGAACCAGGTTTGAATATTGATGACGTTTATATTGGTGATAAAAATGCAATCCTTTTAGCAACCCGTATCTTAGGATATGGTGCCGATTATGATGTTGAAATTAGTGACCCATTTACAGGTGAAAGACAAAAAACAACAATTGATTTATCAAAAATACAAACAAAAGATATTGATTATTCAAAATTAAATCGTCAAAATAGATATAAATTTTCTTTACCATCAAATGGAAAAGAAATTGAATTTAGATTATTAAATCACAAAGATGAAATTGAAATAAACAAAGAAGTTCAAGCTTTAGAAAGATTAAATAAAGCAACATCTTTGGCTTCAGATGTAACAACTAGATTTAGATATATGATTACATCTGTTGATGGAAATTCTGATAGAGGATTTATTAATAGATGGGTTCAAAATCAATTTTTAGCAAGAGATACAAAAGCATTTAGAAATTTTGTAAAAGAAATATCTCCTGATATGGATATGAGATTTGTATTTGTATCCGAAATAACTGGCGAATCGGAGGCGCTGGATATTCCCTTCGGGATTAACTTTTTTTACCCTACCAACTGATTATAAGATTCAATTACATACCCAAATTTGGGAATTACTTCAATTTGGTAATGGGTTTACTTGGTGGGAAGTGTATCATATGCCAAGATATCTTAGAAACTTTTATTATAATAAATTGGCTGACCTTAAAAAGAAAGAAGCTGAAGAAAATAAAAAAGCACAATCTAAAATGAAAATGCCAAGCATGCCGAAAGTGAGGAGATAATCCTCACTTTTTTATTTGCCAATATTTATAACATATAAACAGGCGAAACTATGTCAAAAGATAAAAAACAAATTAAAGAAGGAATCTTCGATGCGGCTGATAAGTTTGTAGCTAGATTTTTCGATGGATTATCAAAAGGAGCTGCAAACCAAATTATTAAAAAAGCTGAACAAGCTAAACTTCCACCTGAACATATTGAATTTATGAAAAAGATGGAAAAGGATGCTGATAAATTTAGAAAACTAATTAAAGATTTATAAAAACTAATTTTTAGTGGCAGATAGAATTGATTTTAACGATGATACTACAAAACCATTATCCGAAAGGATAAGGTTGATGAGGGAAGCTATTAAACAAGCAAATCAGCTTGACGATATTAGTGCCAGTGAGTTAGATAAGTTAAGAAAAATTGAAAATCTTGAAACAAAATTAGAAAAAGTTCAAAAAAGAAGATTAGAGGCTGCAAGAACTTATGCTGATAGACAAAAAGGAATATTATCACAAACTGGAAAAGAATTATCAGGATTAGAATCAATAAGTAATGTTTATAAAAGATTAACTGATAGTCAGGCAAAAAGTGTTAAACTAGCATCAGGAAATTTAGCAGCATCATTAAGAGAAGAAAATGCTACATCTGAAAAATATGAAATGGTTGAAGGCCTTTTAGGTGAAACGCATAAATTAACAGCATTACAACAAAAATTAGCAGAATTAGGACCTGAAGATGTAGAAGCTCAAAAATCAATAAGAGCAGAATATGCACAACAAGTAGATGCAATACAACAACAGGTATTACAAGCAAAATCAATAGGGAGTTTGACAGAAGCTCAAGCTTTACAATTTGATAAAATTTTAGAAAGACAAGGAAAAAATTTAGATATAGCGGGTCAATATGCAACGATAAGTAGAGAACAAAAAGAAATTATTCAAGGACAAATTGATGCTTATAAAAAGATTGAAAAAAGTATAAGAGGGGTAATTGGTACTGCAAAAATATTATTTAGCGGTTGGAGAGGATTTGTTGGTAGCGCTTTAATAGGAGCTGGATACGCTGCGGATAAATTAGGAGAAACGATAAAAGCTATGGGTGGGTATATGGGTGGCGTAACCTTATCCACAACAGCATTAGGCTTAGTATTCAAAGATGCGCAACAAACAGCTGAAGGATTAAATAGAGAATTTGGTGGTATGAAAGATGTATCATTTGGTACACAACTTAATACCAACTTAATGGCTATGAATATGGGTATTACCGGTGATGAAGCAGCATCATTAACCGGTAACTTTGCGAGATTAAATGGAAATTCGGCATCAATAGCAGCTGATATGGCAGCTAGTACAAAGGCATTAGCAAAACAAAAAGGAGTAATGCCATCGGCTGTAATGAAAGATGTTGCTAAATCAGCCAAAGCATTTGCAGAATATGGTAAAGATGGCGGAAAAAATATTGCAGAAGCAGCAGTAGCAGCAGCTAGACTTGGCGTTAATATGGATTCATTAACAAAAGTTACTGATTCATTATTAGATTTTGAAGAATCAATTAATAATGAATTAGAATTAGGTGCAATGCTTGGTAAAAATATTAATCTTAATAATGCAAGAAGATTGGCATTTGAAGGAGAAATAGGAGCAGCAGTAAAAGATGTACTTAACCAAATGGGTGGTGTTGCTGAGTGGGAAAAGATGAATATATTCCAAAAACGCCAAGCTGCAAAAACATTAGGATTGTCTGTTGAAGAAATGGATAAAATGGTAAAGAACCAAGATAAATTAAATGATGATGGTACTTTACAATTAACAACTTTTGAAAAAATACAAGAATCTTTTACTGCATTTGCAACAACTGGTTTAGGAACTGCATTGAAGGGAATGGGTTCTATGGTTATAGCAGCAGGACAGTTAGGTACAGGTCTTTCAGCATTGGGAATTGATATGAAAGGTATAGTTAGTTCATCTGCTGGTTTTGTAAAAAATATGCTTAAAGCTGCGGCAACTAAAGTTGCGGGTATGTTTGGTAAAAAATTAGAATTTGGAACAAAACCAGATGTAACTGGTGGAGCAGATAAAGTAGGTGATACAGCCGATAAAGTAGGAAAGGGAAAAGGTATAGGTGATAAATTAAAAGACCTTGCTAAAGGATTAAAGGCAATGGGTGATGGTAAAGTTTTATTTGGTGCATTAAATTTAATTCCAACTGGTTTGGGATTTTTAGGAATGTTACCTGGTTTACCAACATTGTTTGTATTATCAAAAATGAATGTAAGTTCAGTTGGTAAAGGATTAGAAGATTTAGCAAAAGGTTTGAAAAAAATGGCAGATGGTAAAGTATTTGTTGGTGCACTAGCATTGACTGTTTCAGCTTTAGCATTTGCAATTATGACCGCTGGTGCAATTGGTATGGCAGCAATTGCATTATTAGGAATCCCAACGGGTACAGCATTAGTAGCATTAGGAAAAGGATTAAAATCATTTGGTGATAACGCACTTAAAGGAGTTTTGGTATTAGGATTATTGGCTGGTGTAATTGCTTTAAGTGCTTTAGGATTTCAACAATTTGCAGGAGTAGATTGGACAGCAGTTTTATTTGGTGGAATTGCTTTAGCAGCATTTGCTGGAATTGCATATGTAATAGGTAAATTTGCCGCAGATATAATTGTAGGTTCAGTAGCATTAGCAATATTAGGAGTTGCTTTAATTCCATTCACATATGCTATGAGTTTATTAGCAGGATTGAGTATGGATGCTGTAATAGCAGCGGCAGCAGGATTGGTAATATTTGCAGCAGCTGTTTTTGCTTTAGGTGCAATTATGTTTACTGGAGTTGGTGCATTAGTATTTGGTGCAGGTATAGCAGCTCTTATTGGATTGGGTATTGCGTTGATAATTTTAGGAACAGGAATTTCTATATTAGCTAATGGGATGGGACAACTTGGTGGAGTGTTAGAACCGGTGGCAACAAGTATAACACAAATTATGAGTGTATTATCTGGATTAGCAGAAATGATTGGACCTATTGCATTGTTATCACTTGCTTTATTTGGATTATCATCATCTTTAATATTTTTAGGAACAGCAGGTATAATGGCATTACCTGGAATAGTTGCTTTGGGTGCAATAAGAGAAATAACTTTAAGATTAACTGAAATATTAGGTATAGGTGAAGGCGGAGCAGGTGCTGAGCAAAAAGAAGCAGATAGAGCAAAGATGGATGAACTAATATCTGAATTAAAAGGATTGAGAGCAGACATGCAAGCCGGAAAGATTGCAGTTATTATGGATGGTACAAAGGTTACATCAAAAGTATCTTCAGTAGTAGATAAACAAACAAGTAATTCATTTAGACATAGCTAATGGGACGTACATTATTAGAATTATTTAAGAATAAAAAGTTGGCAAGTGGTAAAACTGCCGCAGAGGAATACGATATTAAAAATAGTAAAGATACTCCTATAATTCCATATGCTTCGGAATTAAATTTACCATTCAAACTAGCTACTAAAATTAGACAAGGGTTATCGCAAAGAACAAGAGAAACTAGATTTGAAGAAGAAACAACAGGATTAAGAATAATAAGAACATTATCATCACCATTATTATATGCAACTGAACTTATAAGAGTAACTAGACAATCTACTAATGCAGTAGATGATATGAAAAGCGCAACTGGAACTGCTGGAGATTCTGGAATCTTAGGAAATTTAATTAATAAAGCAAAATCCAGTGTATCTAAATTAGGAGCTAAATTAGGTGTAGTACCACCAACAATTTTAATACCAACAAGAATTTCTCTTAATGATAAATTTAAGGCAGGTAAAGAACCAGATACAATGACAACTTTAGCACAAATTAGAGAAGATGCTAAAGGTACTATTGTTGGAAAGTTTCTTGCTAAAAATGCAAAAGGTACACCAAAACAAATAGGTAATCAAATTTTAGGTGGATTGATAGGTGCGGCAAAAAAAGAAGTTCGTAAAAAATTATTTGGTGCTAGAAAAGATGGACAGCAAAACTTTGCAAAAAAATCTGATTTAGAAGTTCAATATGATAGTTTAGCACCATATTCATCAACAATTGATTTTACAAATGAAGATCTTGGTTCTAGAAATGATTTATCTTCTCAATATATAGCATATAAAGAAGTATATCCTGAACTATTTGCACAAACTGCAAATATTCATACTGGTAAAAATCAATTAGGTAAATCCAAAGAAGAAATAAATCCAAAACCAGGTTTAACACCATCTGGAAAAGTAAATGTACCAAAACCAGATCCTGTTGATTTAGCAAAAGCAAGAAAATCAGGTCAACAAGAAGTTGGTTTGAAAATTAAAAACGCAAAAGATAATCCGGTATTAAAATACGATCCTGATTTACCACAAACATCATATTCAAATACAATTGATGAAACAGCTGATGACCCGGTATTAAGAAATGATTTATCTTCAAAATTAATTAAATTAACAGGCACAACTTCAGAAAATGAAAACTTACCTGCGGGTTCAAAAACATCCACTACTATTAATAGTAAAAACAACTTTAAGAAGCAGGCTAATAGTGTACTTAAAGAGATATTTCCAAAAACAGCAGGAGATTTATTTGAAAAATTAAAATCTTCTTCTGGTTTACCAAAAAATGGTGTACCATCAAAAATTCCAACGTTAAAAAAACCAAACCCTGCTAATTTATTAGATGCTAGAAAATTGGGACAGGTAAAATTAGCACAAAAAGAGCAAGCAAATGCTCCTAAAGCTGATATAGACCCATTACTTAAAAATGACCCAAATGTACCATCAACAGCATATTCAAATGTGATAGATGAATCATCTACTGATGTAAAAACAAGAAATGATTTATCATCAATTTTAGTTGCTACACAAGAAGCAGCAGGAGTTTCTAAACCTGACCCTAAAAATGCAATAGGTATTAGAAACAAAGGTATTCCTATTAATCAACAAATAAAAAAATATACAGAATTAGTTGGACAGACTGGTGAACTTTCAAAAGAACTTCAAAAAAATCAAACTGAAAGATTTGCTCAAACAAAGGGTGCACAACAATTAAATAAAACAGGTGTTGGAAATAGTGGAATTCCAACTAAAAAAGAAAAAGTTTATGGAAATGAAGACCCTAATGCAAATAAAAGTTTTTCTTCTAAATTAGGAATTGAAACTGGTAAAGGAGACTTTTTAGCAAAGAAAAAACCTGAAGAAGAAAAGGATGCTAAAAATAAAGATTTAGCAAACTATGATTTCATGTACGTTAAGTTTATACACTTTGCAGGTGGAGTAGTTGGATTTAGAGGCACAATTACAGGATTTCAAGAAACATTTACACCAAGTTGGGATACTAATAAATTTATAGGTTCTCCTTATAATAATTATACATATACAAATATTGAAAGGAGTGTATCATTTAATTTAAGAGTTTACTCAACAAACCCAGTTGAACATGATTCTATGTGGGATAAATTGGAAGAATTAGCAAAAATGGTTTATCCTAAAATAAATCGAAGTGCGGGTAGTTCAGTTACCCCACCTTTATTATATTTTAGTATGGGTAATCCTGATATTGGTGGAAGCATATATCAAAATAAAGAATGTTTCATAGAAAATTTAACATATTCGGTTGATGATACATTTCCTTGGGAAATTGGTGGATTCTCACCTGGTTATCAAGCCCCACAAATAGTAGATATACAATTAGGGATTAAATTTGTACAAGGACCGGCTAATACTGCTTCTCTTTATAGTTTTGTTCCGGGTAAAAACAAATACAATAATCCGGCTGATGAAAAGAAAAATAAAATAAAATCAAAACAAAAATCATCTCAAAATAATAAAGATGCAAAGAGTGGTTTAACTAGACAAAGAAATAATAATGGTAAAAAAGTAAATACAACATCGTTACCAAAATAAATAAATAACTATGGCAGATTTAAGTAGATATGATTCTTCGGCAAGAACAAAAAAAACTCGAGATGGTAAAACAGCATATGTTTCTAGAATATATCCTGATATTCCATTAAGAGATGATGATTTATATGTAGCTACGGAAATCGGAGATAGATTAGATACATTAGCATATCAATTTTATAATGATTCAAATTTGTGGTGGATTATAGCATCTGCAAATAATATACATAATGCTATTTTTGGTTTTGAAGAAGGAACAATATTAAGAATTCCATCTAATTATATAGAGATAGTAAGAAAATTAACAGACCAAAACGAAATATAAGTTATGAGTAGTTTCCCAGCATTTTCAAATATAAGTGGATATGCTATCTCTACAATAAAAAATAGAGCTGGCAATACATTTGAAGTTTCCAAATTAAATTGTTGGGTTAAAGTTGTTTCTGGGATAGGAGACGGTTGTATATTATATTCAAATCCAAACATCGCTTTATTTTCAGCAGCTGGTGATAATAATGCAAAAACAATATATGGGAGTTCACAAAATAGTGGAGTTATTGGAGTTACTTGGGAAGGCACTACCATAGAATGTTCACCAAAAGGAAGTCCAGGTAGACCATCGCCTATTGTAACAAGTTTAGAAGTTGATGAGGGAGCTGGTGAATTATCCCGAAAAGCAAAATTTACAATAAGATGTTTTTCGGTTCAACAATTAGATGCGATATTAAGTTATTATATGGAGCCTGGCTTTTGTGTTTTTTTAGAATGGGGATGGAATACTACAAGTGGGGTATCGGGAAATAAAGTATCAAGCGCAGCATCAATTTCAAAATATCAATCAATTTCAGAAGTAAATTCATATAGAGCTAAAAGAAATGGATTGGCTGATGTTTATTTGGGATTTGTTGTAGGTGGTAATGTTGCTGTAAGTGAAACATATTGGGATGTAAACGTTAAATTGTGTGGATTTACAGAATTACCAGCGTATTTGATGGCTGCTGATAATAATGGAAAGAATAAATCTACAACCGAAACTCCACCACCAAATCTAGATTATGCAGTTAATGAATGGTTTACAGATGATGACCCTAAAACGGTAAGATGGAAATTTTGTTTTAATTCACTACCATCAAATAGAAGAACACAATTAGTAAAAGATTTAGAAAAAGATAAATATGTAAATAATCCAGTAAATTTCATAAATTTTGATAAAAAAGTAATAGATGCTATTAATGATAATAAAGATGGTGGTTTTTGGGGAAATATTTTTGGAAACGATGATGATATACAAGTTGCTGACCCTGAAACAGGTGAAAAGGCTTCAATAAATGTAGATGAAGCAGTCAAACTAATACCGGATGAAAGGTTTATAAGATTTGGTACTTTGATGGCAATAATGAATAGAATTCCATCCAAAGCATTTCAAATAGGAAGTTCTTATGTTACATTTAAGATTAATACAGAAAGATGTATTTGTGGTGCATTCAAACATATTTTTAGTACAGATAGAAAAAAATTGTTTATACCAAACCCCCAAACCCCAGCGCCTGATTTTTATGAAATAGTTGAGAATACAGGAAAAAATCCAACGGATGACGGTCTTGTAATTGATAATACTGTAAAATTTGGAGATAGATCTGTACAATTTCCAGCAAAAGGTAATATAAGTTCTAATAAAGCAAAAAATACATTAGGAAAAGAAATAGAAATTTATTACAAAGATGATACAACTGAGGATATAACTGTTGATGAAGGAAAATGGGGTTGGTTGGATGATTTATATGTAAATTTTGATTTTGTAAAAGGTATTTTGGAAACAAAAAACTTTTTAATTAAAGATGCATTATATCAAATACTAAATGGAATTTCCACAGCAGCGGGTGGAATGTGGGATTTTCAAATTATAGAATCAGGAAATCCAAAAACTGGAATTTTAGAATTAATGGTTGTTGACATGAATCTTTCACCAAAAACAAAAACAGAAAGTACAGCTGTATTTGAATTATCAGGACCAAATTCTGTTTTTTTAGAATCATCTTTTGATATGAATATTGGTGGGGCAATGATGAATCAAATCATTGGAGAACGAAATAAAAAATCTATTAATAATTCAAGCCCACCGGCTACTGGTAGATTATTTTCTTCTGGTAAGCAAGACAAAATTTTAGTAAAAATTATAGATGAAACAAATGAAGGAAACCGAAGAAAACCTGATTATGGTCAAAAAAATGAAGTTGATACTTCGCAAGATACAAGTGATGAGTATAAAAAAGAAGTAGAAAAAAAGTTTGCTCAATTTTTAGAAAAAGTATGTTTGGCACCTCATGTTGATATTGTTGAAAGTTCTGCTAAATGGAGTGATGATGTTTATGGGGTAAATTATATGTGTGCATATGATGACCAGCACGTATTCGAAACATTAAAGATTGGTTCTGAAACCAAAGTAGCAGCCGAAGAAGTATCAATTCTTTTACCAATAAAATTTTCCTTTACAGTACATGGTGTAAGTGGTATAAAAAGAGGTGATAAATTTAAGGTAAGCGGGTTGCCACAACAATATAGTGATAAAGGATTTTTCCAAGTAACAGCAGTAAAGCATGTATTAAGTGGTATGTTGTGGAAAACAGAAGTAGAAGGTGGGTTTAGACAAGGAAAAGCATAAAATTAAAATGGATAGCAAAAAACGATATAAAACATTAAAAAAAACACTTCCAAAAAATTATTCTGTTAGAACAATAAAACCATTTGTACCTACAATAACAGAAGATGATTATACATTGGGATATATTCAACGTTATTTTGTACAGAAAGCAAACGATAAAAATTCTATAATTTACGAAATAAGTCCTAATACTTTTAATACATTGTTAGCAAACGTATTTTTCAAAACTGTAAGATTAAATTGGAAAATAAGTGGTACTGATGATGAAATAAAAACTGTTAATAAAAAGGTATTGATATATGCAAGCAAAACAATACCAGCTATAACTTTATACCTTCCTAATCTTTTACAATTTTCCAAAAATAATTTGGGAATTTAATTTATTTTTCGTATATTTGTATTTATTGATATGGGGATGCCTTGGAATTGATTGCGATGCGAGGCGTAGTATCACACGTAGTGGGATGGTTCTCAAACCACTTTAATAACGGAATCAAACAATAAATGACAACGTAGAATTATCTACTTGGACCTTCGATGACCTTATGGCATTCGTAGGCGCTGATTACGCTGTAGCAGCATAATCCCTTCCGCATCACTCGTGGAAATTAAAAAGAAGTGAAACCTAAGTTTACCGAAACTATAAATCGGTTGGTGGTAGCGCTGTTCTAACCAAACGGCCCCAATTATTTTGGAAGGTGAATAAGATTAAACCTTATCCTAAACGTGTGACAAGCTGGTATTATGTTTACTTCGTAAGACACCGGTTCGAATCCGGTCATCTCCACCATAAAATCCCAAACTATTAAGCTTGGGATTTTTTATATTTATTAGTATGAAATTAAAATCACTTTTACCAGAACAAAAAGAAATTAGATACATTAAACCTAATTTTGATTCCGAATGGGAAGAAGCTGAACGCTACCCTGAATTTGTTGATATGGGTAGAATGGAATGGATTAAAAGGGGTAAGAGTGGATATATAGTTAAATTTTCTGATATTAAAAATATATTAGGAAATGTAGACTTAAACTTTGATGAACTTAATCCAAAAAAGAAAAAGTTCGTTCTTCAATATATTAACGATGGTTTGGTAGAATATCCAATCGTAGTTAAGTTTTCAAATACGGATTATGATTTGGTAGCTGGTAATACTAGACTCTCTGGTTTAGTAAAGTTTGGATATAACCCAAAGCTATGGGTAGTTGATATATCCGATATATTTCAAAAATAATTTTGCCAATTGAACTAATTTTCGTATATTTGTGTATATGAGAATTATCGAGTCTATTGATGAATTGAACGAATTAAAGGAAAAGCTGGAAACCGAAGTTTCCATTTGGTATCCTTTGTGGGTGGATAATGATAAGCACCCACAAAACACTCCTATTTCGTTTATATTCATTAGAACCCTAACGGACAAGTATATTGTACCACAACAACATACAGACGCTATATCACTCTCTAATGAGCAAATAGCTGGGTTGTTGAATACTGCCGGAGAAAAGTGGGTATTTCAAAAGAAAAAGCTACTACAATCTTTTGTTACAATTAGGGATGGGTTGAATGATGTTGACACCGCTTACTTCTTAAAGCATGGTGAAACAATAGACTACTCTCAACCACTACAACACTTAGTAGCTCCCTTTATTCATAAGGGTTACAAAGAGGACATCATTCAATCTATTCCCATTCTTAAACTTGCGGAAGCAATAGAACCTGAATTAAGAAAAACTTATAGACAAAAAACTAAAACTTATAATTGGTACAATGATATATTCCTTCCTACCCTTTCAGATATTGAACGATTTGGGATTCGGGTCGATAGGGAAAAATTTGTTGATAGATGGCCTCAAGCTTCCAAACAGCTTTCACCCGATAATGTAGTGTACACCGAATACAATCCATTCACTGTAACCGGCCGTCCATCCAATAGACATGGTGGTGTGAACTATGCTGCCCTAAATAAATCGGATGGTAGTAGAGATTGTTTTATCTCCGATGGGATATTCCTACAAATGGACTATAATGCATATCACCCCCGATTGATTGGTAAGTTGGTGGGGTATGATATGCCTGATGGAAATGTGCATGAGTGGTTGGCCGAACAATATGGATGTGGAGTGGATGAAGCTAAGGGGATTACGTTCCGATTACTTTATGGTGGTATTGATGCCGAATTCCGCCAAATCCCATACTTTGATAAGGTGGCCGATTACATTGATAACCTTTGGGTTGAAACGCAAAAGCAGGGTTACTTACAAACACCACATCGTCATATCCCTTTAGATTGGATAGAACAACCCAATGCTCAAAAAGTATTCAACTACTTACTTCAAGCCGTTGAGACTGAAATGAATGTGGAGAAAATGAGAAGGATTTTGGATTATATTAGGGGTACTGATATTACATTAGACTTGTACACCTATGACTCGTTCTTATTTGATGTACCCATTGATGCCGATAAGGAATTGATAAAGGGATTGAAAGCCATAATTGAGGATGGTGGGTTTCCAATCAAAGCAAGTTGGGGAAAAACTTACGGAAACCTTTAGTGGGTATATTTATAGTATATACAAAAATATGCTATAATATGAAAAAATTGATGTTCCTTTTTTCTTTTTTAATCGTTTCTTTAACATCTTTTGGACAATTGCCTGATGTGAGAGTAAAAAATGAAGTATTTGATATACTTTATTCACAATCTTTAGAGCAACCACTAATCATCAAATATCGTTCAACTAATAGACCTACAAATGTTAATAGAGGTCATATGGATTTCTATACCGAAAAAGGAGTTAAAACTTCGGATGGTGATGATTACAAAGGAAACGTTTACGATAAAGGACATGGTGCACCTGCAGCAACATTCTCTGATAATGAGGCTAATTTGAAGCAGACGTTTTCATATCTAAATTCAATAATGCAAAATCAATATCTTAATAGAGGTGAGTGGAGAATGTTAGAAGAACAAATTCGTAAATGGGATGATGTAGAACCAATCACCGTTTTAATAAAAACTTTCTTTGATACTCCTGTTAAAAGAGTACCAACCGGGGCAGCAATCCCATCACATTTACAAAAACACATTTACTTTGAAAAATCAAATAAATGGAAATGTTTTGTATTTCTAAATGAAAGACCAAAATTCAAATGGGAAGAATTAGAAATGATATGTGAACCAGCTGACCACAAATTCTAATGAATTATGAGTATATCACATTTAATTAATGAAATAGTATCCGAATGGTCATACCGAGTAAATGATGGTATGCCAAATCCAAAAAATCCTGCACATCTAAAAGAATTAAGTGAAGTGTTAGATGAGATGGGATTATCTCACATTAAAAACGATTTAGTAAAAAATCTTTTGGGTGAAGCCGAAGA
>Ga0315909_10000188_pt1 | contig 82568 bp, 101 predicted proteins | sample LakEriMetagenome_11_FD_203527 | JGI IMG/M metagenome (GOLD analysis project Ga0315909, IMG submission 203527) | Freshwater fungal communities from buoy surface, Lake Erie, Ohio, United States - Buoy 2 MA125 | ecosystem: Environmental > Aquatic > Freshwater > Lake | place: USA: Lake Erie, Ohio...
GAACATACTGTTCAGCTTTTGCCTTGGGAAGATTACCAACGTCGATGTAGAAGATACGACGCTCGGGAGCGCGCGCGAGGCGATAGATAACTACCGCGTCTTCGAGCATACGCAACTGATTGAGTGGCTTAATCGCTTTGTGTAGATGCGAAAGAACCATGCGATTGCGAGCGTCGAGCAAACCGCTGTGAACGTAGCAGATAGCATCCTTCGAAATCTTTACGCCCTGTGTGAGCGTACCAGATGAAAGACCTGCTGGATTGAAGAGATAGTATTCTTCGTAGGGAGGAGCAATCAGTTTAGAGTTCTGACCAACAACTGGCGTTCTTTTGATTGGCTGGCGGATCTTACGAATACGACGAGGATCGATGTAACGCAGCTCTTGGATACCTTTGCGAGGTTGAGCTGTGTCGATCATGATGTGGTAGAACAAACGTCCGTCGATATACCAACGGCGGAAAATTTCATAAGCCGTGCTATTGAAATCAAGGAGCTTGATAACTTCATCAAACTCTTCTCTGATCTTTTTCTTAATGCTTTCTGGCTGTTCTAGCTTGTCAAGATTAAGTGAAATTGGATCATCATGTTCATTCGAAATGATAGCTTCATTAACAACGTCATCGACTGCAGACTCGCACTCTGGATACATCGACATTTCGCGATATCGAGTTACGAGTTCTGCTTCGTTCTTAGCTGTACCTTCTAAATCAACATATGTTCCATATGCGCCACCAGGCGCAACTTCCATCGCGCCGTCAAGATTAGGTGGGGGTGCAAAGGAAGGAACTTGGACTGCCAGCTTTTCAGCTGTGTCTTCGTCCTTCCCAATACGGAAGCCAAATAATTCGATCGCCATTAATTTTCCTTCAATTTAATTATAACAAAACGGCGATCAAATTACTCGTTGATCACCCTACCGTTAACGTCGGCGTCAACAGTCCAGTAATCGTATGCGAACTCTACAGTGAATTCTTCGATAGCATCAGTAGTTTCCCAATTCAGTTCGATGTTACCAACTGTTACTGGGAAGATGTTTACGAAAGTGTATTCGCGAGTAGGGATAGCTGCATCGCCAGAAGTAGTACCACCAGCGAATACACCTGTCTTAGCATAGTGACGAACTGTAGCTGATGTGCGATATGAAGCGAGACCCTGCTCAGTGATTACTGATGGATTACGAAGATTGTTTTCGTGTGAGTTGATATATGAGCTCCACAGTTCGAAAGCGTTACGAACCAGGAAGTCTTCGTCGTTGAGAACTGTTACTGTCCAGTTTTCGAACGTGCGATTACCAGCCATCTTTACCTTACGACCAAAGTATGGAACTTCAATTGTTCCTACTGTTGATGTGGGGATTGATGTAGCTTTACATACGAAAGTGAACTGCTGTTCGGCAGTTGGCTCTGCGATGCCAGCTGGAAGCGTCAAGAACACCTCGAAAAGAGATGCTCTTGCGCCACCATATGGTAAACCTCTTGCGGCGAATGATGATACATTAAAGGGCATTAGTTTTTCTCCCTATCCTTTCTAGTATTTAGTTCGCCGATTAGAACTTTCCTACAACTTCAGTGAAGTCAACACCCGTGCGAACTGCAACGAAGTTGAGCTGAATGAAGTTGATCGAACGAGCAGGCTTGATGTAAATGTCACCAACGAACTCGTTGCGGTCAATAACTTCTGGCGTATTGTTTGTTTCGTCGCAAACAACGCGGAAGTCTGTGATACCACGACGGCCCTGAACGTCACGAAGGAATGGTTCTACGAGAGCCTTGAACTGAGCGCGAGTGAACGCATCGTTGAACTCGAACAGAGTATACTTGGCTGCTGTAGCGATTGCCTTTTCAAGAACAATGAACAGACGACGAACGTTGATACGGTCGAAAGCTGATGGCTTAGCCAACATCGTCTTATCACCAAACAGGATAGTTCCTTCGCCTGGGAAAGTCGTGATTGGATTTACGCCAGCTTTGTAGAGGGCATCACGTTCTGTCTTATTAGGATTGAACGCGAGCTTAACAACGTTTTTGATCTGACCGCGATTGTATCCAGCTGGTGAGTACCATGGATCGCGTTCGATATCTGTACGAACCATCGTACCAGCAGTATCGCCGTTGCAAGGAACATGACGGAATACGTCATTATACTTGTCGTATTGATACTTCCAGCCTGAGTCCATTACAGCGTATGAAGTTGAAATACCTATTGAGTTTTTAAACGCAATGATATCATCTACTTCTGCGCCCGCATATCCAGAGTTGTTAACAACATCTGCTTCACGCGGCGAAAAGATTGCAATACAATCTTTGCGATATTCTACGATGTTATTGATAATATGAATTGCGCGAGTTGCGTCTGATCCTGATCCAAGGATCAATGATACATCAACAGACTCAGCCGACTTGAACAGATTATATCCATTGATGTAGTCTGCTGCTCTTGGAGCAGCGCCATCACGTCCGTTAACGAAACTTGCGTTAACTGGCAGAGACTGCGTTCCTACGCCAAAGTTTGAACCCGAAACAACAGATTTACTTGAGTTTGTAATTCCTATTGGATGAGAAGCCCACCAAACCCAACGTGAGTTTTTGTTGATATACTTGTTATAGTGAATGTTAGTGCCATTTTCCGATTTAGCGTTTGACGCTTTTGATAAGTTCGGATGAATTTCTAGGATCGCGTCGGCAGTTCCTGTAATTCCACCATCTTGATCTGCAATAACGATATGCATTTCGTCATTTGAGCTGCTATACTTTGCAGCTTCTGCAGAAGTTCCTGGAGCGGTTGGAACATAATCATAATATTCCCAACGACGTGTTGTCGTAGCTTGCGTTCCAGTGTTACCAACATACTTAGTCTGAAGTGTTACAGTGTTTCCTGTAACAGAAGCAACTTTACGTTGTTGTCTATCTGGACCTAGGATAAGGATATCGCCCGCAACAACTTTCGTATTAACAGATGTGGCTGTTGTGAACGTTACAGTTGTTGAGTTATTCGTAAATGCGCAAGCGCCTGCAATAGTGCTTTCGTATGCGTTTGCAGTCAAGCAAACAGAAATACGCAAATTGTTACCAATAGAACCAGGATACTTAGCTACCCAGTTACCTACATCAGAAATTCCAGAAGAATAATTGTTTTCGTAATCATCTTCGTTCTTAATGATTGTATTTTTAGTGTTTGCTGCATTTGTAGTAGCATTTCTTCCGCGCGCAGTGTTTGAAGCAGCTGTACCAGATTCGTTAATTACACGAACTGTATAAAGCGCATTTCCGTATGCAAGGAAGTTTGCTGCTGTAAAAAAGTCAACATAAGTGTTGCCGCTAGGCGTGTTAAACTGCTTCACGAGCGTATCTTCTGAATCTACAAGAACACGCTGCCCAACAGGACCCCACTTAAAATGACCAGCTAATGCGCCAGTTGTCGTGCTGACGGCAGGGATAATGGTTGTGAGATCAATCTCACTTACATTTACACCTGGAGAAACTTGGAAACCCATCGGACTTATCTCCTTTTATGTAACGAAGTATGCTTCTTCGTGCCTTAAATCCTACTCGTTTTATTTATAAAAAAAGGACTTTTATCCAAATCTCATATCGTCAAATCCAGCTCCGAACGAAGGATCTCCTGAATCTTCCATGGATTGGACGGCTCCGCCGTCGTCTATGAATCCAGCTGGAAGGATATCTTCATGAACTTCTCTCATCGTTTCGTTCGCTAAGTTTCTGCGGATATCATTATTCGTCAAATCTTTGAAGTATGGCTGAGTGATAAGCCATCCAAAGAGTACCAAAGTCATCGCCAAATCATCATGACAGCCTTCTTCAGCTCTATATGTATCTTTAGTCTCAACGAAGGTAGTCAGCTCTTCGATAGTGTCGAAATCATTGATAACGAGCTTGTTTGATTCTACAATAGTTTTTAAGTTCGAACAACCAATTTTCTTAACAGATTTCGTTGTTCGAATACCAAAAGCTGATCGAGAACTGAATCCGCCACCAACCTTGATATTCTTGTTCTTAGTAAATGTAGCGATTACATTTTCATACTCAAGATCGGTAAACAGAGACTGAACGACCTGCTGACCAATGTTATTCGTTTCACCTAGTATCCATGCGTTGTTATACATCTTTGCGAAACGATAGATCACATCTGGAAACATAAGTGGAGTGATTTCTCGACTCCTGAACTTAGCCACCTGTCTGTATGGGAACTGAGTCACGTCAAAGATAGACATAGCGGAGTAGTCTCCGCCTACGCCTTCGGACACGTCAAACACGCCAATATACAGTTTCCGTGGATCAGGCATCTCATGGATATCTAATCCGAACTTATCTTTCACTGGCTGAGCCCATACTAGTTCTCTGAGCTTCATTGGATGGATCAGCGTATGCGATGATCCAATGAACTCGCATTCAAACTCCTGACGGAACTGCTCTTCGCTAGTGTTAGCGATGGTTTGCTTTTTCCATTCCTCGTCTCGACCAGGAACGTCTGACCAGTGAATCTCGATTGGTTTATACTCGCTCTTACCATCAGTCGCATCAGTCCACATCTTGTAAAAATGATTCATACCGTTAGGCGTAGAAACGATAATGATCTTGGTTGTCTTACCAGATGAAATCGTAGGATACGTTGACGCGAAGAACTGATCAGCAAGATTACGCTGCACGAACGCAAACTCGTCGAGGAAGATGAGATTATACGATCCACCGCGGATGGCGCTTGATGAAGTAGCAGCTGCTACGACTTTAGAACCATTTTCCAGTTCAATGTTACCTTTGTTCCAAGTCACAACGCCTTGCTGAAGAAACTTAGGAAGATATTCGTATGCGAGCTGGAGCTTCGCGAGCAGATCGCGCGCGAGCGCTCCCTTGTTCGCGAGGATGGCTACATTCTGTTGATCTGTAAACAAAACAAGCCAAAGGATGTATGCGACCGACGTTGTTGATTTACCAACCTGACGAGGGAGCTTGCATATGGAAAAGCGATTATCAGCGAAGGTATGGAGCATCTTCGCTTGGAAATCCCACATACGAAATGGAATCAAACCTTGGTCGACGTTAACGATCTTGATATAGTTGCGGGCAAAGTATTCTACGTCTTTGGCACACTTGATATACTCATCAACTTCTTCTCTTGTGTATTGATGAATGACACCAGCGGCTTTTAGATTAGGATTACCAAGATACGTTTTTACAGCCATTACTTCCTACCATTAATCAACTGCTGAAGTTCAGCTGCATTACCAACAAAAATCGCATTTTGTGCTTGAACAGACTGAGGAGCTTTCTCCTCGTCATTCTTTTTTAAATCTTTCAGTTTTTTCTGGATGTCAAGTAGATCTTTGTTAGCGTCAACCAGCGTCTTGATAAGACCTCCGACGACTTCAAAGGCTCTTGGATGCTCTGAGGTTTTTGCGACGAGCAATGCTTCTTCCAAGGCATCATTACCTTTGTGAATGATCTGATGCAAGTTCCTGCGCGCTGTAGCAAAGTCGTCATCGATGTCTGCATTTTCATTAACCTCAATAGGAGCTACGGCTTGTACCATAGGAGGAGACGACTCTGGAAGCCCTAAGGCTTGCTCGACGCTCAGTTCAAAGTTAGTTTTTTCACTCATTGATCTTGTCCAGTTGCAGGATTATACTTTAGTCCATCCATATAGAAAAACGTGTTTGAACAGAATCCATAGTCATCGTCCGCATCAATTTGATTGTACGGGATAGAAGCTGCGCTATTTGTTGTTGGGCTACCGTTAGCAAATAGTCCTGGCTGAATAACGATACGTGAGCTGCGTCCAGTTTGTGCGACATCTTCAAGTGTGATTTTGCTTCCGCTGTTTGCAGTAACAATACCAAAGTCGATCTGTGTGCGCTTGATAATACCCTGACGACGAACTGGTCCGTAGAAGTATGCTTTGACTGTAAAATCAAACGTATAGATCAAAGCGCGACGACTTTCGAAGTCACCTTCGTAAGTATCCTCAATAGAAACTGTGTTCAAAATCGTAGGAATATCCTGCGTGATATTCGTTTGCGAAATGATTCGAACGCTGTTTGTCCACTCTGGACCAAAGTATGGAACGATCTGCTCGAGAATCTGTGCGCCATCGTCAGCGTTGCGAACGTATGCGTATAGATTGAACTGTAAGTCATACGGAACTGGCGCATAGTTAAAATCTAACTTGTCCTCGTCAGTTACGACCTTGACGTTACGATTGTGCGAGTTCAGTCTGCGATTTCCATCGTAATTGAGCGTCGTCATCTCAAAGCTCATCGCAGGAAGCTGAATGGCTACTGGACGATCTAAGTTAGGATCGGCTACTGTTCTAGCCAGAAACTTTTCCTTAGGTGCATATGAAAGGGGAACAGCGATCGCTTTTACATTGTTTCCGTTAGCGTCATACTGACGAACCACGATATCGTTGAACATGTTACCGAACATGATAACATATCTACGCAGCGATTGATGGTAAAACTGTGATCCGAACATTAGTAGCGATCCACTTCAGAAAATGGGTTACGTTCACTGAAGTCAATGAAATCAAGTGACTTCCTGAAGTAAATTTCGTTGTTAGCTGTTTTAGTCTGTGTTTCGACTCTATACTCTTGAAGAATGTATTCGCCATCTTCGTTCTGCAGCGTATCTCCGTCTTCATAAAGGAACTGATACACAAGGATATCTTGACTGTAATTGTCCTCGATAAGATCAATTTCTGTATTACCAGTGTTAAGGTCAATAGCTCCCATACGATCTACGAGTTCGCAACGCAGCTCGTATGTGTAGAGCTTGCCGTGCTGATAGAACACTTGCTCGTGCTCTACGAACTTGACTTCGTATAGTTTCTTATTGAGCGGGAAGTAAATGAAATCACCTTCGAATGGACGCGGCGAAGTTGTTTGATACTGTTCTGTTGATCCTGTTTCTAAACGAAGAGCAACAGAGTTAGCCCAACGTCCAGTGTTCGCTTCTTCGAGTTGAATGTTATATCCGACTTCTGTCAGAACTTTTTCGTTGGATACTTGTTCCCAGCGTTTGCGCGCCATAACAAGAGTCATAGAGTCGCGAATCTCAAGATTGAACTTGGAAAGGAAATCGCCTTCGCCTTCGAAGTTCTGTGTGTTCTTGACATACATTTCAATGTCAATAGCATCGTTGAACTCTGACAAAGGATCTTCGCCAAGTAGTGCATCAGGTCCAATAATAGTGCGCGGCAAATACTTCACGTCAAGACCATGGATCTTGATTGATTCAATAATCAAATCTTCGGCTGTGTCTTGTTCACGACCGTAGGTAAAATAGTTGAAGTATTTGTTCGTGGCCATCGTTATCCGATCATGTCAGTAACAGGCAGCGAGTAACTGTTAATTACTTCGTTGTCTAGCTTCTCGATTTCTTCGCGAGCCTCGTCCCAAATTTTCTGACCGTTGAATGTCAATCCACCTGGAAGATTCATACCCTCGAACTTCTTAAGATTTTCACCCCACTGACGCTTAACGAGAGCAGTCGCATACTGCTTAAGCCACGGATCATTCCATACATCGGTATATACGTCTGGGTCAACTGTGCGATAGCAGTCGATGATGATATACTGTCCGACCTGAACGTCTTCGTCCCATTTCATGTCAATATGGAGCTTATCCATATGACGATTGAAACGGATTGGCTTTTTACCTACGAATACTTCTTCAAGGAACTCGATGTGACGCATCGCAACAACGTATGGCGTTACCGATACGCTGGAAATGTTGAACAGTTCGTTGAGGTGAAGCTGATAGCGGATATTGAACAGATTCATAGCATTGTATGAATCGTTGATATCAAAAATACGAGTTACGCCAATAATCCCTTCTGGGAGCGTCACATACTTATTGACGCGATCTTCAGCTGTAACTTGATATGGAAGATATACATGCTCTGTACCGTCGTAGTGATAATCACGGAACTTGAGCAGAGCGTCGTCGATACGATCTTCAACCTGCTCATCATCGACGTTGATATCAATAACTGGTGCACCTAAACGGCGTAAAATGTAGTCTTTAAATTGTTGTCTAGACGAAGTTGCGGCCATTGAGGAAGCTCCATTGAATACTTCCCCTATTTATTCATTTTGATGTGGCGCGATATACTCCATCCCAGTTTTTGGGTATATCAGCGTTTCGTAGCTCCTCAATGCGCTCCTCCATCATTCCATAATATTCAGTGAGTTCGCCTTTAAACGCATTTCGCAACACTTTGATATACTGTAATGCGTTATCCCAGTTTTGATAGCGATACTGTTTAATGAAGTCTCTATGAGTTTTTAGATATGTGTGATCAACTCCTGTCCCATTGACAATCGTAAAGATACGGACTCCTTTCGATTTACCTTTTACAGCGATGCAGTCTAGCTCTGCTAGTGGATATGCTCCGTCAAGCAGTTCTGCTGTGCGCTCACCGATGATAATACGAACGTGATACGGTTTGCTCTGTCCCTCTAACCGCGAAGCCAAGTTGACAGAATCCCCCAAACAGGTATAATCAAATCTTTGACTGGAACCCATATTGCCAACGACAACATCACCAGAATTGATACCGAGACCCATACCAAAAGGAGGAACTCCTTCAGGCGCGATAGAAGCGTTAAAAGCATCGAGATCATCGAGCATTGCGAGACCCGTGCGAACTGCGTTTTTAGCGTGTTCGCGATCATCCAAAGGCGCGTTCCAGAAAGCCATCTGCGCATCGCCGATATACTTGTCGAGTGTTCCATTGTTTTCTAAAATCCTTGCAGTCATCGCTGTCATGTAGCGATTCATTATCTGAGTAAGACCTTGAACGTCAGATCCATAATGCTCACTAATAGAAGTGAAGCCGCGCACATCAGTAAACATAATTGAAAGTTCACGAGTTTCTCCTCCTAGGCGTAGTAGCTCAGGATTCTTCTGTAACTTTTCAACAAGAGCTGGTGAAAGATATGTACCAAACTGCTTTTTGATTTGCAGCTTCAATCTATTCTCGCGCGCGAAGTTGTTATATACTAAGTGACCAAAGCTGAAAGTGCCTGCCAACAATAAATAACTAGCATCCCACAGCTGCATGTGTTCTTTGAACATGTAGTAAGAACCATATGCGGAGGATCCAACGAATGCTAGATATAATGGCACTGTCAATGAAACAGATGTTCTTGGTACAAGAAAGAGCAATAATCCTAGCATTACAGACAGAACGAGCAATTCAAGAGTCTTCGCGAAAGGCAGTCGGGTTATACTTGATCCATCTATCAAAGTTTGCAATGCAGCAGCTTGAACTTCATGGCTCCACTTTTCACCCAACGGCGTGCCGATAATCCCACCAACGCCTTCAATCGTTAATCCTAAGACAACAATTTTTCCTTCGACTTTATCTTTTGTAGCTTCTGTTGCATCGACGCGCTCGAAGTTATTGTTCCATGTTGTCCAGATGCGACCACGCTCGTCTGTGGAGATTGCGGGGAACTGCGGGATGCGGACTGCTTCGACACCTGCTTGACCTGTTTTGATTTGGTAAGATGGATCTCCAGCCACTGCTCGTAGGGTTTCCAATACAAGTGAAGGATACAGTGTATCCCCAATCCTAACCAGCATAGGCAAGCGACGAACAACCCCATCACGCTCAGGTGTTGCAGCGAGAACCCCAACCCCTTCGGCAACGTCAGCGAAAGATCGTAGAGGAGATATAGCCCCAGGCCAAGAATAGACCCATGAATTAGGGTCATCACCGATACTAGCGAAGCCTCTGCGAACAGCATCTGGCGCTCTTCGCTGAGCTGTTGGTGTTTGCGATATAACGACACCACCAGCCGCAATAGATTTTGCCAAATCGGCATCGCCACCAGCGCGATCTTTTTCACTAAAAAGAATAGGAACGACGATAGCTGCAGCGCCAGCAGCACGAAGACGTTCAATAGTCGCAGCGATGTCTCGACGGTCGAATGGCCATTGACCGTATTCCTGAACTGACTTTTCGCCGAACTCAACCAGAACAACTTCATCGGACTTCTTTTGCTCCAAAGATGTTATGAAGTAGTCAAAAGTTTTCAGTTGTAAAGTTTCAATGGGAGATGGATTCAATATGAACAGGATGACAAGCATCAAAGCTGATGCGATAGCCGCCCACGTCGAAGTGAGATATTTGCCAAACGTTTCCATGATCAGTATTGATTGACGATATAAGGAGAAGAAGGGCAGCTACTGTAACAAGAAACGCTAAGGCTGAAAGACTGTGGAGTATTTCCTGACTGCGTGACCGAGACGCTGATGCCGTCGCCCGCCAATTGTAAATTAGCAGAATGACCAACAGCAGACTGAGTGATAGTAACATTTTGTGTTGATCCTATAATATTGACTGTTGCGTTGTTAACCTGTTGTGCGTTAGCAGAAACGGTCAGTAACAATAGAGCTGCTAATACTTTCATATCAGTTCCCCTGCTTGATGGTGATAGTCGTAGTTCCTGCGCTGTTTACCATCTGTGTAATCTCGACACCATCTTGTGTTAGTTTCATAGTCATGCTTTGGCTAATCGGAACTGTAACCTGAGCATACGCATTGAAGGATTCGCGATACAAGGTAACGAAATCATCTTCAACAAAGTATTTGAGCCCCGTTGCTGCATTGTATTTAGGCAAAAGTGCGTTGAATTCTGCAAGCTCATTTGTCAACATCTGCGAGCTGGAAAGATCCAAAAGATTGATAAGGAAGTCGCTGTCAAGGAAGTTGCGATCTAGTTTGTTGTATTCGGTCAGATAGTTCTTATCTAGTTCGGTATACTTTAGCAAATCTTTACCAAGCAAATCTTCGTCGAGATAGTTATAGCCTTTAGCTTCTGTATGAACTTCTACGGTTGCAGATTTTGGCGGAGTAACAATCAAAAGATTATTGATTTGATCCAAACTCAAATTCATGATACTTGATCTAGGAGTATTCATGCTTGTTTGAACGTTGACCGTTTCAAATGGTTTAGTTAGAATAACAGTTCCCATATCCGTTGTTACGGAAATAGATCCAGTGATACAATCGCGTTCTATGTTTTTCCAACCAGTAGGGCAAGAAGGTAGAAGAATAATAGTAGAACGACCAATCTCATCAACTGTCCCAGAAAAGTCGGTGCCACGAACTCCAATAGTAGCAGTCGGAGTTTCCACCATAACTTGTTGCGGGTCGCTCTTCGCGATCTGTCCTGAAGCATATTTGATTGTCCCCAATGCCATCTTCATTCCGAGCTTGCCAGTTTTTTTACTGTCATCGTAAACGAAGTTGTCGATTACTAATCTAGAATGCTCAGTAATTTGAACTCGTGTATCATCTCTGAACGTGATTCCAGCGCGACCATTCGCGGTTGTAATAGTATCCTGCATCTCAACACCAGTATCTTTGGCGCTGGGAATCACGTTCGTATTGCGTTTTATTTCAGCTGGTCCTGTTAACTCTGTTACTTTTCCAATATCAGCATTACTGATGGTTGGACTTGATAGTAAGAGTATTGCCAGAGCCAGTGATTGTAGAAATGACCTTAGAGTCAACACCGCCGCCTTGCTTGATATCTACTGTGTTTGTTGCACCTAAGATATTCACGTCAGCGTCGTGACCGTTTGTGCCAGCAGCACCAGTCTGAATAATGTTAACATCGTTTCCACCACCGCCAGCGATAAGAACAGTGCTCTTAGCTCCAGCAACAGCAGTCGAATCATTTTGAATGTTTACAGTATTGTTATCAGTATTGATTGTAACATTGGAAATCGTAAGACCATCAGCTGATTGAGTTACAGTGTTTCCATCACCAGTAATCGTGTTATTGATTATAGAGCTTGTACAAGTTCCGCTTACACCGCAAGCGATGTTCACAGTATTATTATCACCTGTTACAAGCGAGTTCACTTGTACGTCATCACCCTGCACATTAATTGCAGTGATGTTAGAGTTACCGATCTGGTCAATAGTTACAATATTGTTTTGACCGTTGATTATAGCCTTATCGGTAGGATTGCCAATCGCATTCGAATTGCCTGTTTGAGTCATAGAAATTGTAGAGCCACTACCGATTTGGTCTACATACACACTATTTCCCGCGGCGTTTGCATATTGAAACATAACCAAGAATGACAACAGTGTCATACTTGAGAGTTTCATTCCTTTTACCTCTTCTTGATACTCCAGAGCTTTTTCTTAGCTCCCTCCTTAATCATATCAGCAACTGCTGCTTCAATAGCTATTCTTACAGCGTATGTCGTAGGTTCGTTCACAGAGTTACCAGCTTCAAACTCAACGGACTTAGTGCCCACATCAATAAACTTGAATACGTTTGCGCCAGCGCCTGTGCTCAATACAGTTTTAGATGCTCCAGTCGATAATAGAACTTCACCAGTGTTGATAGAAATCAAACGTAGCACAACAGTCACTTCGTCTTTTCTATATTCCTGATTAGCGCCAACTCCTAAGAAGCGAGCACCAATACCACCAGTTCCGATATTACTATCATATCCGACAACTCCGCCATCCAACATAATCCCAGCAACAGTCAATGGAGTTAGTGGCTTTGCTTGATCCTTTTCGTAAAGCTCGCGCTGACTGCGAATCAGCTGACGTTCCTTTACAAGATTATCAAGCGCACTACGCTCTACAACCTGAAACCATTTACCGCGACCAGCGTCTTGTAGTGCTTTGATTAGAAACACTTCTGAACCTTGTGTCACAGCAGAACTCAAACTAGCGAAGTTCGCTGCTGGCTTACGCTGTCCTGTTAGATCAGGAAAACGATATACAGCAATTGGAATGACTGGACCATCTACTCCAGGCAAATTCACTAGCTCGTTGAACCGCTTCGTCGTAATAACTTCAGGAGCTTCCGCTCGGGCTTCAATAGATTCTTTTGTTACCGACTCAGCTGTGCAACCAGCCAACAGTATAGTAGCAAGAATCATACCAAATATCTTTACCATGCTAAACTCCCATAAGGAACAACAACTTCAGTGACGCTACCGCCAGCGTCTGTAATTCTTAATGTGATTTGTGATCCATCAGATGACCATTGAACATTGTTTGATGCGATATCAAACGATCCACTCGTATTACCATTATCAGAAAACAATTGCTCCGCAATTTTTTGCGATAAAGTCGCGTACACGCGCGACTCTAAGTTGTTTAGAAACTTCGCAAGGTTAGTATTTTTTGCAGCCGCAGCTTCAGCAGCTGCTTGAGCTTTTTTATCTTCGGCAATTTTTTGACGGCGTGATGCTTCTAAGTTATCAATCGTCAAAACGTGAGCAGAGTAACCAATGCCGCTGAACGATGGACTTTTATATTGAAATTGAATTTCACTTGCTAGCGTCTGGCTGCTTATCAGTAGCAGCGTTGTTGCCATTAGAATGCGCATCTTTCATCTCCTCGATTTCTTTGCCTCTTAGCGTCAGAACTACGTTGACCTTTTGATTCAATCGAATTAGGTCATTATCGAGCATACGGATACGATCAATCAACGCAATTAGAACTGTGTTAGCTTCAGAAAGAACTGGCTTGATTTCTTGAGTAGCCCACTTCCAAACGTAGAAGATAAGATAGCCCATGCCGCCAGCAGCGACGATAGGAAAGCCATACTTATTGATCAGTGATACTACGTCCATCAGTCTCTCCTTGCGTCGTTTTTGCCATCAGCTCTTGCGATACGATCTACGTCTGGCTTTACGCCAAGAGCATTTGACACAAGAGTGTCGACGCGAATGACGTCGTGATTCATAGTCTTCACGCGATTGTCAAGAGCCGTAATAATGTTGCTCATACCCTTGACACTTGACATAACACCAGCTAGAATAAACTTGAGCGTCAAAAAGACGAAATATCCGCCAGCAAGGGCTGATGCAATAGGAAAGCCCACTTCAGCAACCAGCTTAAAAAAGTCCATAACACATCCTTTCAGTTTTACACTATTTATTCAGGAGTGCTATATAATAGTATGCTTAGATCATTAGTTTTCTTCCTGACGCTGTCTGCGAGCGCGATGGCTCAGGAATTAAGAGTTATCACTCCTTCTCCTGCAGATAGTTACAATATCAACGCTAGAATCCTGGCTCCGTATATGGCAAAGTATCTGCTTGAGAAGCCAACTCCTGTAATTCAAGTGATGCCTGGAGCTTCGAGTTTGGTCGCTACGAATTACATGTACAACGTGGCTCCTAAAGACGGGAACACAATCGCGACCGTTTATAAAAACATTCCGCTTGTAGGTATTCTCGGTGGCCCTACTGTTATGTTCGATCCAACGAAGTTCAATTGGATTGGCTCGACTGTTGATGGTCGTAAAGATGCAGTCTTAGTATGGACACATCGCAAAGAATCACTCACAGAGTTTAAAACTAAGGAACTCATTGTCGGAACAGAAAGTATCGTTTCCGCAGACTCTACAAAGTTCATTCGAAACTCGCTCGGACTAAACTTCAAGCAGATCGCTGGTTACGCTAATCCAGGCGCTGCGCGACTAGCTCTTGAACGCAAAGAAGTCGATGCTGTTATTTTTAATTTGCTTGGGATCAAAACACAAACACAATGGACTGATCCAAATAGCGGCATCCGCGCATTGCTACAGTTTGGTAACGGTAAGATTCGCCATCCAGATTTCAAAAACGTTCCAACATTCGCAGAGCTTATTACGAACGAAGATGATAAGGCTATTCTTGATATCTTCGAAACACAGTTTATCCTACTGAGACCATTCATCGCTCCACCTGGAGTTCCTGCTGCTAGAGTAAAAGAACTTCGCGAAGCGTTCAACAAAGCTGTCAACGATGTCGGATACATAGAAGAAGCGACTAAGGCTAGAATGGAAATACAGCTGATCACAGGTGAGCAGGCTGAGCATATTGTAGCTGTTTCATCGAATGCTTCTCAAGCAGTTTTAGATAAACTTAGAAACCTTCAGAGTGAAAAATGATTGAACATGCACTATTCCCCACGCTAGTCTGTGAGTTTCACTATAATAAGAAGGATGAGTTCAAGCAGCTCTTCTATCAAAAGATCTTTGACTATATGACCCCAGAGGGATACTCAAACGAGTTCACTGGTCACGTCAATATCCATCACGAAGAATCGTTCGCTCCATTTTTCGCATACGCAATTAACTGTGCTAAACAGTATGCTGCACGTTTGCATATCGACACGAATAAGTTCGAGTTCAATCTAGTCAAGACGTGGATGAACATTAAGAAAGATGACTCGACGCCATATCACGCGCACGGGGATGCGCACATTTCGTTCACTTATTATGTGAACGTTCCATCAACGTTTGTTCGACCTATTCGCTTTCATAATCATGAGCGCAGGCACGAACCATATCCTGGCTCTATCCGCTGGAATAACACAAGCGATACTTGGGATTGGTTGAACGCATACACTTGGCAGTTTGAACCAGTCGAGGGACAGCTGCTAGTATTCCCTTCGACGCTTCCTCATGATACTATTGGTCAGACAAATGGTGAAGATAAAGGTAATCCGACTGTAGAAGAGCTAAACGAAAATCGTATTTGTCTTGCAGCCGATATCCTTCTCACATACAAAGATAAGACCGCAAGTCCACTTGGTGTCCAACCAGTTAGCAATTGGAGACAGTTTTGAGCTATACTACAATCTACAATAATCCTTGGCAGAGATCACAAATCACTTATCCATTCGTTACATGGGATAATGGATTTACAGAAGAAGAGCTTAATGCTATTATTGAATACTGCGACTCGAACGGGACTGAACTTGGTACTACGTTTGGCGCATCTTCAGAAGAAGAAATTAAAGCACATCGCGTATCAAACGTAAAGTTTCATGGCAGGAATGAGAACACAGCATGGATATTTGACAAGCTCAACTTTATCATTCAAGCATCAAACGAGCAGTTCTACAACTTCAACTTGAATGGATATTCTGAGTTTCAATATACAACATACGATCCTAATGGTCGTTATGATTGGCATACAGATATGTCATTCGGTGAAAAGTATGGTAATGATGCAGAACCACGCAAACTATCAATGACGCTTTTATTGAATGATGGTTTTGAAGGCGGTGAGTTTCAGATCAACAATGGTAAGCAAGAAACACCAATCACAGTAGATATGTTTAAAGGACGGGTTGTTTTGTTCCCGTCCTTTATGATTCATCGTGTGAAACCTGTGACTAAAGGTGTTCGTAAGTCGCTGGTTGTTTGGGTGCTTGGTCCTAAGTTCGTTTAATCTATATCGAACTCAATACCACGCTCAATAAACATTTTCTTTTCGTCAGCTACGAGTTTCTTAATAGCTCCATCGTTGATACACATAGGAACATACTTACGATCAGTAATCAGTTTCTTGATATCTGGATCAGCGCACACTCTATCAAAAAGGGATTGAATCTTAGTGATCAGCTCCTTTTCGCTTTTAAGAATAGCGAATGAAGTGTATGCTCCGAAGTTAAACTCAGGAAATCCAAGTTCTGCTCCTGTAGGTACGTTAGGATATTCTGACAGTCTTTCGGGGCTCGACATAGCAATAATTTTTAAAGATCCATTTTCAGCCACGTTAGCTGAAGCTGGATTGTTGATCATAAAATCAGCTTCCTTGACTATCAATGCACGAACACGATCAGGAACGTTCTTATAGTGAACGATCTTAACGTTGTTTCCTAGCTTATACTTGTCGAGGAAAATGTCAGTCAATACTGGTCCGCCACCACTTGAGTTGATTGAGCCAGCATAAAATCCGTTTCGCGCGCGCATCTGAGCTACGAACTCATCAATCGTATTAGCAGGATTATCTGGACCCACCATGAACGCAGCATAGCTTACCATGTGCGACGTTAAGAAGTGAAACTGATCTACTCTGTTATCAGCATTCGTTTTAGGATTAGAAAAGAACGACTGATTACCATACAGAATAACGTTGTTTCTTACGGCTAACACTCTCTGATAAGCAGACTCACCCGCAGAGCCAGGGATAGTCATGTATCTAAACTCATAGTCCGACTGAATCTGATTCAGCTTGTTCAGAAACTGAACGGCTAACTGTCCAGAAACGTTTGAGTTTGAAATTCTAGAGATAACATCAATTTTTGTTTGTGCGTGTGCAACGCTAGAAGCTAATAGTGCAATGATAAAGTAAATCAGTTTCATTAAAACGTTTTCCTCTTCAACGATCCTACAACGTAATGTTTAGTGACCCAATGTCTCTTCAGTAAGTTTTGGGCTTTGATGCTTTTGTATCTGTTCAAATAGTAGCTTTTCTTTTCATCAATCATTTCGTTGTAGTATCGTTTGTTTTCATTGTTTTCGATTTGATTGATAAGGAAAAGCTCTGGATTTTGTTTTGGTTTTGGTGCTATGAACTCAATGCTGTTAGTGTGATAGTATATCAGTTTGGCATAAAGTTTGTCCAAAACGTTAGGGAGTTCCTGATTGTATTCTGATAGTCCTCTATTAGATACGTTTTCCATAAACAACTTATAAACGTTAGGATGTCTGATAAGAATGTTTTTGATAACATGCGATTGCTTCACAGGTATCAATGGATAGTTAGGAGTCCAAAAAAAATCTTCCAGCGTGTATATATTGTTTACGTCCTCGCTGCGAATACGCCCAACACCATGCATCGGAATATCCGAAAAACGAAAAATGAGAGTATCGTTTTCAGTCGTAAACAACCACGGCTTTTCGAATCCACGAATGAATGCTACTTTGTTTTTCTTAGGTGCATTGAGATTGTTGTACGTGTGCATGTAATAGTTGTAAATCCTTAACGGTTTGATAAGGCTCATTCCGTTAGTGGGATTATGATTCATTCCCATATAATCAAACTTACGACCTACGATTTGATCATAGGCGTAGTCAGAAAGATCCATACTATTGATCTTAGTGTTTGGGCTTAACTCTTTGACGCGCTTTAGTTTTGGTAAAACAGCACCACGATACTCATAAAGAACACCTAGAGTATCATGCTTCTTCAAATAGTCATCGTCGAGTCGATTCAGTAGCGATTCATAATGCACCGTTTGAATCTCATCAATGAATATGCCGTTTTCCAGAAACGTTTCTAAAATCTCATTAGAATCGCTCCCTCCAGAAAACGCAAGGATGAGATAGTCGTATTGATCACGAAGCTGTTTCGCTCTTTCTACATACATTTGCTTGAGTGGCATAGTTGGTTCAACTTTCCAATCTATGCCATCAAACACTTCTTCGTTGTAATGAAAGATGTTTAGTTTAGGATCATAATCTTCATTCGCTAACATCAAATCTAAAAGAGTTTCGCGATCAGAAACATAATGTCCATTGTATAGATAATAGCCGCAGTGGCTTTGTTTCAAATCATACATTATTAACGGTTATCACCTCTTCTTGTCCGTTTTCGTCAATTAAAATCCACTGAGAGTTATAGTTAGTTGGTTTTTGTTTTATAACCGAGTTAATGAATGTTTCTCTAACATTTTTGTTCGGTGTTGGAGAAGCATGAATGAAAGTGTTTGCCAAAATTCTATCGCTGAAATAATAGATTAGACGCAATTCGTTGTTACCAACGTATTCTCTATCCCACCCTTCATATCCAGGCGCATTTTTAATGTTTTCTCTAATGTTGTCTCTTATGAGAACAATTTCTGTATTGCTATACATCGTTTCCTGATCGCGTGGATCAGGTGTTGAGCTTATCGTTGAATTTATGTTTTTGATGTACACACCAGACCAGTCTTGACTTGAAGTCTTAGTGAATTTTTTAATAGCTCTAACAGTCATCTAGGTTCCCTCTAAAATCAAAACCTATTCTATGAAATGAGGTTTTGATCGAAACTTGTATTGTTGTTTAGTCGAAAATCCAAGTCTATTTATATACTTTAAACCGTCAATGAATATGTTATATATTTCTGAATTCTTATGTTCAAACATGAACATATCTCTTGCGCTAACAGAAGTAGAAATAGATTTGGGCGACATGAAAACCAAAGGATGTTTTAAATCATACAGCAGTTTGTTTAAGATTTCATTTTCAGTTTCGTCAGCATCACCGTAATTATTGATTCTTTTGTATGTGTTAACAACGTGTGCTTGTTTCCTTATGATGTTCGTTGCAGTAAAGTGAACATCCGTATAGAAATTTACTCGTTGAAAATTTTCGTCGTGATACTTAGATCCATAATCAAAGAAAGAAAGATCTACGAAAAAAACGTTAGATTTATGACCTATCCGATAGTCAAGATTTACTTTGTCGGTACCCATGATATAACAGGTATCTTTAGAGTTTTGATGTCCGATAAACTTTTTAAGATCATGCCAAAATAAAGTGTGAACGCTCCTAAATCCGCCAATATGTTTAGTCCACTCACGGCCGTGATTAGAAAGAGCAGTGAAGTTAATCTTTGGGTCGTTAAACCATTTAGTATAGTCGGCGACTGTGATTTTCGTGTTGGGTAAATTTAATCGACTAAGAGTAGGAAATACATTTTCATATAACTCTCCGTTATGATTTTCATCACTTCCCTTATAGCTATCTCGAGCCAAAGCTCCAACCACAAGAATTTCATCGATATGAATGTTGTTATAGTAAAAAGTTTCTAAGATGTTTGTAGAGTCATGCCCACCAGAATAACAAAGAATAACATACTTGTATTTGTCCCTGATGTACTGCGCACGAATTTTGTAAAGAGTATCTAATGATTCATGTGGCTCTGTTTTCCAATCTACCATACGCATTTCTTTATCATAAAAATAAAGATAACAGTTTTTACCAGAAAGAAGAGCATCTATTTGATTATTGTAAATATCGCCGTCTTCATCATAGTAGTAGATTGAATCAGTTATCATCTATGAATTCAACTTTGTATTTGGTGTTAGGATATATCGTTCTCTTTGCTCTTATCGCAGCAAGAGCTTTTTTATATGGTAATCCATAATCATAGTTCAACTTAGGTCTAAATGGAACGTTGTATATTCGGTACTTGAAATCTTGATGATCGCCTCCATCATATTCTTTTTGCATGGCTTTAACAAGTTCTGGAGTCCACATGAAAAAGTATATACTGTTATCTTCATGAATCAGCACATCATTATAGAAATCCCACTCACTAACATCGTCGTATGCATGCTCTCCAATAACAGCCACACCACCCATTTCTTCAGCGTATCTACCTGCCAATAAAGCCGATACAGAGTCTGAACCTATACCATTGAGTTTCATGAAGATATCATCGTAATAGATCTGAAGCATTTCAGCTTCGGTTTTTTGAATAACAACGGGTTTTAAACTATGTTTTTTGCAGTAGTGAAATGCGTAAGATGACTCTAGCTTGTTGCCTGGAGTATCAACGATAATTGGCGTAGGATATAGATGTTTCAGACAGTCAAACACAAACTCTGAATCCATACCTCCGCTGAGGGGAACATATAGTTTCTTACTGATCCATGAAAAATCTGTGATTGTGTCGAACAGAGCTTGTTCCCAGGTTAAAGTTTCAACTTCTTCAACATCATGCCAAACTTTCAAATCTGCTGCTGGATTTGTGAGACGCTCTGCTATATTAGTTTTCAGCCAGTTGTTTTTCGTTGCCATTTTTCTTAGTCCCAAAGACTAGATCCCAAATCGGAAAGAACACTCCGTAGTTTTTAGTAGGATCTTCATGATGCACCAAATGCCATCTACCACTAGTTAGTATTGGATACAGATTGACTTTGGGATTGTGTTCGATTGCTTCTTGTATGAATGCAGCCCAAACATAGTAGAAACCAAACAGCCACCAATGGCCAGTTACAGCAGCTAAGACGAATGTAGGAATGACTTCGGTCAGCCACTGATCGACTGTGCTTTTCCAGTTGTCGAACCAGAGAAAAGCGTTTTTCCAGTTAAGGCCTTGAATGGTAGATTGGGTTACTTGCTTATGATGATCGTTGTGGAACTTGCGCATGAACGACCACACATGCGCAAGTCTGTGCATCCAGTAGATCATAAACGTCCATAGAAGAAATACTAATGCGTAGGTCATCTATCATTAGCTGTAATCTTATCAATCATTTCTTGAATTTGTTCGTCAGTTAATGTGTCGAACTGAGTTTCTAGTTTACTCACATCAACAGTAAAAGACGTATTTTTCAGTTTGATAATATCAGACATAGATGTATCAATGTCTGGCGCTTGAACCTTTTCCAAAGTTTTCAACCACTCAATCGGTGCTTGTTTAATTATGAAATCTTCTAATTCTTTTCCAATAGGAGCTGGAATAGGAAGTGTCAGAGAAACATCAGAACGACATCTTACTGGAGTTCCATCTTCGTTGCGATTAGAATCGCTAGCCAAAAACTCTTCGGAAAGAATATCTGTCCAGTATCTCGCTACAATCAAATGATCACTGGGCCATACTTCTACGATTTTATAATGTAAGTTCATGCTATTGGTCCGTTTCTAGTTCCTGTTGCTATGTATCTAGTTATATTTGCATTGCCTGTTACAGCATTACCCTGAGAACCTGTAGGTCCAGTTGCACCTGCTGGAGCAAAACCAAAACCACCCGCTCCTGCTGGACCTGTAGGGCCCGTTGCACCAGCATTGCCTGGAGCACCCGCAGGACCAGTTGCTCCCAAGTTTCCTTGAGCACCAGTCGGTCCAGTAGCTCCAGCTGCACCACCTCCGCCACCAGCACCATTGTTGAAGTTATTGTTAAACGATCCAGCGCCACCAGCGGCGCCTAAGTTACCACCGACACCACCAGATCTTGGCGTCGCATTAGTAACGGTTCCGCCATTACCACCACCATTTGCTGATCCTGCACCAGCGTTTGCTGCTATAGTTCCAAAAGATGTTCCTCCAGCACCGCCAGGAACACCTGCGCCACCGCCACCACCAGCACCAGTATTCGCAATAACACCTTTACCGTCGGAGTATCCGCCGCCACCACCGCCGCCGCCACCGCCGCCAGATCCGCCTGGACCACCAGGTCCGCCAGGTCCGCGAGCACCTCCTGGACCGCCAGGACCGCCAGGACCAGCTGCACCGCCTGGACCACCAGGACCACCTGGTCCGCCTGTTCCACTTAAACCACCTGGGCCTCCTGCGCCACCAGGTCCGCCTGTTCCGCCAGTGAATGTACCGCCAGCATTATCTACAACTGTAATCAATCCAGTTACAGAGGGAACAGTGAAAGAAGACCCACCTGTTCCACCAGATCCACCAGCGTTGCCTGGTCCGCCAGCATTAGCAGCATTGCCTGGTCCGCCAGCATTTCCTGGCGATCCGTTATTTCCCGTGCCGCCTGGTCCGCCTGTTCCACCATTATTTCCTGGTCCACCTGTTCCACCAGCGTTGCCTGGAGATCCACCTGCTCCAGGATTACCTGGAGCGCCGTTAGCTCCATTTCCACCACCACCACCAGCACCAGAGTTACCAGGAGTACCAGTATTGCCTGGATTACCAGCTGCACCTGGATTACCTGTTGTTCCTGTGTTTCCAGCTGCACCAGCGTTTCCTGGTGTTCCTGGATTTCCGTTAGTTCCATTATTACCAGGAGTTCCAGCGTTTCCTGTATTTCCGATTCGACCTGTAATCGTATTGTTATTGTCGACGTAAACGAGCGATCCACCTTTCCATCCAGATCCTACGTCGAACGCTGGTGTTGCTGGAGAGTTAGAAGTTACACCAGCATTAATGAAGCATAGCAAGTTAAGCGGATAAGCTGGGCTTCCCGCTTGAGTATAGAGATTGACGTTCGTAGCAGCATTGCTGATCGTAACGACTTTTGTTGGTCTTGCTAATAATGCTAGAAACATGTTATCCCTTACTTAACGTCTGGGAGATAAGATCCATAAAGATTCGTACCATCAGAATAGAATGTAAACAAGTCTCTTGCACCAACTGTTGTTGTGAGCGAAGGAGCTACACCAGCAGGCCACTTGAATACACCGTTCCATGTGATAGTGTAGCTACCCGATCCACCTTGAATGACGCTTAGAATATATGTGCCAACTTTAAGATTCGTTGGAGCAGCCATCGTACGCGAAGCGCCAATAGTTACTGTAGCAACGCGACCTAGTGATGTATCCCAAGTGATCGTAGCTTGATCTGTCAGAGTCTGATTGAGGGCGTTTGAACGATCTGTGGTTGTGCCGTTGAGTGTAGTATTACCACCAACGAAAAGATTCGTTGAAACAGTAGCACGTCCAGTTACACCAAACCAACCAGTGGCGTTTGCTGTAGCTCCAGAACCACCAACAGTAAGAGTTTTAGACGCACCACCAAGAGTCGTATTACCAGAAACAGTTAGATTTGTTCCTACTGTAGCGCGCCCCGTGATTGTTAAAAGATCTGTGGTTGCATCGCCTAGATTGATGCCGCCATTTACGTTCAGGATACCGCTGATAGTCGTGTTACCAGCTACGTTAAGATTTCCGTTCGCGCTCAGGAGTCCATTAACGATAGTTCTGTTTGAGCCAGTAGTACCTAGTCGTGTAGATTGAGAAGAAACGAATCGAACGTTGGCTGTAATAGTGTTTGCATATAGCTTTGAGTTGTCAATGGCAAACTGACTTAGGCGATCAAATGCTTCGTTTGATCGTGTTCTCCATGTATCAAATGTGTTGGTTAGAGCAACGTTAGCAATTTTTGCCATTGGTTATCCTATCTTGTCTAATAGACGCTGCATGAGCGTTTTGAGTTCGTTGACTTCCTGTCTTAAGTTATTTATATCTTCAACAGCAGACTGAATTTCCTGCTGTTTTTCGCGTTTCTTTTTGTAGGCTTGCAAAGCGGTTAAGTTAGTGTTCAAAATCGCTTTGCTATCCATATCCCTGATCAGCTCAGGGTTTTCTTTTACCTTGGCATATTTCATGTTAAATCATCAGTGCTATAGCTCTCAAGTCTTTGACTCGAGGTGGATTACTGCTTGTGCTATTCGTCAGAACGATCTTAATCGCGAAATACTTAAACTTGCTATATGCAGCACGAGCAGAGTTGCGATACTCAATGATACCTGTCGAGTTGTTAGCGCCCGAACGAGCCGTATTGGTATAGTTCGGAACATCGTAAACTAGTTCAAGGAAATCATTTTTATTTTCGCTTGACGAGTAACGAGTTGCAGCAGTAAAGCCCTGAGATTCGTTAAGCTCCATTGGAATCCAACGAACGTCAGCCATACTATCATTATCTTCAGCCGCAAGGATCTTGTAGTAAACAAAGATGTTCGATCCGCTTGGCTTATAAGCCGTCAGATAAACGCGGAGATCTTCAGCGTCCTGTCCGTCTGCGAGGCCAACGATACGTGTGATATATCGTGTTTCAGCGTTTCCGCCAAACTTGACATAATCTTCTGAGCTACCGATAGCGGCGTTCGTGCTGATCAAGTTATGAGTATGATACAATGCAATACGATCAAGATCGATAGCTGGAGAAGCTACGATATTTCTTCCGTCGATCTCATACTTGATTTCCAACGATCTGTTCGTAGCCATAGTAGCAGACGAAGCAGAAGTGTTAGATTCAATGCTACGACTCAGAACATAACGTGGAGAGCTCAGCTCTGTGTCGCCGTTGATGTTCACTCTGAAGAATGAAGAGTCGCGAGCAGATGTAGATGTTGCCATCTTAGCGAAAGCACGAACTTGATTATTCGATGGAACAATCATGTTAGTGATCAGATTCATATTATCAATTGCAACGTTGTTGATAGTTACGATGCGAGCATTGTATCCACTTGTCTGACCTTTGATATACGTATCAGTCGCGAAAGCACGAGCGTTGGCAAATGCAACGCCGCTATTAACATATGAAGTATTTGCTACAATCAATCTTGTATTAGCATAGTTGATTGCATCATAGTATGTTACGCGACCAACTGGATACGTGGCTGATGTGATTCCACCAGTTGAGTTACCAGCGAGCGGCGAAGTCGTTGGGCTTGCGCCAAGACGGAAACGAACTGCTTCGCCACCACGGAACTTAGCTCCAGTCGACACGTCACGAACAACAACGTGATTTGCGCTGACAGAAACGATCTTACCAGTAGCACCAGAAGTCATACCCTGAACGAACGAGTTACCTGTAGCAGTATTACCTTTCAGTCCATTTCCTGGAGTGAACGTTCCCACCAGTCTCGTTTGACCATGAACAACTTCACCAATGCTTGAAAGAGCACCAGTTGTATTTGCGATTGTTAAGTGATCACGAGCTGGATTCTTAACGATCAACGTACCTACTGTAGATTTGTTAAACTCAGCATAGTATGCTGTGAACTTAAGATCTTCTTTTTGTTCTGGCTGGAATACTCTCTGATTCGCAGAAACGAACAGAACACCAGCGGCTGGCTGTTCAGAAACAATTGATTTGTCAATTAAATCTTTTCCTCCTAAAACAGCTGTATATACAGAGTAATAGGGACTACCAGACTCTGGAGTGATTACGATAGCATATTCAGTTTCATTCGACAAATGAACTGGCGAAGGGAAATATACTGGCGTTGCTGCGCTAGAATCCGCACTAGTATTAACTTCTGCAGATGTTAAAGTTACTCTAGAATAAGGAACAACTTTCATCGTTACAGCAGATGTAAGTGGATCTACTTCACGAATATCAATTGTAACGCTTCTGATATTATCTTTTGAAGCAAAGAACAAATCAAATTTCGTTAGATACATTCCAGAAGTTTGTGTTTTCGTAGAAAGTATGCTATTAATAAAGAAACTTTGTCCAATAGGATCGCCATGTGCTGGAACTTCTGGTGGTACCCAATCACCTCCATCGTCATTATCTTCTTCTGGAGCTGGAATAGTTCCGACAACAACCTGTCCACTTGATGTTGTAACTGAACTTGAACTTCCATATGTTGTTGAGTTCAACGCAGATTGAGTTATTTCAACAGATTTAGTTGTAACTGTAAGCGATGAAACTGTTTGAGCCAAACCTTCTGCAGTATAAGTTGCTTCACAAGATGTAACCAACTGACCAAATGATCCAGAATTTGTTGGATTATCAGTAAATCTAAGGCGTTTTGCTCCAGTTCTAAACTTCAAAGAAGAATCATTTGGCAGTTGGAACGCGCCATAAGCAGTGCCATAAGCATCTGTTACAAAAGCAGAACCAGCAGCAGCTGCAGGAGTAATTGGTGCTCCTGTTATCGTTTTAAGACCAGAGGTAAACTCTGCTTCTGTAAGTGGTGTAACATATGCATTAACATCAACTCCGTCAAAAAATCCATAAACGCGAATTGATGGCATCATTCCTTGCATCTTGAAGAGAATTTGACGCGAGCGCATGTATGGGATGATTGAAGTATCTACTACGATATTACCATAAGATGCGGTCGTTGTAACAAATCCGATACCAGTTTGTTCGCCAGTTTGCGTTGTAATAGTAGGAGTAGCATAGTAATTTTGAGTTTGAGTATCCTGATAGATGATTTGAGAACCATCTATCTGAGTAACAGCATATGTACCGCCAACATTATTTGTCGCGCTTCCTACCAGAACAGGAGAGCCTGTAAAGCTAGTAATAGGTGCATTCCAATTTGCAGGCCATGTTGATGCTAGGTATTCCCATGAGTCCGTATTTAAATCAATTGTAATATTCGTATCTGGACCTTCAACCGTATCACACCAATAATCGTTATCAGGAAGAAGTGTTAGTGTACCAACGAAATTCCAAATAGCACCAGCGCAGTTTCTTGTTGTTGTAGCGTATGGTTGATTAACAAGAATTTTGTGCGAGTATGGAAGCGTTACGAGTTTACCAGCAGTTGTTGCTGTTACAGATGAAACATTTGCTGATTCACTTCCGCCAACAGCACGATTTCCAACTACAGTAGCTCCAGCTGCAAAATTAACAATTGCATCCTCAACATACAACTTATTTCCAACCCTATGTCTAATTGTAGCGGATGGTGTGCTACCAATTTTTACTTCGGTACCAGGAAGGAAAGCTGATGATGATGGTGTAGAAGAAAGAACAATAACTTGATCTCGCGACAAACCAGCAGGCGTTACGTTCGTGCGAACAACGTTTGCTGAGTTGGCAGTCATCACGAGTGGCGTTTCGTCGTTAGTGAAACGTGGGCGCATTTCGCCCTTAGTAGGATCAATAGCAACCTTGTAGTCTAAATCAAACACGTTACCGACAGCATGTGTCGTGAACGAATCCACGAGGATACCGTTCTTGAAACGATCTAAACCGTTGGCGTCTTGAACAAGCAAGTCTTGTGCTGACAGTTCAAGAAGAGTCAGTGATGTGTAGTATTCAAGACGATCGATGCGCTCCGCAATCTTACCAATATCGCGCATTGTATAGCGACGATTGTTGAACTTGCGGAACTTGTTAGCCTGATCTGGACGTCCAACACGACGAGCCAGAACTGGAGGAAGTGATGGATATGGAGCAAGCTCGATAGAAGCCATAGCCATAACATCATTAGGAGCAGGAGGCGTCGCAGGTCTAACTGCAGGAACACCCTTAGTGACTACAAGACTTCCGTCAGTATTCAATCCGATGATATCAACACGACGCAGATAGTATTCAAGATCTGTCGTAAAGTCCTGGCCCGTAGGTGAGAAGTGCAAGCCACCTGAAGGAAGAACGAATGTGTTCGATGTTTTAGGATTGGTAGCAATAGTGCTTGAAGAAAGTACAGTCACAGAATTAGCTGTATCTGTCATGCGTGGGCGGAAATCTACGCAATCACGAAGATCGTATGAGATACCTGTAGAAGGTGAAATATATACAGGAATTTCATATGTAAAAATTTTACTTGTGTTTGTTGCAGCTGTTGCATCGTCAACTGGATAAGAATCATACGAGAAAAATCCTGTTGGATTTACCCCGTGTGTAAAGTAATCAAACTTAACAAGCAAACGATCGCCAGAAGCGATAGAAAGCGCGCTTGATGATTTCTTAACTAGACGAGAATGGCTATAATAACTATCTAGCATACCACTGTCTAGTGTAAAGTGTGATGTTACGTCTGTACCTTCAGTTGCAGAAGCGAAGTCAGCGCTGCTCTTCTTACGAACTGAAATAAGTTTGAAACCATCTGACAGACCGAGCGACCACGGACCAGTTGTATTGGCTGTATATCCAGACCCACCACGATTACTGCCGACATGAATCTGTACAAGTCGATTGCGCTGAACGGATTTAGACTGTTCCTGCCCATTAATTTTGTTTAACGTGGAAACAATTGTTGCACTAAGAGTAGTAGTTAAAGTTTCGTTGATATCAAACGTTGCACCAGTTGATGATGTAATATTGATAGAACGAGCTCCATCTTTTCCAACACCAGCAAAGTCAAGAACTTGACCAGGGAAAAATCTTTTAAAGAACGATTTACCAGAACCAGTAACACCGTTTACAGGTCCAAGAGTTGTAATCGTAGAACCACTAACTGTGCTTACAATAAACGTATTGCTGACTGAAGAAATATAAATCGCGTCTCCAGGATTTACTTTACCATCAATCGTAGCACTAGCTGTTATTGTATTTGATCCATTGGTCGTAGAAAGCGTTTCGCTGAACGTTGTAGTATTGGCGTATCCACGAGAAACGACATAAAAATCTGTTCTTGTAGCAGCATCGCTTAGAACACCAGAACCGTCAAACGTTCCATCACTAAGGGTTAATGTAGCTATTCCGCCTGTCGTAAAGGACACATTGTTCGAAACATAGAACGAATAATCGTTTCTAACGGTTCCTGATGTGGTGCGCAAACGCTTAATAGCTTGGGCTGGAAGACGGAAAACTGCACGATCAAATAGAGGATCTGAAGTGTTGGCATTTAAACCATTAGATCCAACAATATCTGCTTTACCATAAACAGTACTACCGCCGCCATTGTAACCAATAGACTGCACAGCCGTGAACGACTGACCTGCAGCCATTGTTACGTCAGTAAGATATAGCTTGTACTGTGCGCTTGGAAGCCCAGGAGTTCCGCTGTAGTATTCGATACCACGAACACGAGCTGTACCAATTTGAGAACCAGAGAAAACAGTTGTTGAGTAGTTTCTTGAGCTAACGGCATCAGCTTGCGCTGAACGCAGAGAAACGATGCTCTGTTGATTTACATCCCAGTTACCAACAACGTTATCTACAATAACATAGTTGCCATAATCAACTAGCGCTTTTGCAGACTGTACTGCTTCTGAATCTGTTGCTTTTTGAATATTTCTGCCAATAGTAGCAATACGTTCGATATCATACCCTTTAACGTATGCTTTTCCTGGCTCAGCAAATACAACTAGGAGTTGATTGTTGCCGCCTTCAGCCGAAGTCAGTACCCCTTGATTGTTACCAGTTTTAAGGTGTTCTTTTACGTTAATCTCGAATCCATTTACAACGTAATCACCAGATTCATCCGCGGTACGTTTTGCGATGTAATCGCGAATTTGAGAATACTGCGGACGTGTAGAAATCGACTGAACAACGCCATCCTTAACTTGGAAAAGCTCAACGAATGTGTTAGATACTGTAGCAGTAAGAGCAACAGAGCGAACGTTGGCCGTAAGTTTAAGACGAGCAGCACCAGGAGCGGCATAGTTGTATGAACCGCTCGCTGGATCAAGCAGTGATTCATCGGTTGTTTCTGTTACAATAGTTTCTGTAATATCAAAACCAACACGAGCTGACGCGGTTGTCGATTGATAATTACTTACAAGAACAGTTTGTTCTGGAACACGAATAAAGTGATCTTTGGCATAAACAATACCAGTATTAAATGTGACTGCGGCCCCAAATCCAGTCGCACCAGATGTGATTGAGTTTGCTGAGTAAATCGTTCCACCACCAACTGTTCTGATGATTTCGTTATTAGCGAAGAAACGATATCCAGTTGAGTTGTTGGCTGCAATATATTTAACATACAACGTTTTATAGTTTGGTGATGTAGATTCTGAACCGTCTTTAACTTTAACAACTATACCAAGAACACCAGACGTTGCACCTTTAACGATCTTATTAGAAAAATCGCTAACTGTTACTGTATTACCAGTTGAATTGTTGTTGCGCAGTTTAACGAAACTATAACGAGTATCGTAATTAGTTTCAAGACCCTGAACGGTTGAACCTTCTCTAAAAATATGCGAAGCGAAACGATCGATCTGATTTTGAAGGATCGTTTGCATCTGCGTGAGTTCGCGAGCCTGCACAGCCAATCCTGGGCGGAACAGAATACGATGGAAGTTTTTAGACTCATCGAAATCGTCGTAGTAAGGTGATACGTTGAAGTTCGTTGAGAGCGTGACGTTATTAGCTTCTGCAGCCATGATACCTTCCAATTAGTATTTAATTGCTATTTTGAAATCTTCTGTCTGAGCAGGATCGCGGAGAACAGCTTCTCTATTTTCAGTATATATGACAAAACCAGTGTGGGGTTTTGTAGCAGGTTTCGTTAGTGAAACTACGTTGGCTGTGATAGATGAAGTCAATCCTGTCAATGTTTCTCCAGGAGTAAACGATCCACCAGTTCCATTGGTTACTACACGAATGACTTTCGCGACACCTTTGGTTCTAGAAGCATTTGAGTTGGCAAAATAAACAAGTCGTGCCTTTGCACCGCTCGTTGATCCAACTACAATTTCATCCTCAACGAAATCGCCCGTAACTAACTCTACACCTATTCTGGTTGTCTGATCGATAACAGTAGAGTTGGCATATGAACCGTTAGCAAGAATAGGATCTCTAAGAATACCAATCAAACGGAAATCGTTGTTTGTTGGGAACGTATTCGATTCTGATCCGCTAGTGCGAATGTTCAAGAAGATAGTCGTTCCACCAAGCTCGTCGACTGGATCTGATCCATGACCGTTGAGTGGTGAAATGATAGGACGAGCCGTTGCACCAAAACCATGCGAAGAGTTAGCAGTAATCGTAGCATTCGCTGACGAATACGAACGACCCTGATTAATTATGGTGATCTTACGAACACTACCACCAGTCGTACTTGATACATACGCAGTCGCGCGCGAAGTAGTCGTTCCACCTGAATCGCCACGAATAGTAACGAGCGGAGAAATCACATAACGACTTGATGTGGTAGGCGTGACAGTAAAAGCTGAGTTAACAATTAAAGTGTTGTTAGATCCCCAATACTTTACAATTTTACGAAGCTCTCCCGCGGCGGGTCCTTCACTTATAAACAAACCAGAACCAACATAAGTTCCGTCGATACCAGAAGAAGTTGACTGCAATTTCATTACTGTTGTACTCGTAACAGTGTGAAACGTATTTGTTGTATGAAGATATCCAGCGCCGTCAGCGATAACCTTAACGTGATGAATTGAACCGTTACCCGATGTGCGAGCGTTTTGTTGCACCGTCCACTGCGCACTATTACTGCTGGATGTTAAAGTTTTAACTGGCATATAATCAACAGTCAAAAACTGAGTGCGTTCTCCAGACTCGATGGTATACATGTATTTCCAACGATATCCATCGGCTGTCGTTTCGATAGATGTTCCAGTTGTCGTTGGTTTTACAGTTGAGTTGGCTCCACGATTATTATCAATGCACTTATACACATTGTAATCGTCCGTCATCATAAAGAAACGGAGCGATCCAGGCGCAGCCGTCAATGAAACTACTGCTTTATCGTCCCACTCATTGTAAAACGTATTATTAGCCCAATTGACGCGAGGAATGGCATGAGTCGCATCTGAAGACTGAATTTTCTTCATGGATGTGATGTCGTCAACTAAATCGTAGTTAACGTTGAAGTAACTTGGCGTTACAGCTGGAGGTTGAGATTCAGAAAACGTCTTACGAATATAAGCGTTTGCTCCAGTTGTGTTAGCGCCAGATGGTCTCGGTGTAACAACAATAGTTTGTGCAGTCGGAATAGAGTGAACACGAACTACTGTCGACTGACCAGTAATACCAATTCTATCACCAACGGCAAGCTCTGTCGTAAAGTATGTGCCTATGCCTACGATAGTATTAGAACTCGTCGTCGTTTTTACAGTCCCCGCGATAGGAATCGCATTAGCATATTGTTGAGGTTTCCCGATGAAAAAGTAATAGCGAGTAGGTGCTGCTTCGTTCAGTCCCTCAAGGAACTGTTGGGCGTTCAGCACTCTAAATCGACGAGGTACTAATCCTGGCATTATGCAGACGCAGTATAAGTTACGTTAACAACGTCACCGTTACCAATGGTCTTATCGCCACCTGTGAACAGACCTGCTGAGTAAAGTGAACCAGAGTATCCACCCTTAGCCGCAGCTAGACCAGTTCCAGTGTTAGCCATCAGGAACGTACCTTTGATTGTGTTGGCTGAAGTAATCGAGAACACAGCAGCTGTTGAAGTCGCCTTCGAGCCGCTTGATGCTGCTGAAAACGATGGTGGGCGACGAGTTGTCTGTGAGTAACCTGTGAACTCAGTCCAGCCCGTATGTGAGTTAGCTGTATCGCCAGCAGCAACAGCAGTATAACCTGTTGAGCTGATCAGACCAAGAAATACTTTTCCAGTGTATGCAGAACCAGCTAGATACGTATCTAGAAGATGATTCTTGCCCTGAGTTGTAACAAGATTACTAAACTCTTCTTCCCACTTTAGGTTTCCATGCGCATCAAAACATTGTGCAACATACTTACCTGTTACATTAACCTCTTCCATATTACCTGCTCCTCTAACGACTGTAGCGTCGGCGTGAGTTGTTGATTTGATTGATTCTGTCATAATGCTTCCTATCCGTATTTATAACTAGATTTAGGACACAGTAGCGTCAACTGTATCGTATAGATTAATTGTGATATCACCAACTGGAGTGCTTTGCTCAGAAGACACTAAGTTATCTTGATAGTTCAAGATCAATACGCCAAATATTCCGTTGGCCGTAATCGTCGCGTTTTCTGCAACAACAGTCGTGATCGACTCTGATATTGAAGTATTAGCGATAAATGTAGCATCAGGAGTTTCAGTAGGAGTGATAGATTCTGAAGCAAACGTATTAGCAATAAATGTAGCATCAGGAGTTTCAACGGATGTAATTGATTCCGTGATGTTTGTATTAGCAGTGAATGTTGCGGTGTGTGTTGCATCAGTCGAAACAGAATCAGTTACGCTCATACCGTAATTGTATTCTGCTGTCGCTGTTTCTGTTACCGCCGCCGTAATAGGCTCTCTCACTACGCCGCGAGCAACGCTTGGCGCTTCGTCGATAACTGTGATATTTACATTCGCAGTCGAGCTAATAACGTAATCACCGAACAACTTGACGCCCGCTGGATGAACGAGAGCCTTAATGATATCACGATACTTACTCAGCATCTGATTGACGCGAATAACGTATGAAAACTCTTGATAGTAGAAGTTATCTTGCAGCTTATTGTTCCAGCTCAGGAAACCTTTAGTGTCGATATAACGACCTGGGAACGAAACGAAACCAGATGGTCTGGCTGTTCCAAAACCTGAGTATGTTTTCTTGCGATTCAGAGATCTATTGCTCGATGCTCCATTCGCGAAAGAGCTGCTTAAAGTTTGAATGATTGCCGCATTAGACTGCGTCAAGTTAAAGATTGTAGCATCTTCATACTTGTTAAAGTTTGAGCCAGAAGTTGTGACGCGGATTTTCGAAATTGAACCAGGCGCATTATCTGCTACAACAACTGCATTGTTACCGTGGAAATTGCCATATCCATCTGATAGATTCAATCTTCTAATGAAATCATCTACGATTGTAATCGTAGGTAGCGAAGTGCTGTATCCCTTACCTGGATTAATAAGAGTGATTGCGTTGATTGAATAGAGCGATGTGGTACTGAATGTAAGAGCACTGACTAGTCTCGTGCTAACATTCGCAGCAGCCAAACGAATGTATGCGTTTGCGCCTGTTACATTTTGGAATGGTGTTTGCGTAGAAACGAACGAATTCGCACTAGTGATGGAATGAACGCGGGCAGTATTAGCTACGCCAAAAATGCGAACGATATCACCAACTTGCAACTGCGAAGTAAAGTTTGTTCCAATTCCTGAAATAGTATTGGAAACACTCGATGTTGCAACAGTTCCTGTTAGTTTAGTTGCAATTCTAGCTGTATTCGCTCCGCGACGAACAAAGAAAGATGGCGTATCAAGGCGCACATCTTTCATTGGGCCAATGAGATCTGTATTGATCGAAAGACCTGCAATAGGTTGAGATGTATATGATTCAACCTTTGCTTCGAATCCCGACCCGTTGCCGCCACTTACGAAAAGTCTAGTATTTTCTCTTGTGTATCCAGAACCAGCTTTCGTGAGTCTAACAGTGACTGCGCTTTTATTGGTAACTTCTGTGATAACGCCAGTCGCGTTTTCAGTAGAGCCAGCGCCGCTGATTTCTACGCTATCTCCTAAGTTATGAAATGCACCACCGTCGGTTACATCAATTCCGACGATAGATCCAACTTGAGAGCTGACTGTCGTGAACTCACTAGTATTATCTGCGTTGATTACTCGTTCGCCATCGTTAAATGTTCCCACTATGTTACGAACAGTCATATCATAAACGAGAAGACCGAGAGCTTCTGTAGCGATAATATCTTCTACGAATGCAGTGGCTCCAGAAGTTACGCCACGAATGCGCTTACCTTGTAGCGTTCTTGGATTAATGTTAGACGGAGAGCCAACGCGAAGACGAGTTTCCTGTACCCAACGTCCGTCAGACGCGCGAAGGATATCGTCGCCAGGATAATAAAAATCAATTTCTTGACCGAAGAGCGCACGGAAAAGGAAACGATATGACTCTTGCGAACCACGAGTACGATAGAACTCGCGGATGTGTTTAGTCAGCAGACGCTTATTAGCCAAAACGTCTTTAGGAATGTTGATCATAAACTGTTTGCGGAAATATTCTACAAACGAATCAATAGTTCTGTCGATGTCTTGATTGTCGCGAATCGCACGAGCGGCATTGATTGCTTTTCCGCTCTGCTCCATATACTCGAAGTATGCCTTCATGAAGGCAACGAACTGAGGTCCTTCTTCTCGAATGAACCCAGGTAGCTGAGTTTCAATTTGAGAAGATATCTTTTTCAAAATTTCTTCAGCACCCACGATTGCTTTAGCATCAGTATTTGCGTCTGACGCATCACTGGTGGTAATAGATTCTGTGATACTATCTGTAAATGTAGTCATTAGAAGCTATACAACCTGATTGATGGTGTTTGAATAGTAGCTGTTTGTCCGATAGTTTCAATATTCGAAGCTGTAGCCACAGTTCGATTAGTCTTATCGTCAACGATATCAACACGGGTTTGAGAAATCAACAAGATCTGATTTCTAACAGGACTGATGTTTGGTGAAATTGGCGAAACGAAAACAGAAACGCCAGATCCGCTGTATGCGGATGGAAGGAACGAACTGATGTTCACTATTCCAGCTTCATACTCAATAGTTCCTGCCGAGAAGTTAGTATAAACTCTACCAAGGCGCCCAGCGCCAGAGCGATAGTATGTTCTTAGTGTGCCAAATCCGTTGTCATCAAAAAACGACTCTTGATCCTGATAAGTGAACGACGATGAAGTTATAGATCCATATCCTGGATGGCGCGCAACTCCGCTAATCAGTTCTGGAGTACCTAGTCTCTGAATGCCATTGTTGAAGTTGATTGTATAGTTGCTAGAAATCGCTAGATTAGGAACGAACTGTTTTCTTAAACGAATATTAGCGTTGGTTGTTCTGATAGACTCATCTGTTCCGTCAACATAGTCAAGGAAACGTGAGTATCTAAAGCTCTTATTGAATGTCGATAGATTCGTAGATTCAAACTGAATAACACGAGCTGCAACAGCACTAGCCAATTCGCCAGGAGTCAGCGTCGTAAGTGTTGGATCGTATCTGACTGTTACTTCTGGAACGATGTAGAGATAGACTGGATCAACGACTTCGATGTCGATTGACTGCACGTTGTATTTACGAACAGCATTAACGATTTCTTGTTTTCTGTTTTGTGAAAATACAGTTGACGTTTTTGGCTTGGCAGATACAAACACTTTACCATAGATAGGCGGATCGTTTTCTTCGCCACCCCAAACAGAAATAGCTTGAATGTCTGGATTTTGTTTCAGAAGGATACGCTCATAATCCTCAGATGTTACTGTGCGATTTTGTGTTTCATAGATACGCGGAGCATTAAATCTGACTGATTCAATATCTTCGATAGAAGCACCACCAGAAGATCTTCCGATTGGAACTACAGTGATTCCGCTTTGTCCATTGATAGTCGTGTTAACGAGATTGAATGTGTTCGCGCCATTAGGAGCAGATCCGTTGCATACGCGATACGAAACTGTAATGATAGAAGATGTCGTTGGCTGTTTACCAAGCACATTATCGCCAAATGAAATCTTATATTTTTTCTGACGATCAGCTTCAATAAAGAAAACTTGAGACGAAGAGTTGGTAGTCATCAAGTCGTCAGCAGGAATATACGTTTGAACGTTTCCGCTGGCTGTAACTGAAACAGTGATACTTGTTGTATCTACATTTTCGTTAGGAAGAACAAATGATTGATTAGCAGTTCTGTTATAAACGAAACGATGTGTAAGTGGTGTTCCCTCTTTGATTTCAACGTATCCAGCAAATCCACCAGCACTATTGGCTGTAATTGTATATGTTTGTGGTGTTACGAACACATAGCTCGTTCCATTGACAGTCGTAGTGAACTGTGTGTTTTTAGGAACTTGAAGAGAAAGTAATGAAGAGTTAGCTGTAGTTGCAGTAAAAATCAGCTGAACGTTTGCTGTAGAGCTACGAGCAGAAGTTGGCATATAGCCAAGAGACTTGGCATGAGACACAACGCTATCATACAGCTGAGCTGTATCGATGAATCCCTCGTTCGTAGCCATATTCGTATAGAATGCGTTCAGATATGTGTTATACGCAAGCACATCGAGCAACGTACCAAGCGCTGAATCGCTGAAGTCATAGTCAGTAAACTCTGGCTTAGATGCGATATAGTTTCGCAGATTCGAACGAATAGAATCGAAGTCTAATCCAGTTACTACAAGATCGGTAGTCGTTGCCATTAGCGGACCTTATTGAGATTGATGTCTAGTGTTAGTTGATTCAGAGTCGTGACGTTTCGGAATCTAATCGTAACATACAACTCGTTACTATCACGATTTTCAGTAACGGTTACAGGTTTCGACTCTCCGCTAATATCAGCTCTAGGCTCAAAGTTTTCGATCGCGTTAACAATCAAGTTCTCAAAGTCGCTAGCCGCGATATCATCAAAGTTCTCGAACAGCCTAGAGCGAATATTTCCACCATAGTTCGGAAGAAACGGACGCTCGTAAGTATTAGTCAGAATCAAATTCTTCAAGGCCTGCTTTACAGCATCATCATCTTTTTTAATCAGCAGCTTTCCCGTCGATGGATGACGACGAAACTGAAGATCAAAATCACGGAACGTGATCTTTTTGAGTGAAGCTGGTAGCGGTCTTTTGTTATTCATTGCTTTCCCTTTTCGTTATTTATTCAGGAAAAAAGTCTTGACAATATAACCAAAGACCATTATAATAAGAACTGTGTTCAGGCGGTCGTAATAGCTGTATTCGCTCTTGCTGCTTCGATAGCTTCGTCTTCCTCAATAATAGCCAACGCTTCTAGAACTGGAGTTGTAGGCTTGATTCGTGGATGCTTCTTAACTAGATCCTGATATGAATACTTAGTGAGCTTGCTATAGTCAACTTGACTCAATAGCTCCTGAGTTTCCTTTTCGATCTTAGCACTGATTTCCAATCTTCTCTTTTCCTGCAACTGAGTTGTAGTATTACGACCGTATCCACCTGAACCCCAGTTAACTGTATTAGCATTACCATTTAGCTTTTGATTGTAGGAAGTTTTAGCAGCAGAGTCAGCTGTAAGATTCGTTTGCGGCGCGATAGTAGAACGGATTCCCATGAACTGTGACAAAGGCTGCTTGAGTGTAGCCATAGCAGATCCAGCAGCAGCTTCTGCGAACAGATTTTTAAGTTGCACTGGCGGCTTTGGTTTAGGAGGATTAGCTGTTTTCAGCGGCTTCATTGCGTCAAGAACTGGTGTGATACCTGGAGCGGATAGCATCTTAATCGCTCCTCCAGCCATAACCATATTAGGAACCATGCTCTTAATGTTAAATCCCTTACCCCCAAGCGCACCAGCGATTGCTCCAGCCACCATATTAGATGCTAGTTTGTTTACGTTGATCATCGGGAATGTGCGAGCGATGTATGCAGCTTGAGCCGCAAACGCAGCTGCATTACCTGCAACAGCAGCAAGATTCGCGACTTCGGACTGTAGATTAACAGCTTTAGCAAGCTCTCCTACACCAGGAATGTCGGATAGGAAATTACCTTTAACTGCTGCGAAGATAAGTGACGCTGGTCCTTTGACGGCTACATCAAGCAACGTTTTAACTGCTACGATTTGATTTACGATATTGGCTGCTCCACCAACATTAAATGGAAGCTGCTTGGTTACGTTTCCGATAACAGCTTTAACTGCTTGAACTGGCGCATCTAATCCAGGCGGAAGGAAGTTACTAGCTAGACCAGCGACTGCTCCTACAGCTCCGCCCGCAAGAGCACCTTTAATTGCGCTTTCAATTTGATTTTTTGATGTGTATTGGGGCCCGCAGAAGGGATCATTAACAGCAGCCAATGCACCATACAGCGCTCCACCAATCGCTCCACCCAACACGCCATCAACGTCTCCTGTGAGAGCTGCTATTAGGCTTGGATCCATTTGATACACTGGAGGAACAAATCCTAACGGATCACTCAGCATAAGTGAAACGTTGCGTGTATCTACCAGATCGACGTAGCCGCGTGACAAATCGTCCAACTGATCTACAATAAGATCAAGCCCAGTATACTGAACTTGTTTACCACATAAAACGAATACGTCTCCTGGAACAACATTAGGATAACGCATTCTTAGTCGAGTGTCAATCTGTAGCTGATCCATGTTATCCTAAAATTGTGCAGGTGTAATCGGTTTGATTGGTTGATTTATTGGTTCTTCTTTCTTTTCGTCAGACATAATTAATCTCCTTATTTTTATGATGGATAAAATCCACCTATGCCAGGGATAAGTCCAGCAGTATCGATCTTAGAACCATCATCCGTTTCAACGAGTAATTTACCGCCAGCGCCAATACGAACGTCGTGATCTTTCGAAAAGATGCCAGCTTTGTATCCTGAAGCGGCCATCAAGGCTCCGCCACTACCACTGCTTATGATATTAATAGCATATTCATCTCGAATAAATGTTCCTAATTTAGCGTTTGACTGTATCTGTGATTCTGACTTTAAACTCATAATATCAGCAGAAGCGATACCCATCTGACCCCCAGAGCCAAATCCCATACCGCCTGCCGATACAACTTGATGCTCGCCACCAGTGAGCGTTGCGTTATGTGAAGCTACGATCTGTGTGTTTTCGCCACCAATCGTTTGTTTATTATCCGATCCAACAGACTCCGTATTATTTCCACCAGTAATTGTTTCACGATCGCCAGATGTACGATGCGAAGTCTTACCGTTGACTTGAACGCGCTGATCACCACCAAACTCCATGATATTTTTGCCAGCAGCTTTTACCTTAAAGTCCCCGTGAGTAACGATCTCGTAATCACCGCGAACTTCATGTTTCAATTTTCCTGTAACGTGCATGCAAACGTCACCAGCAATAATTACGCTGAAGTTTCCAGTAACAACTTGATCTATACCTTTATTGAAGATCTGTTGTTCTTTTCCTTCTACCTTCGTAATTCTAACGCCGTCATCTTTAATTTCAATGCGCGTTCCTGAAGCGTGACGAATATTAATACGCCTATCACCAGGCGTGTTATCGTATTCGACCATGTGACCAGCTTCTGTGGTTACAACATGATTTCCTAGATATTGGGATTTTTTCCCGCCTGGATCTTCTTCGTTAATTTTTGCCATAATTTATCCTATCCTATACTAAACTACCAAATGTTGAGTTTGTAGGCAGATTATCAGTATTAACTCCTGTCGTGCCTACAACAGCGTCAGATAATGCTTGCGTTTCTTGCTGTGCCTTTTGTACATCGCCTAACAAATCTTGAGCTTGATCAGCTGATCCTAATGTCAAATCATATGTATCTTCTGCATCATCGCTTCCATCTGTAGCTCTAAACGCATGTTTTCCTGGTGGCAATGCTGCATCTTTTACTTTTGTTTTTTGATCGCTCGTTGGTCTAGGATCTTCAGACCTTTCTTCATTACCAGCAGCAAGAAGCGTGGTTGATGATTGATCGTCGAGCGTAGGATGAACAGAGGGAAGTGGCGTTAGTCCATTCTTTCCGCCAAACAGCAGATTAATCGAGTTCATTAATAAACTAAGTCTAGCATATCGCTGGCGCAAATTATATTGCTGCTGAGAAGCTGATTTTCTTGTAGGCGGCGCAGTAATAATAAGCTCATTGACTGTATCGTCAGAAGCAATGATTTGATTTGTTGCGATATCGTATACGATAGCCTCTACGTCATACGTTCCTGGATATAGCGGAGAGTCAAAACGCAGCTTCCACTCATTGGGCGTTTTCGTTTCGTCTAGTCCAAGATTACCTTCGAACAGTCGATATGGAACATAGTTCACATAGACTTCAATCGACTCCTTCGCTTTTCCAGGCGCACTGAAACGCTGGAACTCTACGGTCCCTGTGAGCGTGGGAGTAGTATTAGAAGTCGTAAGTTTCTTTACGGTTATTTTAGCCATATTACTTCTTTACGTTCGATCCAGATCCAGGCGCATTATCGCCAATATTCTTTTTCGTTTGAACATGTGGAAGCGATCCAATAATTACTGGAATCTGCTCGCCGTCATCATCCATAAAAAATCCTACGACTTTACTGTTCTCGACTAATCCTGTAGGACTGCATCCCGTTCCGCTAATGCTTGCTGAAGTCGTTGGAGTCATAACATACGCCCAAGGAAGTTCTTTTGTTGGGAGTTTGCTTTTATCTTCCGTATGTCTTCCGTGAATGCGAATCTTTACGCGCCCAATCTTCAGCTCATCTTTCTCACCTGAGAACTGTCCTGTGCCACGATCTTCAACAGTGGCGATAAACCACTTCAAACCGCTCTGACCAACCATTGATTTGAATAGTGACATTAAGAAGCTACTCCAGAAGGTGATGATTGTTTATTGGCGTGAGAGTCAGACTTACACTCAAGAATGCAGTTATATTTAACGTCCTGCACTTCTTTATATAGCACGTGTCGGACTGACGTTACGAGGAACGTTCCCGAGCGGGGATCAAGTGAAGTGCCGTCTTGGTTAGATGGAATATTCAATTTAATTTTAATTCCAGGTTTCAGTGAAGTATCACCAGGAACGCGAACGTTCATAATGAGATTGTCTAACTGCAATGCAGCCGACGATTGTGCGGCGTGTTCTGGAAGAGTGCGCTTATATTCTACAGCCTTGGGATCGCGCGCTTTTACGAATCCGCTATCCTTTGCTGATGCGCCTGGTGCAACGATGAAGGAACGAACAGCGCCAGTCTCAGATTTTTTATCTTCAGTCAGTGTATCTTTTCCTGTATGATTTCCCTCACCAGCGCCATCGCGCTTGCCTTTCTTAGGAACTGAGTCGATTTTTCCTACGAGCGGATCATAATAATAAACATGCTCTGACTCAGCACCATTTTCAGTTGATTCATTTCTATTAAAATCTTTTGCCTGATCGAACGAGATAATATTCTTTGATTCGTCTGACGCTCCTGCGCTTCCGATATTCTGACTGGCGTATGCGAACGTTGCTGTCTCAGATCCCTTGAGCATAGCGTCGATTGTCTTGAAGTGATATCCATCGCGATCTTGCCAATACAGATAGTTCGACGCTTTGGATTCGGAAGACATACCTTCCTTAGCAGCCCAACGAATCGCAGTCGTGGGAGAGCGACCAGTTCCAACGTAGCTCTGATTCCCCTGCGTTTCTTCGTTAGTGACTAGATCTTTTTTAATTGTATTTGTTTCTTTTACATAATCATCATGCCATTCTTTCACCATCTCAGATATCTTTTTGCCGTTATATGCTTTCGCGATATCCTTACGGTGATTATCAATCATTTCTTGGGGAACGCCGACGATGAGATACATATCGAGATTATCTTTCGCACGAATGCGATCCGTGACGCGCTCGACCTTGAATTTCATACGGATTGATTCGCCTTTGCGAGCAGCGAAGTTGATAGATATTTCCTCGCCGCCCTTCAGCTTCGCGCGCTCGTGGAATCCGCTACCATCGGATAGCGTAATATTGCACGATGCTGCTGTCGAGTAAACGCTCTCGAAATAATCTAGCTGAGTGACAAGGTTTTTAATATCGACGTTGTCAACCGTGCACTCATTAAATATACCGCCGCCTACATCACTCATCTTACAAACGTGCCTTCTTCAAAGATATATGGGTGCTGTTCTTTAATCAGCTGCAGATAGTTCAAGTCAATTAAATATATGTGACGTCTTTGCTCATTTAAATTGTTTTCATAATCAAACACAGAAACAGATTTTCTTTTATCTGCTGCCAGCGTGAGATATGTGGTATAGTCCACTTCTAATGTTCTTTCAGGCAAAATGCGCTGAATGCCGTTCTCAACAATCAATCCTTGTGACTGCAAAATCTGCTCGTAATGATGAACAGTTTGATAAGCATTTCGAACGGTGCCATATTTTTGAGCAAGATAGGAATTGAACTGCTCATAGGAAAGTGGCCACTCATAATATGGATCATGAATTTCGTTGGCTAACAGAATCAGCCAGTCCATAGTTTCATCGTCGTAATAATCGTATGCTACTGTATCTGGACGCTCGCCATCCTGAACATAGTATTCGTCGAAGTTAACTCCAGCGTTTCTTACGAAATTAGCCACAGAAAATCTACGAGTGATATCTGTCACTGCAATAGTTTGCTTCGTTCCAGGAATGCGATAGGGAATAGTAGGATGGGCTCTAAAATAAAATGCCATTTATCTTCCCTCTTGTTCTGGATTTAGTCGAGGTAAGGATCCATCCATTGTGCTAGGAACATTATCTGCTCTTCTATGCTGTATGATATTTTCTCTTCCAACTGGAGCAGGTGGTGTTGGCTGATTGCGAAGTCCTCTCGTAAGAGTATTCTTCGTGATAACTTCCGTTTCCTTAAATGATAGTGACAGAGTAACTTCTGCTGGAGCAGGAATACCACTGCCGTCAGCGTCACGAATATATGCTGGGAATCCCTGTCCGTGATAGTCGATACGAACGTCGGTACATACTGATGGCTCAAGCTCGAACAGATATGATGGATGACGGAATTTAATTTTAAAGAACTCAGGATATTTAAAGAATAATCCACCAGCGAGATATTCTGGATGCGAGTAAAACTTAAACATCTCGCAAATTAAATGAATATCATTTGATTCTTTTCTGCTTCGTGGAGATAGTTTCCAGCTGAACGTATGATCGCGGAAGCCAACGCCTGTGAATAATACAACCTTATGTGGATTAACCGCTACGCCGCCTAGCACTTTTAGTGCAGCATTTACGCCTTCAGCGCCGACACCAGGAATAGAAGCGGCTTTAGTGGCTGCTACAGTTGTTGCTAGGCCTGCGGCTCCATTTTGTGCAGCCGTTGCTATTGCGCTACTGGCTGTTCCCATCTGTGCTTCTGTTTCCAGATCGCGATTTCCATACATGTTGCGATCAAATGGTTTTAGTGCTGCACCAGCCGCTGGTCCTAAATCTTGCTCAGTATATTGTGGATTATAATCTGTAGATAAGCTGGAGGGCATTGGCAGTCGAATCGTGCCGCCATTAATTATACTTCCTCTAGCTCCAGGCAGACTGCTAGCAATAACATCCGTCGCGAAACCTTTTGTTTCTTGCGCAACGAATTCAATCCAGTGATCGTTATCAACTAGATCTTCTGGAAACTGAACAGAGGCACCAGCATATGGATCTGCTGTTGAAGCAGATTTACCCATAAGAGAATAAAGCGAAGCGCCTGCAGCTATAGCTAGTCCAACACCACCAACAATTCTTGCTTTGTCTGCTACGCTGATTCTATCGTTTCTGAGGTTTCTGCTGCTACCGCTTGTTCTTGGTGCTCTTGCCATTAAAATCCCTTTCGTGAGATACATTATTTATATTGAAATACATAGAGTCATGGCAGCATATAGAGGTAGATTTCAACCGAAGAATCCCAGTAAGTATAAGGGCGATCCTACGAATATCGTTTATAGATCTTCGTGGGAGTTGCGCTTTATGAACTATCTGGACAGCAATCCCAATGTTATTCAGTGGGCTTCTGAAGAATTATTCATTCCATATAAATCTCCGCTCGATGGTAAGTGGCATCGCTATTTCCCTGACTTCATTATTCGTATGAGAGATAAGGACGGAAAAACGCTCGTGAAGATGATTGAGATCAAACCGCGCTCTCAGTCTGTTCCTCCACAACCAAAAGCCAAAGGCGCGCACAGCAAGAAGTATCTACGAGAGGTGGCGACATTCGGAATAAATAGTGCTAAGTGGCACGCAGCGAAAGAATATTGCGCTGACCGTAACTGGGAATTCGTCGTACTCACAGAAAAAGAATTAGGGATTTAATGGTCGCTTACGTTTTTGATAGAGTATTACAGCGAGGATCGCAAGCGGGTGTGGCTCCGTCAATTAAACGCGAGTCGCGTCAGTGGTTCCGTCAGCAGACTAAGAATTTAACTGTTAGTCCTACTCGCATGATTCGCAGCGATCGCACAAGATTAACGGATAAGCCGCTACTAGGTCGCATGTATCTGTTTCAGTATGATCCTAAAGGAAAGAAAACATTACCTTACTATGATAGATTTCCTCTTGTTTTTCCGATCGATTCTACACGCACCAGTGGATTTGCCAATAGTGGAGGATCGTTCTTGGGAATTAATCTCCACTATCTACCGCTCCCTCTTAGAGCCAGATTAATGGATGCGCTGTATGATACGATCACAACAAAAGAATTAGACGAGAGCACTCGTATTCGTATCTCATATAATATTCTACAGCAAGCGAGCAAGTATCGTTTCTTCAAGCCTTGCATCAAGAGATATCTTATCTCTCACGTTAAATCTAGATTCTTTTATATCGAGCCGACTGAATGGGAAATGGCATTATTCTTACCGCTCGATAGATTTGTCGGAGCTAATATGTCGCGTATCTATCGCGACAGTCGTAACAGGATCTAACAATGCCATTTAATATCGCAGATTTCAACTCAGAAATAGCACGATCAGGTATCGCTTCGACATCACAATTCGAAGCATGGATTCTTGGTGGACCTGGATCGCGTTATGGCATAACTGGAATTCTCGAGCAGTATGGATTGAAAGAAGGAATGCGCCTTCGTATCGAAGCAGCGAATATGCCAGGACGTCAGCTCGTCACGCTGGATCAAAACTATTATGGGCCTGTTCGTCGTATTCCGTATCGCTTTAACAATCAGCCAGTCACGCTCTCAGTCATTCTATCCAAAGACATGCGCGAGCGCGAGATCTTTATGAAGTGGCAGGATTTCTTTGTCGGTCACTATCGTACGAACGTAAATCGCTCGAATATGGCTGGAATGTTTGATGGAAAATACTTTAATGATGGAGTCGGTAGCATCGACATCGTTCAGTATTCTTATCCAAATAATAATGGTGGATACGGATATTATTTCGAATCTGAGGGCGGAACGTATGAAGTTCAGAATGTGATTACGCTCGTAGAAGCATACCCAGTCAATGTCAACGATATTCAGATGTCGTGGAACGATGAGGGATATGGTAAGCTACAAGTGGAAATCAATTATCGTTATGCTATCGAAGATAATACAAACTTTGGAAGTGGTAAGAATTACGAGATCGATCGCGCTGGTCGTGGAAGATATTAATTAAATTGAGGTGAATTATGGCATTACCTAAGGTTGCGACTCCACGCTTTTCGCTGGAGCTACCGTCTAATGGAAAAAGAGTATCGTTTAGATCATTCTTGGTGAAGGAAGAAAAAGTATTGCTGATGGCCGCTCAGTCGGAAGATCCGTTGGCTATGATTGATGCAGTGAAGGATGTTATTGCGTCGTGTATCGTTGATGATCTCGATGTTAATAAGCTGCCCTACTTTGATCTGGAATATCTGTTTCTGAATATTCGCGCCAAGTCTATCGGCGAAATCGTCAAGATGGAGTATCGTCATATCGACGGCGTGAACTATCAGGGAATTAAATGCGAAGCGGTGACGCCCGTAGAGATTAATCTAGAGCAGGTCAAGGTTCAACGCGGCGAAGGACATACGAGCAAAGTCAAGCTCGACGATAGACTAGGAATTGAACTGAGATATCCTACGATTAATGACGTCAAGCTGATCACGGGTGGTAATGACGAGATCGAAATGCTAGCTCGTTGCATTCTTAGCGTATATGACGCGAATGATGTGTATGAGCCAGATAATCTACAGGATGCAGTTCAGTTCGTTGAGTCGTTGAATTCAAATCAGTTCGCTGAGATTATGAAGTTTATTGACACGATGCCCAAGCTAAGACACACATTTAAATATAAGTGCAAGGGATGTGGACAGGAAGATACCATTACGCTGGAGGGTATGTCTGATTTTTTTTAATGATCCTCTCTCATAATACGCTTGCGAACTATTATCAGACTAACTTTTCGTTGATGCAATACCACAAATATTCACTGAGTGACGTTGAAACAATGGTTCCGTGGGAGAGGGATATCTACGTTAAGATGCTGGTAGATTATCTAGAGAAGCTGGAAGAAGAATCTAAGAGAAGGTAATAAATGGCAGATAAAGAGAGCGGCGAAGATATTCTCCGTGCCATTTTAGAAAAGGGAAATAAGAACGTCAAGGATCAAGTCGCAAAGATCCTAGAAGAACAGACGGCTGCTCCCACTCCAGCAAAGCCAACGAAAGCTCGTAAGAAGAAACTTGGTGTAGTCGTAGGAAAGGTCGGACAGTCGCGTTTCTTCAGAACTCCCGAAGGTGCAGTCGTCGATGAGAATGGAAAGCCAGTTTCTATTGGACTCGCGAAAGCATTTTCTCAATACGAGCCCAAAGCGAAAGCAGCTGCTCAAACAAATGAACCAAAGCCCAGTGGTGGGCTCGCGCGAGCGCTCGAGCGTGATCTACGTCGCAGCATACAGCTATCCAATAATATCGTCAAGGCCCAGGAATTAATTAATAAAAGAATTCCTGTGATGATTAATAATACGACTAATCTTGTCGATAAGATGTCAAAACAAAATGAACAGATAATTGGTTCATTCATACAGCAAAATCAAGAATTCCAAGATAAAGTTGTAGAGGCTATGACTGGCGTGAAAGCTCCTACTCGCGCGGGAGGAGCGAAAGCAAAGCTATCCAGAGGCGTAGGTGCTTCTCGTGCAGCTCGTCGTGTTAAGCCACGAGATACAGAACGCGCTCAGTATGTTCGTGATAGAGCTGAGCGTATAGCTGATATTCGTATGAAGCGCAATATCGCTTCCATCGCTGGCGCTGGATTACTGGGTGCTGGTGTTGGACTTGGTGCAGCTGCTGGAATCAACGCGCTTATCAATAAAGCTCCGTCTGATGCTGAGCCGTCTGGTCCTATCACCAAGTTCGAGGGACTAGGAAGCATTTCGCAGAAGTATGAGTCAGGAAACAAAGGCGTTCATACAGTATCCTCAGGCGCTGGTGATCCAGGCGGCGTATCGTATGGAGCACATCAGCTCGCGACTAATACTGGAACGATGGCTCGCTATCTCGCATCAGCAGAAGCAAAAGATTATGCAGGACAGTTCGCAGGATTACAGCCAGGAACTGAGCCGTTCAATCAAAAGTATAAGCAAGTCGCAGCAAGTGATCCACAGGGATTCGCTGCATCACAGAAAGCATTTATCACAAGAACACACTTCGATCCAGTATCAAAGCATGCTGGTGATCTTGGCTGGGCTGTAGCTGATCCACGAGTTCAAGAAGTTCTGTATAGCATGGGCGTTCAGCACGGCGGCGCTAAGAAGATTGTTTCTCAGGCTGGTAATCCGCAAGGCAAGAGCGTAGAAGAGCAAGTCAAGATGCTGTTCGAAGCGCGAAAAAACTACGTCGCTGGCGTATCTATGCCAGAGGGAACGAGACAGTCGCTCTATAGAAGATACGCAAGCGAGCAGCGAGATGTGCTTGCTATGACTGCTGCAGCTGGAGCTGCAACTACAACTGCTTCTGCTCCTGCAGCTGCTCCATCAAGTCCTGCCGCTGGTGCTGCTGCGACTGCTGCAACTAGTCGCGCTCAAGCACCTGGTCCATCTGGTGGTCCTGCGCAATCTCTAGCTGCTCAAACTGCTGCTGGTGCTCGCGCGCAAGCTCCTGGTCCTTCGGGTGCACCTGCTCAAGTTCAAGCAGCGACTACTGCAAGACAACCTGGTCCTGGTGCTCCTACTGCTGAACAGATGGGAGCAGGCGGTGGAGCTGGCAACGTCAGAATGACTAATCAGGGAGCGACGAGAAACAAGCCAATTACTCCGTATCTATTGAGTGCTATTTCTACAGCAGTCACTGATGTATATGGTCCTGGTGCTCGCGCTGAAATTTATTCTGGAGGACAAGAGCCATATCCGAGCCGACAGAGAACTGGATCTACACGACACGACGGCGGTATGGCTGCTGACGTTTATGTTTATGTCGGTGGACGTAAAGTATCGGGAGACGATCTTGGTCGTTTAGCTCAGTATTGGCTTGCTCGCAGACTCGGTGGTGCTGGTATTGAAATGCGTGGCGGCGGTATTCACTTGGATCAGCACACGAATCGTCATCCATACTGGTTTTATAATGCTGGCGAAACAGCTAAGTCACGCGCGATGGTTATGGCTGGCGTTCAGGGACAGATGCCTGAAGCCGCTGGATCAACTATGATAGCACAAGGACCTGGCGCTCCAGCTGGCGCTTCTGCTGGTGGAGCTCCTCGTCAATACGGCGCACTTGGTGCTTCATCGCGCGCAAATGAAATGAGAGAGATGCAAGCAACAACAGCTAGACCCATTATCATAGAAAATAGAGTTATGAATCATCAGCAATTCATTACTAGAAACTCTTATCCTGTAGGTCAAAGAAGCGAACAGTTTAATCCACTCGAAGTTGCTGTTGCCGCAGGAATCGGTAAAGCTCTGAGGTTGTTCTAATGGCTATTTCAAATCTAGTTACGCCAAGCGGAAATGTAAATAGACCTAGCGTCGCTGCTATGTTTGGTCAGCGCGCATCTAATGATAACTTCGCGAAAGAGTCGGATATCATTTCTGGATCGTTCGTTGCTTCTGCTGCGAACTCTATCACACAGCTCAATACTCAGTTAGCTAAACTGCAGGAAAGTTCTAAAGCAATTGTCAAGTCGATTAACGACTCGGTGAATAAGATTAAGACAGTCGACAAAGATATGTCGCAGCGTTTCAGAAAACTGAATGCTGAAATCGCTGCTTCACGTCCAGACTTTGGTAAGTTTCTTTACAAAGCTCCTCCGCTTCCATTAGCAGAAATTGCTCCAGGATCTATTCAGCAAGGGAAGTTGGCGAATACTGCTGGATTAGTTCCACCAGCACTACCAATCCCAGATATTGATCTTCCTAATAGAAAACGCACTTCAACGGGTGGTGGTAATGAACCAACAAGATCAAAAAAACCTGTTACTCAAACTGAACGTCCGCCAGTCACTAAAGCTGAACCACCAAAAGCTCCCGTTGATACGGAAAAGCCAAGAGCTCCTGTTGATACGGAAAAGCCAAGAGCTGGTGCTCCCGAATCGACTGCTAGACCATCACCAGCTCCTCCTCAAGGAGCACCAGAAAGAGCGCAGCCAGTATTAGATGAGCGAGGAAGAGGATCGCAGTATAGAGATCCACAGAGCGGTAGATTTGTAAAGGTAACTCCAGAAGAACTAGCTGCTAAACAAAGCAAACTGTCTAAGACATTAGCAGGCGGAGGAAAAGCTACAGGTATGATATTGGGGCCTGTTGCTACAGTATTTTCTGCTGTTATTGCTGGTATGGAAGCGAAAGATGAATATAAGAAGTATCAGGAAACTGGTGATAAGCAACATCTAAAAAGAGTTTATGAAGTTATCGGTGAAGAAGCTGGATCAACAGGCGGCGGATTTGCTGGCGCGATCGCAGGTGCATTCGCTGGTGGACCTATTGGTTCAATCGCAGGTGGTTTAGTTGGTCTCGTGAAAGGTGGTGATACTGGTCTCGCTGTTGGTAGAGCATTGTATGCGCACAATCACGAGGGAATGGATTTCATGCAAGCGTTAGAAATAGAAACGCTTAGACTCGCTAAAGAAAACAAAGATCGTTTAGTTGCTGGACAAAAAGAAAGAATGGAAGGTAGCACCATAGTCACTAGAGGTGCGCAACAACAGCTCAGCAGATTACAGGCAGATGCCGCAGATATCACTGCTAGATTAGACAGATCACTAGAAAATGCTGTAGGCGATTCTGCAGGATTCACAGGTGCGTCTGGTGATATTCTTCAACAAGCAACTAAACCTACAGAAGCTCCAGGTGGTGGTGAAGCTGGTGAAGAAGGTGGAGAACGCGGCACCACGTCTGCTCCTACAGGAGAAGCGACTGCTGATAAAACAGCAGTGGGTGCGCCTACAGCAACAACGCCAACTCCTACTACACCATCAGCTCCTCCTCCGCCCCCACGACCAAATCAAGGAGCAGGTGGAGCAGATGTAGTTGTAAACAACACAACGAATACGACTGCTTCAAGTTCAGGTGGCGAAGGACAGAACGTCACTAACCCTAACATGAAACTGAATGCACATAATCCTTTCATAAAGGATTCGCTTGGTCGTCAGATGCTTCAAGAGCACAATTAAAAAAGGGGGAGCCGAAGCTCCCCCAAGTTAAATCACAGGTGAAAGGAATAAGCCCTGTGATTATTCATCGTCCTCAGCCAGCTTGTTGAAGAAATCCAAATCGTCATCTTCATCAATAGTAGGCTTCTTTGCAGGAGCAGCCGTCTTACCAACTGCTGGAGCCGCAGACGGACGCGGAGCAGGACGCTCAAAAGGGATATCGTCATCCTCACTCTTACGAGCAGCGCCGTTTGGTTCAGACAGAACCTTTTCCAAACGCTTCTTGAGTTCATCATAGCTCTTGAACTTATCAGCAGCTACGAGTTCAGCAAGTGAAAACTGCGTCTTCCAGATTGCTTCCATATCATCATCGTCATCGAGCAGCGGAGCTGGTTCATCGAACTCAGACTTGTCGTAGTTACGATAGCCTTCAACCTTACGAATCTTCAGCTTGAAGTTAGCGCCAGCCCACAGATCGAATGGATTCGTCGGCTTTTCGTCTTCGAACTCAGGATTCATCTTCTCGTTGATCTTGTCGAAGATCTTCTTACCAAACTTGTAAAGGAAAACCTTTCCTTCGTTCTCAGGATGAGCGGGATCCTTGACAACATAGATGTTGGCGATATAGTTCAAGCGACGCTTCTGCTTACGAGCAATCTCCTTGTCCTTGTCGTTACCTGAGTTCCAGAGCTTGGAGTTATACTCAGCGACAGGATCGGTCTGATTGAGAGTAGTCAGAGAGTTTTCGATATACCATCCGCCTGGACCTTGGAAACCATGATTCCAGATACGGACCCACGGAAGTTCTTCGTTAACAGGTGCGGGAAGGAAGCGAATGATAGCGTATCCGTTACCAGCCTTATCAACTTCTGGCTGCCAGTAGCGATCATCAGACGAAGATCCCTGTTCCTTGTTGGCGAGCTTGTTGATTTCTTTGGTGAGACGCTCCAGCGAAGAAGTGCGCTGACGCTTGAGGGCAGAAAATGATTCGTTCATGTATGTCTCCGTTGTATGTTCGGTGTGTTACGTCTTATCCACTTAATCATCATATAAGTTATATAGCGTGTTGTCAAGACGCAAATACATCACGCATAACTTTTTTTATCGTAGCCTTCTCGACCTTTACGAATGGGCGATACTTACTCAGCTGACGATAGAACTCAGGCCAGACAACTGGATCGTCGATTTCGTTGTTCCATTTGTCTAGAACATCAAATGTAATATCAAAGGCAATAACAGTTTCGGCTGCAATCTTGTTCGCCATATACATCTTCAATAATACTGGATGCGTCTTTTCAACCAGAAGAATACGGCTTACGCTGTTATTGCATTCATCAAGTAATGTTTCCAGATCTTGCTTCAGATAGTATGAAAAGGCTTCCATACGTTTCTGCCAGTTGAGATAAACTTTCTCAGACTCTGGACCATTCATTTCTCCAACCCAGCGAACTCCTGCGTTGGATACAAAGTTAGCAACGAAGAAATCTGTTAGTTCTTCATCACTGTATTTACGTTCCAACTTACGAAAGAGATACTGATCCTTTCGCTTGAGGAACGATTCCTCGCTGATCTTGCGGATCTTGCCACCATACTTCACAAAGTCATAATCAGAAGTGAAGTGTAGCTTGAGCGCCTGATAGCGGCTGTAGGCTTTCATCCCTTCCATTAGATGAACGCAATTTCAGATTTCCAACCGCGATCAAAGAACTTTTGATAACGCCAATACTCTGGCGTCTTATCACTATTCGGACGAAGAGTTTTGTTCTTAATAAGATTAAAAACTTCGCGGCTCATGAACATCTTATCATTCGCATAATCGTATGACACGCAGCAATGCTTGAAGTCGAAGCTGTCGATGAGTTCCTTGCGCGTATTATATTTCGTATAGATGTACTGAAGAGCAGTGCGACCAAGTGATACTGTTTTTTCGATCTTGTCGTTCTTGAAATATTCCTTATCGTTGATCTTGGTAGAAGTAGGGCTTAACGCAGATTCCTTCACTGTCAATAGATTCAACGCCAACTCATTACGAGAATTATTAAGTAGGAATATGTCGAAGTCTTTTACAACTTCATCGTTCATCATGGAAGCAAAGCAACCACCAGCAACGACAACGCCAGACATATCGAAGTCATATGTAGGCATGTGTTTATGAATATACGAACGAATAGATTTCTTCACTTCCATGATCTGAAGTTGTTCATCATCGCTAAACAGTTTCTTAGCAAGCACATCTTTCTGAGCCTGCTCCGTGTAGTATTCATCAACATATGCGGGTGCGCCCATTGCTCCACGCATCCCAATCCCACCAGCTCCTCCAGAACTGACAGAATATTGTCCTGCTCCTCCTAGAGCACTAGTATGAACTGATCCAGTCGTAGGTAACATTTGAGCAATCGTTTCTATTATCGCCTGTCGTCTAAACGCGGGTTCCAGATATTCAATGGTCATCCTACTAACAATCTTAGATTCATTAGTAGTTCTGTTGCGAATGGCTATTGAATCTGTTGCATAGTCTACATCAAAAGATATATCGTTGATCTTGATACTCGTAACCCAGTTCAAGAACTCTGACCAGTTTTCTGAGGGTGATCCGAACATTAGATTGGTAACCTTGATCCAGTGCGTTTGATAAGATTGAGAGTCATAGCTTCTGACTGAAGCAGCTTACGCATGGCTGGAGTCATGAGCTTCGATACGTTCTCGAACTCCAGTCCAGTCTTTTCACATACATCGGTAATCGCTTCAAGATAGCTCATACCCTTATCGCTGATACGTTCTTCTACCATAGACACGAATGTATTAGAACTCATAATGCTTGCTACAGCAGCTGTCTCTGTCATTTATCATATCCTTCATAGGGAACATTATCTAGAGCGCTGTCGATATCGACTTTGATTCTTCCAGCTTCTGCGATCTCAGCAAGAGTGCGTCCGCATCCAATACATCTTTCACCTGATTCATCGAGCTGACAAATCTTAACGCACGGTGACTTCTTAGGAACAGTGATAGGAACAGTTGCCTTACCACCGACGCTGCGGCGCACGATATCTTCGCTGATAGCTTCTGGATAATAGAGTTCTAGTGCAACACAGTCTTCAACGCAGTTGAACCAATGGAACTCGCCAGGACGGACAGTAGTAAAATCGCCTGCTCGAAGTGTAGTAATGTCGGTGAGATCATAGTTATTCTTTGCGACATGGATTTCCAACACTCCACTGATGACATAGAATCCGTTCCACTTGTGTTCATGCTTATGCTCCGAGCAGCGATAGCCAGCTTTGATATTGATCTTATGGAGTTCGACGAGTGGCGTCTGAATAAGAACGCTCGTGTCGCCCCATACTTTTCCAGTGATATTTCCCATAATTAACCTTTCGGAACACAAGCCAGTTTGTATTGATCCCACATTCCACGACCGTATTTCTTTTCTTCGATGAACTTCAGCGCATACATGCAGGATTCGTATGTATTGAACTCTTGGAACTTTACATTCTGACCGTTGCCAGCATTGCCAGAAAAGTATGTGATGACTATGAGAACGTAGATCATCGCCTTAAACTCCGTTTGGAGATATAATCCAATTCTATTAAATCATATAGTAGTTGCTCGAAATTGTCAAGACGAACCATGTTCGGACCATCGCTTGGAGCGGATTCTGGATTCTGATGAACTTCAATGAACAGAGCAGCCACGCCAACAGCTACAGCAGCGCGGGCCATCGTAGGCACGAACTGACGTTGTCCGCCAGAGCTTGTGCCATTACCACCAGGAAGCTGAACTGCGTGAGTGCAATCCATGATGACACGGTCAGTATATTGCTTCATCACTTCTAGCGAACGCATATCGACCACAAGATTATTGTAGCCAAACGTTGTTCCGCGTTCAGTGAACAGATACTTATCACAGCCAAACGTTCTTAGCTTCTCAGCTACGTTTGCCATTTCCCACGGAGATAGGAACTGACCCTTCTTCACGTTGACTGGCTTACCACTCAGTGCAGCAGCTTGAATCAGGTCAGTCTGTCGGCAAAGGAACGCAGGAATCTGAATGATATCAGCTTGAACTGCTTCGCATTGCCAAGGTTCGTGAACGTCCGTGAGAACCTCGATTCCTCGAGCACGGACGGCCTCCATTCCGTAAAACGCCTCGTCGAAGCCGCCACCTCTACTACTATTCGCGGAACTTCGATTTGCTTTATCGAAAGAGGTCTTATAAATGAAGTTGATTTCTGTATCGAATCTATTACCAACGCTGAAGCAGATATCACGCAGTGCAGTAGCCATTTCCACTGCGTGATCCTTAGTTTCAAAAGCACAAGGTCCAGCGATAATGCTCAGGGGTTTATCATTCCCGCAGTTGTCATAGAAGCTCATGATTAGTCCCACAGAGAGCGATAGTACCTACCAAACAAACGAAGACCGTTTTGAATACGTTGATTGTGTGCATCTAGTGCATCTTTGTCCCAACCACTTACTTCGGCATAGAACAGATCATAGTCGTTATCGTTCTTGAGTTGTTCGAACGTCCATACGAGTTCGTCCATCACCCAGTTATAGCGATCCTGTGCGTTCGTGTCGCTGTGACCAAAATCAGTTTCATCACCCTTACCGATGTGAGGAACGTCTTCAGCATCTGGATGAAAGAAACCGTGATTCGTGTCACGAAGCTGAACCAGCATGGGATGAATGATAAAAGCGAGCGTGTGATCCATGGACCAAGTATCGTAAGGATCAATGCGAACCTTTACATCGCGCTCACGATCGCCGATCATTTTGTTGACTGTTGCGTTTAGAACATCTTGAATGATATCGCAGATACGCTCGATGAACTTATCAGTCTTGGTGTATTCACTATCTTGAACAGACCAATATGACTTGTCGTGTTTCCACTCCATATACTTGTCGAATAAAGTGTATGCGCTGATATGAGTTGTGCGATAAGGACCAATGTAAACTTTCATAACAATCTCCAAAAATGGTTCGGGGTGATGGGATCGAACCACCAACCTACGGATTCAAAGTCCGCTGTTCTACCAATTGAACTAACCCCGAATGATTACTTACCTGCGTGTTCGGTGAGAAGTTGAGTTACGTTCTTGACTGTTGGGTCGCGAATGTCGTCGATGAACTTCATAAGCTCGTCGGCTTTCTTGATAACTTCAGCTGTGGTTGGAAATGGTTTCTGCTCACCGCCGCGTTCAGCAGCGATAAGATATTCCGCATCGCACATCGACTGTGCCATTTGAAGAACGGAAAGACGGATATGCTTTTCTTCGGACATAGTGAATACCTCAATGTAGGAAAGTGGGGGGATTCTGTTTCCAAGCTCCCCCCGAGCTCATTCTTAGGCAGCTAGTGCGTAAGAGATAGGTGCATTATCGTTTGCATCTAAAACGCGCTTTTGGTCTCTTCGCATCTTTACTACGCACGTCGATCCTAGTTCACCCCCATCAAAAACAGTAGCATCCAATCCTTACAGCGATGGTTCACATTGGGCTTCCTACTGCTTATGGTGGAGGCGGCGGGTACTGCCCCCGCGTCCGAAACGTTTATTCCATACGCCTCAACGACCTTAGCATAGTATTTATTCTAGCTTGCTTTACTCTGATTGTCAAGAACTCATTTCACAAAAAATTTTCTAGGAGTTCTACGACATCTGGAAAGGTTTCTTTCCAGTCTGTACCACGAAGTTTATCTAGGGCGTCGCTTCGCGCGATGAAACTTTTTATATTTTGGGCGCAAACTTCTTCAGAGTCAGAATTGTATGTGTTCTTAACATAGCCCAAAGTCATGGCTTTGTGTTGCAGTTTTAGATCAGATTCTTCATATGCTTTGATTATCTTGTCTTTGGCTTTGCGTGGATACCATCTCAAATCGTAGCACTTTGGCGAGCGCAGTAATCTAAACGAAAACTTATCGAATCCAAAATTTTGGAAATGAGGAACTACTCTCATAGGAGCATACACGTCAAATATGCCTACACAAGAAGTGATGGTACAGAACATATTAGAATGTTTCTTCAATCGAAGAATGTTTTCGTTCAGTTTTCTCCAGCTTGATGGATATCTGATTAGTTCGTATCTTTTTTCAGTATCATCCACGCTTATACCAAATCGAACTTCTTTGAAGCGATCGAGTTTCTGTAAAATCTTGTCATTGATAACAGTTAGATTCGTGTCGTAAACCAATCGTATCTTTTCAGCCTGACCGCATGAAATTAAACGATCTAGCATTTCTTCGTGTGCTGGTTGAAGAAATGGTTCTCCGCCAGTAATGTATACATGCAACAATCTATTTTTAATTGTTTCGAACTGTTCCCACCAGATCGGAGAATCGTGCCATCGAACAAAATCGCTTTTGAGTTTGTTTCCTTCAGCGTGGATATGATATTCTTTAGGTCCAACCCAAAACGTATTCTTACCAGTCAAAGCAACATGATCAGAATACCACAGAGTAGAATATTGCGGCTCGCATTGAATACATTTAGAATTGCACAGATTGGAAAAGCGAATATCGAGAGCTATCGGTAGATTGCTGATGGATCCATCAGAGTTCATGATTCTGCTTGCGTCTTCGAGGTTTACTCCGTTTTCTTGATCTTTCATGTGAGTAAACGTTCGACCTATGCGATAAGACAAACCGCCAATAGTTTCTGGTTCGAAGTATTCTTCCTGTTGCAGTTTTCTGTTGGCATCTTCTTTATCCCAACAGACACGACACACTGGATGTCTTTTGTCTTGGGATTGGAAAAGCCTCAGTTCTTTATGAAGATCGCTGTTAAGAGCTTGTTCAAATGTATGGGTGAGAATGTTCATCACTTCACCCGTAGATTCATCTTTACCTATTCCATGATCTTTAGTGTTATCATTTCCAGAAAAACAGCAGATCTTGAAATTACCCGAGGGATTGATTTGAATTGAAGCCCACGGAAGAGCGCAAAAAGTATTCTTAGAAAACATTGCTCTTGCTTCCTTGTTCTTTCCTCCACTCATACTGATCGCGAACGCGAATCAGTTGACGAACATAGTCGTTGCGCTTGCCTTCGAAGCAGTCGAACTCGCCTTCATCTGATACGATGAGAATGGCAAAGTCATGACATTCAATGCCAGTGTGTTCTTCGAACATGATAGAGTATGCAGTAGCCTGAAGGAAGTAATCTGTGATCATATCTGCAGTCTTTCTCTTACGAGAAGTCTTGAAGTCGATCACCGTTACTTTGCCATCCCACTCGCAGATTAAGTCCGCGGTCCCTGCGATTCTGAGGATGTCCGAGAACATCGGCGTTTCAGACGCATAAACAAGCTGTAAGTTTTTGTCAATACATTTCTGAACAATACGAAAACGTGCGAGTGTCGAGGGCATGATTTTCTTGGCATCTATCTCATCTCCCAGAATGTATGATTCCATAAGATTGTGAAGTTCAGTTCCACGATTTGCAGCTTGTCTGCTAATCTTGTTAGCTTCTTCTTCACCGACACGAGCGCGCCACTCAGCGAGAGATTTTTTCTTTTCAGGCTGATCGCCGAGTAGAGTTGTGATTGATGGGTAGACGTTACCATCTGGAGTTTGATAACGTCTACCGTTTGGAGTGTTTATCTGACGGGCTCTTGGCAAGTCAATATATGGATCATGATTAAATTTCATACTATTATATATTACGCAATAACGCCGCGCTCCTCAAGATTACATCTAGTCAGGATATACTCTTTGACGAAGCCCGAACGAACAACGTCTTCCTTGTGAAACTTGACGATTTCGAAAGAACGCATCTCACCTGCAATCTTTAGCAGATTGTTCATACCAGACCCTTCACGAGTATAGTCCTTCTGTGTAAAGTCACCACAGAAGATAACACGACATCCTTCACCAACGCGAGTCATGACCGTATGGATTTCGTGGTCGCTCAGGTTTTGACACTCGTCGATGATAATGATGTTGTCGCGGAAAGTCATACCACGAAGGAATGACGTGATATCAAACTGAATGTATCCGTTCTGCTTCATCCACTCATATGGCTTATCGCAAATCTCGGAAACGATTCCTTGATACGGAGCTTCATAGACTGCTGCTTTATCCTTCGCGTTGCCAGGAAGGAATCCGATGTCGCGAGTAGGAACAACGCTGCGTAGAATCACGATTGGCTTAGGGGCATCTCCACTAAGCATAGCGTTCATGGAAAGCCACAGAGCGAGGAACGTCTTACCAGTTCCAGCGCAACCATGAAGGATTAGATTTTTGTCTGAATTGAATGCGTCAACAACTATACGTTGAGCTGCTGTTCTAGGGGATACACGACACAAGCTAGGAATCACTGGTTGTCGATAACCAGTTCCCTTTGCTCTCTTCTTTTGTTTTCGTTCTTTTCTCGTCAAATACTTCGATGCTTCGGCTTCAAGAAAGGCTTCGTCTATGATTGCAGTCTGCATGGCTGCTCCGCTGTTATTGTTTATGGGATCATAACGAACGAGAACGAGTTCTGTGTCGTGCGGGTCTCCTTAAAATGTGTTGACGGTTGAGCGTGGATGGCGCTTCTTGATTGTCTTAAGAATGTCGCGGAATCCCGAGTCGGGCTTATTACGACCCGACGAAACGCCGCTTACAATAAGGGGAGCGCCAATTTCTTGACGAATGTGGGGATTCTCCTCAAGATAGGTTTCCATCTGGGAGATAGTCATGAAATCATCAAAGACTTCGTTGGTCTTCGTATTGACGAAAGTATATCTTGGCATACGACTTATTTAGTATCCTGCTGAAGTACGTCTGTGAGAGACGGGAAAATCTTTATGATTTCGTCCCATGCTAGGGATGCGATTTCACGGTGTTCTTTCTGTGTTTCGACGCCCATACGCAACTCGCAGTAGTGAATCCAGCTACGCAGCGTTCCGTTCATATACATACGGGACTGCGTAAGACCCTCAGGAAGCACAGCGCGAGCCTGTTCCTTAGCGACACCATTCTCAATAGCCCATTTATATGCATCTTCTGCCGAGGCTTTTACACACTTCTGAACATTTTCCCATTGCATTTGTAGATCATCATCATCAGTCTCAATACTATTCTGACGATTCTTCATATCCTGCAAACGAGCTTCGCGTGTAACAAAGCCAAGATCCTTGGTCGGATCAGCATAACGCTGTGAGAACTCTTGGAAAGAAAACGAACGATGACGCAGAATTTGACGAGCGATATCACGGGTCGTGTCGATTTCCATGCAGATAGAAACCATTTCGAATGGCGACCAATGCTTGTGCTTGGCAAGATACTTCAACAGCTTGGGAGCTGTCTGGGTATTCATCTGATTGCTGGGATTACTTACACGAGCAACATAAGCAATGAACTCATCAACACCAACGATATATCCTGTAATAGGATCGCTGATTGTCGGTTTACTTACAGCTACAATTTTCACGCTTTGCATTTAATACCTCATTCAATTTGCTTACGACTTCACTCAAACTTTCTTCGACGAACCATTCGTTTCCGTTTGTAGCATAGATCGTTGTTGTCAGACTGGCGCCTTGGGTACGCCGTGATTCATAAACGGACAAAACGTTCCTAGCATTAATATACACTGGCATATCAAGGAAGTTAGCATTTAGATTAGTCAGCTTGATGAACATCGAACCACTCGGGTGTTGGGCGATTCGACCATTTCGCGAATCGTTTCTTGTGCTCTATGTAGTATGTGCGATAGCCGTCTACTGGATTTTCGCGCTTGCAATCATCGGGCATCGCTTGTGGAAACTGTGTTAGCGGACCGACAGGAATATTCCTAGGTGGTTTCGACAGTTCATCAAACAGCTGACTGCACTTGTGCTGTTTGCCGTAGCGATACTCATATTCCTTGAGCAGAGCGCCAAGCAAGCAAACTGACCAGTTGTAGTTGTTGTTTGTCTGCATCGACCACTGAGTGCATGGATGATTGATATGCGTGACTTGATAGATCTTATCGTCGCGCTCATCGTCGAGCTTCCAGCGTTTAGCCTTGCGACCAGACTTCGACTGACCTTCATACTCAGTGCCGTCGAGAATACGATGCGCAGAAGAAAGCATCTGACATTCTTCGAGGATCATCTTGACGACGTGCTTGTCGCAGTGCTGTTGTGCAGCTACGATAGGATCTTTATCGAGAATGAATCTATTCATTTCGCGTCTTCCCATTTCCATTCAAAAACATAATACATCATCTTACGAGTCAACCAACGTGGACGCTTGAATGCAGTGAACTTGATTGTTGTAACTGCACTAACACTTCCTGGCATAATCCAATAACCAACAGGCTTTGGTGAAGGTTCGATCTTATATTCCATATTAGATTTCTACGATCAACGGCTTATAGATTCCGTGATCATCGTGTTCGCCTTTGTATCCACGCGGATGACAGATCACTCGTGTTTCACCGATCATGTAGTCGAAGCGATCATGCGTGTGTCCGTGAATCCACAGCTTTGGCGGCTTACGCATAGAAAGGATTTCTTCTTCCATATCGTTGGAGAACGATGTGTTGTATGGGCTTGTCAGATATCGCGGATGAATAGACTTGCGCGTGGGTGTGTGATGTGACACGATGATATCCGCTTCGCTAGTCATCAGGAACTTCTTGTGATATGCGTGTGTCGCAATCATGTCCTCTTGATTAAGATCCTTGATATAGCGATAGTCGATAAGCCCGTTCACATAGTAGACCCAGTCCATGGTTTTAGACAGATCAGTCCACAACGTAGCACCAGCAATCTTAACATCATCAACAGTTCGCGTCAGCAAGTGCATGTATGCGTCGCTGAACGTCGATCCATAGTAATCATGATTACCAAGGATAGCGAACATATGATCTGCGTGACGCTGCACGAACTCATCACGGAAATCGTGCTGCTCGCTGATATCACCAGCACAGATATAGAACACATCGTCCTCAGGCTCGAAATCCCAAGGGCGCTCACGATACATATGCAAGTCTGAGATGATACCAATCTTCACAGCCCTACTCCATAATGTTGCATCAGACCCATTAGATATATTATAGTCACAACGATCTGAATTGTCAAGAGCGAATACTTACGCCAGATCCAGCCAATAACGAACCAGCCAAAGTTACCAGCGAGCGATAGCCATACGTTTAATGGATAGATGTTCCACGCAGTCAATGCTACGCCAATGATAAGAATCGCTGTCGATATCCATTCGATCCAAAATTCTGTTCGCTTGCTTACCAATGTCGAATAACCCCCGCCACAATAAATATGTTCGTGATGATATAACACAACACAATAAGAGTGCGGATAAGTGCTACCTTATCCGCCTCCTTATCGTTTTTGCCAGCTTTCTCACCTAGAGCTTTAGCCCATAGACGCCAGAAGTTCATGACAGCATGTAAGCCCAATATGCGATGATATCATCTTTGTTTGCTGGATCCCAACCGTTCACGAACATATCGTATTCGACAAGAAGTTCAAGTTCACTCTGCATTTTTACGCTCCTGATGTTTGAGGGAATACATTCGATAGTGTTCACCGCAAGTCTGACGATATCCACCTTCTGCTGGAAAACCAGCGCTGATCTGCTCATAGCATCCTGGCTCATCGCAGCAGCTCAGAATCTTCTTCAGCTTGTCATGATCGTTTTCAGCAAGCGCCTTACGAGCATCTGGAACTACATCGAGATCAAACTCGTTGCTGATAGTCATACCATCAGAGCAGAGCGGAGCGTATGCTTCTGGACCAAAGCCCAAACGATCATAGATCAGATAGCGATAGCTTCCACCTTCGCTTGCGTGAGCAACGATGTGTTTCATTACCCACTTAGTCACAGCGAGCTTCATCAATGGTGAGCACTCGTCAGCCATCTTGGCATATTCGGCGTCGATATCTTGAAATGCTTTCTGGATGTTTTCTACAGCATCCCAGAATTTTCTATTGTCTTCGGTCATGGGAACATATCCACTATTCGATCCGTTTGTTCACTGACTACGCGAACGCGAGCAGTATGTGTTGCGCTCATATTTCTTTTCATCGCGAGCGCGCGAGGAACGTAAATCTTTGGATCGTTCTGAACAGAACCTTCCATCGTAGTCCAGTTCTGAAGAACGTAGTCTCCTGGTCCATTTACTAGCATGAACTCGATGCGAACAGTATCCATCACTTCACTCCAAAGTGTTCTTTGATCTGTTGAAGGTCTCTTTCGTTTTCACAGAGGCTTAGGCATTCTTCGACAATGAGTTTAGCAAACTCCTCAATCTCATCATTGAGATCATATCCCTCGATATACGGAGAATAGAGACCATCATCATTTTTGTATTTCTTAAAGCCAGATTTGATTGCAAGTTCTTGGATTCGCTCGTTCATCACACATACCTCTTTACGATAACAGGACCAAGTCTCCAACAGTGATATGGAGAATAACCATACATAGATCCTGCGCCGTTCAAACGAAAATCATTCCAAATGAACAGCGAACCTTTCCAACCAATATATTCGATTGTCCAGCGATTGTTGATGCGCATCACTTGCACTCCCGAACATGCTTGCAGTCTTTACGGAAACCAAAGCCAACACAAGTGCAGCTCCAATGCGAACCATCGCGAGTGACTGTATAAGTTGATCCAGGCTTTGAACCCTGAACGACGAACGTTTCAGTGCGAGGCTTATCGCAGGATACGATAGCCGCATCCAACCCAACGATCCGCTCACGATCAATGATACGGAAAGGGAACTGGGTGTCGCCAGTAGAGATGCAGATGGAGTCTGAGGTTACCCACTTGGGATTAGGTAAGATCTGACCAGTATACTCACAGAACTCGCGGATGACGCCACTAGCATACAATGCAGGATTGCGAGTATCGCGCACGCGGATCGTAACAGAATCACCAACGTTCATAGCCGAACTCCATCGTATAAACTATTGTATCAGCGTTTCAGGTAACTGTCAAGAATAACATCTGCGGTGCCACACATCTGTTCGATTGTGCCATCGTTGTGAATTGCAGCATCCATTGGCTCTCTATTCCAAGCCCGTTCGGACTCGTGGATCGACGGATCATCTTTGCCAAACCAATCAGGAAGCGGACCGCGGCGAACATGCCAAATCTTTCCGCCATTACGACGAATCATAGCAATCTCGTTGGGAAAGCGCACATCGCTGATAACGAAGTTAGGCTTCTGACCAGTCATCTCAGCAAACATCTTTTCTGTATCAAGGATGCGCTTTTCTGTAGCCAATACCCAGATGTCAGAATGGAAATGATGCCGCATGACTTCCGTTCCCATATACTGAAGAAGATATCGCGGCGAAAAATCCTTGATGCCGAGACGCTCGCTCCACCATTCATCGATCTGCTCGCGCTCGTACCGTGATTCAGTCGTAGCCCCTTCGAGCATATCACGATCCCAACCAAAGATACACGCTGCTGCGTCCTTGAGCGTCTCAGCAAAAGACATACCAATAAAATCATGCTGACGCATAAGATGCTCAGCCGTAGTTCCTTTACCAGAACCAATCAAACCACATAGACCAATAATCACTTAGATTCCTCCATAGACTTTGCGACCAGACCGTCGGCGATCTGATAAAACTCTTCTGCCATTTGCTTCGCGCCGTAAGCATCGACCCATGTGTTATGTATAGTGAGGAACACCGTATCCATCACGAGTTCTGCTGCTTGCTTCTTTTCCATTCCTTGTTCGGACAACTGATCTATCTGTTTGAATAGGAAGTCGAGGAAACGTTGCTTAACGATTTCATGATCGATCATACATAGTATCCATATTGTGCGAGGATCTGCTCGAACGATTTACGAAATCGATCGTCATTATCAATTATGTAGGATTGGCGCAGCTTCCACAAAAGATCATCCAGCTCTTCTTCTTCGTATGATTGTCTGAGCCAAGAAAACTCTCTACGATCTTTTTTGACAACAGAATATCCGCGATGTCGCAATTCATCAACGAGATCTTCATCGTCGAAATCTTCAACATCCACATCAACATCTACGTCGACTGTAACGGTTCGTGAAGTCATTTGTCGCTTCCATCTTCTTCTTCGGCCAGCTCTTCCTGCCACTCTTTCCAGTTTTCGTATTCATACTCGAGCAGCGAAAGGACTTCGTCGTCATCGATCTTGTCGCGCCAGTTTTCATCTTCGAAGTTGTATTCTACATAATACTCTTCATCGGGAGAAGTGAATCGACCAGCGAAACACATTCCTGGCTCATGGAACGTGATATCAACTTCGAAACCAAGTTCGCTCAGCTTTTCGTAAGCAAGAATGCCTGGACCCCATGGAGTTTCGAACCAACCACTGCATGACTTACCCTCTTCATCGATCTGAACATCGCCAGGAGTCGCATCCCACTTGGTGCCCCAAGTTTCCAGCGCAGCACCATAGTCCCACTCGTTGTTTTCCGTAGGGAGCGGAACCAACTTAGTGAAAAGCTCTTGCGCGCTCAGCGCATCAGCGAACTTCTTAATCATTTCGGGATCTTTATGATAGACCGTGAAATTGTTGGAACACCAGTTAGGCATATTCAGCTCCTCTCAACTGTATCGAGCAAATCTTCGAGCCACTCAGCTTCATTAGCCAAGCGACAATTGATACCCAGTTCAAACTCGTCGTCGAGTTCAAACTTCACGCGACTTGCGCGACGCACTTCAGTCAGTCGATCATACAAAGCAGCGATGATAGCCTGCTTCGCTTGCGCTGGATCAGGCGGCAGAAAGGAAGAGTCGGTCATCATGGAAGTCCTTTTCCATTCGCTCGAGAATCGCGTCGCGTTCGTCGAGCAGTTCGTTACCAAAGTCGGTAATTTCCGCGAGAATCAAATCACGCGGCTTGTTCATGTGATGCGCATCGAGAACGAGTTGCGCGATACGCATAGCGATTGAGTCGTAGTCAGTGAGGGACATGATATAACTCCTTAGGCAACATCAAGAACGAATTGCTGCTCAACTCCCTCGGAGTCGATGAGGCAGATTCGGTTGTTGTCAAGAACGATGGTATACAGCTCGCAGAACTGATCGGCGTAGTGAACCAACGGATTCGGTGATTCAGTTCCTTGGAACACCTGAAGATCATACGAATCCATCGGGCGGAACGTAGAACGGGCTACGAGGGCGAGGGCTTGAATGGCGTTCATGTCACTTCCTTTCATCATATACTTTATTCTATCACTGGCGAGCGTGATTGTCAAGGCGGTTACTGCAACATTTTTGCAATAACCAATCCCATGCCAAAGCCAGCGAGCCAGTTGATGGCAAAGAGGGCGAATTCGATTTTATTGTCACGAGTCATGTCAGTTCCTTTCATTAGGCGGTCCATCCGTTTTCGTTACGAACGTTTCCAATCCAGTTACCTTTGGAATCGTAGTTCGGGATGTTGGGGAAGCGGGCGAGGAAATCGTTCAGCGCCTTCTTCGAGTGATTATCGGGCTGGAGTTCGTAGTTGTCGCACAGAACGCCATATTGCTCGATCAGCTCGATGAACAGCGAACGCTCGCGATTCATCTGTTCGAGGCGTTCAGTAGCACGAACGGCACGGGCGTTGTCGAGGAAAGATTCGTAAGCCATTTGGTTTTCCTTTCGATTCATCATATATTCATTCTATCCCATAGCCTACTGATTGTCAAGGCCTATCCCTAATAAAAATCCCTAGCAATATCAATGACTTACTGCTAAGTGACTGATACTACTAGGGAATAATTTTTGTTACAAAATCTGTTACAGACGTAACAGTTTACGGGCTGAACGTAAGTCGTTTAGAGCCTTAGTTAAGTTAAAGTCGGCGTGGTTTTGGTGATACTTTACTTTACTTTCGATTTGATTTATTACTTTTAGTAGGTCGAATTTACTAGTAAAATCAGCCACTTGAAGTAAACGCTTTGCCTCGATTAGATCTATACTATACTCGACCCATTTAATAGTGGGGCTAAACTTAGGGACCCCGCCTTTAAACTTAGTTTTAGGGCGGTTATACTTAGCGACTAGCGTTTTTACTTTTGACATTTTTAGGGTCCTTTGGTAGCTAACTCTTAAGTGTAGCTGGCAAAGGAATAATTGTCAAGGCCCTTTATCTTTAATCACCTTATCTTTTTCTCGAATGAACTCGAAGCGCAAACCAATCTGCTTGAACACGTGTTCATGAGTCATCTTATGGATTTCATCCATTTTCTTTGCTTGTCCGATGAACTTATCGTTCCCACCAAACCAAGCATAATACAATCCATTCTCACGAACGACCTTAACAGGAATGTATGGCATATCGCTCTTGTCGAAATCGACGATGTCATCTGAAGAAACAGAATCAACAGCCACTGGTCCATCTGGATCAATGCTCATGAACTTTCTAAGAATGAAACGAGCTATCATAATACCAACGATCCAACTCGAAGCCACGACCAAGACGTTAGCAATATAAGCAGTCGTATCCATACAGTTTCCTTTCTTATGCGAAAAACGAATCGAGAGTGCTGCCGACTTCTTTTCTTGTATCTCTGAGTCTCAGTTCGGCATGACCAGTTGTTTCGCGGATATACATTGTGCAGAGGCCAGGATAACGATCAGCAAGAATTTGAGCTGACTCGTGGATGCGCTCGCTCGTGCGAGTAACCTGCATTCCGCCATCTTCAGTATAGTATTTAGATTTGACAGTGATATCGTCAAGACGAACAACTTTGCCGTCCTTGACGTAGTGCTGAAGCGTGCGCTCGAAGTCTTCCTTATCGTCGAGCGTAACAGTCAAGTCTTGATCGTGACGAGTGATGAGACCCCAGCACGAACCGATGCAGTAATACAATCCAACTGCTACACGGTTCTTCATGAACATGGCGTTAGCTGCTGCATAAACGCCAAACAGATTAGCACCGTTCTTCTGACACTCAACGAATCCACGACAGATAACATCACCTTCAAGATCAGTGACAGGAACCATAGTCTTGTCATCAATCTTCTTCATGACTTCTGACAGATCGTCATCAAAGTTCATGACCTGAGTTCCCTCAGGATAGTATCGCTGAATGAAACGACGAATCGCACCCATACCAACCTGACCGATCACGATCTTGTATTGTTCAGGAAGTTCTTTGCGATAGGTTTCGTATTCTTCTTGATTGCCTACGAATACCGTGATCTTTTCTGCGGGGATATTATGACGCTCGAGCAGCGCGAGAGTTTTTTCACGCAGCGTTTTTGCGCGGCGATAGCTCGGGATTGCGATTACATAGTCCATTCGTTTCCCATTTCCATGAATCAAGGATAATCTGTTCTAGATTTCTTTCGGGCTTCCAGCCAAGAATCTTTTCAGCTTTTTCTGCGTTCGCGACAAGCGAAGGTGGATCACCAATTCGACGTATATCATATTGGAAATTGATCGACTTGTCAAGAACTCTTTCAGTCGTGTTAATAAGCTCTAGCATCGACGTGCCGTTGCCAGATCCAAGATTGAATGGCTCAGCACATCTGTGGCTTTCAAGATACTGCAAAGCCAAAACGTGGGCGTGGGCTACGTCTTGAACATGCAGATAGTCGCGAACACAAGTTCCATCTTTCGTTGAGTAGTCATTACCAAAAACCTTGAATGGCGTATTGTTAATGATAGACTTCAACAGAATCGGAACAGCGTGTGTTGGCGTCTTTGAGTTGTAGCCGTGATTCTTACCTGAGCCAGCGACGTTGAAATAGCGCAAAGAAACGCTGCTGATTCCATGAGCATGATATACTGCTTCCAGCATCTGCTCTGACCACAGCTTCGTTTGTCCATAAGGATTGAGCGGAGTAGTTGTGCGATTTTCGTCGATCTTCGATGCAGAAGCATCATAGACTGCTGCGCTGCTGCTGAACACAATCTTGACGTCAGTTTCCTTAGCGTATTCAAGCAGACGCAACATCGAACACATATTGTTCTGATAGTATTTCAGCGGATCTGCTACGCTTTCGGGAACGACATGGCTTGCTGCCATGTGAATGATAGCGTCGAACTTTTTGTAGTATGAATGAAGCCCGAACTTGTTGAGATCAAAGTTTAAAACTTCGACATCGAGCTTCTTAGTCCAATCATTGATTACACGGTCAAAAACCGTAACCGTGTAACCGTAGTAGAGGAGTTCATCGACAACAGCACTGCCGATGAACCCACTTCCTCCAGTCACTAGAACATGTTTCATGCAAAGAAATCTTCAAGAGAGGTTTGATTAGTACCTTTACCAATTTTATTTAGAACTTCTTCTGCTTCATCTGTGAGACCATTGTTTCCAAGATACTCACCCCATTCTTCCGTATCCCACATTCCTGGCGATACTCCGTTCCAGTTTTCTTGCCAGAGCGGATGTTCTTTATTGTTTCTGCGCATATAGACGAAGTTCTTACGAGCTTCTTCATACTTCTTAGAGCCACACTCAAGCATTGACTCACGGAAATACATCACGACTGACATACGCTCGAACCCTTCTTCGTAGTCGAACGCAGGAGAGTTGCTGTGAATACGATGAGCGTTCATCATAATCATGTCGCCAGCACGAATATCAGCAGCTACCCGAAACTCAGGGAAGCAAAGATAAAAGCCGTCATAATGCTTGCCATTGTCAAGGACGAGAAGATTACTAAAGCCTCGAGGGTTTTCATGTGACTCCCATGATTCGCATAGATCGCCAACGTCACGATGCGCTGCTGTGCGGAAGTCGCGATTGATTGTTAGAGTTGTATATGGTGTATTACCAATCTGCCAGTCTTTACCTAGCTTCTGCATTGCTTCCATCTGACCAGCAAAGCGAATCGGAATGTTTTCTTGGAACACGCGCGATGCTTCTTCGAACAGAGGCAGAGCTGATTCATACAGCTCGTGATGACTTGCGCTCCAGCCCGTTTCGCGACAGAATGGAATGCGTGGATAACGATCCATGAATCCACCAACGCCAGAACGAACGCCGTTCGCATAAGTTGTATCTGAAATCATGTCATTCAGAATATGATCTGCGGCGAGCTTACGATCCTTAGACGTTTTATCCTTGACTGAGTCGTACCAATCGTCGAACACGAAGTCCTTCGACTTGTTTACAATCCAAATCGCACCAGCACCAATTTCACCTTTGTTCTTGTCTGCTCCAGATCCACGACCTTGCAATGGCTTATCTGGAGTTGTGCTGTAGATTTCATGCAGCATATCTTCGCCAGTAATAGAAAGCGGCGAACCCTTAGCCATATACTGAAGAACAGCTTTTTCGCGCTGCGTCACCCAGCGACGAGAACCTTCGCCGTCTGGTAACTTCTGATAAGCTGTGTCGCGTTCGATACCAGCAGCAAGCCCACGATTGTCAGACATGATCGCACCAGAACGAAGAGCAGTATAAGCTGCGTCTGTCATTTCCTTCGAGAACACACCTTTACGGAACTTGCAGAGCAAATTCTTTTCAGAATGCGTTTCGCCGTTTGCGATTTGCAAAGGAGTCAGTGGTTCATAAACATCAGTATCTTCAGTCAGCACTAGATCATAGCAATCATGATCTAGGAACTTACCTAGCATATGATCCATCTTGTTAAGATTAGAGTGTTCGAGATAGATTTTCTTTACCATAGGCCTCTCCTCCTAAAACTGTTATCTCTATGTATGCTTCAGGAGATTTTCATATGTGTTGAAATAGACGTTTTCACCAGCAATCTTAGTCACATTTTGGATACTAGGGAAAATAAAAATGAAATCAACTTCTGGATGCTTCCGCACAAGCCACTGAAGATAGTTCACACGACCAGGATTGTCTCCCGCGCTCGCGCGAGTATCAGCGCCATAGTTGTCTGTTCCATCGTAGATGTTGGAAAGAAGTTGATTGCCATCTTGAATCAAAAAGTCAAAACCAAGACAGATAATCTGATTGTATTCCATCTTGATCGCTTCACGCATAGCATTCATGCCAGCATTACTACGAGGACGACCAATGTTACATTCAGCAGGTTCCCAGCGTTCATCAATCGGTGGTACGATGAAACGCTTTGAAGGGAAGTCGCTGCCTTCTATCTCGGTAATGATACCATCATCAATACTAACGAGGAAATCAGGAAAAGACCTGTCAGGGTAATCACGATAAAGCGCATTGCAACCAAACACCGTTCCATATGGTTTCAGTTTAGTAAGATCGAATCCCTTGCGACTCGTACCATTACCGATGATAAAAGCTGTGTTCATGCTACTTCTTTCTTAGTAGAACCTTTCGGACGACCGCGCCCACGCTTGACAGGAACTTGAGTTTCATCATACTCGAGAAACGTTGAGTTGTCAAGTTCAACCTCCTGTACAATAGGAGCTGGCTGTTCGATTGGCGTTGCAACCTTACGACCCCAGGCTTCCCACAGATTAGGGAATGCTTCAGCAATCGCTTCGGGCATAATCTTGATCTGACGATTTTTCATACGAAGGAGCAGCTTAGCATCACGCGGATCAATGGACTCAAGCACCTGAATGAACAACTGTTCGCGCTTGAGCTGCTTGACTTGAGCACCTTCAGGGCTATCGACGAAATAGATCAGCTTCTTGCATTCAATGTAGAAACGTCCTTCCTGATCAGCTGCATCAAACAGAGGGCGATACGGCGGATCACCATCAGGAAGCAACCACTTCACGCCTGGATCCATGCCATAACCTAGAACAGCCTTAAGAGCATAAGAGCTATGCAGCTTTAGGAACTCAGCTTGCTTTTCTGCAGTCGTTTGTGCTTCAATCTTTGAAACAATATTAGCCATACATTTGTTTGTATCAAGGGCCATCATTAATCTCCACTGGTTCGTATGCAATTACATTTATAAACTGTTTCTTCTGTTCGTCATCCCACGCAGCGAGATAATCGTTTTCCTGATCGAACAACTTGAGATATTCTTCTTCACTGATTTCGCGATGATCGATGATTGCAGTAGGATCAAGATGCTTCTGACTGAACTCCTTGAACGTAGTATCGTTTTCGCGCCACACAACTTCATCGAGCGCATCAATGACATTGTTTTCGACACGCACGACATAACGAATGCGGAACGAAGAAAGAACATCGACCATTACGAGCTTAGACATTAGATATCGCCTTCTTTACGATTCTCAGAGTAATATGCGTTGAACTTGCCGCCAGGATAACGAGCTTCGAGTTTAGCAACGTTTTCTGCTACGACTTCATTGGGATCAAGATCAAGAGCGTTGCAAGCATTGATCCAATACCAAATGACGTCGCCAAGTTCTTTCTTAAGATGCTGACGAGTTTCTTCGGTGTATGGCTTACCCTGAAACAAAACTTTCTTAACGATTTCCTGCGCTTCGCCAGCTTCACTTGTCATACCAATGATAGCTGTAAGAAGTAGCGATGCATTGAGCGTTGTGCTATTGAAATGAATTTCCCTCAGACGATCGATGAATGCTTCGACTTCACGACTTTCTTTACTCGTGACAGCCATAACAAACGAGGCATACTTTTCTAGATCAATCATAACCTTGTCATACTCCCTATTGTGATAGTCTAAATCTGGAACGGTGATAATCATCGACGACCTCCATTGTAAACAATGGCGTAACACTCATACTCTTTCTTACCATCATCCAAGCATTGTTTGTAATGAAATGTTGCACGTTCTGTTTGTGATGCAACAATCATATAACCCAATAGCATGATTACACCAATTATGGCAATCATTGTCTTACCAAAGTGAAGATCAATCCATGATTCGCGGAAATAAGTCATCACACGCTCCAAATCAAAAGGATCATGACTACAGGAAGCGCGATAGCATGAAACGCTAACAACGAACGACCAGCCCACACAAGCCATTTGTTAGATGCAATCTCACTTCTAAACGTAATACCAAAGACAGCGGTGCAAGCGCCAGTCACGACTAAGGTTAGAATAAGTTGTAGACATTGAATTGGTGTCATATTAGAACTCCGAGATAGCGTCTGTCAACTGACGCAAACGTTTTTCGATGAAGTAGTTCAAGATTTTATTGCGTGGATTGTATTTGTATGTAGCATACGCATCAACGATCTGTTTCTGAAGTTCATCAGGAATACAATCAAGATCGACCATCATCTTGTTGCGATGATAGTTGCGCAGCATCTCACCTTGACAATATGATTCAGGCTCCATCAACGTCCACTCTTCGAGCTTTTTCTTAGGAAGCGGCTTCTGGCGGCCACCAGATACGAACGTATCATCAGCCGACAAGAAGTTAGGCACACCGTCACCGCTGTCGCCTTGAAGGATATGATACTGCTTGAAACGCTCAGGATTGACATCTGGTGTGATGAACTTCTTAGCGATCGGGGAATACTGCGCGACGTTATCATACTTCTGCAACTGCGCGAAGTCTTTGTCGCCTGAGATGATAAGGATCTTCTCTGTGACTACGCCATGCTGACCATGAGCATGACACAGAGCGCCAATGATATCGTCAGCTTCTGCTCGTTCGAAGCGCAGAACTGGATACGGCATATTTTCTTCTAGCTCGTCGCGAATCTTGTGAAGGGCGTTGAAGATCAACGACCAATCGTGTGAAGACTTTTCGCGAGCCTTCTTACGACCAGCCTTGTAGTGAGGATAAATCTCACGACGCCAGTATGACGGACCGTCAGCACAGATAACGATCTCACCATACTCAGCGCCAAACTTGCGCTTGTAAAGACGCAAGCTCGACAGAACCATGTGACGAACCATGTCTTCTTCGAGCTTACTGTCATTGTTAGCCAACTGCATCATGATATTGGAAATCATGACTTGGCTGAAATCTACGAGAATCATAACGAACTCCATTGCATGATAGTATCATATACTATCTATGCGTAATTGTCAAGCAGGATCGAACTCGTCGTCATCGTTGTCTGGCGACAACTCAGCTATCGTCTTGACCGTATGTTCCACGACTTCTTGGAACGGATGATGTAGCCCAAGAGTCATGAGCAAAGTTGAACGCAGGGCTTCGACTGTAAAACCAAAGTGCTTGTCGAAGTCTTTGTTGAATATGTCAAAGCCTTGTTGGGCCAACTTGTTTGCAACATGCGTAGCATAAGCATCTGTCACCTCATCGACGTATGCTCGTTGAGTTGCCTCACGAACTGCTTCATCTTCTGCGGGCGGAAGAATTCTTGTATTCTTCTTAGGAAAGATTACAACGTTGTTATTTGACTGCCCTGAGGATGACGGTGAACTCATTGATACGTCCATTAGGATTAGCTTCTTTCGTCTTGAGATTATCGAACGCGCGTTCTGCGGCTTTAGGTGTTGAACCAGTAATCATTGGAAGAATATCTGCTGGCTTGCGCAGTTTCTTTTGCTGAGAACGCCCAGGATCGACGCCTTGAAGTGTAGTTCCCTTGACGGACAGTCCCTGCTCTGACCAGTAGTGAGCAAGAACATTGTATTTAGTATTGAACACCCAAAGCTCTTTAGCCCCAACGATTTTCGTAGGATCGATCGACACGATCTTCAGCTCTGTATGCTCTTTCTGGAACTTGAGCTTACCGACGAGCTTGTCAGCTGTCTTAGGCTTAGTCTTACGCGGCTTGCGCACAACTGACTTGCGGCTGTTAGACAGATACGATTCGCAGTCTGAGATGATGCCAGAGAAAAGCTCAACTCGTTCCTTGAGCTGCTTCTTGGTCAGATACGCATACGCTTCCTTGAGCTGCGGATCAACATTGCGCTCTGATGCTTCAGTCAGTTCAGCAAACCATCCAGCATAATAATCAATCACACCGCGAACGTCTGCTGGCTTTGCGCTACGATTCTTAAGCCATTCATAGAAGCCAGATAGCGAGTCCGACTCTTCGTCGATCATCTGCTCAATATCAGTGATCAGTTCGTTGTATGGAAGTTTCTCAGGCACGTTTATCTTAGCTGCGGCTTGTTTCTTATCTTCTTCAACGAGAGCTGCGCCCTTACGGCATAACTCCATGATTCGCGATTCAATCTTCTTGCGCTTCTCAGAATCTTCCCAACCCATAACATACATACGACACATGGCAGCCGTAGTGCTATTGATCTGCGAATCTGAGATGCGCTTAAACATCACGACTGCGGGCTTCGGCATATTTACCGTTTCCATGAACTCCAAGATATAGCCACGAGCTTCCTTGGCTTCATAGAAATAGTTGTACCAATTGAACGCAGCCATTTCGCGAGAGCGGATCTCGCTCTCAGTCAGGAACGGCAAATCCTCCCACGATGGCTCAGCACCAAAATGCTTGGCATCAGCGCCACGAGGGAGAATGGTTTTACGTTTCTTTGCCTTTACAGCCAACAAGCTCTTAGCCATTAGGATATCCTTTCATCATGACTTATCATAGCACATTGGCTGTTAATTGTCAAGGCTTGTTTGCCATAGAAGCTAGGAAATCCCGCCACTGACTAGCCCGAACGTCCCAATTATAGAACGAGTCGAAGTAGGCTTTTTGAAACTTGAGTCGTTCTTGATTGAATGGCGCTCTGTATTCCTTAATGACCATAGCCAATATGCCAGCGAACACATTGGCGTGCTTGTTATTGTTTTCTGTCCAGCCATACTGAACTGCGAAGTTGGCGCATGTTTCTGGAAGCGCAGCCAATGTTGGGCAAATAACATTGCAGCCAGCGCTCATAGCCTCGATGACTGAGATACCAGAAGTTTCTGGCCAGATGCTGGGATATGTATAGATGTGCGCTTTCTTGAGAGCTTCGCGAATAACAGAGTTTGGCTGCCATCCATGATAAGTCATTTTGCCGTTGCGTTTGATACGTTCAAACAGTTCCTTGTATGGTTCATCGCGCTGTGGCCATCCGTAGATACCAAACGATGAATAGACATCAAGATGGAAGTCGAGCCCCTTATCAGCTAGGAACTCTACGACTGGAACAAGAAGCTCGAGTCCACGATGCGGAGTTGTATGATAGATCAGATTGATCGTGCCTTCAGGCTTTTCGTGAGGCTCGATAGGAACGATCGCGTTCTGAAGAACGATACCCTTGTCGTATGGTACTCCAAGTCCGAGATTGTAAGTAGACTGCTGATAGTGTGAAACGAATACGAGTTTCTCGAATCGGTCAAGACTCTTGGCGTCCTTCAGATGTTGTGACTCTGGATCGTCGAAAGTATCGTGTAGCCACAGAATGTTTTTCTTTGTCTTACTGATGCTATCTTCGCGCACGCGCGAGCAGATGATATTGAACTGATCAGTCAGCTCGTTTGGTAGTCGTGCCATCAAGCCTTCATACATCTGCTCAGTTCCACCCTTGGAACCAAGATGTGCATATGTACCATTCTTAGCTGGCTCAAGATCCTTAGCCTTAGTCGCGCTTTCTTTGAGTCCAGAGATATTCAATTTAGTCATTTACAATCCTCACGTCAATAATCGAATCCAGGCGGAACGAACGCCATCCACTATTATCTATATCCCAAACAGCGAGCACATCTGGATTTTCCTTCTTAGTCGCTTCTCTTCGCTCTTGCGATAGATAATCTTCTGACAACGTGCAGTTCATAACTCGTTCGGTTCCATCTTTCTTAACAAAAGAAATTTGAAGTTTCCCGTTGAACAGCATTTCACTCAGTTCATTCTTATCCCACAACTTCAACATTAGATTTTCCTTCCGAGATACTTAGCTTCAGTTCCGTCAGTAATATACTGCGTCGCACCTTTGTTATAGGCAGGAGCAACGCGCATAGCCTTTTCTTCAATAGCCTTGACAGTAGCAGCAGACTCTTGACGATCACGCTTCCAGAGATGATCTGTGCGAATGTCGCGTTTAGCAGCTGCACCGCCAGGAATGGTATTGGATAGCGGAGCTGCGTTAGACACACATGAAAGTGAGTATGAAAACTTCTTAGCAGACTTGGTTGGCTTACGATATCCAACCTTATCAAGAAGTTCCTGAGTGATACGCTGAGACTCGATCATAGCCTGAGTTGGCTTACGAGCTTTACGTTTACGCATATTGTTCGTGGTATAGTAGATAGGTAAAATAGCCATAACTGACCCCTCATTACACTATTCATTATATGCTATGAGGGGTCGATTGTCAAGTATATTCGACCCAGCCAGTGACGATATATTTCGTATTGCTGATTGGCGGATTGCCACGATGCGTATGAGTGAAGCCAGCAGGCCACAGAATGAATCTGCCCGTTTTGGCTTTAACTCTCTTAGGATAATACAGGAATTCCGTTTCTCCGCCTTCTTCAACATCATTTAGATATAGAATGAATGTGGCCACGCGACGCATGTTCTGTGGCGTATCATCTTCGTTATGCCAAACATGATATCCTCCGCCAATTTCAGTTTTCTGAATTTTGGCTAAACGAACAGTCATATTTGCCACTTGATTCAATACGCCATACTGTTCTGCGTATGCTGGATATACTGTATTCCAGAAACGTTCAGTCATCATACGGAAAGGTGCGATGTCTGAAATATCGAGTTCCATTCCAGACAAGAAATCAGAAAAGTAAAACTGATCATCTTTCTTTACGGTGGAGTTCGTTCCTTCTTTCTGTCGACTGATAGTAAATCCAGCTCGTTCCATTCTATTGAATGAGTCGATGAACTGCTGACACTCCTGTGCGGAAAACAAGTTATCGTATTGAAGAATGAAATTTTCTACTGTAATCATGCGCTTAGAATCTCCTTTAATCTATCGGCAGCATAAGATGCGGCAAACGCATCAGGCTTAACACGAGGAGTTACATTACACACACCTCGAACGTATCCGATCGCTTGCTGCACAACGCAACTACTACCATGAATTATATCTGGATTGATATCGAGATGAACTTCTGCGTGTCGATCTCCTATCGCTTCAGCAAGATCCATGTAAAGTTGTGAAACCTTATACACTTCGTTCATCAGACGATATGCTGGACGATCCATTCGTTGATCGAAGTCACGTTCAGTTTCCATACGCCCGAACACTTTGCAACCGCGCGATCCTTCATAATGAATCACGACAGCCAACGTGTAGTCAGCATACCACAGATCGTCTTTTCCGCAGTATCGTTCGCTATCTGCACCAATGTAAATGCAGGTGTTTTCAGAAGTGTTACGAATGAATTCACGCACTTCATCGATGTTCATATTCTTAATCATATTATTCGCTCAACATTTTCTGCTTATATGTATGTATCCTAGATTCGTAGTTTTTTCTTAATGCACCAAAAACCGCTCCACTCTTATTCTGATCTGCTAATCTTGCCAGCTTTACAGCGTTTTCTACTTTCAATCCTACGTTGTGCAAGAACGGTAGCGAAAACGCAGCTATCGTTGAGTTCGTTTTCATATTGAATGTATAGGCCAACTTCATAAACTCATCAGATTTTCCCCAAGGACTAGTCCAGGTGCCAGGATCATTTCCTGATTTTTCATAAACGCTGAATGGATTATTACGACTCGCGTTAATTTCATTCTTGGTTTCATTACCTTCAAATAGGATCAACGAAGTGAACGTGTAGTGATCAATGTAATGTTTTCCTTCCTTAGAATTCAACCATTCGTATGTTCTATACAAGTCCTCTGGTGTTTCGTACGGAAGTCCCGAAATGAACGAAGCAGTTGTAACGCAGTTATCGCCAATCACATCTCTGAATATATCAAAAGATTTCATCAGCTTATCTTTGTCTGTCATCTTACCGATGCTAGGCCCAGCTTCCTTCTTTAAGGACTCGATACCGAACGTAGCTCCAGCTATGCCTGAATCAAGCAGTAGCTGAGCTTGTTCTTTCCTCTTAATTGTATCAAGCCTAACGTATCCAGTCCATCGAATATCTACGCCAGTTTTTTCTCTGATCTTAATTAAGAACTTCAACTTTTCTTCATAGTCGTTCATGATGTTGTCAGTCAGTAGGTACATTCTTGTTTTGAACTTTTCATAGTTCGTTAGAAGTTCACGCTCGAAGCTCTCGTATGAGCGCATGTACTCAGTTTTCTTTTTACCCAAAGCGGCATAGTTGCAAAACTGACAACTGAATATGCATCCAGCAGCAACTTCAGTAGAGAGACTTTCGTCATCCATGATGTGATCTTCAAGTATAGGTGTAGATGCACAATCACTGAAGTCTACGATGTTAGAAGTATATGCTATCTTAGAACCACGAATTTCGGTGAATTCGATAGTTTGATTTTTAGCCAACTTGTCTATGACGTCGATGTTATTACCTAAAACGTAATAGTCAACATACTTATCGAGAACGTCAATACCCCAAGCATATCTTTTTGATCTTTTGAATTTAGATTCAATGATTTCCCATCCACCAAGCAGAATAGGAATCTGTAATCTTTTACATAACGAAAACGTTTTTATGAAAAATTGGAAAGTATCTAATCCCCAAGCATGCCCTTCTTCTTCTTGATCGGGAAGTTCTGATACGTTCTTTCGAAAAGTCGTATTGATGAAAGACGTGCTAAAACACGCAATAGACTGTTCGCCTTGCGTGAAGTTTTCTATAATCTGTTTGATTTCTTCTACTGAAAACGAAAGACAGTTATGAATTTGTTTGACTTCATAACCAACTGATCGAAGCATATATGAAAGTCTAAGATTAGAAGCAGATTTCATGAAGTTGAAACCTGTTCCATTGTTTTCAGAAAAGATAATGATCTTACGAATCATCAGTCGTCAATCTACGAACGATTTCTTGCACTGGTAATAACTCATTTGTAAAATCGATTCCAGTTCCAGCAAATATCACACCTCTTTCTAGATTTCCAGACACTCCCTCATAAAGTCTTTTGTCGATAGTTCTTCTTCTTTTCTGTTCTGGTTCAATATCTCGATAGATTAATCCCTGTAATCCAGAAAGTTTCATTCTAGAAAGATCGTTAGAAGTTTTTTCTAACATCCTTTTCTTTGTTGAGATATCTATCGAGCTTTCTTCACTCATTGCAAAAAGAGTGCCTATCGAAACTGCAAGAGCGCCCGAATTCATATAATAATCTATTTGAGCTTTGGAAGCTATTCCGCCAGATGGTATCAACTTATCTGCTGAAATGAATTGTTTTTGAATGTCAAAAAAATCTTTAGTTTTAAGATTATGACTATAGCCTGCAGACTCAGTTCCGTTAAGAACTAGTGCATCAAATCCAAATGTTTTATTATTAACAATCGCAACTTTCCTCATAATGAAACAATCTAGTTCGCGTAATCGTTCAATAAAGTTTCTATCATTGTTGAGATCAGTATGTATCAACTCACAATGACTGATCTTATACTTTTCAATCAACTTTAATATGAATGTTTCTAAGAGCGAACTATCAGGAATAGCTACTCCTAAAATCAAACGGCAGTGACCCATTTCTTGAGTGAACTTATCTAATTCTGATGGTAGCTTTTTGAGCTGAGATTCAAATGGAGCTGTAGTTAAACTTGGTACGATACCAGCTTTGGCACAAGCAATAGCTAAATTGATATCACTTACGCAAGTCATAGCTGAACACGTAATAGGATGTTCATATCCAAAAAAATCTCTATACATAATGATCCTATTAAATGGCACCAGTGGAAGGAGTCGAACCCTCGCCTGCGGTTTTGGAGACCGCCGTGCTACCGTAACACTTCACTGATATTTCAAAATACCCATTTCAGCCCGACGAGACCATAAGTATTATTATATCTCGTATTGATTCCTTTGTCAAATCCTACGGTCGCTGTCAGTGAAACGTTTTTACCAATCTTTTCACTAACTGTAACACGATTACTTATAATAGTTTTATGATCTGTATTAGTAATCACGCGAGTTTCAATGGCTGCATTCTTGCTGATTTCATATCTTGCGCCAATATATGGGCTAGCTTTTGTTGTGGATCCGTTTCTAGGTTTGCTCGACAACAGTGGTGATCCGCTTTCTGTTGAGTCTAACTCACTTCTATTTACAGTAACTCCTACGAGTGGTCTGAATCCATAGAACGACTGCGGTGAATATACAGCCATGTCAGCATAGAAGTTCTTCTGATTCACTTTGTTGTTATTGATCAGAGCAAACTCAGGAATAGAAACATTCGTTCTGTGATCGCTTGAGCTAAATCCTACAGATCCTTTGACCCAAGCATACGGCTGACGACTCATGATGTATGCGGTGCCGCTAGTTGACTCTGTAGAAGTTTTAGATCCAGTGTATCCACGAGAGTCACCAGCAAGGTGACTGAACGCGAATCCGAATGTGTTGTTATCTATAGTTCTTTGCCAACCAAACGCAGCACCGCTAAGAGCGAACTTACCGTTGATGCTTCCTGCTGGTGCAGCCCACGTTCCATCTGGTGTTGATAGTGGATCAATTAAGAACAGATTCATATTCTTATGAGCAACTGCATCTTTAGCACCAGTCGAAGATACACTCTTCGTTTTAGCTGAAGAATCACCAAACTGATACGTCGTTCCTGTCTGCGTAGTTGTAGTCGCAGGATTGTTTGGATCAGCAATCGTTGTAGTTGTATTGTCGCTCCATGTCTGAGTTACCTGCGGAGTTGTAACTGTTGTGGTTGTCCAAGGCGTAGCAGTTACAGGAGTCGTTGTCTGAGTTACGTTGAACTGAGACCCTGTATTCGTGCTTGAGTTTACTATCAAACTAGCAGCAGGAGCAGAAGTTCCAAAAGTCGTTGACGAAGTAACAGTTGGATTGGTCGGAGTTGTGCTCACTACTGTTGGATTTGATGGTGTAACAGGACCAACAGTCGGCATGTCTGGATTGTTAGGAGCAACAGCACCGAACGTAGTTCCGTTCTTCGTTACAGTTCCAAGACCATCGTTCACATACAGAACTGGCGAGAGCGCCGTGTCGCCCTGATTGAATGAAGCAAAGCCAAGACGATATGTTCCAGCATCTACGACTTCGTAGTTGACGATCTGCCAACCAGTTGAACCGTAAGAGCCAGTTGAATAGTTACCTGTTCCTGGATTTGTAGCACCAAGCAGAATGTATTGTGTAAGAATGTTATTGATCTTACCGAGCGTTGTTGCGCTGCTTGTATTCACGAATGACGTGATCGAACCATCGTTGAATGGAACGTAGTCAGTCGATGTGTAGACCCAATACATCGAGAACGTAGCAGGAGCGTTGAACGAGAAGTCTTTGTAGACCCATGCTCCGTTTGTAATCGACCCGCCACCAGATGGATTCTGTGCTGCAATTTCAGCAGCCAATGCGGAAGCAGACGCTGAACTCATTCCGAGCGCGCCTGTCATAGTATTAAATGTTGCTGTTGGATTAGTTGGCGTGAGACCAACCATCGTGGAACCAGTGTAAGGACTGATAGCCCATGCGTTCGGACCAGCCTGAAGATTCTGTGTTCCAGTATATGTTGTTGTGCCGGCGGGACCATTAGCCCAACCGCTGGCGCTTAGTGAGTAATCTTGGGCTGATGCTGTTGTTACAAACGCGAACAGAGCCGCTGTTGCGGCTAAAATTTTCTTCATTTGACCTCCCTATGTGTGGACGATTTACGTCATCAACATCATAGTGAAGTCAATCAGAACATTTGCGTTCTATTTATAAGTGGCGGAGAGTATAGGATTCGAACCTATGCTACTTTTCAGTAGGACGATTTAGCAAACCGCTGCTTTCGACCGCTCAGCCAACTCTCCGTAAATGGTGTCGGAAGCAAGGATCGAACTTGCGACGCGCGGCGTATGAGACCACTGCTCTACCATCTGAGCTATTCCGACGAATTGGTGCCCTATGTAAGATTCGAACTTACAACCTTCGGTTTCTAAGACCGACACCTCTACCAGTTGGGCTAATAGGGCAAATTGGAGCGGAGAATGGGGATCGAACCCACGACCACTTGCTTGGCAAG
>Ga0315909_10000189_pt1 | contig 82473 bp, 80 predicted proteins | sample LakEriMetagenome_11_FD_203527 | JGI IMG/M metagenome (GOLD analysis project Ga0315909, IMG submission 203527) | Freshwater fungal communities from buoy surface, Lake Erie, Ohio, United States - Buoy 2 MA125 | ecosystem: Environmental > Aquatic > Freshwater > Lake | place: USA: Lake Erie, Ohio...
AAGATGCAAAAATTCTATAACTTATTGGATAAATTTAATTATACTCCAGGGAAATGGTATAATTTTCCAATACAGAAAACTTTTGGGAAAAAGAATGACGACAGGATATTCCGAGTTGAAGGATTTAAAGATGGTAAAATTAAAATCCTGCAGAAACCTAACAGAAACAATTTTCATGATGTTGATAGTTTATCTGTAGATGTTGACAATTTTTATAACTTTTTGTATCATCCTGAATTATTTTAAATAAATTTTATTTATTGACAAACTTGACTTATCTTTGTCATTATGCAAAGAGACCTAAATTTACTTAAATCAGTTTTGTCAGTCCCAACAAAAACCTATCAGGAGGAATTGATGATTGAATTCCTTGAAAATTGGTTGACTGAGAACGATATACCTTATTATGTCGATTCAAAAGGTAGTATCTACGCGACAAAAGATGATGGTGAAGAAAAAAATGTTGATTTCTATTATCCTTGTGTTGTTGCACATACCGATACCGTACACGAAATTGATACAATTAATATTGAGGATGAAATTCTTGAGAACTATCAGGGAGAACTAAAACCCGCACTTAAAGCTTACAATGACAACGGAAAACCAACAGGTATTGGTGGTGATAACAAGTGTGGAGTCTTCGCATGTTTAGAATTACTAAAAGAAATTCCAAATCTTAAAGCCGCGTTTTTCGTTTCTGAAGAAACTGGTTGTCATGGTTCAAGAAACGCTGACCCTGAATTTTTTGAAAACGTGGGATATGCAATTCAGTTCGACGCCCCGTTCAATTGGATGGTTACAGAATACTCAATGGGTGTTAAATTGTTTGACAAGTCAGATGAATTTTTTCAAATTTGTGACAATGTTTTAGTTGAAAGTTTTGACGGTAGACAAAAATATGGGTCGCATCCATACACAGACGTTTACGCCCTGAAAAGTAAATTTGATTTTTCTTGTATCAACATTTCAATTGGGTATTACAACTACCACACTGCTAACGAGTATGTTGTAATTGAGGATACTATGAATGGTGTTGATACGGGAAAAAAAATGATTCAAGAACTTGGTAATTTCAAATACCATGTCTCAGTTGTTAAAGACAAGCAATTTTTACTTTTTTAAGATATTTATTAAAAAAAAGTAAAATGTCAAAAGTTATACGACTAACAGAAACAGAACTCAACAATTTAGTAAAAAGAGTTATCCAAGAACAAGAAATGGAAGAGGGTATATTCGACCCTTTGGTAAATGCGGCTCAAGGATTAAAAGGAGTATGGAGAGGATATGGTTATGATTATTTTAAATATCTAAGTAGCCTTCGTCAACTTACAAGAAAACTAAAAAAGTTAGATGCTCCAAATGTCAAGATTATGGACCAACTTAGAGACTTGAAAAATAAGGTCCAAAGCTCAAAAATGCCACCTGATAGAAAACAAAATCTTTTGACATCAATTGATGGTGCAATTAATCACTTTACGGCTTACGCCAATTTGATTAATACGATAGAACAACTAGCAACACAAAGATTAGATTAAAAAAAGGGAGATTATTCTCCCTTTTTCTTTCTTGATTTCTTTTGTTGACTAATCTGAACATTATTATCAACTACAGATAATTCATAATCGGTTCCCTCTTTAATATTACCTCTTAGAACCTCTTCTGAAATAAAATCCTCAATTTTATCTTGAATCGCCCTTTTCAGTGGACGAGCTCCGTAGTTTTCATCAAACCCAACTTCTGAAATAAAATCAACAACTGATTTATCGAACTTAATTTGGTAATTACGACCTGTTAATCTTTGAGTAAGTTTAGACAACTCAATCTTAACAATCTCAACAATCTCATCCTTTTTCAAACTATTGAAGACGATAATTTCATCGATTCTGTTTAAGAATTCAGGTGCAAAGAACTTTTTAAGTTCTTTCTTTAACATATCCCTCTTATATTCTTCTTCGATATAAGTGTTGGTAGATTTGAATCCGATACCCGCACCAAACTCCTCCAATTTCTTAACACCAATGTTAGATGTCATAATGATTACACAATTTTTGAAATTGATTTTTCTACCGATACCGTCAGTTAAATGTCCATCATCCAAAACTTGTAAAAGAGCTGAGAATATATCTTTGTTCGCCTTCTCAATCTCATCAAACAAAATAACTGAATATGGTTTGTTTTTTACTTGTTCAGTTAATTGACCACCTTCATCATATCCAACATAACCTGGAGGGGCTCCAATCAAACGAGAGATTGTGTGTTTCTCTTGGAATTCGGACATATCAACTCTGATTAGGTTATCCTCGCTTCCAAAAATTTCTTTAGCCAATTGTTTAGCCAATAAAGTTTTACCAACACCCGTTGACCCTAAGAAAATAAATGAACCAATTGGTTTATTTGGGTCTTTGATACCTAATCTATTCCTTCTAATTGATTTTGCAATTTTAATAACCGCATCTTCTTGACCAATAACTTTACCTGACAAATTCTTTTCCAATTCAGCAAGTAATCTTGTTTCGTCCGCGTTTAATTTAGAAATTGGAATCTTTGTCATATTTGAAACCACCTCGTAAACCAATTCTTCGGTAACTTCTCGTTTAGAACTCGTTAGTTCGGCTTCAAACTTTTTCTTCTCCTCATCTAATTTGTTCAAAATTTTCTTCTCCTTATCTCTAAGGTTCGCTGCCTCCTCGTAGTTTTGTTTCTTAACAACTTCCAATTTTTCTTGTTTGATATCGGCAGCTTGTTGTTTTAATTCCTCGATAATCTCAGGCATTTTGATTTCAACTTGACTACGAGCTCCGACTTCGTCAATGATATCAAATGCTTTATCAGGAAATTCTCTGTCAGTAATATATCGCTCAGCCAAATCAACACATAAATTCAAAATTGGTTCAGAATAAGTAACTTTATGATATGATTCGTATTTGTCTTTTGTGTTTGTTAAAATTTGAATTGTCTCCGCCTTTGTTGCGGCGTCAACCATAACCTTTTGGAATCTTCTTTCGAGAGCACCATCCTTTTCAAAATTCTTACGGTATTCGTCATTTGTGGTAGCTCCGATACATTGAATCTCACCGCGAGCAAGTGCCGGCTTGAATATATTGGATGCATCCAATGACCCTGATGAATTACCTGCTCCAACTATAGTATGAATCTCATCAATAAAAACGATGATATTTGGATTTCCCTGAAGTTCCTCAATGATAACTTTCATCCTTTCCTCAAACTGACCTCTGTACTTTGTTCCCGCAACAATTGATGTCATATCCAAAGACACGATTCTTTTATCCTGTAGATTTCTTGGACAATCCCCCTCAAAAATTTTAATTGCCAAACCTTCAGCAATTGCAGTTTTACCACAACCAGGTTCACCAATAATGATGGGATTATTCTTTTTTCTTCGTGATAGAATTTGAGCAATTCTTGTGATTTCTCTTTCTCTACCAACAACAGGGTCAAGTTTACCTTGCTCGGCTAATTTTATTAAATCTCTACTGAAATTATCCAACACAGGAGTGCCGTTATCAGATGAAGGTTTTGATTTTTTTCCGTCGTTATCTGCAGATTCTATCATAACTATTTTTTTTCTAATAATAACCATTATTTTTTAAAAAAAAAGTTATGGCAATACTCAAAGAAGAAATTATTGGAACAAAAATTATTAACGAGATTCAATCAAGTAATATTAAGAAAACTGAATATGATACCGAGACTAAAAAACTTTTGGTAACATTTAATAATGGGGCTCTATATGAATACGATGAAGTTCCCCATCAGTTATACACTCAATTTAGAATGAGCGAATCACAAGGTAAATTTTTCAGTACTAAAATTGCAAAAGCGTTTAAATACAAAAAATCATAACAATTAACTCAACTCAAATATTTATTGGGGATGAGTAATTTAAAAAGGATTTTATCAAGTTTTAAAGTTAGAGAATCTTTAAATCCAAAAATTTGGGTTAAAAAAGATAATGAGATTGTTATGAACCCTAAGGTTAGGGAAAAACTTTTAGAAGTTGCAAATGATTTTATTGAGTATCTAAAGGTTGATGTGGTTGTTACTGACATCATTATGACCGGTTCTTTGGCTAACTTTAATTGGTCGAGTTTTTCAGATGTTGATTTACATATAGTTGCGGACTTTTCTCAATTTCCTGAGGAACAACTTGATTTATATAAAGAACTTTTCACATTAAAAAAAACATTATATAACGAAAAACATGACATAACTATCTATGGTTATGATGTTGAATTGTATGTTCAAAATGAAACTGAAGCTCATTTCAGTAGTGGAGTTTATTCTGTGTTATATAATGAATGGTCAAACAAACCAAAAAAGGAAAATGTAAAAATTGATACATCTTTGATTAAAACAAAGACAAATCAATGGATGGATATTATTGATGGTGTAATTAAAAATGCATCAGATGAACCTATTGACAATGCGAGACAGATAATTAAAAAGTATAAAGACAAGTTAAAAAAATATAGAACTTGCGGTCTTGAAAAACAGGGAGAATATTCCGACGAAAATTTAGTTTTCAAAGTTTTAAGAAGAAATGGTTATATTGAAAAGCTACATGATTTTGAAAATAAATTAGTAGACAAGACATATACATTAAAAGAAGGTGAAACAAGTATTGGCGGTCCTTTTAAAACGGATATTGAAAATGGTCCGTCAAATCACGGTAAAAGAGCATTTGGTAATTGGCAGTCAGACAATGCTTGGGACGTATTTGCACCTCCAGGAAGTGTAGTAAATGCCTATACTGAAGGAAAAGTTATTAAAATAAGAAATACAAATAAAAGGTCTGGTAAAGTTTTTGGAACTCAAGTTACTGTCAAAGGTGAAGGTAATTTTCCTGATATTTTCTACACCCACTTGAAAAATGTAAAACTTTCTGTGGGTGATAGTGTTAAATTGGGTGATTACGTTGGGGAAGTTACCGAATGGTGCAAAGATGAATCTTGTACAGAGATGCATAATGGAACCCATGTTCATATAGGGTTACCAAAAGGACGACACATAAAAGAATTACTAGTAAATTCAGATAAAATATTTACAGGTAGTGAATCAACATCACCATCTAATTCAACCTCTACCGCCGAAAAACCATCAGAATCTGTCGGAGAAAAAGATTTTGCCGACAAATTAATAGAATTAAAAAATTTAAATCAAACACTAAATAATTTAAAACCATCAGGACAAACTCTAGAATTTAACCCAAATGTTGAAACAATTCAAATAATACTTCAAATTTTAGGGTTTTCGTTACCAAAATGGGGTATCGATGGTAAATTCGGTAACGAAACTGAACAAGCGGTAAAGGATTTCCAAAAGGCGAATGGATTGACTGAAACTGGTGTAATTACAAAAGAAGAAATTAATAAGTTAATAATTTTAATATCAAAAAAAGTAACTGAAGACCCGTCAGTTTTGGATAAAATACAAAAAACAAAAACCGCAACCATTTCTACAGATACTACCACAAAACCAGCTGAAACCGTCACTAGTTCGGAAAAACCAACAAATAAAGTTTCATCAACATCTGATAATGAATATGCAATAATTAAACCAGAGGGTTATACAGGTAATAGAGTGCATGTTCTATTTGGTGGTTCACATACATCAGGATACTCAAAAAATAGTGCAAAACCTGAAGCAATAAAAAAATATATAAATGTAATGACCCCTTACGCTAACAATATTATTATAGTTGTTACTCATCATATGAATAGTTTGGCTAACGTAAGAGCGTATGTAAAGGAAAAATTCGGTGGAGAAGTTTCTTCATTAGCGGGTTTTTCACAAGGTGGAAGAGAGGCTTGGTCACATGCCGATGACAGTTCACTTAGTTTAGTTGGGTTAATTGACCCATCAACATATGAAACAGGATTACCTTTTGGAAGTAACACTATTTTATATTGCGACCCTAAAAATTGGGGGACATCTGGGTTTTATGGTCAAACAAGAAAAAGATTGGAGTGGTACTGCGAAAACAAAGACAAGTACGGTAGCAAAGTAGTATGTTTTAATAAAGGAGGAAGTCACATGAATTTTGGCATCCTCAAATCGTTTTACGAACAATATGGAAGTAAGATGTAAATGGAATTTTCTTAATACTGATATATTTATATAAAAATAATTTTCACAAAAAAAATAAAATGGGAAAACTAAAACCAATAGGAAGTGAGAAACTTCAAGGTATGGATAAAATCAATCGTATGATTGAGATATCAAGATACAAAGAATACATACCTAAGCCGATTAATGAGGATACATCTGTTGAATACTCAAAAGTATTATCAGATGGATACACATATAGAATTGATAAAGAAAAAAATGGATATGTTATTAAAAAAGGCATTTCAGAATCTTCGTCTGACTATATAGAACCCATGAAAAGTAGAAAATATTATAACTCATATTCCCAAGCTCTTAAAAGGCTTAACTTGATTGTTAAAGAAATTAACGAATCAACAGGTAATGATAAAAATTTATCGTTATTTAACGAAGAAGATGAGAGTGGTATGAAATATTATCTTAAAACCGCTATGGAAGAACAAGCACCACCTGCGGCGGCACCAGCCCCAGCACCTGCACCCGCTCCTACAGGAATGGATGACGAAGGACCGGCTCCGGCAGAAATGGATGACGAAGGACCAGCAGATTCAGGTGAAGAAGGACCATCAGATTCAGGTGAAGAAGGAGGAATGGGTGATGAAGAACCGGCGACTTTTAAAACGATACAAAAACTTACAGGAAAACTAGCTCAAAAAATTAGAACGTTATCTCAAGATGAAGAAAATCCAATGTCCTCAAAAGATATAAAATATGTTATAAATTCAGTTTTATCAGCATTTGATTTAAATAATTTGGAAGAAGAGGACAGAGATGAAATTATGATGAAATTTGAAGGTGAGGAAGAAGGAATGGGTAGTGAAGGAGAAATGGGTGGAGAAGAAATCGAACCAGAATCACCTGAAGCACCTCAACCTGAGACAGGGGGAGAAATGGCTGAAATGTTTGATGAAGTACTAGACTATGGTGATTTTGAAACCCCAAAAAGAACTAAACCTAAACAACTTAAAAACCGTGGTATGTCAGATTATGAGGCCGCCAAAGTGGAAGAGATGATTGAAGGTTTATTCACGGAGTCAAAAGTTGATAAAATCTTAACAAAATATTTTAATATTGAAAATACTGAAAAAGTTTTAACCGAACAAAAAAGAAAAAGTAGAGAAGAATTAGTTTGGAAACTCGGTGTAATCAGTGAAAATGTTGAACAAGAGGTTATTTCAAGAAAATTAATTAAAAAATACAAAGAAGCGAAACTAGTAGGAAAAGACAATAACAAAAATTTGGTTTTTGAGATAAATGATACTAAAGTTAGAGTTAGTCCTAAGGGTCGTATTCTATGAGTTTTTTGATATTTGTTAATGAATTAGGTCCAAACTATAAAGGAGATAATATATACGAATTTATATTCTCAGATAGTTTGGAAAATGTTTGGGGAGAAAACTGGGAATCAAAACCTTCAAACGGTTACCCATTACCTCCAAACATTGAAAATATAAAAAGAGTAGGAGTTCTAAAAAACGATGAAATTAAAATGTCGGTTATACAGAACTCCGATTTTTTTTCAATGATAGATGCAATTGATGATATAATTGCTTTATCTTGGGAGGATGAAAACGAAAATATTAATTTTGATTTGAAGAAAAGATTAGTATTTCGTTTTGGTGAGAAAGAAGAAGATGTTAAAAATAAACTCTATGAAAGAGATATAGTTTTGGAGTTTGAAAAAAAAGTAGTTTATGAAACCTAATAATAAAATATTATCTTTAATTAACGCGGGACTAAACAGTTCTACTTTATCTGAATTAACTGAAAATCAGATAAATGCTCTATATCAAAGATTGGAAGAATCTAAAATAGAAACTAAAGAGCAAACTCCACCAGGTGTTAAAGAAATTCAAAAAACAACCAAAGAATATCAAATTGACCCTGGTAAAGAAATGGCGGTTGGTAATTATGTGGTTAAAAATCAAAATGGTAAAGCGATTGTTACTACTACAAATGAAAGTGATGATTTAGAAAATGATGATATTGCATTAGCGGTTAGTGAAAAAGACCCTGATTTAGGTTTAGCAATGAGTGATGATTTACAGGAAAAGTTTGAATCTAAATCACAACAAAAATTGTTTTTTGCTAAGTGCGGTGATGGTAAAACTAAAGAACAAAAAAAATGGTGTAAAATGGCAAAAGAATTTGCTAAATCAACCAAAGATTTTAAAAAATTACCTGAAAAGAAAGAAGAAACTAACGAAGATTTTTCATTTAAAGATTATTTTAATAAATTAGCAAGTGTAAATACCGCCGCGGTTAGTAAGGGTGTGGGAAATAGTTTTAGACCTACATTTGAACAAAAATTAGAAGAAAGTATTATGAACATGATTCAGAAAAATATACCACCAAAAATGAGCAAAAAAGATTTTATTAAAACGATTATAGAATCTGAAAAAGAGGTTGAGACACCGGTTAAACCTGATGTTGATACTCCATCAAAACCAAAAAAAGATACCCCGTATCAGCCAAAACATAAACCAGCACCAAAGGCGAAAGAAAAGGAGGTTGAAACACCGGTTAAACCTGATGTTGATACCCCATCAAAACCAAAAAAAGATACCCCGTATCAACCAAAACATAAACCAGCTCCAAAGGCGGGTAAACTACCTGATTGGATGAGCTTTGATTCAATAGGAATTAATTTAAAATAATTATGAGTCATAACATTAAAATGGAAAAAATCTTGAAGAAAAAATCAACTTTAGAGAGGAAGTTGATGACTGAGGGTTTAACAAGAAAAGAAAATGATTTGTTAAAAACTATTAAAAGAGTCTTAAATGAAGCTCCAATAGATTATGAAGGTCCTGAAAGAATGGACCCAAATATCGAAAGAAAAATTACAGGTAAAGAAACCCCATTCTCAAAACATCCGGCAATGCCTATTGGTGACAGAGATTTCGTTGAGTTAGTTTCCTCAAAAAGATTTAAAGATTCTGTTGATAATGTTAGAAGATATTTAGGTACAACCGCTCCGCTTCAGGGGAGAAACCCATTAATGCAACTTATGGGTATGGCTATGCAGTCATTACAACAAGTTGGTAGAATACAGTTCCAACATAAAGAATACTTGGAAAGATTAGCGGTTGATTTGGTAAAAAAAGAAATGTCAATTCCTGAAGGAGCAATGCAGTTTGATGCAAAACTAGTTATGGGACCAATGTCATCAGCTGAAGGAATGAGACAACAACCTCAAGAACCAAAACAACAAGATGTTAAACAAGCATTTAAACACCAAGATGAGCTTGAAGATTTTGTAGACGAATTTGAAAAATTTAATTTAGAAAAAGCTAAAAGAAGATTCATTAATTCTTTAATACAGGGGGCGTCTAAAAAAGGGCATTACATGTTTGAATTAGTTAGAGATGAACTTGATAGATTAGACCCTGAACTTGCTAATTTATATGGGGTAAACCAATCACTTATGGACCACTTATATTGGGTTATGCCGGACATGGAGGGTATGGCAGCATCAGGTGAAGGTCAAATTGGTCAATCTGAAGTAGATATCGAAACAGACCCACCAACAGTTAAGGCAAGAGCCGCAACATTTCCATTATTAGTACATGAACTTATTAAAGGTGTTTATGATATATTCGGAACACACGGATTACCTGATGACCCAAAACAAGCTGAAATGATTATGGGTGCCGAAGACACTCTTCCTGCTGAGATTTGGGATATGAGATTGGGACCAATATTCTGGGAAAAATTCCAAGCGTCATACCCATTAGAGTTATTTGACGAAGATAAGAGACACATACAACACTACCTCTTTATGAGATTTTCAAAACTACCAGCTGAAGATTTTTTCAAATTTGCAAAAAGTGTTTTGAACGGAGACCCATCGGCAAATAAAGCGGTTCAAAGGATGGTTGATGAAATTGTTTCAGATTTAAAAAAACAAGAATATGAGGATGAAGCAAGTAAATGGGATGATGATGATTTGGATGACATAAATCTAGCAGATTTAGGTCTTTAAAAATAAAAACCCCCGTTTATCGGGGGTTTGATATTTATAGGAATATGACAAAAGAACAAGTAATGATAGAATATGTTAGGTGCATGAAGGACACTCCTTATGCTCTTAAGACATATTTACAAACCTATGACAATACAGTGTCAAAGTATGTTCCATTAGAACTATTCCCTGACCAAATTAGTTTGCTTGACGACTACGAAAATTATAATGAAAACATTGCGTTAAAATACAGACAAGCAGGTGTATCGACAGTAACGGCAGCTTGGGTTTCAAAAAGATTGGCATTTGCTAAAAAAAACAAACCTGAAAAAATTCTAATTATTGCCAACAAACTTGATACTTCTCTTGAAATGGCTAATAAAATTAGGGCTTTTGTTGGACAGTGGCCTTCTTGGGTTGGTATTGATTTTTCTGCGGATAAAAACTCACAAAAACATTATAAACTAAATAATGGGTGTGAAGTTAAGGCAGTTGCAACATCAAAAGACGCACTTCGTGGTTTTACACCAACAATATTAATTTTTGACGAGGCAGCGTTTATCGAGGCTGATAGTGATTTTTGGGCCGCTTGTATGGCCTCCTTGTCTACGGGAGGTAAAGTAATTGTAGTATCAACCCCAAACGGATTTGACCCAATATACTATGAAATTTATGACCAAGCTAATAGGAATATGAATGACTTTAAGATTTCTGAAATGTATTGGTTTAGAGACCCTAGATATACTAAAGATTTATATCTGGTTAAAACAAAAGACATTATTCATTACTTACTTAACAAGGAAGAATATTCTAAAGAAGATATTATTAGTTGGACTAATATACCATTTGAAACTAGAGACTATGAGGAATTAAAATCAATAATGGATGGTGGTTATAAACCATGTTCAGATTGGTTTGAAGGTATGGTTAAAAAATTAAAGTATGATAAACGAAAGGTTTCTCAGGAGTTAGAATGTAATTTTTTAGGCTCTGGTGATAATGTGTTTGATTCTAATTTACTACAAGATATTAGGGAAAACATGATTAGGCCACCTCAAAATAAAATGATGGGTAATGCTCTATGGATATGGAAAGAACCTGTTGAGGGTCATAAGTATGTTATGGGGGTTGACGTAAGTAGGGGTGACAGTGAGGATTTCAGTTCATTTCAGATAATTGATTTTGACGAGAGGGAACAGGTTGCGGAATTTGTTGGTAAGTTACCACCTGATACGATGGCTGATATTTGCTACAAATGGGCAAGTATGTACTCATGTTTTATTGTGATTGATATAACTGGTGGTATGGGTGTGTCAACATCAAGAAAATTACAAGAGATGGGGTATAAAAACCTGTATGTTGACGGTGTTGACGTAGCTAACAAATGGAAATGGGACCCAAAAGCCGCGGAAAAGATACCAGGAATTAATTTTAATAACAAGAGAGTTCAAATCATTGCCTCGTTTGAGGAGGCCATGAGACACAAATTTAGAATCTATAGTAATAGATTATTCAATGAGATGAACACTTTCATTTACATTAACGGAAGACCTGACCACCAAAAAGGACACCATGATGACTTAATTATGTCTATCGCCATGGCTTGTTATGTTGCGGAATCATCATTTTCACAACTTACAAAAGTAACAGAACAAACAAAGGCTATGATTGAATCTTGGTCTGTTAGTAATAATGAAAATGTTGGTGCTCAAATTGCATTTAATCCGGTCATACCGGTTTCAACAGATAGACCAAATCAATTTAATGGTAATAATATTAGTAAAGACGATTATATGAAATATGCGTGGTTATTTGGTGGTAGATAATATTTATAAGAATCTAAACTATTTAATTATCCATAGTAAGTTCTAAATTTTTAAAATGGAAAATAACAACAATCAGTATACAGTTTGGCAGAGGTTAACAAGGGCTTTTGGACCTAACGCTCAGTTAAATCAAGATTATCCTACATATAAATTTGATAAGAAAGAGCTGCTCAAAACCACTTCAAAACAAGAATATGAAAAAGAACTTTTACAAGCTCAACAAACTTTCTATTTGGCAAACCAATGGACGAAGATTGAGAGTAATTTGTATACACAAGCCGTATATTATGAACCAACTCGTTTGGCTTCATTTTATGACTATGAGAGTATGGAATATACTCCAGAGATTTCTGCAGCTTTAGACATATACGGAGAAGAATCAACAACTGTAGACCAAAATGGTTATATGTTGCAAATTTATTCTGAATCAAAAAGAATAAAAGGAATTTTAACTGATTTATTTAATAACGCACTTGACCTTAATACCAACTTACCAATGTGGACAAGAAACACTTGTAAGTATGGAGATAACTTTGTATATCTAAAGTTAGACCCTGAAAAAGGTGTTGTTGGTTGTATGCAGTTACCCAATATTGAGATTGAAAGATTGGAAAGGGGAATGCCGGCAAAAACTCAAAATGTTGATGAACCAAAAGAAAATAGAGGTTTAAGATTTAAGTGGAAAGCAAAAGACATGGAATTTAATTCATGGGAAGTTGCTCACTTTAGATTGCTTGGTGACGATAGAAAACTCCCTTATGGTACCTCTATGTTGGAAAAAGCTCGTCGTATTTGGAAACAATTGTTATTATCCGAAGATGCTATGTTGATATACAGAACATCAAGAGCCCCTGAAAGAAGAGTGTTTAAGGTGTTTGTTGGTAATATGGATGATAAGGATGTTGAAGCTTATGTACAACGTGTTGCAAATAAGTTTAAACGTGACCAAGTAGTTGACTCAAAGACAGGTAATGTTGATATGAGATTTAATCAAATGGCGGTTGACCAAGATTATTTTATTCCTGTTCGTGACCCAGCACAAGCATCTCCAATCGATACTTTACCTGGCGCTCAAAACTTATCTGAAATCGCTGATATTGAATACATCCAAAAGAAACTATTGACTGCATTACGTGTACCTAAAGCGTTTTTAGGTTTTGAAGAGGTTGTAGGTGAAGGTAAAAATTTGTCATTACAAGACATACGTTTTGCTCGCACCATAAACAGAATTCAAAAGTGTATGATTGCCGAATTAAATAAGATTGCGATTATTCACCTGTTTTTAATGGGGTTTGAAGATGAATTATCTAACTTCACCTTAGGTTTAACCAATCCATCGACCCAAGCGGATTTATTGAAAGTTGATGTTTGGAAGGAAAAAATACTTTTATATAAAGACGCAGTTACGGCGATTGAGGGTATTGCACCTGTGTCAGTTTCTTGGGCTAAAAAACACGTACTTGGATTTAGTGATGAAGAAATTAAACTTGATTTACAACAACAAAGAATTGAAAAGGCGGTTGGTGCTGAATTAACTAATACCGCAACTATTATTACTCATACGGGTATATTTGATAATGTAGATAAGTTATATGGTTCTGTAACAGGAGCGACTGCCGCAGGTGGAGCCCCACCGGCGCCTCCTGGTGGAGGGGGAGCCCCACCATCACCTGAACCTGCAGGAGGTGCAGAACCTCCAATTCCCGAAAACTTTAAAAGGGATAATTTAAAAATTCTTTTAGAAAACGATAGTTTGACTGAAGACGATTCATACATTGATTTATCTAGAGCAAAAAATTCTTTAGGTGAAATGGAGAATCAATTGAGCAAACTTCTACGAGATTGATATTTATAAAATAAAAAAGATGAAAAAGTTTGGATTATTAAAATCAAAAATTGAAAAGTTGATGCTGGAATCGTATTCTGATAAAACTTTTAAAGAAGAATTAAAAAACTTTAAGAAATACATTTTGGAGGATAAGAATATATCCAAACTTTTTTATTTATACGATGAATTAAATTCAAACAAGGGTCTAAATGAATCCGTTGTTGACGATTATATTCACGAGTGTATAACAATTTATGAGAATACTGTAAATAAAATTAAAGATTCAACAATCTTAAAATTACAGAAATGGGTAAGTGGAATAGAATCTAAAAATGAGTATTCTCACATAGATGATTTATTTTCTACAGATGTTCTAACTATTGAATCACGACTTTTAGGTAAAAAATTAATTAAGGAAACTCTTAAGAAAAAATCACAACCTAAAAAAGAAGTTGTTAATTTACCAATCAGTACAATGGTAAATGTTGCAAACAAAACAATCTCTAATTATGTTGATAATCTAAATGAATCTGAGAAAAAAGAACTTATGAGTTTTTTAAAATCAGATGACAAAGAATTAGAAACCAAGTTTGATACTTTAAAGGAAGAGGTCACGGTAAAGCTAAAGTCACTTAAAGAAAGTTCAAGTGACTCAGAAACAAAGCAAAGAATAGAAGAAACTTTAGAAAAAGTTATTTCAGAAAAGTACGATAAGTTTACTTACTTCAAAATTAAGAATTTAAACGAAAATATTTAATTTTCTTTGTCTCTTAGTTTTTGAACATACTTTGCTTTCTTAATCATTTTTCTCCTTTTTACAGATTTCTTCTCATACTCTTTTCTTTCTACAAGTTGGGACGTTTGTCTTGTTTTAATCACCTTGCTTTTTAAAAGTTTAAGAGCTCTCTCAATGTTAGTATTTTTATCTAATTTTACAATTAACATATAATATAAATAATTTAATTTTCCAATTTTTTTTGACTAGCAAGGCAAATATACTTATTTTTTTTAAAAATAAACTTTGGAAAAATGGAAATTTGATGAAAAAGGGAAAAACTTCACCGATAGTGGGGTTTAAAAATGCTAAAGTAATTTACGGCACAGTAGATTCCGTAAATTTTAAATCTGTATATTTAAACATTCAAACTTGGGTAGAACCCATAATAGATTCGGAAAATTGGACAAGAGTAGTACTAAACTTAAGTAGGGCAATCAGACACACAATTTATGAAATTTTAGACAGAAACATTTTTGAAGATAATTTTATAGTTGATTTGGATTTGAGAGCTAGCGGACTTGTAAAGGGAAAAAAATCATTTTTAAACCTAGAAATTAATTTATATTTTAAGGAAGTTGTTATTGATTTCAAATCAAAAAAATTAAAGGATATTTTGAAAAAAATGACAAAAGATATAATATCATCTAATTTTTCAAAAAACCAACATTTTAAGTTTCATCTTCGCAAAACAAACAAATTAAAAGAACCTGTATTACAAAGTTGAAAAACTAAATATTTATTTATTAAAACAAATGAATATGCAAGTTCTAAAACCTGGTCAATCGGGTAAAGGTATTCTAATAGAATACGATGCGGGATATATTTCCCCAACTGAAGCCAGAAACGCAAACCTTATTAGAGAATCTGACAAAATGTTAGACCACTCAAAACCATTTGAGTTTTACGCTGTATTACAAAAGTATAACACACCAAATAGAAACGGTAGAATATATCCTGAAAAAATATTAAAAAGAGAAGCCGAGAATTATAAAAAAATGATTGCAAAGGGAACCGCTCTATCTGAGTTAAACCACCCTGAGTCATCATTAATTGATTTAGATAGAGTTTCTCATGCTATCACAGATATATGGTGGGAAGGACCTGTGTTGATGGGTAAAATTAAATTATTAACTTCACCAGGATTTCATGAAAGAGGTGTTTGTTCTACTAAAGGAGATTTAGCTGCAAATTATTTAAGACAAGGTGTAACACTTGGAATTTCTTCTCGTGGTGTTGGGTCATTAAAAAAAGTTGGAGAACAAAATGAAGTTCAAGATGACTTTGAATTAATTTGTTTTGATTTAGTGTCATCCCCGTCAACACCAGGTGCGTATCTTTTCTTAAATCCTGATGATAGATTTAATTTTGAAGAAAATCTTGACGATGAGAAAAATATGAGGATGGAAAGAGAAGTTGGGTCAAATGGTAACAAATCGCTTGACTTAATGAAAAAATTGAACGATTATTTGGGATATTAAAACTCAATAAAATGGACGAAAAATATTTTGTAGCTAAAATTACGACAGACATGCCTGATGCTGAAACAGGAAAAATTAAAAAACTCAGACAAGAAAAATTGGTAAAAGGTTATTCCCCAACTGACGTTGAGGCAAAAGTTACCAAAGTTTTTGAGAACTATTCAGAGGATTGGAGAATAACGGCAATTGTTGAAAGTAAAATTGATGAAGTAATTGAATAATTATTTATTTGAATAAATTATTTATAAAAGGAGGTTAACCCCTCCTTTTTTTATGCCAAAAAATTAATAAATAATATTTTTTTAATTTACTGATATATTTATATAAAAAAATTAATAAATGGCAAAAGAAAAATCTTTAGTTGAAGAGGCAATCCTTTCTATGAAAAATTTAGAAGAAGCGGTTGCTGAAAATGCAAAAGGAATACTTGCTTCTACTATGAAGGAAGAAATCAAAGAATTGGTAAAAGAATCTTTATCCGAACAAGAAGAGGATGAGGTTGAAACAGATGTAGACATGGAAGAACCTGAAATGGAAGAACCAGAAATGGACGACGAAGAAGGTATGGAAATGGATACAGATAATCCTGACGATGAACCTATCGACTTAACTAAAAAATCAGATGCTGAAGTTTTGAGAGTGTTTCAATTAATGGGACCCGATGACCAAATTGTAGTAACAAAAGATGACAACGGAAACATTAATTTGAAGGACAATGAATCAAACAAAGAATATATGATTGTTGGTGAAAGTGATGATGAGTTCATGGGTGATGCAGAAATTGACGCTATGGAAGGATATGGAATGATGGAAGACGATGATTTATTCGGTGATTCTGAAATAGGTGATATGTCTGGCGAGATGGCTGAAGACGATTTTGAATCTGATAAATCAGGCTCTGATGTTAAGAGTATTATACAAAATATTTTTGATGAGCAATATGATGAAGAGGATGAAGAAATGTTAGATGAGCCAAGCTCAAACCCTTGGGATAAATTAGATTCTGACCTTCGTAATAAATTTGGTGATAAATATGACAAAGGAGAGGTGTTTATGGATTACCCTGAAGACCACGACTTTGGAGATTCCGAAGAAGAAGACGAAAGTGTTATGTACGAAATTGAAATGTCTGATGATACAACATCTATGGGTGTTGAAGAGGATGAAGACATGGACGATGTAGTATATGAAATTGAAATGACCGACGAAGAAGTGGATGAAGATGACAACTATATCGAAGAAGCTATGAAAAAAATCAAGGCTAAAGGTGTCGGTATGGGAAGTGCGCCTAAATTCAAGTACGGCAAAGTAAATGAAAAGGGATTTAACACTAAAATGAAACAAGGTCCTAAATCAGTTGGGACAGGCAAACCAAAATTTGATTATGATAAATCGGGTGAAAACTTAGATGGTGAATTTAAAATTAAACCAAAAGTTAAGAAATCCGAAACAAAAGAAGCCTCACATACATACGGAAATGGTTCTAAAGAAGGACGTGGTTTAAGAAAAGGAATCACTCCTAATAGAAACTTGACGTTTGAAGGTGTGGATAGTGGTGAGTTACAAATTCTTAGAGAAAAGAATGAGGAGTACAGAAAAGCACTTAACGTGTTCAGAAACAAATTAAATGAAGTCGCTGTGTTCAACTCAAACTTGGCATACGCTACAAGATTATTTACTGAACATTCAACATCTAAACAAGAAAAAATTAATATCTTGAGAAGATTTGATGGTGTTGAAACTCTAAAAGAATCAAAGAATTTGTACAAAATCATCAAAGATGAGTTATCAGGAAGTAACGTACAACCAATGAATGAGTCTTTTGAAAGAAAAATGGATAAAGCACCTTCATCAGGTTCTGCGGCTAACTTAATTGAGTCAAAAACTTATGAAAATCCTCAATTCCTGAGAATGAAAGATTTGATGGCTAAAATAAAATAAACTTAAAAACAAATAAAAAACCAAAAAAATGGGAGCATTATTAGAATCAGGTCTTGTTGGTAACATTGGTCTTAAGCACCTTAAAGTTATCAAGGAAGATACTATTAACAAATGGGACAAATTAGGGTTCCTTGAAGGCCTTCGTGGTCACCTAAAAGAGAACGTAGCTCAGCTTTATGAAAACCAAGCTAGCTTCTTGATAAACGAAGCAACTTCAGACGGTTCATCAGGTTCTTTTGAAACTGTTGTATTCCCTATCGTTAGAAGAGTATTCTCAAAATTACTTGCTAATGAAATCGTTTCAGTACAAGCTATGAACCTACCAATCGGTAAATTGTTCTACTTTGTACCAAAGATTCAGGGTTACCAAGATGGTACTGGTGCTGGAACTGGAGCTTATGACGTTAATTCAGGTCAACACTACGCACCTGTAGGTTCACCTGGTAATTATCCTGGTGACCCTAATTCAGGTTACACGTTATCTAACGGTTCTTACAATGGTACATACGCTAAAAACCTTTACGATTTATTCTATGAAGGTTCTGAGCCAGGTCTTGACCCAGCAGGTCTTTTTGACTATTCAAAAGGTCGTTGGTCTGCAATTACATCTAACTGTATTGTTATGACATGGCAAAACGGCGCATTGGCACCTCAAACATCTTCAGCCTCTTATGCCGGTAACACAAGAAAAATTACTATCGGTCTTTCAGGATTTTCTAATACAGGTGCTGGTAAACTTACCGCTCCTGATGGTGCTGAATATGATACAGAATCTTTCTTATCGAACTTAATCATTTATTCAGGTTCAGGTCTTACTGCACCTAGTAGCCCTTGCGCACTTTCATCAGGACCTCTATTGTATAGAGTAGTTACTCAACAATACGGTAGAGCAATTATTAATCCAAACTACAATCAAAGAACAGCATCATGGCCAACACAAGGTAATGGTGGTCAGTATGATGACATCTGTTCACCACAAGGTTTTATTTATCTTGAGGTTGACTTATCATGTCCTGCATGTCCTACATGTGGTTCTGACACTATCGATGGTTACACTGGTGCAACTATCACATCTGCGGCTACGACTACTTCGTTCTACGCGGCTTGGAGACGTTATGAAGAGTTAGAATTTGAAGACAAGATTGGTGAAGTTTCTTTCGACCTTGAGTCAGTAACAGTTTCTGTAACTGAAAGAAAGTTGAGAGCACAATGGTCACCAGAACTTGCTCAAGACGTTGCGGCATTCCACAACATTGACGCTGAAGCTGAATTGACAGCATTGTTGTCAGAACAAGTTGCGGCTGAAATTGACCGTGAAATCCTTCGTGACCTTCGTAAAGGTGCGGCTTGGAATTTACGTTGGGACTACAACGGATGGAGAAGACTTGCTAACACAACTTCTTACACTCAGAAAGACTGGAACCAAACTTTGATTACGGCAATTAACCAATTATCAGCTCAAATCCACAAGTCAACACTTCGTGGTGGAGCTAACTGGATTGTTGTATCATCTGAGGTTTCTGCAATCTTTGATGACTTAGAATACTTCCACGTTTCTAACGCATCACCTGAGCAAGACCAATACAACATGGGTATTGAAAGAGTGGGTACACTTGCTGGTCGTTACCAAGTATATCGTGACCCATACTTCCCACCAAACCAAGTATTGATTGGTCACAAAGGTACATCGTTACTTGATACTGGTTACATTTACGCACCGTATGTACCACTTCAATTAACTCCAACTATGTACAATCCATTCAACTTTACACCTATCAAGGGTATCATGACACGTTACGCTAAGAAAATGGTTAATAACCGTTTCTACGGACGTATCACAGTTGATGGTGTTCGTTCATTCGACTTAAGAGAATTGAGATAATCAATTATCTTTAGAATAATAAAAAGGTCAGAGAAATCTGACCTTTTTTATTTTTATTAATTGGGGATATTTATGTAAAATGACACTTAGAAAAATAATAAAAGAACATTTATTATTAGAAAAAAGAATTGCTCAAATATCTTCTGAGTTAAAAATAATTTTTAATTTTGAGGTCGATAGGAAAAAACATGCTTTTGATAGAGCAACAAGACCCGAATTGGGCGATTCGTATAATCAAAGAGAAATATCAAATTCCGAACTAAAAGAATTTGTAAGTTTATTTATTAGAGAGATTTCTGAAAAAATAGTTAGTGGTGAAATAAAAGATGATGAATCTTTTATATTAAAATCATTAAATTGGGAGCTCGCGGTTCCTGTTACTCCTGTTCATGTTGATGGGACATATTGGAAGCTTATTATAACTACAGTTTTCAGAGAATCTGAAGAAAACCCATTTAGAGTTGGTAGAAATCAATTGGTTTTATGGAGATAAATAAGGTGGGCCTTGTATCTTAATCGTCTTCCAACCCACCTAAAGATTAGGATTGTTTCGTTCTAACCTTGTTTTCAAATGTTTTACAAATATATATCGAAAATTAGTAATCTCCAAATGTAATTTACAAATTTGGTAAAATTTTATATATTTATGAATACTATAAATAAATTTTAAAAAACAAAAAATGAAAAAACAAATTTTATTTTTAACCCTAATGATGTTCGTATCAATATTTGCGATTGGACAAACTTCAATTGCCGATACAACTGAACAAGGGTTATTCTTTAAACCAAAGAAAAAACAAAGTCCATTTACGAGTGAATACGGAATGGCGACAAGTAATTTATGGAGAGGTATGGACGTTGGTAAACAACCTGTAATAAAAATGGAAGCCGACTATCAACCAGTTGATTGGTTTACATTAAATTCAGAAGCTTGTGTTGTATACAATCAATTTAAAGATGGATACGGTAATACTGTTAAAAACGGAATGTTTTTTAATGTGTATAACACATCAATAGGAATACAGGATGTTTATTTTAATCAAAACACCCCAACCCAATCAGATACTTCTTTTTTCCATTTTGACAAAGCAACAACAAATCACTTTTTTGAGTTGGCGTTAAAATATAAAGGAGACCTTAAATCAAGAATTGACTTATGGGGTAGCTTTGTATTTTATCAAAATGAAGCGTATAAAAGAGGAGCTGCGTATATTGAGGCAACTTATCACTTAGATTACAATGCCGATTTATTTGTTGGGTATGTCACAGGTGAATCACAGTTAAACTTCCAATCTAAAGCTGGTTTTACAAATGTAGGAGTTGTAATTAAAAGAACATTGCAGTTCTCTAAAACTACCGACGCTCAAAGTCGTTTAACTATAATGGTGAATCCTATGTATAAAACCGCAATTGTACCAAACCCAACTGTTGCTAATAGACCAATTACCGCCAATTTACAGATTATGTTTTAAACATTATATTAATTAATTATTAAGGGGTTCATAATGAACCCCTTTTTTTTGTCTATACTATTTTGTTGTTTGTCTAATTTATAAAGTTAAACAAAACTCGAAAACAATTTTAGATATTTATAGTAAATTATTTGTTATAAATGAAGTTTATTTTTTTTAAGATTTTTTTATTATTATCAATTTTTTCATTCGGACAAATAAGAGATTCAATTTATATAAGAACCTCTATTTTTGATATAGTTTATTCTGAAAAATTACAACAACCAAAATGGATTGAATATCACGTAAAATGTTCTGATGGGAATATATCTCGTAAAGGTTTAGATTTTTATACCTGTGATTCTATTTTAACTTCTGATAACAGGGATTACGAGAATAACATATACGATAAGGGTCATTTGGCTCCTGCCGCCGACTTTAATTGTAATAAAGAAACTCTTAAATTAACATTCACATACTTAAATTGTGTTTTACAACACGAAAAATTAAATAGAGGTGTGTGGAGATTATTAGAACAATATGAAAGAGAATTGTCTAAAAAACAATCGGTTATTGTTGAGATTAGAATGGTGTATTCTAAAAAATCTTTAATTCTTCCGTCAGGAGCTACAGTTCCTGATGCGTTCATAAAAACAATAAGATATGGAAATAAAGAAGAAATATATTATTTCAAAAACGAAACTCCCGTTTATACGGATTTTAATAAGTATAAACGAAGTAAATAAATAAATTAATTAACCTTTAAAATGAAAAAAATCGTTTTATTACTCTCGTTTTGTTTCTCATTTATTTTTGGATATAGTCAGTATGACCTATCCAAAAATATTGACAGACAAGTAATGGTGGTTCCACAAAAAGGAATGGAATCCCAAACCCAAGCGTTTATTCAAAGAAGTAACGCTCAGATTGTTGCTAATTTTGAGCAGCTTGGATGGTATGTTGTATTACTACCTGAAAACTTAACTCAAGATTCATTCGTTAGGTCATCTAAAGACCTTCCGTTTATTAAAGAGGTCTACAAAGACCAAAAAGTAGAAATGAAATTGGATTATATTCCAAATGATGTTGAGTTTAACCAATGTTGGCATCTTAAACAATCTACGGATAAGGATATTGATGCTGACGAAGCTTGGGACTTGGTTCCGGCAAACAATCCAACAGTAAGTGTTGCAATGTTTGATGGAGGGCTTGATTTAACTATTCCTGATTTAGCTGGAAACACAACAAATCCATTTAATGCGGTTAACAGTACAACTAATATTCCTTATGTTAATTCTTTTGACAAACACGGAACAACTTGTTCAGGTACTATTGCGGCGGTTACAAATAATAGTATCGGTGTTAGTAGTGTTGGTAATAACAAAGTAAAAGTTATGCCAGTTAACATTATGTCACAAGTATTTGATGGAGGTAGTTTTTTTACTTCTGATGTTATCCAAATTAATGGTGTTAATGCTGCGATGGCTAATCCAACCTGTGTTGCAATTGCAATGTCTTATGGAGGTTCATCTTATTCATCAGCATTGGATGCCGCCTTTCAATCCGCAAGAACAACTGCGAGAGGCGGTAAAGGTATGGTTGTAGTTGCATCGTCTGGTAATCAATATTCAGGAACTGCCGCTCAGTATCCTGCAAATTATAGTGGTGTTTGGGGTATTGGTGCAACATCACAAAGTGACTTTAAAGCAAGTTTTTCTAACTTTGGACAAATTTGTGATATATCCGCACCTGGCGTTTCAATTAGAACTGTCGATAGACCAGGAACTGCAGGATATAATTCGGGTGATTACACCTCAATAAGTGGAACATCATTCTCTTGTCCGATATTTGCGGCTTCAGCGGCATTTTGTTTTTATAAGAATTGGGAATTAACTGATGACCAAGTGTTACAAATATTATCTCAAACCGCAGAAAAAGTTGGTGGGTATAGTTATACAAATAATCCAACTTGGCCATATTCTACAAGAAGTAATGAACTTGGTTATGGTAGAATTAATTTGAGAGATGCAATCAACTCAACACCAAATCCGGGAGGAGATGTACCACCTCCACCACCACCATCACAAATACATAATTTTGTAATTAATACTTTAACTATTAATCCAACATCAGTTCTTGCTAACTCTAGTATTACAATCACTGCAACAATTGCAACTCAAAATCCTTCATACCCTGCGGTTAATGTGATGACTCAACATAGATTATCAACTAACACAACTTGGGGTGATGCTGATGATATTATTATTGGTACAACTAGTGGTACTCTTGGAGGTGGTGTTGCAACTGATGTTGAAACTTTAACATATAATGTTGGAAATACCTCAGGGTTAAGATACATTATAAGTAGGGTAAACTATATGGGTTCAGTATCTGAGACCATATCCACAGATAATACAAAACAATCAAGTTTCACAATTACTCAACCGGCAGTTACAGGTGCGGATTTATCTTTAATTATAACTTCTCCATTATCAGGGAGTATAACAGTTCCATCATCTCAAGCCGCAGTATCTTTCCAATGGAAAGTTACAAACACAGGTTCAGTTCCTATTACATCATTTACTTGGAGAAGAACTTGGGTTGATTGTTCAGGGTATACAAATCCATTAAGTCCTTGTGGTTCAGTGCTGACTTGGCCCACATCAACTTCTTGGCAAGGACCATTATTACCGGGGCAATATATATTTTTACCTGGAGGAGGAACCCCAACAAACCCTATTGGTGCTTCTTGGAGTTCGTCTCAGGTTTGTTTTAGTTCGACAAGTTGTGCAATTCAACCTGGAGGTACTAACATAATGAGAGTTACAATTCTAACTGTAAACGGAGGAACAGGTGATACTAATTTAAATAATAATCAAGTTGATTGTACGGTTAGTAGATTAACAACCGCAACAAACAATGATGTTACATCAGATATTGATTATGTTGAGGTTAGACAATTTAGTAAACTGTATGAAAATCCTGTAAGATATAAGACTATGGAAGAAGCAATACTTGAAAAAGGACTTAATATAATCCACATCCATTACTCTGATGGAACAGTAGAAATAAGAAAAATTTCAAAAGAATAAAAACAAAAAAAGTATTTTAAAAAGGGAGTTTACTCCCTTTTTTTATTTATTAGATATTTATATATAAAACATTTCAAAATGAAAAAATTGTATTATTTGGACGATAGCGAAAAAAATAGGATTTTAGAGATGCATTCTAACGCTACTAAAAATCAATATTTATTAAATGAATCTGCCGGAACTGAACAAGACCCATATAAAGATAATGATTTAAGTGGAGACGTTCAAACATTTGTTGATACGTTAGATTTTTATGTGACTGAGAGTGGCTTAGTGAAAATTAGGGATATTGCTGCGAGATTAATTAATCAGTGGTATCTTGACGACACAAATTTAAATGATAAAAAATTAATAAACGCATTACAAGCTTTGTTAATACAGTATAGGGCCGATGAAGGGGATACACTGTTCAATGAAATTGAATCCTTTACTTATGTAGGATTAAGTCCTAATGGAGTAAAGGCTAAAGAACAGTTAAAAAATTTAATTCAACAGGCGGAAACGGTGCAACCAAAATCTCTAGGAGGAGCAACCGCTGGCGGATGTAAGGGTTGGGATTGGAATAAGGTTCAGCAAAAATATCCTTGTACAAGTCCTGATATGTTTTTTGACACAAAACCAGTTTGTTCTCAGTATGGTGATTATTTAAGAGCAAATATAAATAATAATGAATTTATATTTTTTATAGGTGATGGTCGTTTATATGATAAAAATTGGAAAGATTTTGGATATTACGCTTGTAAAGCGGGTAAATTAGAAAAAACTTCAGGTGCATATACGGACAAAACAAATACCGATTTGACACCACAAATGGAGTCAAAGAAGAGAGAGTTTGTTAGAATGATTACTGAAGCTGGTTGGGGAGCGGTTGATAGTTCAGGTAGTGGAAGTGGTAGTGGAAGTGGTGGTAGTAGTGGTAGTCGACATAGACGAAGTAAGGGAAATAGACAAGGAACTGGAGGTAGTTCTATATCTAATGTACAAAACAAAATAGTTGAATTGGATTCAACCTATAAACCAACAGGTTCTATGGACCAAACAACTATAAACAAAATAATGGATTTACTAACAAATGGAGTTAAACCACCAACGCCGACACCAACACCTTACGAAGTACAATCAACAACAAGCAGTGCATCAAGCGGTGATTAATTAATTAAAAAATATTTACATGAAAAAAAGAATATTAATTTCAGAAGTAGAAAGAAGACAAATTTTATCTAAGCATCTTAAAGTTGGGTATAACACGTTTTTGTTTGAGCAAACTACCAATTATACAATTCAAGATATTCAAAACAAATTAAATCAAGCACCTTTTAATGCGGGTTTAGTCGCGGATAACAGATTTGGACCAAAAACATCAGCAGCAATAGTAAAGGCTTTAGATACTATTAAAACAGGTGGAGTTACATCAGCACCAAGTACCGCTAGTACAGAAACTACAGGAAGTAATACCGCAACTACTCAAACTAACACATCAACTACAGGAAGTAATACTGCAACTACTCAAACTAACACATCAACTACAGGAACTAATACCACAGGAACAGGTACTGTAACATCGACAGGGTCTAATACATCCACAACAGGAAAAGAAGACCCGTCTTCAGGAGATTAATCCTCAGTAGTTGTTTTATTTTTTGTTTTAGATATAATTCTAATGGCTTTAGAGATTATTTCACTTTCTCCTATAGAGAATGCTCCTCTGTGGTAAGCGGATTTACATGCTTGAGTTAAAAAATAAATTGACTCATCATAAGACATATTTGACAAAATCAATTCTAAATGTTCTTCACTAATTAAAGGAATTTCATCAAATATTTTTCCGTATAATTCTTCTTCTTGGTTTTCCATAAAATGATATATTTATAATAATAAGAATTTTATTTTAAAATGTTAAGTGACATAATAAAAAAAGTTTTATTGGAAGCTGCGTCAGATTCAGGTGGTGCCGGTTCTTATATTACCGCACTACAACCAGGCATAAGACCTTTTGATAAAACACAATTACAACCATTTAATATACCTGTATCAGAATATGATAGTCCGTTATTACAGTACGATAGTTATGATGGTAAAATGAATGAAAGATTAGACCAAATAAAAAAAATTGAAAAGGTTGCACGAAAAATTACTAATAAAATGAAAAAAAATCCGTACATGACATTTAGTGATGATGATGGAAATAATATAAATCAAACCCCTGGTAAAGGATTAAATTTTGTACCAATTAAAGAGTGGGTTGAAATAAATGAGAGTACTATCTCAGAAGATTTAGCAGTATGGTTTGGAACTAAGAAAAAACCAAAGGGTAGTAGTCAACCTAAGGGTCCTTGGGTTAATATATGTAGAACAAAAGAAGGTGGTGGTCACCCTCCATGTGGTAGACCTGAAGCTTCTGATAAAGGATACCCTAAATGTAGAGCGGCAGGAGTTGCCTCAAAAATGTCGGATTCTCAGAAAAAGGCCGCTTGTGCTCAAAAAAGGAGAGCGGAAAAAACCCATAATAAATCAGGAACAGGAAATTCACCAAAAATGACATCATACAAACCAAGAAAAAATCAAAACGAATCTCTTGATAGGTTAATTGATAAGATTATAAAAGAGATTAAATAACTAAATTATTTTCACTAACTTTTGTAAGTATCGTTGATAGGGAGACCTCAATCTGAGATTTTATTTCATTTTCATATACTTGTACTTCTTTTTCGGTTCTCGCATCATACATTCGTACAACACTATCCCACTCTTTCAAATCTAAAAATATATCATAATGGTAAACGTGGTTTGTGATACTAACTTTACCACCATCTAGAATTACAAAAAGACCTAGCTCTTTATTTTTAATATATTTTTTACCCGATATAGGTGCGATAACAAACTTAGAACTTTCGTGTTTTATTAATTTGCGACATATTGAAACACAAGTTTTAATATTCTCTTCTTTACTCCTTTGATTTGCTTTAATTTTTTTCTGAGACCAAATAATAAATTTTGAGTAAAGTTTTTTCAGTTTTGTCTTAATAATGTTCATTTTTATAGTTCTTTTATTTATGACTACAAAGATAAAAAAAAAATTAGATAACTGACAAACTTATTTTGTTTTTTTTGTAAAAATAATTGCGGCTTCGGTAACGGCAATTACCGCGACTGCGGGTAACCAAGCACCTGTGACTCCGGCAAAAACACAACCAACCGCAACAACTCCAGTGCAAAGAGTTGTTTTTTTCCATTTACGTAATTTTTCGTCTTTAGTATTGATTATACTTTCTTGACCTTTTATTAACGAATCTTGTATACTTACAATTTGATATAAATCTTCTTTTCTTTTTGAAATAACTTCATTAGTTATTTCAGATGCTTTTAAATTAACCGAACATTTTTGGTTTTCGTTTTCTAACGAATCAATCTGTCTTTCAAGGGTTTTGATATAATTCAACTTGTATATTAATACTTTTTCTTGTTTTTTTGTGAAGAAAACACCCGAATCACCTTTTAAGATTATTCTTTTTGGTAGTTCTACTTCCTGTCCACAAACTGTCAAGCTTGCGGTCAGAATAAAAATCAATACAATCAGATTCTTGAACAATGACTTCATTTTGATAAATTATTTTTTCTTTTGGTGGTGATTTAATGGTTACCGTAACGGTCTCAACTTGGGAAGTTGGTTTATTCAAAAGTAAGGTATTTTTTTCTAAGTTCAAGTTATTGATACTATCTTTTAACTTATCTATAACTTTAACATATTTGTCGTTCTCTTTTGGGACAACTCTGTAAACTTTTTTTGGAGTTGTTATTATGTAAAGAACTAACCCCAATATAACTGAGTAATACCAATATTTTTTTATAAATTCCATACATTAACAATAAGGTGGAGAACATCTTTTTTTACCGTCAAGCCCTTTCATTCGACCTTGGCAAACCTGAACCGCAAAACCGTTCCCATAAGCTGAGGGCCAAACTTTAAATTTTGCCTTAGCCGCCGCTTTTCCTCTAGCACACAATTTTGTACCTGACTTTTTACGACCTTCCATCATAACCATTTCCTCTTCGTCCGATTGGTCATCTAAATCGCCTTCATCGGTTGTTTCATTCATTAAGAAATCAAACACTTGGTCCATATTATTTTTTGCTTCGGCAATATGGTCTTGAGCCCAATCGTGACCATTGTCTAAAATAGAATCAATTTCATCTCTATTTTTACTTAACAATATATCACATTGTCTTCTCATTTGTTCTAAGTTTGAAAAGAACATATATCTATCGGAACCTTGTTCCTCAATTACTCTTTTAATGATTTTGTTTAATTCGTTTTCAGACAATTTAATTTTTTTCATAGTATTAAGAATTTAAACCATTACCACCAAGAGTAATCATATTAAGTTGGACAACTGCGTGATTTTGACCATTAGTCCAAACAGGATGAGGTGGTACAAAAGTTTTTCCAGTGTCGTCACCATTATTAATATCGCTATTTAAATAGAATCCAATTACTTGTTCGGTATTTGCCGAAATAGGAGCTAAACAAGCCGCACAATTTGCGTATTGTTTAACTAAAGAAACCGTGTTATTAGTTTCGGTATATGCGGTATTAACCGCAGTAATTTGTATACATAAACCTGTACTTAATTGGTAAAAAGTACTGGCTGATACTCCAGAGTCATCCGCTATAAATGTAAGTACTTCCCCATTTCCACAGGTAGTACCCGTCATATTTCTATATGCCATTGTGGTTTTTTATTATAAATATCTAATTTTATTTATTTGTAATTAACTATTTGGAATTTAATTTGTCTCTTATATGTATTAACTTCTCCAGAACTAACAACTTGTATGTCGATGTAATATTCATTAGGTATTTTATCTCTTGTATCAAAAATAAAATAATATTCGTTCGGTGTTCTATTAACCTTAGTCCAGTCTTGTACCTGAACTTCAGTTTGACCTTCTCTAACATAAATTCTATATGAGGCATCAACCTTTGGTAGAAGTTTAGCGGTCGAGTAAGCTTGTTTAATTATTACACCAACTTTTCTAATATCAGTATTAAAAATCTTTTCATCTTGTTTAATACCATAATAATCAAACCCATATAGTTTTGGTTCTACAGAATCTAAACCAATAGATAAAGATTTCTTTAATGGGTAAACTACAAATTCATTTGTAATGTCTGAAAGTGTTAATCCATTTAAAATTAATCCTGACCATTCATCACTAAATGTACAAGGTGTTTTATACCCGATTAGTGGTGGTATTGTAACCTCATATACTCCTTTAGTTCTTCTACAAGCGGTTAAGCCTGACGCTCCCGGTATTAAATCACCCGACCCATCGGTTAAATTCACCGTAGGTAATACATCCAAATTAATTGGGTTACCATCATCGAATAAATACAGATATAACTTATTACTTTTACCTAATGTAAATAAGTTCCTATCATCTTGTATTAAATCATTATAATTAGTTTCTAAGTAAGGTTCATAAAATGTTTGGGTATGACGAGTAAAAAATTGAACTTCGTATGGTTGAGTTAACCCTGTTAAATTTTCAACCTGAGGTAAATATGCTATACCCCACCCCGTTGTATTAACTAAACTACCGTTAAGAATATTATTAATCTCGTCAGTCATATCAAAGGAGATATTCTCGTCCCCAAATTCAAAATGCTGAGTGTCAACAATGGTTAGTGCCGAATAGTTTACCGTACCTGTGTTTTTATTGTTGTATATACCTTCTTGAGTCCAGTTATCAATTGTTGTAGTTTGAAACCAGTTTGATGGTCTATCTGAAAAGTTTTTATCCGCGTCCTTAAATTCATAAATTAAATCCGCAAAATCATAACCAACACCTTCGTCCCAATTTTGAGGAGTTTGTAATTCTGAATTTGCGTAAGGTATTCTAAATAATATAAGGTCAAACGAGGTTGCTCTCATTCTTCCATTTGAAGTCGGAGTATTTTTTAATTCCTCTTCAAAGAACGATGTATTAACCATTCTAAGAGTGTGAGTCATTGCACTTGAACAAGTTGTTGATATTGTTCCATCGGCAATTTTTGACCTAAGTAGTGTTAAATCTAAATCAAATATGAATCTACTATATCCATTTGGGAATTCAGAATAAACAAAATTACCAAAAAATAATTCTGTTACAGGATTTCTTCCTGTATTAGTAAAACTATTTGATAGTATTGTGTTGTTCTTACTGAAATAAGAATTGTTTATAGACATTTATAACTTTTAATTATAAATATCAATTAATACGGATATTTTGATTAAGGATGGTATTTTCAGCGTCGGCAAGTATCTGGTCAATTTCAGCGGTAGTAATACCATTACCTTCAGTTACTGGTATTGGTGGAGTTGTTGCAATTGCATGAACATGACCCTTCACAAAAGAGAATATCTTTCTAATCAATTCTAACATTTTTTCACCTCTTATGCTTGAGAAACTCAGAGATTCAATACTTCTGTTATCACCAATAAATTTATCCTGAGGTATTCCGTAAATTGTATCTTGTAAATTTATCTTACCTCCACTAGGATGTGTTGAGTTATGGGATAATAGATAAATTTTTTGAGCACCCATTACACCGTAACTTATTTGGTCAGGTGTAAATATTGTTGGGGTTATTCTATTTATCTTAACATCTTGCTGCGGTCCGAATACAGGAGTACCGATTCTATTATCAGAAATTAAGAAGAAACCTGATTTGTTAGGTTTAGCGGGGTCAATGTTAATACCCTTAAAAAATTTCATAAAATTTCTAGATTCCACTAATTGTGAAGGGTCAATACTAGGACTGACTCTGGACCCTGTTTTGTAAGCATCCTTTGACGGAGTAATTATTAGAGGAAATACATTTTCAGGAGTAACATTTTGTTGACTGTTTGTTGTATAACCAGAAACATTTAAAAAACCACCAAAAACACCACTTATAAATGAATTTACAATATTAACTATTTCAGTGTAGGATTTAGAGTTAAATGTTATTTCTTCAATAGGACCTTGATATTCAGTACCAATCGATAATTTTGTTATAGTATTAGCTTTGAAATTTTTTGTAGTTATTGGGTTATTTTCACCAGTTGGTTGTGGAATTGCAGCATATAAACCAACAGAACCATTGAACGAGTCAGCATCATTCTCTAAGTTGGAAATATCCCAAATGATAATTTTTTTTACATTTTTTACATTTTCAATAAAACTTAATTTTATTTCTTTTGGTAATTTTTCTTTAGTTTGTGAAAAATTTGAAAGTTGTAAAAAAGCTCTGTTAATGTTTGCCGTAGGTAATTCTTTAGTTTTGAACCCTCTTACTTTTCCGGCTCTTAATAATAGTTCTTCATCTTTAATTACTAAGTCAGAAGTCCCCCTACCGTAAATTGCAACATCTTCAGGTTCTGCAAAAACTCCCTTACTATTTTTTTCTTTATAAGTACCGTCTTGATTTTTAATACTCAACCCTTGTTTTATCCTATCTCCAGTTGCTAAGAATTTTTTAGCCCCTTGGTAATTTTCATAATTTAATAATAACGGACTTGAGAATGGTCCTTGTATGTAAAATTGATTCTTAAATGGGAATTCTTTGTTTTGATAAAATATATGAACATACTCTCCTTTTTTAGGTGACTGATTATAAAAAACTGGAAGTAACGGTAAAAAAATTAAAGGGTCTCGACTTGTCCATATATCCTTTTTTTCATTCCAATTTGGTACTGATGCAATTATATCTGAATAATTTTCAGTTTCAGGTATAACTCTAATACGACCTAACATCATAGGGTCATTGTCATCGTAAACGATACCTGGAAATATTATTTGATGTTTATTTTGTTCGGTTATTCTCATATTGATTGATTCCTACTTTGGTATTCTTTTAATAATAAATTATAAGAATTTTCAACTTTATCTAAATGATTAGTTAGTTTTAAGAGACTGTCCTTAGTTTTTTCAAAATCTTCTTTTAAAAAATCCATAGCTATTGTTAAATCTTTATTAGGTCTGGATTTATACTCTTTTATTATTTGAACTACTTTTTCTGCGTGTTGTTTATTTTCCATAGTTTAGAATTTTTTACCGAATGCGCTTTGTGGTACTGTTAATCCCGCAGGAGTTATGGTTAAAGGTGGTAACGCTATTTGAACTTTACCATTTTCAGCTTCTTCCGTAACTTGAGCCTTTAACTGACTCAACATTGATAAAACCGTTAAATTAGGACTTCCATCAGGCATAGGACCGGTAGGTACCCCAATTTTTTGTAGTTCCTCTATTGTCCCTATGTAAGCTCTGGTTGCAGAAAATCCGTCTAATAATTGAGATGCGTACAATAGAGGAAGAGGAATTTGAGACCCCCAACCCGATAATGCAATATTAAGTAACCACAAAATTTCGTCTACGACACTTTTACATTCTCTCCAATCCCTAACAAATTGAGCCACAACTAAAATTAATTGTACCAATTTTAAAATCATAATAATTCTTTTGTCTTTTAACTCTTTAGACAAATCTTTAATTACCGCTTGGATTAGATTTAGTATGTCTCGTTTGATTAATTTGAATAGTTCTTTTATGAACAAAGAACCAATCTTAGAGATTAACTCTTTCATGAATTCTTTAAAACAAATAAGCAAATCAACAAATCCATTAATATTACCACATAATTCTTTACCTATCGCTTTTAACATAGTGAAAATAGGAAGTAGAACTTTTGGTCCAAGTAATGCAAAAACTAACCCCTGAGTAATTAATTTTATAAAATTTAAATCAATTGCCGCCTTTATATTTCCGTTAATTGCTAATCCTTTCCATGCTGGATTTTGTGCTAAAATATCCGATAATGAGTCCGCAGCTTTGTCAAGGTCTCTACCCTCAACAAAGTTTAACTGATTAAGAGCGTCAACTATTTGGTCAGCATTAACAGGAAGCTTCTCCGTATCACAATCTTCAAATTCAACTACACCATTTTGGATGTTACTGACTTTATTTTCAACATTTCTTAACTCAATTTGTGTTAGTTCGTAAAAAGATTCATCAATCCCATCGAGTTCAGCAACTTTTGCCACCCCACTAACATCTATTTGTTTTCTATTATCAAAACATAAACCTAAAATTCTTGCAATATATCTTTCAAATTTTGTTGAGTCGGTGACTTCATTTACTCCCACATTGGCTTTAATTGAAATGGCCCCACTAAGTGAGTTCATAATATTTGCCATTACATTGGTAAATTCAAAAATATTAATCGTTTTAAAATAGTCTACTAAAAATTCCCCGACAACATTAGGTGAACTGGCAACTCTTTGTTTCAAATCAACTTGAAACCAAGGTCCTGATTCGCCAAAATTGTTGAATTCTACAAAACTTATATCCAATAACTCATTACCCGAATTACCAAAATAATTTTGTCCATTTGCGGTACTATACAATTGACCTGGATTTTGAACTCTATTATATAATTCTTTATTAAAAGAAAAAGGAAAATTCTGTATTACAACATCGTCCTTTTCATATAAAATTTTGGCAACTTTAGATGTTGGATTTTTTTTAAGAAGTCCGGCAGGGTCTACTGATTTTACTTTAACATAAATAGTTACAGGGTCATATGTTTGTTGTTGGTCACATCCAACAGCCTTTATAGCTTCTTCTATTAAAATTTCATCAATTTTGGGGCGAATATTCTGTAACGCCTTAATCATTTTTTGTTTAATATATCTAACCGAATTATTACCTGTGACTTTATTGATATCTAAAAGTTCTTCTAATTGGTTCTTTTTCTCAGTTTGATATCTTTTTGCCTGATTTTTTATTACATCTAATTGTTCCTCAAATTTTTCTTTAGAGTCACTAAGCGTGTCCTTTCCTTTTTCTAAAGAATCACCAACTTTTTTTTGAGCTTTATCATACTGACCCTTTAAATCTTTGTATGATTTGGTAGCTTGGATTTTACTCTTAGCTTTATTATAATCTGATTTAAGGTCTAATGACATTATTTGAGTTATTATTTCATTTTATATGACCCGTCATTTTTTGAAATATCTTTTTCAATCAAATTTTGTAACATCTCATCATCAACATCTAAATCATTAATAGAAAAACTTTCCTGATTTGAGTTTGATTTTTCCCATAATGAAGATTGTAACTTTGATAGAGTTAATTTTTTCTCAACACAGTCATTAATTATTTTTTGTTGTTCTTTGATGATTGGACCAAGTACTGTCATGTCTTCGGTCTCTTTCATCATTGACAACATTTTGTTTTGTATTCTAATCGCGGTATTTCTCTGTTCTACAAGTTCGTTGTAAATCTCTTGCATCAATGACAACATTGAATCTTTGGTTAGATTTATTTCTTTTTTTTGTGGTCTTGGCATAACAATAAATACTATTTAATCATTTTTTGAACCAGATTGAAATATATAGTTTTAAATTTTTTCATAGAACTTCTTATTTCTTTTGTATTCAAATTTGTCATTTCTCTTAAAGAAAGTAAAATAATATTTTTATTAAACTTGTTATTGTCGTTACCAATAAAAATGTCATTATAGTTGTCAAACAATTCATATAGAGCGTGCCCCAACTTTATCTCATTTTCAGATAAATCACTTTGATGTAAAAAATAATCAATTTCTTTCAAAAAATTTGTAATAATATCTTCAGTATCTATTGTATCCCTCTCAATACTGTAAGAAAAATCCGCGTTGTTTTCTAAATTACTAGATATATCTTCATAAGATATTTTACGATTCATATCTTTTTGGTCTTTTATAATTTGACCCATCAGATAATTCTTACAAATAGTACCAAAGTAAGAATAAGCCTTCTTTTCTTTAGAAGGTTTAAACTTATCTATTTTAGTCATCAAAAACGAGTGAGTATCTATATGGATTTCATAGAAGTCCATATCTTTTCTGTATAATTTATATCTTCTTATTATTGAAGATATCATTTTATCTAAGGGCTTTCTTAGAAACTCATTGTATATTTTATTTTTTTCGTCAAAAGTTTCTGCTTGTAAAAATCTAATTACCGCTTGCTCCTCTCTTACGTCAAAATAATTTGCCTGTTTTGGTTTCCTACCCTTCTTCTTCAGCTCAACGTTTGTTTCTCCGGACAAACTGCTGATTTCAGTCATTAAACTTCTTGTGGTTCGTATTTTATGCCTCTCTCACCTGTGAAAAAATATTCTTTTTTCGCGGACTCAATCCAAAACTTTACTTCATTTTCTGTCAAAACATCTCCACCATTTTTATAGTTCCAAAAAATACTTCCGGTTCTCATATTGGTGTGTTTATAACCAATTTTTGGTATTGTCATAATTTTAACAGAATTATATGTTAACCTTAAAAAGAATTCATATCCAAATGTTAATTTAAATGATGGTTTTATTTTACCATATTCTAAGAAAACATCTTTTTTCAAAACCATTCCTGAAATTTGAAAATTTTGATATGTGTGTAAGGTTTCGTTCATTAAATAACCCATTTCAGCCGAAATGTTAAGTGCGAATGTCGCTTCGTTTGTGAACCCCGCAAATACACCTTTTTCATCAACATCAATAACAAGAGGTAAAAATCCGTTTACTTCAGGGTATGATTCCGTATATTTTTTAACATTTTTAAACCAAATATTCGAATATTCATCGTCAATTTCAAAAAGTGACACCCACTCAGATTCGGCAACACTAACACCATAATTAATTTGCATCGCGTAGTTAGCTTCTCCACCCCAGGAATATTTTTTTACATTAATTTCCCCAAAATCATATGAATCTAAAAATTCAATCAACTGAGTTTCATCTGTGTGTACAATTACTAATTCATTAATACCTACTTTTTGATTTTTAATAGAATCTATACATTTTTTAAAATAGTCATCAAATCCTTGAACTATTGCGGATTTTATCGGTAATATAACCGAAACATTAAAAGAGTTATTATTTGTTTCCATATTATTGAGCGGTTTCAATTTCAGTTAGTTTATTTAATTGTTCCTCGAAAGAATTTACTCTAGTATCAATATAACTTAAAAATAAGTCGACTGTTTTGTTATAAAATTCTTCTTTACTAGATAAGTAATCTACAGTTACTTGCATTTCTGTATAAAGTTCTTCTTTGATGTTATCTTCCAACCAATTTTGTAAAAAATCAGCAATAAAATCAACAATTTGATTTTTGTTATTTATCCAAAAACCATTTGTTTCACTCATCCACGTTGGAGTTAAATTAGGTACTAATCCAAGTACAGGTACTCCAGATTTCATAGATTCTAATGGGAATGTTCCAAACCCACTTGTTTCGTCTACCCATACTGAAAGGAAACAATCTTGTAGGTTTTTTGCAAACTCTTTAGTTGTTTGACCTCTCATATCTCTGAATGATACCCATCGATATTGTGGGAATTTTAGATAAAATGATTTAATTATATTTGCAGTATCTCTAGCATCTCTTGAGTGGATTGCGATTACTGGTTTTGGCGGTAAACTTTGCTTTTTGAAATGTTCGGATATGAAAGGTTCTACAATGTCAAATGAAACGTTTCTCATTACATTTGAGATGAATTCTTTTTGAAACTCGGAGGTTGTAATACACTTTAAGAACCCTAATTGTTGCCAATTTTGACCTGGCTGTAGTGTTTCTAACATATGGTCATACGCCTGACACAATACGATTTTACCACATGGTAAGTTTGTAATTTGAGACATGACAAACCCGTATAGTTCTGGTATTACAATTAAATCCTCAGGCGCGATTTCAAGTTGTTGACCTTCAATCGATTTATGAGGGATTTTTAAAAAATCAACACCCATCCATGAACCTACATTTGTGTAGTCAGGTTTTTCGTGAAGTATTATGGAATTATATCCTTTCTCCATCAGAGACATTGCCATATGGTAAATGTAAGCCACCGAAGCTTTTGCATTTCCTTTTGTGTCCTGTACAATAAAATAAATTTTGGACTTTTTTTCTTTCATGTTAGAGATTGATTTCTCTAACTTTGAAATTTGTTCTTGATTCATAGATTAGTATTTATTTAAAAGTTTTTTATTTAAAAGTGTATTAAACGCTATTTTAAACGGGATTGATAAATCTGAATTTTTAGGACCTAGTGTCTCGTCGACGCCTTCGTTTTCAGTCATTAAAATTTCAATGAGAGTTTTAACCATTTCGTATTTTACAACACTAATATGATTTTCACCACTCCCAGTAAAATTTGCGGGAGGTTCAATATTGATGTAATTATCTATCTCATCTAAATCAAGATAGTAATGTTCGTTCAGAATTTTCAACATTTGTGATTTCATTTATTTTGTTTTCAAATTCCTTAATAGATAAAATACTATGTTCGGAATTTACGTTTTTATTATAAACCGTCTCAAACTTTATTACTTGTTTTTCTGACGGATGATTTAATAATAAGTTAGGATTGGAGGTAAGTAAAAGGTCTATTTCATTCCACATTGAATTAATTGTGGAATTACTGTAGAACACAATTTTTTCAATTAAACATCCAAATTTTGATAAGAAAAATAAAGATGCCGGTTTTGATTTACCAATCTCATCAGAAATTATAATTAATTCATGGTTATCTCTGATTTTAATATATAAATCATTTAAATCATTAAAGGTGGTGTACTCTGTTGATGGGGCGTGACCGAACAACTCCATAACATATTCCTCAAACATAAATGAATATAATTCTTCCTTAGACTGAAACGAAAAATGGTTTTCAAGCTCCAAGGAATTTACCTCAGATATAATTTCATATTTAAATGGTTTTAATGGTAATATTTCTTCAGTATTACCTGATAAATCTAAGGTATATGTTTGTGATGGAGTTTCAATTACCTCGGCCCCTAAATACTCTTTCTCGTATATTTGTGTAAATTTACTAATAGTATCTCTAAGCACACCGTTGATTTCAATACCGATTCTCATTATTCGTATCTTTTAAGTATTTTACTTATTAAAGGATTTCTAACAACATCTTGATTATCAAATTCAAAAACACCAACGTCAGATAAATCCTTGAATTTTTCAATTGCATCCCAAAGACCTGAGTGTTTTTTGTCTTTATATCTATCAGTTTGTTCTAAATCCCCCGAAATAAAAAATTTACTATTAAACCCAATCCTTGTCAACAAAAGTTTCATTTGATTTGGAGTAGAATTCTGAGCTTCTTCGAAAATAAGAATTGAATTATCAATGTTCATACCTCTCATATAAGCTAGAGCAAAAACTTCAATAACATCAATCTGCTTTAATTTTTCTCTGGCCTCCTTACCGATAATTTTATTCATTAGGTAATATGATGGAAAAATATAAGGGTCTAATTTTTCTTCGACATTACCCGGTAGCGACCCAAGTTTCTCTTCAGCCTCAACCGCCGGTCTTACAATTATAATTTTTTCGTATGGAGTGGTTGGGTCGGATAATAAATCTAAAGCGGCTTTCATGGCGATATAACTTTTACCAACACCTGCCGGCCCCGAACAAATGGTAATTTGATTACCAACTAATAAATCGTAGTATTTTTTTTGATTTTCAGATAAAAATTTTTCTTTTGATTTTTTCTTTATTATTTCAGTGATTTGGTCTTTCCTACTCACATTTTTCTTAGGTTCTTCTTGAACTGAAATAGGTTTTTTTCTTGTCATTATTATATTATATTTTTTTTTCTAAAACAGTCAAACCATTATTATTTTTAAATTCTTTAGAGACAAACCATGTTTTACCAACATCTAATAATAAAAAGTCATTAATTGCGTTAGTAAGACCTGTTTTATTATTTTCCATATTTTTTACAATTGGACTTGCATGATTGTAAACTTGTTCATCTATTTGACCATAACTAACTGTATCATGTAATATTATGTATTTATTAACCTTAGTTGAATGTAATTTTAATTCAGATAACAATTGATTATAAGTGTGTAAAGTATCAATAAATAATAAATCAGTTTGTTCTATATTAATGTTTAATACATCAGACTCAATAAATTCATAATTAATACCATATTCTTTAGATAAAGAGATGACTTCATTAACATTTGCATCTTTAACTATATCATAACTAATAAGTTTATTAGGGTTAGAATATAAAAACGCCCATGTAGATGATACCCATCTAACACCCATTTCAGTTATATGACTACATTTTAGACCATATTCATATAACGTAGAAATATGTTCATTGATATCAGAAATGTTTTTTTGTTCGTAATCGTACTTTTCTTTAATTTTATTCATATTTTTGTTTTTTTAAATTGTATATTAAATTCATATTTTTAATGTCGTCTAATCTATTATCAGATATTTTACATCTATAGTGGTAATTATTTAAATTAATAGGTAAACCACTATCAAAATCATATCTTTTACCCAAAGTCCTATTAATTCCTAATTGAGACATTAATAATCCTAGTGAAACATCATCTATGTAATTGTGATTCCATAAACGTTGGTTATCTATAACCCTTTTTACCAAATCTCTACTCAAAAAGTAACCACTACCAGAACAAAAATCAATGTTACCACTTTTACCAAAAACTCCACAGTAAAAAGATTCTAAAGGTTTGTCCACTAAAAAGTTACACATATTATCAATATCAACATAAGATGAGGAGTTAGTTCTGAATATGTAGTCAAAATTATAGTTTTTGTAGATAACTTCAAACATTCTTAAAGTTTTGTATCCCACATTGTATAACCCTTCGCCTGAGTTAGTAAAAATTTTGTCACCAATTATTTCATTTTTATTATGATTGCCATAATAAAAAAATATTTTAAAATTAGGTCTATTTAAATTGCACCAAGTTTCTCTAATTGATTTCTCAAGTTCAGTAAATGGGGGAGTGTCTACCGACAGTACTGAAATTACTACATTCATGTTGTTATAGTATAATAATTTTTTTTTTTAAGTAAAAAGTTATAGTCATTTACTATAGTTTATAATTTTATCTTTCCAATAACTAAAATTTAATTTATCTAAATTCCATTTTGTATTTTTAATTCTGTCAAACTCATAATTTAAAAAGTCTTCATTTATTTCAGACCAAGAATCAACAAAACAAATTGGCAAGTCCTGATAAAAAGAATTATTTATATTTCTTTTTTCTATAGGAATTGAGCCAACATATAATGTCTCCCAAGTTCTATGAGTGTCGGTACCATTACCCTCAGGACACAATACGAATTTATGTTTTTTCACATTTTCAATATAATTTTTAAAATTAGACCCGTTACTACCCATTACCAAAGTCGCCCATTTAGAGTCTTTGAATAATCTATATGGTTCCATTCTTTCCATAGGGTTAGTATTAATGTTATGATTTATATAAAGCAAATTTTCAAATTCAATATTTAAGTTTCTATAATACTCAATATTCTCTATTTTTTTCTCCTCAACAAACCATTCAGTATTTTCCAAACCTATTGGAATTGATTCCACTTTTTCATTTTTAACACACACATTTTGACCAAACCACCTTATTAAATTTTTAGGTATGTATTTCACATTCGCACAATGTAGGTAGTCATAATCGATAATCTTACCGTCACTATTATGTGAAACTAAAATAAACTCATGTTTGGGGGGATTCATTAAAAAATTATTAACATGTTCAGTTTTTACATAAAAAACTTTGTCTGTTACGATTGTTTTAAATTTTTCACCAAGTATAAAATCCATTCTCAATTTTGGCGATATAATAAATTAATTAATACCTCGATTTGACCTCTATAATATTTAAGAGGTCTTAATAGGTGAGAATCAATATAAGTTCCACTTGTAACTAGATTTTTATCATAAATCCAATTAGCTCTATCAATTCTATCGTTTTCAAAACTACGATATGGGAATTTAATATTTTCAGTTCCAAACTCTTGAACTGATTTGTAAATAAATAGTTGGTCCGAAAACCAACTATTAGGATTTGTTGATATTAAAAAATCATCCCAAGATAATTCGGTTTTGAATAATTTATTTAAATTGTTTGATTTACCTAAAACATAACACATCGGATATTGATTTGTGTGTATAGTTTGTGGATGATGTGATGACATCACTAAAATATCATTCTCTTCATATTCTACTAAATCATCTATAAAATATTTTTTAGAGACAGGAATCATATCAATATCCGAGATTAGACAATTTCCGTTTAAAAATCTACTTAGGTATAATCTAATGAGTTGTGATTGTGTGGATTCATCACAGATTGTGGACTTTTTAAATTTTTTAATTAACCCATAATCATCTTCTAATAATTCAGAATCTTCATCACATATTAGTCCTAAAACAGGGGTAACATTAAAAACTTCCTTCCATACTTTAGATACTACTGGCCAAAAATCTAAATAAAGCGGGTCATTAGTGGACCCCATTAAACAATAATCTATTTTCATATTTTATCATACTAATTTATGTTCTTCACCTAATGGTTTTTCATTTATACCGATTCGACCCCCAACAAAAATTCCTGGTTCTCTTTTTATTGGGAACGGACGACCATCAAAAAACTCATCATGAATAATTCTATCTTTTTCAAACATACTATATATTGTTTTTAAAAATGTTTGGTCAATACCATAATAGTTTGATTTACCAGTAATAAAATTTGTAATTGATTCATTAAAATTTATAACTTTACCTTTAATACCCCACATTCCTGCTAAGATACCCAAACTATCATTTCCGAACGGAATTCTATGATATGGATGGTCCCTCATTACGTGCAAAGTTTTCCTACTATTAATCCATTCATCTACCGCTAATCTTTCCCTTAGGGTTACTCTAGAATCACAGTCTCTAAAGATAGCATATTCACAATCCTCTTTATCTGATATTAAAAATCTCCAAAAACAACCATAAATATTACTTTCACTCATGTCAATAACATCAACATCTAAATTTTTTATTTTACTTATAGTTTCTTCAGGTACTGTTTTATCATAATACAGAACAACCTTCCAATCATGATAAATCATTTTAGATAATTCGGCATTTTTTATCGCCCCTACGTTGTATAATGGGTCGTCACCCCACAAACTAAAACTCAAGTACTTCATAACTTTTCTTCTCAATATCTCTTAATCCCTTATAGTATCCAACCATTTCAATGTAAAATGGAGTTAACATAGGTTTTAAAACTGGGTTTGTATTTTTACCGGTTAACACATCCATATATTGATATGGTTTTAAACCGTGAAAATGTATAATTTTTATTTCATCGATAGGTTTGGAATAGTTCCAGTAACATTTGTAATTGTATCCAACAGGTAATTTTTTAGTTCGGTCACTATAATAAATTTTAAACGCGTCTTGGTCAAAAACCTTAAACTTATCAAAATTTTTAACTATAAATTTTTCAAAATTTTCTAAGTCATTATACATATTCTCAACGTTAAAATACATAATACCGGCATTAAAGTCGGATAAATTGATATCAAACTCAGATGAAACACCTATGAAATTTATTTTATTTGATTCGGTATAGTTAGGTTCATTCAAAAACAATACATCAGTATCTGTTAAAATAACATATTCGTCATCAGATTTTAAAATTTCTTTTACAATTAGAGGTACGTAAGGTTTTAAAAAACAAGCTAACGCGTCAAAAACTTGAGTTGGTTGATGTACACTATAATGTTTAATTACCTCCTCTTTAATCCTTGGCGTGTATTTTATTAATTTAATGTTTTTTCTTTCGCAAAATGAAATTACTTCTTCATTATCACCATCATATATTAGATATGGTTCTAAAGACGGACAATTTATAGTTTGGCTATAAATTGCCACTTTATAGTATTCCAAATACTCATTTAACATTTTTGGGTTATCATTTAGATAACTAAACCATTTTAATTTTTTTTCCATTTTAATTTGTTATTAATTCTTTTATGTTTTTTTCATAATCAACATGGTGGTCTTGGGTTCCATGTGAATTCATTTGATAGTGTTTGATAAATCCTTGTGTTATAAATGGAGTATGTTTATACATCAAACAGTAAAAAGTCATTGACCTTTCGTGTCCGTGACCCGCAGTTTTTGAACCTTTAATTAATTGAGCTAGTGGCTCAAACCATTTCATATAATCATTAAAAAATGATACTTCCATAGTACAATTACTAGTCGTAGACCAAATCATATTAGGATTTTGTTTCATGTAAAGACGAATAGTTTTTTCTAAATCAATTTTATGAACTTGTTTAATTGCGTCAAACAACTCAGCAACCCAATCCTTGTTGTCTATAAAATGGTAATTTGTACATGGGAAAGGAATATACCCAATCATTTTTTGACCATCGTACATTAATTTACTCATTACTTGTTCAATATTTTTATTTAGAATAACATCGTATTCAAATAAATTAACATAAGGTGTGGTAATCAAATTGTTTTTCCATAACGCATACCATCCTGTGTATGCATTTATATTAGGATATTCCTCCAAGTTATGCTCAAGATTCCTTGCGATTATAATGTTGTCATTATTATCAATCTTATCTGTTGGTCTATTACCTAAAAAAACATATCTGTATTTTTTTAAATTATTAAATTTACCTGAAGATTCATAATCTAAAATAATGTCTTGGTCGTGACAAAATATGAATGTTTCACAAACACCATCATTTGTAATGTCTAACGGTAAACTCTCCTTAAACTTTTCAGAAAAGAATACCCTATTATTTTCCCAACTATCGTTGGTCATACCTATTGAAAGATGAGTTATTCTGATGTCGGTAACAACCCCAATCTTAACTCCATCTAAATGGTTTGGAATACAAAAAGATAAATCGTAAAAATGAAATCCTTTAAATTCCTCATCAAAGCTGTGTTTAATTTTTTTCTTATTCAACGACATAAAAAGACCGTCAATCAATACAACTTCTTCAATGTTATTATTGATGTGTTTTGAATAAGTGCTAGTCCATTTTTTACCTTCATTTTTATGATTTACAATACCATACATTGTTTGAGGTATTTCCCACCACTTTGAACTCTCAGGTAAGTACTTAGAACCCGCCATACCAATAATACCATATTCAGAATGTTTAGTATAATGTTTTAGTAATTTACTTCCCCAATTATTTGTATCAAATTCCAAATCATCGTGACACAAAACAACGATATCATTCGACGACTCTTTAAGTATTTTATTGTAAGCCTCGGGTAACGACATTACACCATCATTTACAATCTCGATAACTTCTACATTTTTTAATCCGCAAGATTTTTTTAATACTTCTTGGTATTGGGGATTTGTTTTTCTTGTGCTATATCCTATTGTAATCATATTCCTGTTGAGCCAAAACCATTGGCATTTCTATCTTTATTAATTTCTTCTGTGGTTTCTTGTAAATCAACCCACTTTCCATTCGCCACAGGACAAAGAACCGCTTGACCAATCTTTGTCCCCTTTTCAATTGTAACCATAAAATCATTAGTGTTAAAAATGATTACTTGGACTTCTCCTGTATAACCATTATCAACAGTCCCTGGTGAATTTAAAACCATAAGACCTTGATTAATCGCAAGACCACTTTTTGACCTTACTTGAATTTCATATCCATCTTTGATGTCAAACGACAATCCTGTTGGAACTAACGCTCTTCCAAATTTTGTAATATAAACTGTCTGAGTTGCATATAAATCAAAACCCGAATCGGACGGGTAATTATAAAAAGGGGGTTTTGCGTCAGGGTTTAATTTCTTGTATTTCAGTTCAATTTTAGGAGTATAGTTTTCAAATTGTTTATCAAACTCCCTAATATCAATCCCCGTTTCATTTAAAATTGTTTCAAACATATCATCATCAAAGTTTTCGTCTAACATCTCACGAATCTTGTCAGAATTTTCTTTTAAGTAATTTAAGTTTGTATTTAAATCAATCATTGTAACTCCTTTAATTTTTTTATAATATCAATCAATACCAAAACATCCTTTTCACAATATTCTGTTATTAAATCAAGTTTATCTTCAAACCAATATGCGTTGTGAACTTTATCACCACTTATTTCACCATCTTTAGATGTTGGTATATCCATACAAGAACAAAGTAAATCTAAAGAGCTTATTGAACTATACGAACCATATTGCCAAATTTCTTTTGTGTCAATAGCTTTAATCTCCCACGGTTTAGTATCATAAGAAGGTAAAATAGAAGGTGGCATCAATCCATTGATTATCATTCTTTTAGCAATCATCGGGATATCAAAATTTTTAAGATTGTGACCACACAAATAGAAATCCAATTTACCACATCTATCAAGAAGTTTTTGAACTCCTTTTAACACCTCAAGTTCATCTTTTCCCGAGAAAGTTTGTTTCTTAACTTCACCATTATCCGTAACAAATGCCACACTTACACAAACAATTTTTGCAAATTCAGGAACTAAAGTTGCCCTCTTCTCAAATATTCTGTCTCGTTTTTTTTCGGCCAGTTCTCTATTACTTACCGCGGTGTCGTCCTCAGGAAATCTTTTTAAAAACCAATCATAGTAATTAATAAATTGAGTTGCCAAAGTAGGATTAAGAGCCTGACAACTAGCGAAGTCAGGACAACACCCTACAGTTTCAACATCAATAAATAAAATTTTGGTTAAAGGTATTTTTATCATTTTACAATTGTTTTATACCACTCCGCTCTTGCTTTAGTAACATTTCTCAAATCATACGTGTCTTTTACTGTTTCATACAATCTTTCACCCATATCGGTTATCAAGTTAGGGTTATTAACTAATTTCTTAATGAACTTGGACCAGTCACTATGATTTCTATGTTCATCAACTAATAAAGCGTTCCCATCAACAAATTCACCATTTTTCAAACAATGTTTTAAATCAATACTATAAGGACCAATATCTGATGCGATTAAAGCCTTTTTATAAAATCCCGCCTCAATAACCTTTAGTTGAGATTTCATTCTATTGAATACATGATTTTTAATCGGTGCTAGTGAAACATCAAGTTTAGAATAGTTCATAGCATATGATGTAACAGGTTTTGTCCATACTCGTCGATAAGGTAATTCTTTTTCGGAAGGAAAGGATAACTCCTCAAAATTTAAAAGGAACTTTTTATAGTCTTCATCTATAATAGAATACTTGTCTGTAAAAATTTCTTCATATCTCGCCCAAACGGTTTCGTGTGGTAAAATGGGCCTTTGTTTTTGTTCTCCTGTTTCTTTGTTAATCTCAGTCATTGTTCCTCTAGTGTCGAACCCGCAAAGAACATACTGAATTTTATCGTTAATTTCTTTACCGTTTTTTTGAACAAATCCATCAAGTAACATTAAATCATGTAAGTGGGATGACCCACCGAGCCACCCAATTCTGATTCTATCTGACTCTTCAGTTTTTTGTTTAAATTGTGGTTCATTAGGGTCAATTGCATTCGGAAAAACAACCACATTTTTGTTTAATTTTTTTATTTCATCGGCAAAAACAGTAGTCGTTGTTGTTACATAACTTGCAACTTTTAAATTATCCATAATCCTCTCATGTATTTTATTTTGTAGAATTAAATGATGGATAGGGTGTTCAATAGTAGGTAACCAATAATCATCTAAATCTACAACGACTTGAATTCCTAATGATTTTATAAAATTAATTATTGCTGGATTACCTGAGTAATCATTACCTATATTTCTATGGACATGGACTATTTGATATTTTTTCCAGTAACTAACATCATTTATTTTTGGTTCATAATCGATATCAACATGGAAATCATCGGGGTACATGTTTTGTAGCATAACATGTGGGTCAGTTGACCTAAACTTACCAACACCGGTTTTATCCGATGGAAGAACTAAAACATTAATTTTTTGACTCATAATTAAAATAATATGTGAAAATTATAAACCAAAAAACAAAGAATATCAACCATGTAAAACAAAAAACCCCTCATTTGAGGGGTTAATTTTACTGTAGTTTTTTTACTTTCGTGACTTTACCTTCAAATATATGTTTTCCTACTTTAAAAGAAAAAACATCATTTGATTTCGAAGTAGATTCGACAATAACACCATTTTCAGATAGTACTTCTTTAACAACTTCCTTTAACATTTGTCTAAATTCTTTATTGTCAGAAACAGTTTGTTTTTGTATTGGTCTTTGAATTGTATTTTCTTGAGTCTGTTGGCCACTAGTTCCCATCAATCTTGCTGCTTTTTCAACTAACTCATCAGACAAAGTAGGTCCTGACATTGAATTTGGTTGGTTAATTGGATGTTCAATCATCAGTTGTTTGATTGCGTCAGGTAATTTTGACGACATAATTCGGTCACTTGAATTAACATACTTTGGGATTTTTGTTGCGGCGTTTTCCTGCATAAATTCTTGTGGGATATTATAAGAGGCGTTTGGCGATTCAAAATTTTGTAAATCAGGTGCCATAATTCTTTGTTCGGATATTGAACCAATATCTCCGTTAGTATTTCTAGGTAATTCTCTATGTTTATCCATTATCTGTTTGGATATCATAAGTTTTCTCATTAAATCATTTTCGTTTGTCATAATAATAAAATTTAAGGTTGTTCCGGGCCAAATGAAGCGTTAATTATAACTTTTAACATACTTTTATCTCCCGAATTATTATAACCAGGTCTCGCGGTATTAAATTTTTCTCCTGTTTGTTTGAATGATAATATTTTATCAACCCTGAATAATCTCCAACCTGGTAAAGGTTGTTCGCCCTTATATCCCGTATGAGAAGCTCCTTCCTCATCCCATGCTCTTAAAACAGGATTATCCGCTTTACTATAACCAAAACAAACAGGTTCTATTTGTCTCAAACCACGACCACCTGGCTCATCCCCATCGTAGTAAATAATTACTTTATTTTTTTTCTTAATTGCATCAACAATCGAATCGATTGATGCGACTTCTAATATTAATGATTTTACGGTTTCCGTAAGTTTCATTATGCACTAGGTGTTGTGTAAGGATTATTGGCTTTATATTCGTTAATAACTATCTCAGCCTTTCTTTCTAAGATATCTTGAATAGCCCCCGCTTGTTGATTATAGACATCTAAAAATATTCCAGTTCCTTTACCATAGGAGTCACCATCGGCAATTGCATCTTTATTAACTGATGAATATTCATTAGCGTCTTTAATAAAATCGTTTTTAGGTAGAAGTTTTCTTCTTTCCATTTCGGCAATTTGTGACAACTCATTATTCGGTTGCTCAAAATTTAAAGGTTCTCTCTGTGCCATGTTATATTATTTTTTTAATTAAATCATTTATTCTTTTTAAATTCTCGGTTATTTCCAAATTATATTGGTCTGCGTTCGTACTATGACTTTTACTTGGCCTATTTATATTTTTTAGACCTTCTTTTTCGTGAGGAGCAATGTATTGATTAGGTAAAACTTCAGATTTTACTTCTTTACCCAAATCAACTCCGTCTCTCATCGAACCCAGTGTTTTATCGACCCAACCTTTAACATAGTGACCACCATTTAAAATAAATGGTAAATCGTTCTCATGACCATTAAAACTATCGAAGAAATTTTTCATTCTTTTTAATTGTTGGTAGGTTACTTCTCCACTATCTCTTAATTCCTTATTTCTTTTATACCCTTCGGTTGAGTCGTCAGCCCCAACCGCAGCGTCGTGACATTGACCTAGATAAATTAGGACATCCTCTGGTAATGGTACTTTTTTTCCGTATAGGTCTTTATTCACTTGATTTAAGAGCTTTAATAAGTTGATTTATATTAATTCCTTCACGCTCCGCCAATTTTTTAATTGACTGTAAATTTTTCATTAAGATTTTACTAATAGGTGTTTCGTTTTTACTAACGACATCGGAAGAGTCCTTTGATTTTTTGGCCAATATATCCTCAACCATCTTCATCATAGCTTTTTTCTGTTCTTCTTCAATTGTATCTTTTTCTGATAATCTTTGTCTAACAAAAGCGCCTTTCTTTCTCTTCTTATCTAGTTTAGGGCTCTTACCCATCTCAACTGCTCTTTCCTCGGCATTATCAGAACCCATTTTTTTCAATATTTTAACAGTGTCCTTATAATCTTTATCCTTTGTTTCTTCATATCCAAATGCGTCTGAGTAGTCAACCTCACTAACAACGTTATCATCCTTTTCCTCACCCTCACCCCAATAAACACGATAACCTCTAGTTACTGGGTCATTAGTTACTCTTGACATAGAAACTGTTTGGTCCATAGTTTTTCTAGGGTGTTGTTTCATATCTAAAAAAGGTACTTTTGAATTCAGGAACGTACCATCAATATCGATAAGTTCATTCATTTCTCCATCGTTTTCAACATCATTAAGTTCTTTATCTATTTCTTTTTTAGATACTTTTTTAGGTGAATTTAAAAATTTATGGATAATTGATTTTAATTTTTTTTCGTCTTTTTTATTGAAATCTTTTTTTTCATCTTTTTTTCTAGATTCCACTAAATTATCTGCAATTGAATAGTACAAAGAAATTTTATCTCCCCTATCTTTCAAGAAGAAATACATATTGTTCTTAAAGTATTCTTTGTTATAACTTATCATAGTTTTTATTAAATAAATACTTTGAAACAAGGTATTTATTTGAAAAAGTATGGCGAGGCAGAATATTAATCAATACGTATATCCAAATCTGTACCCTAAATTCACTTTGGATTTTACAGATATCTCTTTAACTTCCGATGAAACGGGGTTTAATCAAGAGGTAGTATTCTCTCCTTATCTAATTGCTCAAACTTATGGTAATAAGTTACCAATTTATATTGATATAAATGATACCAATACTGTACAAGATATTACCTTATATTATGGAGTATATAACCCATATAATATTTTTGTTTCTCAAAATTATTATAATCCTGAAGATGAGGATTTAAATTGTATATTATCAGGTTCAACCTGTGATATTGGTTTGACGGGTATTGATAACGGTTTGGTGACCGGTATGACCGACCAAACAATTTATTTTACCAATGGTATTTTTAATTCAAGTATTAAATTTAGTAGAAATCATTTTGATAGAAGATTTAAAATGTTTCAGGTTAAATCAAATACTGATTTACCAAACTTTAGATTTTCAGGATTTAATGAGAAAGTTCTATATGAAGTAGTAACTAAAAGGGATGATTACGCGGGTTATTATCATGAACTATATGGTGGATTCTATCAAGGATTTTATAAATTATTTGGATATGATTACGACATTTTACCTGAAAGAGTAAATAAAGGTTGGACTGTTGAGATGATTTTAAAACCTAGATTGTTTGATGAATATTCACCCAATTCAGGAGAGACTACTTTAAATCAAATATACCCTAATAATAAAAACATATTTTTTTATTTGGGTGCTAGAGCTGAAAATAAATTTTATCACCATGCGGACGGAAGCCCAACAACATTCACCGGATACTCAAGGGTGACTTCTGAGTTAACATGTATTGAAACTTGTTCTTGTTGTGGAAATAATTTTACAAATGGAAGATGTATATATGTTTATCCTCCAAGGTCAGAAAACGATATTCATGACCCTCATGTTAATTATGGTTGTGATATTTGCGGTGGTGTATTATCAAAACAAATTAATTGTGGTTGTCAACCAACATCAATATGTGATACTTGCGTAGATACTTGTCAAACATGTGGTTGGGAATGTAAGAAACACACTTGTAGTACTGGTAATACAACTGATTTAGTTATTTTAGAGGAAGTACAATTAATTAGTAAAATTCACGGTAACTCTGTTTTTGAAACTAATAAAAAATTTTTAGAATCCGTATTAACGGATAAACCTAAAAAATTGAGTGTCGAGTTACCCGTTAAAGATTATAGTGTTAAATTAAATTTAGTTAGAAAGAAGATATTATCGGATTCTTTTAGAGTTACCAATGAATTTGGAGAAATTTTAGATGTTGAGTTAGGAGAATACTATGACGGTATTATCGAGGGTAAACAGGATTCAAATGCCTCAATAATTTTTACTAAAGATGGTATTAGCGGTTTGATTGCCGATGGTACTATGAAAATTGATGTAAACAATATTAGCGGAGATACTCACCATTGTTTAGAAAATTATGAACCAATAAACTTTGACTGTTCCGTAGTTGATAATCAAGAAGATGTACTAAGTTATTTTTCTCCTGCTGGGGATTTAGTTTCAAATAATTTAGATAACATAATTTTAGAAAATATAGACCCTAATAATTTAAATTCATATGTAACCACAGTTGCTACAAAAAATGTTAAGTGTTTTTGGGAATGTGACTATGATATTTTTTTATATTACGGTACAGAAAGTACTACAGTTAGTTGGGTTACATCAATGTTTAACTCAGTCGCATCAGTATTTGCGGCCGATGGAATAAGTGTTACTTTAAATGAGCTTAAGATTTGGACAAGTGGAGCTTCTCCGTACCGTTATTGTTGCGGATGTACTGCAACAACATCAAATAATTGTTTTCTAAGTAACTATAGAGATTATTATCTTAATAATAATATCACCTTTAATGGAGATATTGCAATGTTATTAACAGGTAATTGGCCCAGTACCGGTAGTTCTAGAAAAAGTATTGCGTACGTTGGTGGTGTGTGTAACCCTAATAAGACATTTGCGGCGCATCAATTGCGTTTAACAAGTACCACTCCTGGAACTCCACCTCCTGAGGGTTATGTAACCAATTTTGGTAGTAACCCGTATTATAACTCCAATAATTGTTGGAATGTCGCAGCTGCGGTTCATGAGATAGGACATAATTTTACATCGTACCATACTTTTGCTTCGAATTGGAATTGTTCATTTACAAGTGCCAGTACTACAACTTATGGTAATTGTTGTTTAGATTGTTGTGATGGAGGCACTGGAAGTAACTGTGATTGTACCACTAGTATATTGAACCCCGCCGGACAAGGATGTATTTCATCAGGTGCAACCATTATGTCGTATGGGAATACAATGCAGTTTATATTGGGACCTCAACCACAGAGAAGAATGGTTGATTATATTAACGGACTAAGTTGTTTAGGTTCAATAGTGACACAGACACCCACACCAACAAACACTCCTACTAAAACTATTACACCTACATATACTACACCAACACCAACAAAACCAACTCCAACCCCAACCCAAACATCTAACTCACCATGTCTTAAAATTTATGACGTTGCCCTTCCGTTTACGTCTACTACGGTTATAAATAACGTTAGTTTTGTTAGAACATCAACTAATACCTATTCACCAAGTGCTCAATTTTCATTTGTTTCATTTAACTGCACGTCAATTACTACAGTTGCCGCCCAACCTTCAATAATACCTAATGGTGGGTTGTATGGTAATTATACGATGAGCTCCTCAACTCAACTATCAAGTATTACGTTCGAATTCAGTAATTTACAAAACGCTGACATATTGACGTTTAGTGCTAATAGCGGAACAACTACGGCATCATTGTGTGGAGGATGTTGCGGGTTACAGTATTCCCAAAATCAAATTTCAGGTGGGTTACAGTGTGCCAGTATTCCAAATGGAGATGGAGGACAAGTTAGAATCTTAGTTACATCCTCAATACCGTTTGACCAAATTAATTTGTCTATACAAACCCCCGGCAACAACGGATGGGTTAAGGTATTCAGAATAAATAATTTTTCTATCCCGTCAATATCAATTACACCAACTCAAACTATAACACAAACACAAACTTCAGTAACTCCAACACCGACTAGCACTCTAACAACACCAACACCTACACCAACTCCTACTAGAACACAAACAAAAACTCCAACATTAACAAAAACTCCAACATTAACAAAAGTTACCCCAACTCCTACTAGAACACAAACAAAAACTCCAACATTAACAAAAACTCCAACATTAACAAAAGTTACCCCAACTCCTACTAGAACACAAACAAAAACTCCAACATTAACAAAAGTTACGCCAACTCCTACTAGAACATCAACACAAACCCCAACTCCTACTAGAACATTAACAAAAACTCCAACATTAACAAAAGTTACGCCAACTCCTACAACAACAATAACCAATACAACTAATTTAAGTTTATCTCAAACTCCTACAACAACAATAACCCCAACAATAACTAACACAAAGACATCAACACCTATAACTACCCCATCTCAAACACCAACAACAAATATAACCTTAACTAATACTCCAACCACGACTTTAACTCCGACTACTACTATAACCAAAACTATAACACCAACCACAACTTTAACTCCAACTAATACACCAAGTATACCGTCACTTTTAGATTGTAATTGTGTTAGATTTTTTAATACTGGAAGTACAAATTCAGTTACAGTTACCTACCAGCCATGTCAATTAATAAGTCCACCAATACAACAATCAATTGTTGCTGGTGGTGTTTTACAGGCTTGTGTCTCTAGTAATCTATATACCGCATCAACATCGTTTGCGGTTTCTGTAGGTTCTTGTGATGTAAATGGATGTCCTAACACCACTATAGATTCTTGTGCAATTGTTGCGGTAGATACTCAAACAGGGCTTATATATACGTACAACTATTCAAGTAATACTATAACTTATTTAAATATTGGAACAAGACTGTCTTCATCACAATCAATTGCAATAACTAATAACTTTATATTTGTAAGAGGTTCAGGTGTTATAAGGAAATTCTCTTATTCAAACTCTCCAACTTTTAGTGGTACTAATGTTGCAAATTACACCTATAGTTCGGGTATTAGTAATGCGGCAACTAGTCCAATTTTTGCTATTGACGATGAAACAATTGTAACCTTTAATAACTCTAATCAATTAATCAGAGTTACTTTAACTTCATCCACAATAACATCCACAACTATTTTATTTAGTTTACCAACTGGTAGAATACCTAACGGAAGTTTGTTATACACCACGGGAGGTAAATATTTAATTTTGAGTAGAAATAATGTTTTGTCAAAAACTTATTTAACTCAATACAATTTTTCAGGAGGTTCCGAAGCTGAAATAGATATAACCTCAATAAATTCAACAATTAATTCAGGTAATTTATTTGTATATAATAACGAATTATATCTACAAAGAAAAAGTACTCCACCAAGTACATTTAGAATAACTTTCCCTAATACCATAACCCAAGTATATTCAAATGGACCAATAGTATCTGAAGGGTTTTCACAAATACAAAGTTGTATAAATTTAGGATTATTAAATTCTTCTTCTTTTAATCTATTAGCCGATTATTCTTCAGGTTCATTTATTGCCGAATTCAAAATAGTCTCAGATTCTATCCAACAAACAAACACTATAATAACTTTTACAAATCTTTTACCAAAACTTAATGGTGAAATAACCACAATAAATTCGAGTATAACGATATCTGCGGGTACTATATCAGGGTCAACTAAAGTTGTTATTGACGATGAATATTCAGATTATGTCGGGGTTAGTGAATTTACTAATATTGTTATTTATTCTGAGGAAGTATTTTCGTATTCAATATCTACTGAGTTTGAATTTGAAAAAACCGTTGAGGTTGAGTATTCTATTGAAAATACATGTGAGTCCGACCCAAAATGGGATGCGTTATCAAATAATATAGCATTTAGATTATGTGGTGAACCTAATAATCCTCAAATCGGGGTTCGTGTTTTAAGATTTACCGGTGGTTGTGAAACAACTGGAACTTGTTCTAATTCTGGTGTTTCATACACAACAGGATACACGGTTATCGATTACTGTTCACCACCAATTTATCCATATTGTGAATCGATTAATCCGGCGTATCTTGATGAAGAACATTGGTTCCAAGTTGACTTTGTTTGGGAAAGATACACTTGGTTAGATGTGTGTGATTTATATTATAGAGGCGGTTTAGGTGATATTACTGAAAAACAACTTTTACAGTCACTTGCAAATAATTCAGTGGCGTTAATTTCCCCACCATATACAAGAGGAACTGAAGATTTAGAAGTTGAAATTGTACAACTTAATGAAAAGTGGTTAATTGATGAACATTATAGAAAAGGTAGATTAAAAATTTATATAAACGGTAGAATATTCTACACGATTGAGGATTTTGAAGAGATAATTCCAAGAGCCTTAAATACCGATAAAGAAAAACAAATTGGCGTTCCTTTTAACATGTCGTGGGGTGGAGGTACACAAGGTCTGAGAGAAAACCTAACATTTATTAGTTGTAGTGGAAAAACAGGCCCCTACCAACAAGACCCCGAATGTTTACCTACTGTAGATTTAACAGGTACAACTTTAAGTGGGTTAACGACAAATATATTACTTGAACAAAATTTTGCAGGTACCTTTGAGGGTGGTATATCACAGTTTAGATTTTACGTTGAGCCACTATCAGCACCGGAAGTAAAACACAATTTTCAGTTAAGGTCAACTCAGTTTAGGATGTTTAATCCTGATTGTCCTGATTGTAAGGTATCTGCTTGTACACCAAGCGACTTTGAATTTGTAGTAATACCTACGACTCCAACCCCTACCCCAACAATGACAATAACATCTACCGTAACTCAAACTAATACTCAGACTAATACTCAAACTCCTACTAACACTAAAACCCCAAATCAAACCCCAACTCAAACTATTACTAACACTATAACAAGAACAAATGATATAACACCAACAGTCACACCAACAGTTACTAAAACACCAACAGTTACTAAAACTCAAACAAGTACCGCGGAACCTACAAATACTCAAACAAAAACACCGACAGTTACTCCAACAAATACCAAGACACCAACGGCTACGACAACTCAAACAACTACAGTTGAGCCAACTAAAACACAAACAAAAACACCAACACAAACAAACACACCAACACCTACTTACATTCCTTATGAACCAATTGCAATCTCACCTGCACCAACCAAGACACCTGCTAAAACACCGGCTTCAACACCAACTTTAACTCAAACAGTAACGATAACTAAAACAGTAACAAGAACACTGGACCCCACAAAAACGCCGGACAAAACACCATTACCTTCTCCCACAACTACAGTTACAAATACATCTAGTCACACACCAACATTAACAATTGGATTAACTAACACACCAACGCCAACAATTACTAAAACCCCAACAAATACTGTAACATTAACTCAAACTAAAACACAAACAAATACTCCTGAACCAACAAAAACTCAAACTAAAACTCCAACCAAAACCCCAACTTTAACCCCAACAAATACCATAACCCCAACTGTAACTAAAACAAATATTCCAGAAAGAGCACCGGAAAGTCCAACACCAACCAATACAGGTACTAAAACCCCAACGCCAACAAAAACTCCAACTAAGACTATTGAACCAACAAACACTCCAACAAACACCATAACCCCTACAAAATCAATGGCATCAACCCCAACTGTGACTAAAACTCCAACAAATAGTGTTGAGGTGACAAAAACTCCAACAAATACTATAACACCAACAAAAACAACGACCTCAACTCCAATGGTGACAAAAACTCCAACTAAGACTATTGAGCCTACAAAAACTTTAACTCCAACTAATACAATCACTCAGACTTTAACAAAATCTATAGCGGCGACCAAAACCCCAACACCAACATATACCCCTACAAACTCAATAACACCAAGTGTTACTATTACTAAAACACAAACTCCAACTAAAACACAAACACCATCAATAAGTGTAAGTATTACACCTTCAAACACAATAACTAAAACACCTACTATCACGCCTACTAAGACTAAAACCCCAACACCTACTAAGACAAGCGTTTGTTGTACAACTTGGTATCTATACGCTGGAGGCTCATCTCAACCACAAACTTTTGAAATTGTATATTGTGATAGTAGTACTGGTTCTGTGTCTTTAACAGGAACTGAATCATACACTGTTAGTTGTGCAAGTAGTGTGGTTAGAACAACTGGTGTTTCGGGTACTATAACAAGTAACCCGGGTTGTATATGTTCAAGCTCTACCCCAACACAAACACCAACACAAACTAACACCCCAACCAACACAGTAACTAAAACAATAACACCTACTAAAACAATTACACCTACAAATACTAAAACACCAACCGTAACATTAACAAATACTAAAACACCAACCGTAACACCAACAAATACTAAAACACCAACCGTAACAAGAACTCAAACACCGACTAAAACTATTACTAAGACTCCAACAAATACCCCAACAAAAACCCCTGAATGTAATTTATCTCCCGCTCAATATATTAGTGGATTTACAGGTATTAGTATTATAAATCCAATTAATGGTACCACATTCGCCTGTAAATCATTCCCAGGGGCAGCATTATTACTTCCATGTTGGGAGGCTTGGTGGTGTGCTGGTGCTAACCAAGCTCAAGTACAGTATGCCACAGGATATCCTACGGGTATAATTGATTTATATCAAACCCCATCAACTAGAGTTTACGCTCAACCAAACTGTGTTTGCGCGTATCCATTCAATAATCCGCAGTTACTGTTTGTGACAGATTACGATTTATTAGCTGGTACTGGAATATATTTCTCATGTACGACAACATGTGAGTTAAAGCCGAGTAATTCTTTTGGTCCGTTATTCCCATCAGATTGTTCCACCGGTCCAGGTATCTAATAAAAATATTAGCATAAAAAAAACCCTCACATTTGAGGGTTTTTTATTTATCGACTCAATCTTCTGAGTAATTGTTCTTTTGTAATCTCAACCTTTTTTGGGGGATTTGGTTGAGATTTTTTGGTCTCTACAATTCTTGGTTTTGGTTCTTCTTGTGGTTGTTCCATTACTTGAACTCTTAACTTTGGTTTTTCTTCCACTTGTTCAGAAACTACCACATTTACTTTTTTATTTGTTTTAACGTTGAATTGTGATGACCAAGGTTCAAAATATACATCGTCGGCAATAACCTCAAGCCTCATTAGACCTTGAGAACCCTCAGGTAAAAAATGTTTGGTTTTTGGAATATTAACCTCACAAAGACCATTATTTTCTATTCTGCCGTTAAACATATACGACATATCTTCAGTTTCAACAACTAATCTAACTCTAGATTTAGATAAAGAAGTTCCTTCAATTTCAATATTACAATTGAACTTATTAGGTTTATCTGTGTATAAATTGTAAATCATATTAATAAATATCTTTATCTTTTAAATTTACATTGACTTTGATATTTTTTTGAATCCCTTTGGTTACTTCAATATCTTTTAATCTTAATTTAACTTTAGTGTTTTTATTTTTATTAACTCTTCTTTCAAAAACAATTTCGTCAACCTCTAATCTTATAAAAAGATTTATAAGAACTTTTTTATCCTCGTCCGATAGTTGTTTTACTCTTTCTCTAAATCGTCTGATGGATTGCATACCACCAGCACCTCCAACAATAAGTTTTTCAATTACACAACCTTCAGCCCAAGTGAAAGGAGTTTCTAACCATTTAAAAGGAGCGTCGTCCCACGAGTAACATATTGTTGCCATTTAATATAAATAAGCCAAAAAGAATAAAGTTAAAGTTTTTCTATTTATACTGAAAACAAAAGAATTATTTTATAGTAATGCAAGTTATAGAAATAAATAATGTAACAGGAGTCGCGCCTTATGATGTTTATGTTTGTGATACGACAATAACTTATTGTTATTCGGCGGCAACTGGAGTTTCAGTTTTTCCATTATATATTGATTTACCGATTGGTTTAACCGGAGCTCCGTCAGTTATAGTTAAACTAATAGATGCAAACGGGTGTGAATTATTTTATAATATTGGATGTTTGTTACCAACACCAAGTGTGACTATAACACCTTCGTATACACCAACCCCAACCCCAACACCTGAAGCAAACCAAAATTGTTTCTGTATTCAGTTTGATAATACTGCGTCAGGTAGTGATATAGATATTACTTATATTAGATGTGACGGTATACTAATTGCTCGTTCAGTTACTGCTGGTAATATATTAGAAAGATGTGGTAATACCCCGACCACAGATGACCCAATTTTGACTATTACAATTTTGGGTAATTGTGTTAATGGAGTTTGTCCTCCTGGAATCTAATTTATCACTATTTATTAGTACTACAAAATTTGTAAAATTAAATAATGGCAGATATTAAAGACCAATTAATTAAAGATTCATATAATTATGTCCTACAATGTAATTTTGGTGATGGTATAGTTTATAGAATTGGTGGTGCGGTCCCTGTTAATCCCGTTTTTCAATCAGGGTTAACGGTTAATGATAGTTTTACATATTCAAACGGTACGGAACAACTTGGTTATGTTTTAACTTGTGATTCGTTTGGTAATGCCATTTGGGCTCCTGTAACTGCCGCAACACCATCATCAGGAGTTACAAGTGTGACAGGTACTGATGGAATTGCCGTATCTCCTACAACTGGTAATGTTGTTGTTAGTTTTACAGGAACATCAGATTTGGCTAATTATTTCCTATCATTAAGTGGTGGTACAGTAAGCGGGTTTACATCATTTAATTCAGGTGTTGATATCAATTCACTAACCGCCTATACCGCTAATTTTCAAAACATATCGGTTCTTGGGCAAACCGATTTAACCACATTACAAGTAACCTCAACTTCAATATTTAATGACGATGTTTCAATTTATGCCGATTTATCGGTGGAGGGAAATATCTACGCAACTACAATATCTGCAACAACTTATTTAAATTATCCTGATTCTTATGTTACAGGTTTTAGTTTAAATAATAATATAATCACATTATCTCAAAATAGAACTGACCAATACTCCGCGTTTACAATTAGTTTATCGGCATACACCGGTAGTTCTTTATCAGGTGATTATCTTCCATTAAGTGGAGGTACAGTCTCAGGTAACACATATTTTACAAGTGGATTAAGTGCAAATACTTTATTTGTTTCAGGTCTAACAAGGACTAGCGGACTTACATCAACGGGAGGAATAACATTTCCTCAAAAAACAGTTAGTAGTACATACACTGTAACCGATTTTGATTATATGGTTGATGTTACTGGTGGAACATTTAATGTCCAATTACCAACTGCTGTAGGAGTTCAGGGAAGATTACTTGCGATTAAAAATAATGGTGGTGGGGCGGTAACAATCTTACCTTTTGGAAGTGAAAAAATTGATGATAAAAATTTATTAATTTTAAGTGAAACCAACGCTGCTCAACTTGTTAGTAATGGGGCTCAATGGGTGATTTTGGGACAGGACAGAAGTACAGTTAACAACTCAACTGGTGTTTTTGAATTCTCGGGATTATCAAAAGTTTCATCAACACAATTCTCAGTAGCAAGAGTTAAAGGATGGATAGTTGATGACACATCAAACCCATTATCACCTCAAATTTATTATGTTGATTATAGTGGTGGAACTCATACTGACATTTATGTAAACACTGCCTTTGAGACATTCGTTTATTTAACAAGTGGGGCAACAATCGGTCAACAGGCAACTCCACTAACAGAACAACAAAGAAGACAAAATATATTTTTAGGTAAAATCGGTCACCCTGAAAAAACATCAATCAATCTTGTTTTTAGTCAACCTGATTTTGTATTATCTCCACTTGCACAGCTTCGTGATGTTTTTGCACCAATAAATCTTATAAATGGTGGAGTTTATCCATCGGTAAATACTGGACTTACATTTAATACAAGTGCGGGTTTTATATATGGTTTAGGTATTAATTTCTCAGTTAATACTTTGCAACCAAATGCGGTAACTATTCCGGGTCAATCCCCATGTACATTTCAATACAGAACCCAAACAGGAGGTAGTGTTACAAATGTAACTCAAATAGACCCAACTAAATGGGACGATGGTGGGGTAGTGACTCCAGTATCAGGAGTTAAATCAACCAACCAAAGAATTTATTTACTTCAAAACGGACAATTTAGGATTCAATATGGGCAAGAAGAATATAATCAATTATCCGCCGCAATTGCAGGAATTCAAACAGAAACATTTACGGTTTTTCCAAATTTTACAAATAACGCAATATTAATAGGTATTTTAAGTATTACAAGTACCTGTGATAATTTATCAGATACCTCAAGAGCTCAAATCTTTTTAGTTTCTAAATTTGGTGAAACGGTTGGTGCTGCTGGAGGTATCGGAACAACTACTCTACAACAAGCGTATCTTAATTCATCTGAACCTGAAATCACAATTAATTCTACATTAGATGGAATATCTATTAAAAATGGAACAACCAGTGCCGATACTGTTGCTCAACTAATACAAGGAATTAGTTCAGGAGGAACTATAACTTCATTTATAAGAGCTGACGGAGCAATATCAGGTACAACATTTCTTGGAAATGGTGGTAATTTATCTCATGTATTCCATTCTGTTAATATTAACGGAACACCACAATTCTCCGCCAACACAAATACATTTATTAATTTTAGTGGAATCAATCTTAACATTATTTCAGGTGCAAATAATACATTAATATTTTCAGCAGGAACTGGTGGGTCATCAGGTTCTTCAGGATTTGATGTATATGTAACAGGAGGTACTTATAACGGAAGTGAAATATTATTTACGAATAATTCAGGAGGAACATTTACCGTAACAGGTTTAACCGCAACCGGTTTTTCTGCAAATTATTACGGAAGTTTTTCTGACTCAACAAACCAACCTGTAAGTGGTGCGAATATTGCGACAGTTTGGAAATATAATACAACTGAAATATCTAATGGTATTAGTGTTGTTGATAATACTAAAATCACAGTACAAAATACGGGTGTTTATGAAATTGGATATTCCGCCCAAATAGAAAAAACACAAGGGACGGAGGCCGATGTAACAATTTGGGCCAAAATAAATGGACAAGATGTTGAGCGGAGTTCATCAACTCTTGGATTAGTTGCTAACAGTGTATATCAATTACCATTTGTTTCTTATATACTTGAGTTAAATGCTGGTGATTATGTTGAATTTTATTTTTCATCTGACAGTCAATATGTTCAATTAACCGCATTAAGTGGTTTAACAACACCGACAAGACCTGATTCTCCTTCGGTAATTATTGTCGCAAAACAAGTTGGTTTATCAACATCTATTGGTGGAAGTGGAGACACATTTGTTACAGGTTTTTCATTGAATAATGATGTGATAACATTATCTCAAAATAGAAAAGACCAATACTCCGCATTTACAATTAGTTTATCTGCCTATACTGGTAGTTCTTTATCGGGAGATTACCTACCATTAAGTGGAGGTACTGTAACAGGTGGAACTCAATTTACAGGAGGTTTAACCGCCAATACAATATCAGCAACAACATATCAGAATTTACCTGTTAGCGGTTTAACGGAAGGGAATAACATTTCTATAACGGGAGCCAACGGTAATTTTACAATATCATTTACAGGAACCACAGGTTCTAATTTTACAGGAGGAACTGTATCAGGTGCAACCATTTTTACAGGTGGTTTAAGCGCCAATACAATATCGGCAACAACTTATTATAATGTTCCTAATTATAATGCGGGGGTTATTGTGAATTCAGATTTATGGATTAACAATAATGATGGGACAATGACTTTCCCAACCACACAAGTTGCATTATATAATAATGCTGTATTTACGGGAAGTGTTGAGGTTTATGTAGTAACATCCGCAACAACCGGAAGTGGAGGATTACCAGCGTTGTCCAATAACGATACAAATTATATTGTAATAAATTATAACGGTGGTTCTCCCGTTTATGATGTATTGACCGATAACTCAACAATTAATGATAGTAATATTGTTCTATATTTAATTGTTTATAGAGCAAACAATTTTGTTCATGTTTTAGATTTTGGTAATGAAGGTGCCGGTTTACCAAATAAATTAAATGATAGGATTATCGCAACTGACAGATTTGCAAGGGAAAGTGGATTTTCATTGGCACTAAGTGGGTCAACAGGTGTTGTAACTTTATCGGGAGGTATTGCTTGGAATGCGACAAACAGACAATCATTAGTTGCCGTTAATAGTCAAGATGACGTATTTTTCCAAAGCTATCATAGTGGAAGTACTTGGGTTTATACTACAACTTCGAATACTTTAAATAATTTATATTATGATACAAGTACTGATAAAGTACTAGCAACTGCAGGAAAATATCTTGTCAATTGGTATTTTAGAGGACAAGAAGTTAACGACCATTTATATGAAGTTTGGAGTACCGATGAGTACGATACGGTGTCCGAAGCCCAATTATCAACCGAACCTAATTTACCTGAATTAATAACATCACATGCGTTTTTAACAGGAAGAATTATCGTACAAGTTAGTGCAACAACGGGTATTGTGGAAAGCGCATTCGTACAAGTATTCCAACCAACAACAGTACAATCCCACAATGATTTAACAGGAATACAAGGTGGTTCGGCCGGTCAATATTACCATTTAACAAGCTCGGAATATGCAAATGTTGCGTATAAGAATGTAAATAATATTTTTTCAGTAGGTCAATTATTTAATGATGGCATTACCGCAACAACAATATCTGCAACAACATATCAAAATTTACCTGTTAGTGGTCTTACTGGCGGTGATAACATATCAGTCACAGGTAGTAATGGTAATTTTACAATATCATTTACAGGCACAACAGGTTCTAATTTTACAGGTGGTACTGTATCAGGGGCGACCATTTTTACAGATGGTTTAACCGCAAATACAATATCTGCAACAACATATCAAAATCTACCTGTTAGTGCGATAACCAATGGAAACGGAATATCGGTATCGTCAAATAACAATGGTCTTATAACTATAACAAATACACAACAACAAGGAATTACAGGTATAACCGCAACAGACGGATTGTCAGGAGATACCACAAGTTTCCTAACCACAATAATAAACATTGATAAGGGCTCCTCACAGAATATATTTAAAAATATTCAGATTGGAGGAATTACTCAATTCGGTGCCAACTCAAATAACTCTGACCTTAATTTTAGTGGTATTGGTATAACCATAACATCCGCGGCAACAAACACGTTAGTATTTACAAATCAAATAACACAAGGTATTACTGGTATTACAAGTGGTGATGGTATTACCGCAACAACTAGTGACAATAATGTAACAATTACTAATTTAGGAGTAACAGGAATTACTGCGGGATACGGAATATCGGCAAGTACATCGACAGGTAATGTAGTAATAATACAACAATTTGATTACGGAAAAGCCTACACCACAGGAAATAACTTAAATTATATATAATCAATATGGCAGCAAATACACAACCAATTTTTTCAATTCAAGGAGAGACACAATGGTCAACTCTGATGAATGCGGCAAATACAGGTAATGTCACAGGTAGTACATCTTATCTTGTGTTTACCGCAGGAACAAACGGAAGTTTTGTACAAAAAATAAGATTTAGACATGTACCACCATCAGGTAATACCGCAGCAACAGTTGCTCGTGTTTGGATAAACAATGGACAAGATGTTACAGTTGCATCAAATAGTACACTATTTGATGAAATTACAATCGCATCCAACACCACATTTTCACAAGTGGCCTCAACACCATTTTATGAGATACCATTTAATTTCGCATTACCTGCAAATTATAGGATATATGTCACACTAGGAACCGCACCAACAACGGGGGCTAATATTCAAGCAACAGTTATAGGAGGGGACTACTAATGTATTACTACAAGATAAAATTCGAATACGGTTCTCCAGTTGAATACGGATATCTAATAATTGATGAGATGGGTATCCAAGAAAACAGAATCACTGATTTAAGTGGAAACACATTATCTTTGGGTGCGTGTGGATATGCTTGTACAATCCCAAATGAATTACCTGATTGGGCTGAATAATGGCTTACGATTTATTTAATTTACCACAAGACCCTTATAATCAAATATTCACTCAACCTGGTCAAAGTTTTTGGAGTAAACCACAAAACATAACCATGATAAATTTTTTTGTGGTTGCGGCCGGAGGTGGTGGAGGAGGGGGTAACGCCACTTCCCCATCGATAGGTTCGCAAGGAGGTGGTGGAGGCGGCGGAGGAGGTGTTACAAAATTAACCATTCCTGCAATTTTTATACCCGAAACTTTAATATTAAATGTTGGAGTCGGGGGAGCTGGTGGTGGTAATGCCGTTGCCGGAACTGCGGGAGGTTCGTCATATATTGATATACCCGGTGGAAGTAATGTAGTATCAACTAGAATTATTTTTACAAACGGAGGTGCGGGTGGTGGTGCTGGCGGCGCAAGTGGCGGACTTGCTGGTGGAGGTGGTGGAGTTGCCGCCGCAACAACATCAGTTTACCATAACCTTGGTATATTTTCTGCAATTGCCGGAGGTAACGGTACTGCCGGTTATGGTGCGTCATCAACCGCCACACCTGTATCGGCTTTAGCAACATTAACAAGTGGTGGAAGTGGGGGAGCGGCAAGAAGTGCTCAACCTACGTTTGTTAGGGGAACTCCTGGAGGTATAGATGCAAACGGTACTACTTTATCAGACACATTTGCTTCTGATGGGACAATAATTTTAGACGGACCCGGAGGACAAATTTCATGGAAACCATTTCAAACTACAGGAGGGGTCGGAGGTTGGGGGGCTAGAAATGGAACTGTTCCTGGTGGTAATGGGGGTCACGGTGCAATTGGTTCAGGTGGAGGTGGTGGAGGAGGAAATAATACAGGATTTGTTGGAGGTCGTGGTGGAAATGGAGGACATGGATTAATTATTATAACATGCAATTAATATGACACATAATTTACCTGACACATCATTTAGAACCCAAGTATTTTATCAAAGTGGAAATTGGATAAAACCACAAGGTATAAGTATGGTTTATGTTACTTTGATAGGCGGTGGTGGAGGTGGTGGCGGAGGTCAGTCAACCGCATCAGGTGTTGCTGGTAATGGTGGTGGAGGAGGTGGTACGGGTGCGATATCAAGAGCGATGATTAGTGCTGATTTGTTAGAAGATAGACTTAGAGTGACAGTAGGAAGGGGTGGTGCCGGAGGAGTACCAAATGGAGATGGGGTGGTTGGTAGTGAAAGTAGGGTTGAAGGGATTACTACGTTTTTATCAACGATAATGATAGCGGGAGGCTCATCTACCCAAGGACTTTCATCAGGAGGAGGAGGTAGTGGAGGTCAATCCACTACCTTGCAAACTGCGAATTTAGCATCTATGGGAATTTTTATAAGTAACGCAGGTGGAGCGGGAGGTTCTTCAGGACTCCCCAATATAACATATGGGTCATTACCGGCCGCGGGGCCATTATCAATAACCCCCGGTTGTGGAGGAGGAACTAAAACTGTTTCAAACACTAGTACAAATGGAGGAAGTATAATTGGTGCTGGTGTCGTACCTAACTTTTCAGGTGGAACATCAGGAGGAACTGACGGAATTAGTTCTCAAATAAATTCCTTATCCCCACTAATATTTTTAGGAGGTACTGGTGGTGGAGGTAATGGTACAGGTACAGGTGGAAATGGAGGTGATGGTGGTATTGGTTGTGGAGGTGGAGGAGGTGGTGCTGGTATTACAGGAGGAAGAGGAGGTAGAGGTGGAGACGGACTTGTAATAATAAATTGTTGGTAAAAATAATATGTTAGATTTATATAATTCTTCACAAAGAAATAATACTCAATTTTATTATTCCTCGGCAATATGGTATAAACCTAGAGGGGTTAGTAATATTTTAATAACCGCAATAGGTGCCGGTGGTGGAGGAGGCGGCGGATTTAGTGCCGCGGCTGGTTCTGCAAAAGGTGGAGGAGGAGGAGGAGCGTCAGGAGGTATATCAAGATTATATCTACCGGCAATTGTAGTTCCTGATATATTATCAATAACTATTGGTTTAGGAGGTACAGGTGGAGCGGCAACCATTGCCGGAACTAGTGGAGGACAAACCATCATCGATGTTACAAATTCAACAAACGCATCCCAAACATATTTTCTTATCGCAAATGGTGGAGGTGGAGGTGGTGCCGGTACTGGTGCGGCAAGAGGAACCGCAGGTACTGCCGCGGCAATATCAACCGCGGCGGCGGCCTTATTTTCTAATTTAGGACATCAAAACTTTGTTGTAGGAATCGCCGGAGGATTAGGAGGTTTAACGGCTCTTAACTCACCTGGTGCGCAAATTACATATGGGTTACTAACACCATTTACGGTAGTTTCAGGAGGTGCTGGTGGTGGAGGTCGTTCAGGCGCGGGAGGTTCAGTAACTCCGGTACTTGGTTCCGATAATTACCCAACAATAGCCGGAGGTAGTTCTATTTCCTCCCCAAACGGTGTTGGTGGATATTATAGAGTAAAAGGATTTTATAGTATTGGTGGAGGCGGTGGTGTTGGTATTGACGCTTCACCTGGTGGAAATGGAGGAGTTGGAGGGCCTGGTTCAGGAGGTGGAGGAGGTGGTGCCGGAACCACAGGAGGAAGAGGAGGAAATGGAGGAAACGGACTTGTAATAATAACTTGTTGGTAAATTTAAAATACTATTTACCATCTAACATAAATTAATATTTTTTCTATAAAAACAATTGTAATGAAAATTTTTATTCAAATCGCATCTTATAGGGACCCACAACTTGTCCCTACAATAGAAAGTGCATTAGAGAATGCAAAAAAACCTAAAAATTTAGTATTCGGTATTGCAAGACAATTCCATCCTGAAGATGGTTTTGACAATCTTGATAAATACAGAAAAGATAAAAGATTTAGAATTTTAGATATCCCTTATACCGAATCTAAAGGAGTATGTTGGGCGAGAAATCAAGTACAACAATTATATAAAGATGAAACTTATACGATGCAGATTGACTCTCACATGAGATTTGAAAAGGATTGGGACGATGAGTTTATCAAAATGATTAAACAACTTCAAAAAGATGGTCATAAGAAACCATTATTAACAGGTTATGTTTCATCATTTGACCCTGATAATGACCCGGCCGCAAGAGTACGTGAGCCATGGAGAATGGTATTTGATAGATTTATTCCTGAAGGTGCGGTGTTCTTTTTACCTGAAACTTTACCAGGTTGGCAGAATATGGATAAACCAGTAACCGCTCGTTTTTATTCGGCTCACTTCGCGTTCACTGTCGGCGAGTTTAGTAATGAAGTACAACACGACCCCGAATATTATTTCCACGGAGAAGAGATTTCAATTGCGGCAAGAGCTCATACTTGGGGTTATGATTTATTTCATCCTCATAAGGTTCTTGTATGGCATGAATACACCCGTAAAGGTAGAACAAAACAGTGGGATGATGATAGAGAATGGCATTTAAAAAACAATCACGCTCATAAGAAAAACAGACAATTGTTTGGTATGGACGGTGAAGAAATGGTTGACATGGGTAAGTATGGTTTTGGTACTGAAAGAACATTATCTGATTATGAAAAATATGCAGGTATCAATTTTAAAAAGAGAGGAGTTCAGCAATACACATTGGATAAGTTGTATCCTCCAAATCCACAAAATTTCGCAAATGAAGAAGAATATATGGAATCATTCTCAGCAATCTTCAAACATTGTATTGATGTTGGTTATTCTCAAGTCCCTGAAACAGATTATGATTTTTGGGTGGTTGCGTTCCACGGAGAAAATGATGAAACATTATTCAGACAAGACGCAGACCCAAGTGAAATTAGCAGAATGAAAAATGACCCCGATGGTTATTGTAAAGTATGGAGACAATTCCAAACCGTAACAAAACCAAAGTATTGGGTTGTATGGCCTCACTCAACATCAAAAGGTTGGTGCGAAAGAATAACAGGAAATTTATTTTAAAATATAACTAATGAGTATACCAAAAAAAATACACTTTATATGGGTGGGTGGTAACAAACCTAAGTGGACCGAAATATTTGTTAATGAGGTTAAAAAAATTAACCACGATTATGAAGTTATCGAATGGACGGAAGATAATTTAGATTTTGAAGTTCAAAGTAAAGAGTCATATGATAATTGTTTTAGTATGGGTGCCAAATCTGATATACTTAAAATGGAAATTTTGTATAGATATGGGGGTATATACATGGACTATGATAACTTACAAATAAAAAAATTTGATGACCTGTTAGAATACGAATTTTTTGCCGGAGCTCATGATTTAGCCCCAAAAGAAATTTGGTTTGGGGTCGTTGGGGCAATCCCAAACCATCCTATTTGCAAAAAGTATTTAGAAAATTTAAATATACAATCTCCAATCTATAAACATCAGATTGATAGGGTTATGTCGGAAACAGGTCCATATTATTTAACAAATATCATATATGGTAATACTTGGGATTGTGAGTATAAAATTTTTATAGGTTCTGAATTTTATCCGTTTGCACTGGAGGATAGATTTATGGTTAGAAACTTTACTGAAAATGATATTGAACATATCAGAAGTTTTAAAAAAGATAATACATACAGTATACATTTCCACACTTGTTCTTGGCAGTAAAATATAACTTTTATGAAATCAAATTTTGAGACTGTAATTTTAACAATGTCTTCTTTGATTCAAAAAATCAGAGATGAAAAAAATAATTTAAATTTTGTTCAAATAGGTTCTCACGATTGTGAATCATTTGAAGATTTACCAAGTAAATTTATTAATATAAACGATTACGGACATTATATTGAGCCAGTAACTGACGTATTTAAAAAATTACAGATTAATAGAGTTAAATATAAAAATTGTAAATTACATAATTTTGCAATTATACCTACCGATAAATTCTATTCAGAATATTTTCATATTCATACCGTAGGTTGCCAAAGTAGTTTTTTAAAGGGTATTTATTATGATGATAAACCCGAAACAAAAAATTGGGTTCCCTCAAAAATTGAATCGGTATCCATATCTAAGTTTATAGAACTAAATGATATAGAATCTCCTGATGTATACTTTATAAGCACTCAAGGATATGATAATGATATTATAAAAGAAATTCTTAATATTCATAAACCTAAAATATTTTTTGCAGAGTGCTGGGATATGAATCAAATAAATCATATTATAAATTCTAAGTTAACTGAAACTCCAAAAGATATAAAATTTACGACTAGGGAAGAACTTATATCATTACTACAAAATTTAGGTTATAAGTGTTTATACGAGACCGAAAAAGATAGATTGTTGGCTTGGAATTTAAATTATGTGCCAAATATCGATGAAGGAATTAATGAAGTTGTAATTAACAAAAAAGTAACTGATAATGGTAAATACATTTCTTATAGTTTATTCGGAACTGATTTAAAATATTACGTAGGCGCCGAAAAAAATATAATAATTAATAATAAGTTACTACCCGATTGGGACACTGTTATATATTATCATCCTAAAAATTTTAGGGAGGGGTACCTAAAAAAATTATCAGAACTTGGAGCGATAATGGTCGACGTTTCTGATATCACAATTGGAGGTAGACCATCATTAGATTTTCCATTCTTTTGGAGATTTTTATCTTTTCTAAAAAATTCAATTTCTCTTTCAAGGGATTTAGATAGTCGTTTATCAAAACGAGAGGTTGATTACATTAGAAAATGGGAAAACAGTGACAAAGATTATTTTGTAATTAGAGACCATCCTTGGCATTCTCCATACCCAAGCGGATTGTTTGGTATAAGAAGAAAATTAGAATCTTTTGAAAATCATTTTAATGAATATATCTCTTTAAATAATTTGGTTTGGGGTACTGACCAAGATATTTTAGAAAAGTATATGTTAGATAAAAATCCTGACCATATTTTATATTTTGGATTTGATAAACTTGAGACGTATATCCCAAGAGATGATAAAGATTTTTTTATTGGTATGCAACTTGATGAATTTGATAAACCAACCGTACCAAGTGGAGTTAAATGTTTAGAATTTATATCTGAGTTAAATTTACCAAATAATTTTAAAAAAACTTATAAATATTTTATCACAACATTGGCAATAAACGAACCTTATTTTGAAAAGAGTTTGGATTTTTATACACAATTACATGATAGAACTAAAAATTGTACTTTAAATATTACAGCAACAAGAAACGACTTAAGTAGATTAGAAGAACATACTGGTTTAACTTATGATGAGTTTAAAGAAAGATATCCTAAAATAAATTTAAATACTTTAGAAGATTTTAATTTTAGAATTGATTTTCCATTAGAAATGGACGGAACTGGATTTATTTTTAATTTAAATTTAAAAGTAATATCAATAAAATCTTGTTTGAAATTAAAACAGAATTTTGATTACTTAATTTATATTGATGGTGATTGGGGTATTCACGATGGATTTGATGAGGAAAAATTCTTTAGGTTGTTTGAAAATATGGAGGCTAGTGATATTGATTTTGCTTTTGAGAGGCCTGCCAGAATAGGTGACGGTAGAGTGAACCCTAGTCAAACATTTTATGCCGATAAGTTCTATGACTACGAATGTTTAGATAATCCACTTTGGGACAATGCTCACGTAACTAATGAACAATTTTTAGTATTCAAAAATAACTGGAAATTAATTTTGTTTGAACAAAAATGGGAACAAATGTTATGGTATACAATTGCAAATAATATTAGGAATTATCCAGATGGATTTGAGATTGGGGTGTCGGCGTTAGAGGCGGGAATGAAATGGAATTATAACTTATTCCCAATACTCAGTAATTGTTTTTATTTTTACCCTAAATACAACGATATTAAATATATTAGATTTTAAAAAATGAAAGGAGAAGTTACAGTAATATTAAATGGTTTTAATAGACCCGAAAATTTATCAGAGCAAATAGATGCCATAAACAATCAAACAATAAAACCTAAAGAAATATTGTTATGGTTAAACAATAGTGAGGGTTTTGATAAAAATTTAACAGATAAAATTACAACAGTAACGAGTAATAAAAATTTTGGTGTTTGGGCTAGATTTGCATTTGCTTTAAATGCTAATACAGAATATATTTGTATATTTGATGATGATACCATACCTGGAGTAAAATGGTTAGAGAATTGTGTTGAGACAATGAAAACTCACGAAGGTTTATTAGGTACTAAAGGGTTGGTGTATAGAGATGATACTTCTTATCATTATCATGATGTATATGGATGGGATAATCCTAATACAGAAACAGTACAAGTTGATATTGTAGGACACGCTTGGTTTTTTAAACGAGAATGGTTATGGGTAATGTTTAGAGAACTACCACCACAAGGACATAATTTTCATAGAGTGGGAGAAGACATGTTTTTTTCTTATACCTTAAAAAAATATTTAGATATTAATACTTATGTACCCCCTCATCCAATAAATCAGAGAGAATTATGGGGTAGCCTGAAAGGTTGGCAATATGGGACAATAAAGGCGAGTTCTGAATTAAGTATTGGAGAAATGCAACATTTTTACAGTAAATTAATTTTATCAGGATGGAAAATTTTAAGGTCAGGAAATTACGTAAAACCGATTTTAACATATCCGCAATCTTTTGTAAACAATCAACACATTAATTTTATACATCAATATACAGTTCCGGAAGATGTTAAAGGAGGGGTCTGTGTCGATATCGGAGCTAATTGCGGCTCGTTTACTGAAGTTTATAAAGAATATTTTAGTAAAATATATTTCATAGAACCACAAAAAAGTTTGTATGAAAATGTTGCCAATAAATTTAAAGATTATGACCATATAGTTGGTTTTAATTACGCGGTTTGGAATAAAGATGATGAAGAATTGACCTTAGTTAATCATTCTAATAAAGATTCAGGGTCAGTTGGGGTAAAGGGAGGTAGTATTAATCAAGATTGGACGGATGAGATAGTAAATTTTGTAACTTCTATTTCTTTAGAAAGTTTATACGAAAAAATTGAAGGCGTTATTGACTACATGAAAATTGATTGTGAGAATTCAGAATACGAATTTTTATACGGTAAAGATTTAAGTAGAATAAAATACATCGGTATGGAATTACATAATCAAATGGGTTCGGACAAGTTTTACTCACTATGTGAATATATAAAAAAAACTCATTCGCTTATTAATGGTAAAGAAGAATTTTTTGACAATGCTCATCAAATTTTACTATACAAATTAAAATGATTTTGCTCTCATACGGAACTAGACCCGAGTATATTAAAATAGAGCCGATAATAAAAAAATTATCTGAAAAAAATATACTTTACAGAATACTTTTTACAGGACAACATGAAAACCTAATAAATAATAATAACTGGGATTTTAAACTAACAGTTAAAAAAATCACAGAAAATAGGTTAGACAATATTCTTAACTCATGTTTGTCAATTGATGAGGAGGTGTTCAATAACGTAAAAATGGCAATCGTACAAGGAGATACAACCTCAGCTCTTGGGATTTCCTTATCTTGTATGCATAGGGGTATAAAAGTAATTCATTTGGAAGCGGGACTTAGGTCATACGATATAAAAAATCCATATCCTGAAGAGTACAATAGAAAATTAATATCTCAAATTGCTGATATTCATTTATGTCCCACAAAAGAAAATGAAAATAATTTGATTAAAGAAAACATAAGTGAGAATGTTTTTGTCGTCGGTAACACCGCATTAGATAATTTAGTTAATTTAAAAAGCGAGTCTGTATACAATAAAAAAATATTAATAACTTTACATAGAAGAGAAAATCATGAAATAATTGACGAGTGGTTCTATGAAATAGAAAATTTGGCAAATCTATATCCGAATTATGAATTTATATTACCGATACACCCAAATCCTAATGTTATAAAACATAAAAAAATTTTTAACAAGGTTATAGTTGTTGAGCCAATGGAACATTCGGAAATGATTAAATTATTACTTGAGGCGAGTTTGGTAATTACTGATAGCGGAGGATTACAAGAAGAATGTTCATTTTTAAATAAAAAATGTTTGGTCTGTAGAAAAACAACTGAAAGACAAGAGAGTTTAAATTTTAGTTCTTTTTTAATACCAACACCAAAAGATTTGACAAAAGAATTCAATTACCATATAAAAAATTGTAAAATAAATTATATTTCACCATACGGAGACGGATATAGTTCGGATAAAATTATTAATGTTATAAAAAAATATTTATAATGGAAAAATTTTCACAAATAGGTCAAGACATAATTGTTAGTACGTATTTTAATCACAAATTAAATGGTACTTTTTTAGATATAGGTTGCGGATACCCCAAAAAAATAAATAATACGTATCTATTGGAAAATAATCTTAATTGGAATGGTATTTCTATTGATTTAGAAAATTATATCGAGGATGACGGTACTAAGTGGGAGGATTGTAGAAAGACTGAACGAATTCTATCGGACGCTTTAACTTTAAATTATAATGATATATTAAGTAAATTATCAATCAATGGCACTGTTGATTTTCTTACTATGGATTTGGAACCACCACAAATAACTTTTGAATGTTTGTATAAAATACCATTTGATGATTATAAATTTAATTTCATATGTTTTGAAATTGATGAAGGTAGGGAAGGTGGTGAAGATAGAAAAAAAATAACCAGAGATTATTTAAAATCAAAAAATTATATTTTTCTCGGTAATTTACACGGACAGGATGATGTTTATGTTCATGAGTCATTTTATAATGAAGTGAAAAATATTAATTTTTTTGAAGTTGTTGAAAACAGCGGAACGTCAAAACACACTATAAAATTGTTTAATCCTGAGTATGAAATATTTTGAAGAAGAAATAAAAAAAATTTATAGTAAGTTAAAAAATAAAGATTTTTTTTCTTTTAGTAAGTTCGCCGATGGGGAATGGGAGATGATTAAGGGGAGGCAAATAAATAATAGTGAGTTTGAATATTTGCCAAATGAGGACGAATTTTATAGGCAAAAATTGATTGAGTCTTTTACTTTTAAAGATGACAATTATTATGTTGGAATTAGTTGCCCCTGTTGCCAAGGAGACGAACATTATAGAATGTACGAGTTTTCAAATCAAAAAAATGAGAACATTACTTTTGCAAATTTATTTGTTAATAGTAATTATAAATTTTTCAAGGAATACTTCATACCTGAATTTAATGAATGGGATGTACATTTAGTGGCTCATGAAACATCAAATATAGATAACCTACCATTCAAAGTCGAAGAGTTTTATCCGGTAAATGATTCGGCTTGGAAAAAAAACTACGATTTAATTGAAAAAATAAAAAGTAAAAATTTAAAAAATAAACTATTTTTATTTTCCTGTGGTCCGTTTGGTAATATGTTATCTCATCAATTATGGGAAAATAATAAAAATAACACTTATATTGATATTGGCTCAACAATTAATTTTTGGACAAATGCAAAAAGTTTTCAAAGATATTATATGTTTGGTGGTCCTTATAGTCAATTAGTTTGTAAATGGGGGGATTTTTAAAAAATGAACGCTTACTTATATATTAATTTTGTTTCAGGTTTAGGTGACACTTATACGACTATTATGTCGGCCTTACAATCGTCAATAGAACTTGAGAATTTTGGGTACAATACCTTTTTAATTATAAACACGACTAGAAATAATTATTTACCCGAACATTTAGAACTTGATTGTTTGTTTGATTTTAGTGGGTTTAAAAATAAAGTTATTTATAATATTCCTTTAGATAATGAAGGTAATCCTGTAATCCAAAATTTAAAATTAAATAAATTAAAACAAGACCAAAATTCTTATTCAATATACGTAGATTCGATTATTCCGGAACTATATGAATACCAAAGTTATATTTTTGGTCACACTGAGATTAATAAGTTATCAAAAAGACCAACATGTAATATGGATATTATTAGTTTAGATGTAAAAAATATTGCGGATAGTTTTATAGGGAACTTTAGTAATATAGTTACACTACATTATAGAGCAATGGACGGTCTTGGAAATTCCGAAGAATATGTTAACGGTAGAATAGGTAGATTTGAAAATTTTATTAACGAACATAAAGACAAAAATATTTTGGTTTGCTCAAATGGAAAATTAATTAGAGATTTACTAAAGAATAAACATTCAAATGTTATCACGTTTAATTTTACTTATAATGAGTTGGAATTATATCCATGTTATGACATATACACAAAACCAAAATTCTCTGAAGATATTTTTATAAGACATTCACAGGAGATTTTGGCGGAAATGGTTATGATAAAGTACTCAGAAAAAATATTATCCATAAGCCCGTTTCTTTCAAATTTTGTAACTTACGGTGTATTAAACAATACACATAAAAAAGATTATTCAGAATTATTTAATCATGAGTCTTAATTTTGGAAAAATTAGTTTGTTGACGTATACTCACTCTAATTGTTTTGATATTCATGACATATATTTTGATTCAATAAAAAAATTTTTTGTCGGGGTCAATCATTACGTACTTACCAATGAGTCATTTAAAAAAGAAAAAGTAAATCAAATAATTTACGATGATAAAACTAACTACTATGAACAAATGTTATTAGGGTTATCTAAAATTGAAACCGAATATTTAATTTACTCCCAAGAAGATTATATTTTATACGATTATGTTGATTTTAATTTATTAAATGAATGTATCAATGTTTTGGATAATGATAAAGATGTTAATTTCATTAGATTAATTTGTTCGGGTTTGTTAGGTGAAGAAAAAAATTATAACGATAGTTTTATAATATTAGATAAAAATTCTGAATATTTTTTTAGTACACAAATAACAATATGGAAAAAAAACTCACTTGTTGAAATGTTTAAATCCTCAAAGACTAAATACATAACTGATGAACCTAAAAATTCAATATATCTTGCGAATTTAAGCGGAATAGGTCTTTGTACTAATTTAAAATCTGAAAAAATTGGAGGTCATTTTAATTCTAAAATATACCCATATACCGCAACGGCTTTAGTCGGGGGTAAATGGAATTTAAGTCAGTATGGTAATATATTAGAAAATTTATTAAACAAATATAACATTGATAAACATAAACGAGGTATTATTTAAACAATGAAAACAAAAATAGTTACAGCCTACTGGATGGACGCTAACGGACTACCATTTTTAGGTTCAAATTCAGGAAGAAAAGAAAGATATTTAGGCTCATTAATTGCATATTGTCAAAATATTAACTTACCAATAATCTGTTATACACACAACAAAAGCTTACCCGAACTACAGAATATAAAAGAAAAATATAATTTAGATAATTTAGAGATTAAATTACTTGAATTATCTGATGTAAAATATCACAAAGAAATACAAGAAATTGTTAATAGTGATGTTGACCGATACCAAAGAGATTTAGATGGTAGGGGGGCAGAAATTATGTGGGGCAAATTTGATGTGATAGAAAGAGAATTAGATAGTTGTGATAAATTATTTTGGTTGGATGTGGGACTACAACATCCTGGTATTTTTACTTGGAGATACTCTAAAGTGTTTAACAAGGTTGAGGACCACAAAGATTCCAGAGCTTTAGGTAGTTGGTGGGCTAATTTAGATGTTTATAATTATAAACATTTTTTTAACACTGAAACCTTAACAAATTTATCAAATGCGATTAATGGTAAAATTACGTTGATAACTTCGTATGGGCCACAAATAAGTTATCCATTTTATTCGTTAGGTTTAACTAACACACCATTTGAAACTCCATATCCCGTTGGTGCATTGATTGGTGGTGATGTTATACAGTTAAAAAAATATGTTAATTTATTTTGGGAGTTTGCTAAAAAAGTATTGGATTCAAAAATATTATGTACAGAAGAGTCGATTATGAAACCTATTTTGGACATGATGGACAAAAGTGAGGTTAAATTATTCACATTCACATCCTTTTATTGTTGTGAACATGATAAATTTCATTTTGAGGATTGGGAAGAATCTTGGGGTGAACCAAAACCATTCTACACCGCGTGGAATGATTTAATAAATTATTCAAAAAATAGCATTTAAACATTTAATTAATTTTATCTAATTATGATTTACATAGACAAAATAACAAAAAAAAGTGATTTAGAAAGTGGGGATAGTGTATCATCATATGGTAACTGGGGTGCCCAACAAAACTATAAAGCGTTCGAGGTTTTTTTCTATTTTCTCAAAGAAATAAGACCAAAAAGAATTTTAGAAATTGGAACTTCTATAGGTGGGTTTACATCATTCTTAAATCAATCATGTAAAGATTTAGGCATTGATTGTGAAATTCTAACATTGGATATCAACGAATATCCTTGGTATGAAGAAATGAAAAATAATGGGATTGACATTAGAATTGAAAATGTTTTCTCCCAAAGTTATGATTCTGTGTCCCAATATATTATAGATTTTATTCAATCAGATGGTACGACCGTTGTCTTATGTGATGGCGGTGATAAAAAAGGTGAATTCAATTTGTTATCAAATTATATAAAAGAAAATGATTTTATTTTAGGTCATGATTACTCAATCAATCAAGAATATTTTGAACAAAATATAAATGGTAAAATTTGGAATTGGTGTGAACTAACTGAAAATGATATATTAGAACCTTGTAAGAGAAATAATTTAGTTGATTATAGAAATGATATTTTTCAATCAATAGTTTGGGTTTGTAAGATGAAAGTCGCTCCCGAATTAGTTGTAAAAACTGATGATGATGTTGTTAAAAGCGCAGATTCAAGTGATGATGAATCAATTAAATCTGTGGTTACTTTAGTCACTGGTCTTTGGGATATAAAAAGAGATTCATTAGCTGATGGTTGGTCTAGAAGTTATGACCATTATTTAACAAAATTTTCTGAATTGTTAAAGGCGGATGTTAATTTAATTATATATGGTGACGAATCACTAGAAAAGTTTGTAAAAGAAAGAAGGGACGACAAAAACACTCAGTTTATTAGAAGAGGTACCGAATGGTTAAAATCTGCGGTCCCATTTGAAAAAATACAAGAAATTAGAAAAAATCCAAATTGGTTAAATCAATCAGGATGGTTGTCTGAATCGACTCAAGCCAAACTAGAGTTGTATAATCCTTTGGTTATGTCTAAAATGTTTTTATTACATGATGCGAAAATTTTAGATAAGTTTAATTCAGATGAAATGTATTGGATTGACGCGGGTATAACAAATACAATACATCCTGGTTATTTTACTCACGACAAAGTTCAAAATAAATTAAGAAAATATTTTGATAAATTTTCATTCGTATGTTTTCCATACAAAGCCACAAGTGAAATTCACGGATTCTCATATCCAAAGATTAATGATTATGCAAATTCAAATGTTGATTTAGTTGCAAGAGGTGGTTTTTTTGGTGGTCCTAAAAATACTATATCAGAAATTAACTCAATTTATTACTCCACATTAATCAATACGTTAAATGATGGATTTATGGGTACCGAAGAATCCGTGTTTTCCATAATATTATACAAATACGCTAGTTTAATTAACTATTTTGAAATTGACGATAATGGTTTAATGGGGAAATTCTTTGAGGGTTTAAAGAATGAAACCTTAGAAGTTAAAAGTAAACATACTCGTCCTAATGGAGAGCCTATAAAGGACATAAAAAAGACAGCATTGTATGTGATTGGTTTTAATAGTCCAAAACAATTTGAAACACTAATTGATTCTATGTTGTTATATGATGCGGATTTTATAAATAAACCAGCAAAATATCTTTTAGATAATTCCACTGACTTATCAACCACACCAAGATATAAAGAACTTTGTGAAAGATATGGTTTTGAACATATTAAAAAAGAAAATTTAGGAATATGTGGAGGAAGACAATTTATTGCGGAACATTTTGAAGAGACGGGATTAAATTATTATTTCTTCTTTGAGGATGATATGTTTTTTTATGGAGGACAGGATAGTACATGTAGAAATGGGTTCACTAGATATATCAAATCATTATATGATAAAACACTAAAAATTGCCAGTGATGAAAATTTTGACTACTTGAAATTTAATTTCAGTGAATTTTTTGGGGACAATTCAACACAATGGTCTTGGTATAATGTACCACAATCAGTAAGAGAAGAATTTTGGCCAAATTATTCTAAATTACCTCAAATCGGTACTGACCCTAATGCTCCAAAAGTCAACTATAAAAATATTAAATCTTATGAAGGTTTAGCCTATGCGACAGGAGAGATTTATTATTGTAATTGGCCTCAAGTGGTTTCAAAAGAAGGTAGTAAGAAAATGTTTTTGGATACTAAATGGGCTCATCCATATGAACAAACTTGGATGAGTTACATGTTCCAAGAGCTTAAAAAGGGTAATCTTAATTTTGGTCTATTACTTGCTAGTCCGACTGAACATAATAGGTTTGAACATTACGAGTCTGGTATAAGAAAAGAAAGTTAATTAGGATAAATTTATATCCTAAACTATTTATATAACAAACTGTTCAAATGGAGTTTGTTATTAGGAAAAATGCGACTTTGCCGTTATTAAAAATGCAAGTTGTAAAAGATGGTAGAGGGTCGTATGAAGATTTCATGCGATTTATTGAAACCTCGACTATCTATTTTTCTATGCAAAATATATCTACGGGTATATTAAAAATTAATTCCGCGTTTGCTGGATTCGTAGAGAAAGAATTTGATGACCCTAATACACCTTCAGAATATTATCTTTATTATAGATTTAGCAAAAGTGACACTAATCGACCAGGAAGATATGAAGGTCAATTTCTTTTTAGAAATGACTCGGGAACTTTAGTTTTACCCATACGAGAAAAACTTTATATTACAATTAAAGAATCCAATTTTGACGATGATTTGGATTATGAGTCATGCTGGGTCGGAAAATATCAATGCTGTATAATTGCTCCTCCTGAGGCAACACCAACGCCAACACCAACGCCAAGTTATACTCCTTCGCCAACACCAACGCCAAGTTATACTCCTTCGCCAACACCAACAAACCCTTGTATAGAATACTTAACAGATGAAACTGGTAATTACATTTTAACAGAAGAAGGGGATTATATTATATCGGATAATAATCCTTGTATTTAATAAATAAACCCCACGTATATTATATAAAAAATATTTATAAATAAAATTAAAAAATGGCTAACGTAAAAATCTCAGAATTACCTTTAGGTATCCCTACCTCAACAAGCACATTCCCATTTGTTGACAGTGGGACAACATATCAAGGAGCAATTTCGGCAATAACATCAAATGGTAATATATTAAATTACAAAGCCTTATTGACTCAAACAAATCAAATAACAGGTACTAGTATAGATAGTTTTAATTATTATCTAATAATTGGTGAAGAATATACTATTACAAGCTATCAACCAGGTGATGATTTTAGTAATATCGCTGAAGTTATAAGTGGAAACACAAATGAAACAAATTGTGTATTTGTCGCCACTGGTAACACTCCTTTGGTTTGGATTAATGGTTCTGAATTAGTATCAAGCGGTAATTTAGTTGTTGATGTAATGGAAAACAATTTTGGTTTTGACTTGTCGTGGGATATGAATTTTGGACCTGTTGAGGGTATTTACTTCGCCTTTAATGATATTACCGGCCCTATTTATAACACGTTTGAAAGAGATAAAACATCTGTATTAACCCAATTAACAACTTACCCTGTTCCAGTTCCCGCATCAGTTCAATTTTATGCTCAAACTAGTTCTCTCACATCAAAAGATGATATTGTTTATATTTCTGTTTGGGATTTAAACACGGGAGAGACTGTTGGTAATTTACTTTACTATACTCCTGTAGAAATAAAAATTAAACAAAATACTGACACAACTCCTATTGTGGTAAATGGAACTGTTGGGTCAATTTATCCTTTTAACAACGTTAGTGTAGATTTATTATGTGACGGAACCTACATTGAGAATTTTATTGGGGATGGTACCACCGTAAATGATTTATCAGAGTTGGTAACACAATTAAATGTTAATGAAGTAACGGGATTTTTGGGTTCCTATTCGGATGATGGTAGTAGTGGTGTTCTCTTAACAATTAACACCAACAAAGCAAATCAATTTTGTTCTACAGGAACATTAACTTTTGAAGTTTATTCAGATTAAAAAAATAAAAAAATGGTAAAAATATTAAAAAGAACAACAGATAACAAATACTTAAAGTCAATTGAAACTGAAACATGGGTTGATGATATAAAAGATGCATATGAAATGACATATAGGGAATGCGAAGA
>Ga0315909_10000192_pt1 | contig 82172 bp, 72 predicted proteins | sample LakEriMetagenome_11_FD_203527 | JGI IMG/M metagenome (GOLD analysis project Ga0315909, IMG submission 203527) | Freshwater fungal communities from buoy surface, Lake Erie, Ohio, United States - Buoy 2 MA125 | ecosystem: Environmental > Aquatic > Freshwater > Lake | place: USA: Lake Erie, Ohio...
TGCTTGATCTTCCAATTCCTTAACGATTTGTTTTTGAACTTCGTAACGTTTCACTAATACATCTAATTGATTCTCTAAATTTTGAGTTTCAATTTGCAAAGTATTAGAAGCCAATTCAGTATTAATCTGAGCTGCTTTTACATTTTGTCTTTGATTCGTAAACAATGGAATTCCAACACCAACTTGTGCACTATTGAAACGAGTCGAATAATTGTAATCTTTATTGTCAGCACCAGTTCCATAAATAGTCCCAGATGTTAAGGCCAACTGCAGATTCGGATTTTGTTTTGACTTTTCTAATTGAACCATTGATTGAGCCAATTTAATATCCGCTTCTAATAATTGTAAATTAGGATGTTTGGCTAACAATGATTTATCCATTTGCCCATTTAACTGAACAATAATTGATTTCGTTTCAGGAATAAATTGTGTCGACGTATTTAACAAATATTGAAAGTGAAGTTGTTCAATCTCAATATCTGCATTCAACTGATTCAATTGATGTCCAATTTGTAAACGTTGATAATCAATCGTAGATTTCTCTAAAATATTACTTTCACCCAACTGAATTCGAAGATTGGCTTTTTCAAGATAAGAAGCATAGATACTATCTATTTTTAATAATAAAATCTTCTTTTCTTCCAGATTTACTAAGTTGTAAAATACTTTGGATACACTTCGTTTCAAATCAGTAGATTTCAATAATACATTAATCTCACTCTTGTTGACTTCTTCCATTTGAAGCTTTTTACGGTTTGAATAAACAGTTGGAAATTCAATGCTTTGACTAATTCCAAATCGATTATCTCGATAAATACTATTCAGTTTACCATAATCAGCCGTTAATAATGTCTGTGGCAATGCACCTGATGCTTTCACTAATTGCTTTTGATACTCAACTCTTAATTTTTCATTTTTTATCGTCAAATTATTCCCTAAAGCTGTATCAATTGCTGTTTGAAAACTTATAGGAGTTTGACCAAAACTTTGAGTAGAAACAATTAAGACTATAATCACCGAAACGATAGTCTTTCCTTTCATTTTTACTTCTTTTGAATTAGTGAAAATGACATATAAAATTGGAAGCACAAATAAAGTTAAGAAGGTAGCTAACAATAAACCTCCAATAACAACCGAAGCTAATGGACGTTGAACTTCAGCACCTGCTCCATGACTCATCGCCATTGGTAAGAAACCTAAAGAAGCAACAAAAGCAGTCATTAAAACTGGACGCATACGGATTTTAGTTCCCATCAAAACGATTCTTCTTAAATCCTCCATTCCTTCTGCTTTTAATCGATTAAATTCTGCTACGAGAACAATTCCATTTAAAACGGCTACTCCAAATAGAGCAATGAAGCCAACACCAGCACTAATACTAAAAGGTAAATCTAAAATGTAGAGTGCAAAAATTCCTCCTATCGCTGATAATGGTATCGCAGAAAAGATTAATAACCCTTGCTTCACTGATTTAAATGCAAAATATAATAAGAAGAAAATCATCAATAAAGCCAATGGAATGGCTATCGATAAACGTTTTTTTGCTTTCTCTAAATTTTTAAAAGAACCTCCATATTCAACTGTATAACCTGCAGGAAATTTTATTTTGGCATCCACTTTAGAACTTAGTTCTTCCATCAAACTTTGAACGTCACGTCCACGAGCATTAAATCCTACAACAATTCTTCGTTTTGTATTTTCTCTTTGAATCTGATTAGGACCTTCAACAATATCAACTTTCGCTAACATATTTAACGGTACCTGAGTTCCATTTGCAGTTGGTATTAACAAATTCTGAACATCCGTAACATCTGCTCTTTGCGATTTATCCATTCTTACAACTAAATCAAATCGTTTTTCACCTTCATAGACTAACCCGGCTGTTCTTCCTGAGAAGGCTGCATTTATTACGTCATTTACATGATTGATTGTTAATCCATATTGAGAAATAGCAGAGCGATTGTATTCAATCACAATTTGAGGCATACCTGTAACTGCTTCCACATACAAATCTTCTGCTCCATCAATTCCTTGAACAATCCCACCTAATTTATGAGCATATTGAGCAAGCGTATCCAAATCTTCTCCATAAATTTTACAGACAATGTCTTGACGTGCTCCAGTCATTAATTCGTTAAAACGCATTTGAACGGGATATTGAAAACCAAAAGTAACTCCTGGAACAACTTCCAATTCTTTTTTCATTTTTTCAGCTAATTCATTAAATGTTTCAGCGGAAGTCCATTCATTTTTGTCTTTCAAGATAACCATCAAATCGGTTGCTTCCATCGGCATTGGATCAGTTGGAATTTCTCCACTTCCAGTTTTACCAACTACTTTCAATACTTCGGGGAATTTATCAATTAGTACTTTCTCCGCTTTTAGACATGCAGCCATTGAAGCTTCTAAACTAGTCCCGGTTAAAACTCTTGTCTCTACAGCAAAATCACCTTCTTCTAATGCAGGAATAAATTCACCTCCTAAAGTTGTCATTAAGGTGATTGCTAAAACAAACAATGTGATGACTGAAATGATAATTTTCTTAGAATGCCGTAACGCTTGTCCTAATTTTTCCTGGTAAAAACGTTCCAGTTTTCCCATTATTTTATCAGAAATGGTTGGTTTATTTGTTCCTTTTTTCGATAAAATAATAGCGCTCATCATTGGTACATAAGTCAACGATAAAATAAATGCACCGATTAAGGCGAAGGCAACTGTTTGGGCCATTGGTTTAAACATTTTACCTTCAATACCTTGTAAAGTAAATATTGGTAAATAAACCACTAAAATGACAATCTGACCAAAAACTGCGCTGTTCATCATTTTTCCAGCAGACTCTTTTACTATTCCATCCATTTCACCTTGTTGAAACTTCTCTTTATTACGATGTTTCCTGCTGTGACTCAATTGGTGCATGGTGGCTTCTACAATAATAACTGCTCCATCGATGATTAAACCAAAATCTAAAGCTCCTAAACTCATTAAGTTACCACTAACTCCAAATAAATTCATCATGATAATCGCAAATAACATAGCCAAAGGAATGACACTTGCTACTAATAATCCAGCTCTGAAGTTCCCTAAGAAAAGTACTAAAATGAAAATCACGATCAACGCTCCTTCAATCAAATTCGTTTCAACTGTGTGAATGGAATTATTAACCATCTTAGTACGATCCAAAAACGGTTCAATTTCAACACCTTCTGGTAGAGTTTTTTGAATCTCAGCAATCTTTTCTTTCACATCTTTGATGACTTGTGAGCTATTACCCCCTTTCATCATCATGACAATTGCTCCTGCAACTTCACCTTCACCGTTGTAAGTTAATCCTCCAAAACGAATCGCATGACCGATCTTCACTTCAGCTACATCCTTGATTGTCAAAGGAGTTCCTGCGTCAGTTGTTTTAATTGCAATTGATTCGATGTCTTCTTTTTTACCTAACAAGCCTTCCGTTCGAATAAACAAGACACTTGATTGTTTTTCAATGTAAGCACCTCCTGTATTTTGATTGTTTTGTTCTAAAGCACTAAAAACATCATCTATCGTTATTGCAAATGCGTTTAATTTATTTGGTTGAATTGCAATTTCATACTGTTTTAATTTACCTCCGAAACTACTCACATCTGCGATACCTTCTACACGCAATAAATCACGTCGAACAATCCAATCTTGAATGGTTCTAAGTTCTGTATCATCGTATTTATCTTCGTAACCTTTTTTGGCTTTTACAACATATTGATAAATTTCACCCAATCCTGTTGTTATCGGCCCCATACTCGGAACACCTACCCCTTTAGGAATTTGATCTTTTACATTCTGTAGTCGCTCTTGAACTTGTTGACGCGCCCAGTAAACATCTGTATCATCATCAAAGACTAATGAAACAACCGATAATCCAAAACGAGAAAAACTTCTGATTTCGAGCAATCCATGAATATTACTATTTGCTTGTTCAACAGGAAACGTCACCAAACGCTCTATGTCAGTAGCTCCCAATGAAGGCGCTGAAGTAATAATTTGAACCTGATTGTTTGTGATGTCAGGTACAGCATCAATTGGCAATTTCGTTAATTCATAACTCCCATATCCTATGAGAAAAATGGTAAACAAGCCAATTATTAATTTCTGCTTAACAGAAAAATTAATGATTGCATTTAACATAAAATAAAATGATTTCTTAATTCTTACTAAATAATGAAAATCAAGTGATTATACTTGAAAAAGAAAAGAATTATCCCAATTTAGGCGGCTGCCAAATAGATGGAGTATAAAAGGATCTCAACGATTGATTATCAAAAAATATTTTTCCTTCTTCTACTTCAGAAATAAAAGGTTCTGAAACTATTCGAATTGCAGGAGTAGGAAAAAAATAAGTAAACGTTGTTGTATAATCAGTGTGAGAATGGAAAGGTAATTGAGAATCTTCATCTTTGTCAAATTTACCTTTTCCCTCATTTAATTCATGGGAATGATCAACATAATGAACATAAAGGAATTGACCAAACGTGATTTTATTGTTTTCTGATTGATGCGCTGTAAAATGGTTAAATAAAAAAGGAATTTTTAACATTTCTGAAAACTCCGTAGAAGTAAACAGATAAGTAAAAATCAATCCTATAAGTATTATCTTTTTCACAAAACAAATATAGAAATAATGTGCCTGCTAATCTTGTAAAGTTTATTAAATTAATTGTTAAATTTTATTAAACATTTGAAAGTTCAAAAATGATTAAACCATTTGAGCTTCTTTTTAACAATTTTTAAACTGTCTTTTCTATCTTTACATTTTATACATCAAACTTTTATATTTACTTTCGTGCATCATGAGTAAAAAAGCAGAAGAATACAATTCAAAAGGAGTTAGAACGAGTTATGTTTCTACAGTGATTGGGATTTCCTTGGTTTTATTTATGATTGGTCTTGTCATTGGTGGATTTTTAGGTCTAGGAAATGTTCAAAAACAAGCAAAAGAAAGCTTACAAGTTGATTTGTTTTTCAAGCCTGAATTAAACGTCGCCGATATCAAACAAATCGAACAAGAATTAAAAACTTGGGATAAATTCAATGATGTATATTTCGTTTCTCCTGAAAGAGCAATTGAAGAATTTAGTGGTGAAGATCAAAATTCAGGTCAAATTCTTCGAATTTTTGAAGGCAAAAATCCACTTCCTCCAACAGTAGGATTTAAACCAAAAGAAAAATATGCCAATAAAAAGGATATGAAAATTATAAAAGAGGAATTATTGAAAGCATATCCTAATGAAATTGATGAAGTAAATTACGATGAATCAAGTGTTAATTCTGTTAATTTAGGATTTAAACAATTTGTTTTCTTATTTCTCGCTGTTGCCATTTTATTGATCATAATAGCAGTAGCAATGATAAATAACACTATTCGATTAGCACTTTATTCTAGAAGATTTACGATTAAAACCATGCAACTTGTAGGCGCTACACACAATTACATCCGCAGTCCATTTTTACTACAATCTATATTTCAAGGTTTTGTTTCAGCAGTTATCGGAATGGCTTTAATGATGACTTTATTCTACGCATTAAACAACGTTTTAGATTCAATTGAAATTAGTTATAGCTTCAATAGTTTTTTATTCCTATTTGGAAGCTTAATTGGAATTGGCGTTATCATAACATTTGTCTCAACTTGGGTTGCATTAAATAAATTTTTAAGAATGCAATTGGACGATTTATATTAAAAAAAAAATAATGGAAAATAAAAAACCTTTTTTCGCTTTTAGGCCTGAAAATTATAGAATCTTATTAATTGGATTAGCAATTAATGTAATTGGATTTATTTTAATGCTTGGTGGTGGAACAGAAGATCCTAATAAATTTGATGGTGATGCATTGTTCAGTAGTACAAGGATCACAGTTGCACCTTTTTTAATTATTTTAGGATATTTAGTGATTATGTATTCTATAATGCGCAAACCTAAATCTTCTTCAGAAGAAGATAAATAATACTGAAGATGAACTTAATAGATGCAATCATTCTAGCCGTAATTGAAGGTTTAACAGAATTTTTACCTGTTTCATCAACAGGTCATATGATTATAGGCTCTTCTTTCATGGGAATTGCAGATAAAGATTTTACAAAATTATTTACAATTGTTATTCAATTAGGTGCTATACTATCAGTTGTAGTTTTATATTTCAAACGATTTTTTAAATCATTTAATTTTTACTACAAACTAATCATAGCCTTCATCCCAGCAGCAATTTTTGGTTTTCTATTCAGTGATTATATTGATAAATTATTAGAAAATCCATTGGCCGTAGCAATCTCATTACTTGTTGGTGGAATTATTTTACTTTTTGTAGATAAATGGTTTAATAAACCTGTTTATCTTGAAGAAGAAGAAATAGACTATTTAACAGCACTAAAAATAGGTTTTTTTCAATGTATTGCTATGATACCTGGAGTTTCAAGATCAGGCGCTTCAATTGTTGGAGGAATGAGTCAAAAATTAAGTAGACAAGTTGCTGCTGAATTTTCATTTTTCTTAGCTGTCCCTACTATGTTTGCCGCAACAGCAAAAAAACTTTTGGATTATTTTAAAGATGGTAATACAATAAATTCCGAGCAGATTAAAATTCTTGCAGTCGGTAATATTGTCGCTTTTATTGTTGCATTAATTGCTATTAAAAGTTTTATCGGGTATTTAAATAAAAATGGATTTAAATTATTCGGATACTATAGAATTGTTTTAGGATTAATATTAATCATCTTATTAGTAAGTGGTTACGATTTAAAAATTGTTTAACAATATACTAAAGTGATAGATATTAAAGAATTTTCTGAAGGAAGTACAATAATAGTTGACAAACCTTTAACGTGGACATCATTTGATGTTGTCAATAAAATTCGCTGGAATTTAAAACAAGCTTTAAAAGTAAAAAAAATTAAAGTTGGCCATGCGGGTACTCTAGATCCATTAGCTTCAGGATTATTGATTCTTTGTATAGGTAAAAATACAAAGTTGATAGACAGTATAATGGTCGGAGAAAAAACATATACGGGAACCATTTTATTAGGAAAAACAACACCATCCTATGATTTAGAAACTGAATTCAATCAAGAATTTGAAACAAATCACATCACTGATGAGTTATTGGAATCTGTTAGATTAACATTTCTTGGTGAAATTCAACAAATTCCACCTATATTCTCTGCTAAACAGATTGATGGTCAGAGGGCATACGATCTAGCAAGAGCTGGAAAAGATGTTGAATTAAAACCAAATACAGTTCATATTTCTGATTTTAAAATTACTTCTAATCGTTTTCCTGAAATTGATTTTGAAATTTCATGTTCAAAAGGGACATATATTCGTTCAATTGCGCATGACTTTGGTAAAGCATTAAATTCTGGAGGAACATTAATTCAACTAAGAAGAACTAAATCTGGTGAATTTTCAATTAACGAATCAAAATCAGTAGATGAATGGATTGAAATTATTAGGAAACCAACTTCTGAAAATAATATTTAACTTCATTTTGAATCTTTTGTCAGATATTTTCGTACATTTATTAGACAAAGTTGTTTTTATTTTAAATAACTTAACTGAAAAATTAGAAAAACGCTATTACAATGCCTGAAAATATTAAAGTTCTAATTGTTGACGATCATAAATTGATTGTTGAAGCATGGACAAATATCTTAAACACTGTCTCTAATTTTGCTGTATGCGGATGTGCCGATAATGCAGAAGATGCACTTTTTTTAGCTCATAGACATCGTCCAGATATCATTTTAATGGATATCAATTTAAAAGGCAGTTCGGGTTTTGAAGCAACTGAAAGCATTATCAATCAATTACCTAAAACAAAAATCATAGCCCTTTCCATACATGATGATTTATCTATTGTCAAGAAAATTTTCACTATTGGCGCAACAGGATACCTTACTAAAAATTCATCAAAAAAAGAGCTGATTGAATCGATTCAAAAAGTGTTCGATGGTGAAAAATACATTTGCGAAGAAATAAAAGAGCGTTTCCTTGCCTCTGCAATGAATGGAAACGATGAAAATGCTAAAAAAGAGTTAACTTCAAAAGAAATCGAAATAGTTAAATTTATTACTAAAGGTTTAACTTCAAAGGAAATCGGTGAAATGTTAAACATTTCTAACAGAACAGTTGATACTCATCGACACAATATTCTGAAAAAATTGGACATTCCGAACGCTGCTCAATTAAGCTCTTGGGCAAAAGAAAAGGGGTATGTTTGATATCATAAAAATCTTCTAAGCAATTATACTTACCAATTACTCTGTGTGAATGTATAATTTACATAGTTTATATTTTTTTTTATTTAATACTATAATGGAGTTCAATATATTTGTTACAAGATATTTTGAATAACAAATTATCTAACTGATAATAAAACTGAAAAAACTTCATTTAAAGATATTTATATGAAAAAAATATACTCTATTAATAAAGCAATATTTATTCTTATAATATTATTAATAAATTCATCTGCATTTTCACAGTCTGCTGGAGAAAAAATATGGGTAACATTCAATGATGCTTCGATTCTTCCTGTAAAATCAAAAGAAAAATTAACTTCTACATCTGCACAATTACAAAGTTTAATCAATCAATTTTCAATTACAAAAGTTTCTCAAGCATTATCAGCTTCAAAAAATCCTCAACTTCAAAAAGTATATGAATTAGAGTGTAATTGTAATTCAGTTGAATTAGTTCAATCATTAAATAAAGTTAAAGGATTATTAAAACCAGAATTAGCTCCGGTTTATGAAACAATGTTCGATCCAAATGATTATAATTTAAATTTCTCTACTGACTGGGCATTAGACTTAATAAAGGCTAAACAAGCGTGGGACATTACAACAGGTGACACTTCTGTAGTAATAGGTGTTTCTGATGCAAATTTTGATTTAAATCATCAAGAGTTTGTTGGTAAAGTAAATTATGCAGATCCAAATCTTACTGATCCAAATGTTAATCATGGAACAGCTGTAGCGATTCAAGCTGCAGGTGGATTTAATAATGGTTATGGCAAAAGTTCTGTTGGTGGAAATTGCCATTTAAGACTTTATTCAATGGGTTATAATTCATTATTACAAGCTACTTATGATGGTGTTGATATTATCAATGCTAGTTGGGCTGCAAGTTGTGGATATAGCGATTACGGTCAATCTGTATGTGATGAAGTCTACAATAATGGTGTTGTATTAATTGCTGCTGCAGGAAATGGTGGTACATGTGGAGGAGCAAACAATCTTGTTTATCCTTCGGCATATAATCACGTAATTTCAGTAACTTCAATAAGTTCAGCTGACAATCATCAAAGAATAGTTGGAAATCCGAATGCAACACATCAACACAATAGTACTGTTGATATTTCTTCTCCTGGTTATGCTGTTCAATTGGCTTATGCTAATGGGGTTTTTACAACTGCTGGAGGTACATCTTTTGCAACTCCGATTGTTTCTGGTGTTGCCGGATTAATATTATCCGTAAACCCTTGTTTAACAGTTGATCAAGTCGAGCAAATTTTAAAAGAATCTGCAGTAAATATAGATAATATTAACCCTTTATATATTGGTATAATTGGAGCAGGAAGAGTTGATGCAGCAGCAGCTGTAGCTCGTGCAAAGCAAATATTGACATTAGACCTAGTTGCTGAAAGTAATTTTAACTGCGCAAGTCAATCAGGAGAAGCATCTGTTACAGCGTCAAATGGAAGTGCACCTTTTAATTATGTTTGGAATAATGGTAGCACAAACAGTACTATTTCTAATTTAAATCAAGGAACGTATAACGTAACAGTAACTGATTCAAAAGGTTGTATAGGACAAACTTCATTAGTAATCTCAGGACCAACCGTTAATTTTGATTACCCATCAAGTGTGAAAATTAACAACTCTAATACATCTCTTATTGATATAAATAATGATGGAATAATCAAAATTAAAGGTGATTTAATTATTGATCACAATGTCGTTTATTCAATAAACAACAAAAAAATACAATTTGGTAAAGAAAATAGTAATGATTTTTCAAGCCTAGTTATTAATTCTGGAGCAATTCTTACTATAGACAATCACACTATATTAAAAGGCTTAAGCGTTTGTAAATCAAAATGGGAAGGTATAGAAATTAAGGATAATAAATTTTTATCTAATGATTTGTACAGTAAAAATACAATTTTGACTTCTAAAAAATCAGGAAAGTTAATCATGAAAGATGTAAGTATTCATGATGCCAATACAGCAATCAATGTTGTTTCATCTATAAATGAAGATTCGCTTACAATTTATGGTGAATTTTCCATCGAAAAATCAGTCTTTTACAACGATGAAAAAGGATTAAATATTAAATCAAATAAAAACGCAAATTCAAATAACCAAATTTCAAATTCGATTTTTATAACAGAAGATTCTTCAATTGTAAATCCAATGTATATCAAATTACAAAATGTTGAAAATTTATTTGTTACCAAAAATAAATTTTTCGGAAATAATCAAACAATCTCTCAAAATAAAGGTATAGGTATTAATGCAATTAATTCTTCAATATTTGTTGCAGCAGATTCTACTACTGACATGACAAATATGGATTCAAAAGGTAATGAGTTTTACAATTTAACTTTTGGAGTGATTGCTAGAAATGATGATCACAAAAATCGTCCAATTCAAATTACAAGTAGCTATTTTGATCAAGTTAATCAAGCAATTAATTTAGAATCACACTTAACTGGTATCATTTTTGGAAATGAATTTTCTCAACCTTCTGGTACATTTGAATTAGAAAGTTTTGCTATGAAAATAGGAGAAAATAATACGTTATTAATTTCTGAAAACAATGTAAAAACTTTCCATAAAGAACAAGACAAAGTATTTGGAATTAAATTAAACAATACATTCGCTAACTCAGTTAAAATATACAAAAATACGTTTGATGGAAGTTTTACAGCTTCTAACTATTTTGATGGTGATAACCTTAACACAACAGTTGATTGTAACACTTATACAGGGGAATCTAACCATAACTGGTATATAAATTCTGGGAAACTAAAAAACCAAGATGGTATTGATGATAAAGGACAATCAACAATTTATGCAAATACATTTTCAGATTGTTCAGGTAAAAATTCTCAAATATTTGTTAGTCCAAATGCAGAAAGTATGATTTATCAGTCAAAAGCCGAGTTAATGCCAACATGTTACAGTGTAGGTTTCCAACCAGCAGTGATCACTAAAAATTATAAAGAAAACACGTGTAAAAGCTTTTTTGACAAATCAAGTGAAATTGTGGATCAGACTATTATTGTTGACTCATCAATCTTACTTAATTCAATGGTATTCCCAAATCCATCTGTTGGATACATTGTTGTAAATTGGAATGGAATAAATGTTGATCGTATAGAGGTATTTAATACAGTTGGCGAATTATTATTAGATAAAAATGTTTCTGGGAAACAAGGAACACAATCAATTAACAATTTATCACCAGGTACTTATTTTATTAAATTAAGCTCCGAAGATCACATCTTAAAAACTGAAAAATTAATCGTAAACAATTAACCTTCAATAAAATGAATGCAAATTGTGCAATTATCGTAGAAGATTTTAAGCTGATTGCTCAAGCTTGGGGAAGGATATTGGAAAAAAGTAAATTGTTTTCTGAAATTCACTTGCTTTATGATGCTGAGTCAATCGAACAAAAAATAGAGAAATTAAATCCAAAATTAATTTTAATGGATGTTAATTTACCTAATTCAAAAAATGGAATTGAAATTACTCAAAATTTAATTAAAAATAATCCTGATCTAAAAATCATAATTCTTACTATGCACAATGAGCCTGTTTATGTAAAAAAAGCATTAGAAGCAGGAGCAAAAGGATATGTAACCAAAAACTCTCCATTAGCTGAAATAAACAAAGCTATTGAGGAAGTGATAAAAGGAAATGAGAATATCTGTGAAGAAATATTAGAGTTTTGCTTCTAAATATTATGCAATTGCATCGCGTAAAGATCATAACCTTCTGACCAATAATCATAAACCACCTCTTTTAATGTAAAGCCTGAATTTTCATAAAATTTAAAAACATGTTGAGACGTTCTAACGATGATTTCCGTTAAACTGTGATCATTTTTCAATATCTCCAATCGGTATTCTAAAAGCTTTCTACCAATGCCTTTTCCTTGGTAATTTGGATGAATTATATCCCAACTAATAATTCCTATTTTTTTATCATCAATCTGTTTGAAATTAATTCCACCACTTCCAATTAATTCATTATTAGATTCAACAATAAAATATTTATCAATTTCATAATCCAAATAATTAACCAAATCATTTTCTTCTGATTTAGCGAAATATGATGGCGTATTTAGCTGAAGTAATCGAAGTACAGCAGATTTATCTAAATGATTATAATCCCGAATTATTAAATTCATCAAGCTATTAAATAATAATTTTCAAATGGGTTCCTTCATTTATTTCACTCGTTAAATAACATTCAACATTTGCTAATTTTGCTCGCTTCTCAATATTATTTAACCCCAAACCATTAGTGATCAAAGCATGATCAAAACCTACTCCATTATCTAATAAATTGACTTCAAGATGTGTGTCATTTTTGGATATTGTACATTCAATTTTACTACCCTGTGCATGCTTAATTGAATTGTTTACAAATTCTTGAATAATACGATATAAATTATAAACATCTACATTTTCAAAGTCATTATTAGTTAACGAAGAAGGATATTCAAAAATAAAATCCATAGCATTCAAAGTTTTTAAACGATCAAACATTGCTTTCAATGCTAAAAGCAGGCCGTTTTCTAGTTCTGGAGGTGTCAAGTTGTAGCACATAGATCTCGTTTGATTTAAACTTGCTTTTACAACATCAAAACAATTCTTTAATAATTCTGGATTTACTGGTTCTCCTTCGTCAAATTGAGATAAATATAAATTTAATACTATTAGCTGTTGAGCTAAGCCGTCATGCAATTCCATCGAAAATCTTTTCCTTTCGAATTCCTGAGTTTGTTCTATTAATTTTGCCTTCTCAGATTCATGATTCTTTTCTTCAGTAACATCTCGCAGTGCTCCAATTATTTTAACGGCTATTCCTTTACTTGTTCTAATAACATAAGCTTTATCTACTACATTAGCATAAGATCCGTCTTTCTTTTTGAATCTATATTCTGCATTCCAATAATTTTCATTTTTATTTTTAATCAAAGAAATGTAATTTTTAAAAAACACCTCAGAATCATCAGGATGTATAAAATCTTTGAAATTTTCAGCAGTTGGGTATTCATCTTCTGTTTTATAACCAAATCCTTCAACAATTCCATCACCCCAGATATATTTATTTTTCCGAACATCCCATTCCCAAATAATATCACTTACTGCTTTTGATGCAATTAAAAAACGTTCATTACTTCTTCTTAATTCTTTTTCAATGATTCGTTTGTTTGTTACATCATCTATGATTACTAAAATCGTCTCCTTTCCTGATAAAACAATTTCATTTCGAACCATCTCAATATTTAATAATTTCCCTTCTTTGGTATGATGGATATACTCTTCATTTTTAATTTCAGATTTCAATAATAAATTATTTCTATCATTCACTTTATCATCATTGTTTACAAAATTCTGCTTATCTAACTCTTCAAAAATATCCAACATCGTCATAGAATTGAACTCATCTGAACTATAACCATACGTATTTATTGCGGACTCATTCACTTCTTTAAACTTGAATGTTGCTTTATCATAAATAAACATGGGTTGAGGATTACTATGAAATAACGCTCTGTATCGTTTCTCTGAATCCTGAAGATCTAATTTTGCTAATTTTCGAATTGTAATATCTTCCTGAATTACGAAATATTGATTTATCATCCCAATTTCATCGTACATTGGTTGACCTGTAATTCTAGACCAATATGTTGAGCCATTTTTTTTATGAAATAAAGTGTTTTGAGTAATCAACTCATTATTCTTAATTTGATTTTTCAATAATTCAATTGTGGTTTTATCCGAATCAGAACCATTTAAAAGATCAAATGGATTTTTTCCCAAAACTTCATCGATATTATAGCCTGTCATATCAGTAAAAGCATCATTAACCCAAGTGATTTCTTGATCCAAATTTGAAATAAATACCGCTTTACTCGTGTTTTTCGCAATTAATGAAAGTCTTGTTAACTCATCTTCATACTTTCTGTTTTCAAGAATACTTCTAAAAATTTCTTGAATTTTATTAAGAGACTTAACATAATAATATTCATCTGAAATGTAATTCTCAAAAAACACGGTAAAAACTCCTAGAGGTTCTTTTTCTATAGTAAATAATGGGATTGATAGGCAAGAAACTAATGCAGTATTACTTGTTACAGATTTTAATTTAGGATATATAGTTTGGCTTTGTATACCTTGTAATACAATTTTCTTCTGATTAGTTAAGGCAACAGTGCAGGGCCAATCTTCCGATAAAGCTAATTCATGTGTAAATTTTAAAATTTCCTCTGGCATAGAAGGAGTTGAGAAATTTATTAACTTATCTTTAGTTTCGTTTAGTTTATGAATTGAACAGTACATTCCAGGGTAGACAGACTCTATAACTCTAATAGCATAATCAAAAATTTCATTTAACCTCTTTTTCCCTTTACTGTTTTCTACCAACATTGAACGCTCCAAGTCGTTGAAAATTTGTTCTATTTTCTCTATCGTAATATCAGTATTAAAAATTGAAAAGCCATCATTAGAAGGGTATATTTTAACTCTTAACCATTTTTTAGAATCTGGATAATAATATTCAAATTCAATTTGTTTATGTTCTTGAAGAGCAGTAATATACTTTTTGTAAAAATGACTAATATTCATTTCTGGATATTCATCCCAAAAGTTTTTTCCGATTAATTCAGCTTTCGTTTTATTAAATAATTCCTCTGCTTGCTGATTTAAATATGTCAATTTCCAATTTTTATCTAGTGCAAAAAATGCATCAGTAATACTTGATAAAATCGTGTTTTTTAATAACTCACTTTTTGATAATTCCTCTTCTACTCTAACTCTTTCTGTAATATCTTCTGACAATGCTAAAAGGACCATTTTACCATTTTTATATTTTAATGGTACTGCCTTTGTTTCCATCCACTTTTTATTACCTTTCAATCCAATAATTTCAAAAATTAGATTCATTGATTTGCCATCTAGACAAACTCCTTTCGTAAGTTCTTTAAATTGCTCTTTGTATTCTTCTGTAACAATCCCAAAAACATTATGACCAATTACATCATCTAAAGACTCTGCTTCTAACATTTTTAAACCGACATTGTTAATCGAAATTAAACGTCCTGTTTTATCAATGATCTTTACACAAGCAGGTGTATTATTAATGATTGCATTTAAATATTCTTGATTGTTCAAAAAGATTTCTTTGTTCTTTTTTTCTTTTGATCTAAGGCGGAAAATGAACATTATATGAAGAAGTATAATAATTCCAAATAAAATAAAACTGTACTCCATTAATTCTCTGTTTTTAGAAGAATGTTAAGATAATTATTTTATTTCAATATCGTTTTGAATTCTGAAATTTCTCTAATTTTCAAATTAGAACTCAATTTGACTAAAATTCTTTTTAATCAAATATTTAACAGGTAGATAAGATGCCAAAACACTTAATATTGTTACTAAAAATAATATTAAAAATGCATCCGAAAATTTAAGAAACATAGGGAAAGGTTCACCTCCTGAATTTGGCATTACCAATAAATTTCCATAAATCTGTGTAAAGCAAATCGCATAACCTAAAAGTAAGCCGAATAGAATCCCTTTAAATGAAATCATCAATCCTTCGTAAAAAAAGATGCTAAAGATTGTTTTCTTATTGGCTCCAAAACTTATCATCGTTTTAATGTTATCCATTTTCTCTATGAATAGCATCGTTAACGAAGCTACTAAATTAAAAGCAGCCAATATAAAAATGAAAATCAAAATAAATAAAACGATGATTTTTTCCGTCTTACTCGTTTTGTAGATTAATTCATTTTTTTCATAATTCGTTTTTACTTCGAAATCTTTTCCTAAAAACTTAATAATACGTTCCTTTACATCATCATTTGACTCATTCTTAGCTACATCGACATAAATTGCTGTTATATCTTCATTGTAATTCAGCAAATCTTTCGCTAATTGAATCGGTAACACAACAATATCTGAATTTACTTCTCGATTATAGTTAATTCTACCTGAAATATTTATTGTTTGAGAAGTAAACGGATTTGAGCCCAATCTTACTTTAGCATTTCGTTTTGGAATATAAAAAAGCAATGATTCATAACCAACTCTCTCTGGTATATAACCACCTAAATTATCTAGTAATGAAGCGCCAATTAATCCAAATTCTCCATTTGAATCTTGCAGTTTTGGCGAGCCATCAACCATGTGTTTACTCATCTGAGTAATTTTTAAAAAACTAGAATCGACTCCTATTAAATGAGCATTTACCCATTTTTTTTCATGTTTTAGAACGACAACTTCTTCAACCGCTTTGGTATAATTTTCAATCCCTTTTAACTGTTTTAATTGATTAAAATTGATCTGATTTTCATTAAAGGTTTTTCCTTTTGCATAGCGAATGGTGATATCTGAATCAAATTCAGAATATAACTTCTCAACCATCGATTCAATGCCATTAAAGGCAGAAAGTAAAATAACTAAAGCGGCAGTAATAACGGTAATTCCAACAACAGAAATGCGCGTTATCAAATTGATAACATTTTTCTTCTTTTTGGAAGAAAGGTACCTTTTCGCTATGAAATAGGAGACGTTAATGGCTCAATTATTTCTTTTTCAATAACGCGTCAATTTGACTAGCGTAATCAATAGAATCATCGATATAAAATAAAAGCTCAGGAATTTTACGCATGTTTTTCAATCGTTTCCCAACTTCACCTCTGATTTTTTTAGTAAACGATTGAATGCTTTCTAACACTTCTTTTTTATCTGGTCCAGCAAAAATACTAACGTAACATTTTGCCAAAGATAAATCTGACGTAACACGAACAACAGTCACTGAAACCATTGCACCTAAGCATACTTCACGTGCATTTCTTTGGAAATATGTAGATAATTCTTCTAAAATTACACCTTCGATTTTATTTTGTCTAATTGAACTCATGCTACAAAAATAAGAATAATAGAGGATTAAAGGGAAATAGTCACTTGAAAAAATAAATGTTGGCAAAATTATTTTATCTAATTTTAGGAATCTTAACTAAAATAAATTTTTAATATTCGATTTTCTTAATAAAATACTTAGTTTTGCCTAGTATTAATCATTAAATCAATATTGAAAGCTTAATCATGAAAACCCTAAATCAAATCTATTTATTCATTTTAGTACTTTTAATTTTTTCATGTCAAAAAGCAAAATTTGAAAAAGCTTTCGCCATTTCAGAACTAATTCATTATACTTCTTGTGAAGTGATTCCATGTGGCGAGACAATAGCTCATGAAAATGAAGACTACTTTTTACAAGGAACAATATATAAAGTCAATATTTTTGAGAATGAAAATCGAATTATTCTCTTTGAAACAAATGAAATTGAATCTGAAAAACAAACAATTGAAGTTATTATAACCAAAAATCAAAAAAATATTTTTGAGAAAATCAGTCGTTTTATTGATAAAAATGAAAGTGCTAAAATATACATTAGAGGGAAAATTAAAGGAAAAGATTTTCCTATAAATGGTAATTGCGTGAAAGGAGTTTATCTTGAGATTGACCACACATTAGATATCCGATTCTAAATAAAAAAGGGCTGAATTTTTGTAATTCAGCCCTTTTAATATGATTTTAAAATTTTATTTTATCACTTCTAATTCTTTACCAACTTTGATAAATGCTGCAATCGCTTTATCTAAATCCGCTTTCGTATGTGCTGCTGAAATTTGAGTACGAATACGAGCTGCTCCTTTCGCTACAACTGGATAAAAGAATCCGATAGCATAAACGCCTTCTTTCAATAATAAATCTGCAAATTTTTGAGACAATGCTGCATCATACAACATAATCGGTACGATTGGAGAATCTCCTGGTTTGATATCAAAACCTGCTTCAATAATTGCTTTTTTGAAGTAGTTTGTGTTTTCTTCTAAAATATCTCTCAATTCAGTTGTAGAACTTAAAATATCAAACACTTTGTTTGAAGCACCAACAATCGCTGGAGAAAGTGAATTTGAAAACAAGTAAGGACGAGAACGTTGACGTAACAAATCGATAATTTCTTTTTTACCTGTAGTATAACCTCCCATTGCTCCACCTAACGCTTTTCCTAATGTTCCTGTGATGATATCAACTCGGTCCATTACGTTGCAATATTCAGGAACGCCACGACCTGTTTTACCGATAAACCCAGCAGAGTGACACTCATCTGTCATTACTAGAGCATCATATTTATCTGCTAAATCACAAATCTGATCCATTTTCGCAATGTCTCCATCCATTGAGAAAACACCATCTGTAACAATGATTCTGAAACGTTGATCTTGAGCAGCAATTAATTGTGCTTCTAAATCTGCCATATCAGAATGTTTATATCTGTATCTTTTTGCTTTACACAAACGAACTCCATCAATGATTGAAGCGTGATTTAGTTCATCTGAAATAATTGCATCTTCTTCACCAAATAAAGGTTCAAAAACTCCTCCGTTTGCATCAAAAGCTGCAGCATATAAAATCGTATCTTCTGTTCCGTAAAACTTTGCAATTTTTGCTTCCAATTCTTTATGAATATCTTGTGTTCCACAAATAAAACGTACAGATGACATTCCGTAACCGTGAGAATCCAAAGCGTCTTTAGCTGCTTGAACAACCTCAGGATGCGAAGATAAACCTAAGTAATTATTAGCACACATGATTACCACTTTTTCTCCTGATTGAACCGTTACATTTGCTCCTTGTGGAGAAGTAATAATTCGTTCTCTTTTATAAATTCCACCTTCTTCGATTGCTTTTAATTCGCTCGTAAGAAAGTCTTTCATTTTTCCGTACATAATCTCTTTTTTTACTTAGCTGTAAAGTTAGAATTTTTCTTGAAAAAGTTGTGATTTTAAGAATCTGTCTTTTATTCTAAACTAATGCTAAAAAAACTTTATATTGATAAGTTCTTCCAAAAGTTAATAATTCAATCCTTTTTCAGTTTCATTGAAACAAACCTATTCCGTATTTTTGAACTCGTAAAAAAAGAAAGATAAAATGAAACAATATCACGATTTAATGCAGCATATTTTGGATAACGGTACGAAAAAAGAAGATCGTACTGGAACAGGAACCATTTCTGTTTTTGGTTACCAAAGTCGCTATGATTTATCAAAAGGATTTCCGTGTTTAACAACTAAGAAATTGCATTTACGTTCGATTATTGTTGAATTGTTATGGTTTTTACAAGGTGATACAAATATCAAATACCTGAAAGATAACAACGTTTCTATTTGGGATGAATGGGCGGATGAAAATGGAAATCTTGGTCCAGTTTATGGTCACCAATGGAGAAGTTGGCCAGCAAAAGATGGTGGTACAATTGATCAAATCACTAAATTAGTAGACCAATTAAAAAAGAATCCTGATTCTAGAAGATTAATTGTTTCTGCTTGGAATGTAGCAGATGTAGACAATATGGCTTTGCCTCCATGTCACACAATGTTTCAATTTTATGTTGCAAATGGTAAATTAAGTTGTCAATTGTACCAACGAAGTGCTGATGTATTTTTAGGTGTTCCATTTAACATTGCTTCTTATGCCCTATTGACAATGATGTTGGCACAAGTTGTCGGTTTAGAACCAGGAGAATTTGTTCATACATTGGGAGACGCTCACTTATATAGCAATCACATCGAACAAGCAAATCTTCAGTTATCAAGAGAATGTAGACCATTACCAACAATGAAAATTAATCCAGATGTTAAAGATATATTTTCTTTCAAATTAGAGGATTTTGAATTGGTTGGTTATGATCCTCATCCACACATTAAGGCGGCGGTAGCTGTTTAGATTATAGATTAGCAGATTACAAATTACAGATTATAGATTTATTATGAAGGTAGCTTTGATTGTGGCGATGGACCTTGAAAGAGGGATTGGTAAAAACAATGACTTGATGTGGCACTTGCCTGCGGATATGAAATTTTTCAAGGAAACAACGACCAATCATGTGGTGGTAATGGGGCGAAAAAATTACGAATCGATTCCTGAAAAATACCGTCCTCTTCCAAATCGTGAGAATGTTGTTTTGACAAGAAACGAAGCTTATGTCGCTCCAAATTGTCACGTTTTTAATTCACTTGAAGATTGTATTTCGTATTATTCAACTAAAAACGAAGAGAAAACTGTATTTATCATCGGTGGAGGTGAAATTTATAAAATGGCTTTAGAAGCATCGATCATTGATGAAATGTACATTACACATGTCGACAAAAAATACGATGCGGATACTTTTTTTCCAGAAATCAATTCTGCAATTTGGAAATCAGAATCCATTTTTAAGTTTGAAAAAGACGAGAAAAACGAAGCTAGTTTTGAGATTAAAAAGTATACCAAATTCTAATAACAAACTGTGAAAAAACATTTTTTTGTAACCGGAATTGGAACAAATGTTGGCAAAACAGTTGTCAGCGCTATTCTTTCAGAATCTTTAAAAGCGACTTATTGGAAACCGGTCCAAGCTGGAGATTTAGATAATTCTGATTCAATAAAAGTTAATCGTTTAACTTCAAAAGACATTATCGTTTTAGAAGAAAAGTATAGATTAAATACTCCTGCTTCACCTCATCTTGCGGCAGAAATTGATGGAATTAATATTCAATTATCAGATTTTAGTTTACCAACGGTTGATGGAAATTTAATTGTTGAAGGTGCTGGAGGATTAATGGTTCCAATAAACAATGAAGGCGACTTGTACATCGATTTGATTCAAAAATTCAATCTTCCAGTGATTCTAGTTTCAATGCATTATTTAGGAAGTATCAACCATACATTATTATCTATTGAATCTTTAAAATCTAGAAATATTCAAATTGAAGGAATTGTTTTCGTTGGTGATGAAAATCAAGCTACAGAAAAAATCATTTTACAGAAAACGAACGTTAGAATGATAGCAAGAATTCCATTAACTGAAACTATATCTTCTGATTTCATAAAAGATCAAGCCTCAAAAATCAATTTTTAATTTAAAATATTCAGACTTCGACTTCGCTCAGTCTTCAAACCAAAATTCTTAAAATGAGTTCAGTTTTAGAAAAAGATAAACAACACGTTTGGCATCCATTCACGCAAATGAAAACTGCTGGCGAACCTTTAGATATTGTTAAAGCAAAAGGCTCGTATCTTTATGATCGTGAGGGAAAATCTTATTTAGACTGTAATTCATCTTGGTGGGTTAATGTTCATGGTCATTGTCATGCACATATGACAAAAAAAATAACGGAGCAAATAAAACAAATTGATCACATTATTTTTGCTGGTGCAACACATGAACAAGCTGTAAAATTAGCCGATCGAGTAGTGAAATTATTACCTGATCATTTTCAAAAAGTGTTTTTTTCCGATAATGGTTCAACTGCTGTTGAAGTTGCTATCAAAATGGTTTTTCAATATTGGTACAATCTCAATCAACCGAAGAAAAGAATTTTAGCGTTAGAAGGTGCGTATCATGGAGATACGTTTGGAGCAATGTCGGTTGGACAAAGAGATTACTTCAACAAACCATTCGAACCATTCTTTTTTGATGTAGATTATTTAGATTTCCCTTCTAAAGAAAAGGAAGAATCTACTTTATTGAGAACTGAAGAATTATTCAAAACAAATGAATTTGCTGCAGTCATTTTAGAGCCTTTGGTTCAAGGTTCAGCTGGAATGTATATGTATTCTGCAAGTTGGTTAAATGAGTTAGTGAAAATTGCTCGAAAATACAATGTTAAAGTCATTTTTGATGAAGTGATGACTGCTTGGGGACGAACCGGAACTTATTTTGCAATGGATCACTGTGATGAAAAACCGGATATTGTTTGTCTTTCAAAAGGGTTAACTGGAGGAGTAATTCCATTAGGATTAACTGTTGCAACAGATGAAATTTATAATGCCTTTTTATCCGATGAAAAAGCGAAAGCCTTGTTACATGGACATTCGTTCACAGGAAATGCAATTGCGTGTGCTGCAGCAAATGCAAGTTTAGATTTATTTGAAATCGGATATACTTGGAAAAGAGTAGCAAGAATTGGTAAAAAACATTTAACATTTCAAAAAGAGATTGCAAATCATAAAGCAATTAAAGATGTTCGTGTTTTAGGAACAATCATCGCAATAGAATTGAAAACGGAAGAAGGCTCCTCTTATTTTGCTTCGATTCGAGATAAAGCGTATAATTTCTTTTTAGAAAAAGGATTATTGATACGACCTTTAGGGAATATTATTTTCTTAAATCCTCCTTATAGTTTTAAGGATGAGGAATTGGATGTTGTTTACGGAACAATATTAGAATTTATTGAATCAGTTAAAGCTTAAAACCAAACAGTAATATTTGCTGTAAGCATAAAATTCGTTTTTGAATCAGTTATTTTCTGATTGGTAAAAAGTATATCTTTTGATTCAAAATAGCGTGCATCCAGTCTAAACATGGAATGCTCATTGGGTTGAAAATTATAGCATAAACCTGAACTTACGACTGAAAAAGGTTTGTTTTGATTCAAATTTGAAACAACAATATTTTGAGAATCATTAAAATATTCTATTCTAGCTGCAATCGAATGTTTAGGATTAAAACTGTATTTTACAACTGTATTAAACTGCCACCAATTAGCCAAATTTTTATGATTGAATGAATCTATCTTCTCTTGAAATCCAACATAAAAAGTACTAATTAAATTAAACTTTTTTGAAGGTTTAAATACCCAATAAACATCTGTAAAATATCGGTTTCTAAATGACGGTGTTAATTCGCTTCTCTCGTTACCTAAATAAACATTCCAATTAATAAGATGTTCTTCTTTTAGTTTATATTCGAACTGTGTAATAACTGATTTTGATATATTCTGATCCTTAATTTGTTGCCAACCATTGACTAAATAAGCATAAAAATTAAGTTTTTCAGATAGTTTCCATGTTGATTTTATACCCGCTAAATAATATGGAACATATTCAGAAGAAAGACTTCTTGTATACAAAAAATGATCTTTAGAAACTGGACTTTCATTTGAGATTGGAGAATTAAAAACCCCAAAATCTAACCAGTGACCTTTATTTTTAAAAAGTTTTAATCCCAAAGAAGTTTCAAATAAAGCATTTAATCCCTTGGGTTCTGCTGCATAATTATTTTGCATGTAGGTTCCAAATCCGGGAGCCAATCGCATGTGAAATCTTTCGAAATCATATCTTACATCTATTAAAGCGAGATTTATAGATAATTCATTATGATGATTAGACGAAACTAAATATGGAATCGTATTGTTTTTAGGTTGATTAAAATCATAAGAAACATATGAATCTATATAAGCGCCTATTTTGAATTTTTGAATTCTGATTGAATCTGTTTTTTGAATTGAATCTTTACTTGCTGCAAAGCTTAGACTTACAAAAAATAATGTATTCAATAAAAAAATAATAAATTTCATAGTATAAAGTTATATAAAATCTTTATTCTGAACATTTATAAGCAAAAAGAAATAATCATAAAAATTAAATTATAAAGTTAGTTAAGTGTGATTACTATAAATTAATTCGTTTTTAACCAACCAGTAATACTCAATCGTTGTTTATTTGTTTTTAATACTTCATGTAACAATTCATTGCTTTTGAAAAAAACGCTTTTGCCATTATTTGGAGTAATTGTCTTTATATTATTTAATTGATGAATACATAATTCTCCTCCATCTGCTTTGATCCAATTTTCATTTAGATAAAAAATCATAGAATATTTTCGATCATCATTGTTCTGAAATTGATCGATGTGTTGTTTGTAAAACGTGCCTTTTTCGTATAAAGTGTAGTGAAATTCATAGCTTTTAATTCCTGTATAACAAGTTGCATTTAAATAAATTATAAAGGCATCCATTAAGTCGAAAAAAGCATTTTCGTAAGGATCATTGTGCAATCGATCAAGCCAAAATATTTTATCTCCTCGTACTTTCTTTAAAGGATCAATAATTGCTTTTGTTCCAATTCCAGCATTAAATAATTGCTGATTAGATTTTAGAAGGAGTAAATTATCTTTTAAATGATTGGCTAATTCCATTGTCAAAAACTGATCTACAATTCCAACTTGATTAGCAATAAAACTTTCAATTAATAAATCAAATGTCGCTTCCAAAATAAGAATTTTACACTTGACAAGTGGTCAAGCGAGGTAAGGTAGGTAGAAAAGAAGGATAATATTGGATTTATTATTAATTGATTTTTATAAGTTTAAAAACTATAAATAATTGTTTGTACTATTTCTTTCTTATTGTTTAATGAAATGGATAATACCTTTTTTTCTTCTTTGATATTTAGATTAAATGGAGATTTCAAAAGATTAATGCCGCTTTGCTTTTTCAATCGAATACCTTGACCTGAAATAATATCTATATTCGGAACGAATTCACCTGCAGGAATATGTTCAGTAACAATTACATATTTATAGGCTATAAGTTTATGTAAGATATTTTGAACTTCTTGATTGGATAAATGCTGCAGTACTTGTCGGACCAAAGCACAATCTCCTTTTGGCAATTCATCTTTTGCTAAATCTAAGCAATGGAATTCTAAATTTTCAGACTGGAACTTTACTTTGTTATGATTAATTAAACCTTCAACTATATCCACTCCAATGAAATGTTTCGTATGTTTTACCAATTCTTTCCCCACATTAAAATCGCCACAACCTAAATCGCAGACTGTAATTGGTTGTTCAAATGAAGTTAAAAATTCACTGATAACCTGAATATAAGGCTGAACCAATTCTTCTAAATGTGAACCTTCTCCAGAGTAAAATTCGGATTCCTTTCCACCCCAAAGGTGCTTTTCATAAATCTGTTCCATGGCTGCTTTAGTTGGCCAAGGTGTTTTGAATTTTTTATTATGTTGCACAAAAATTGGATTATAATAACATTATAAAGTAAGTGATAATATACTAGTTAACTGATTATTTGAAAATTAAAAAATATACTTGTAAAAATGTGAAGTGATGATTAATTTTGTTTCAATGAGTTATGGACGTTTAATTTTACTGTTTTTTGGAATTTTATTTGCAACAAATTGTTTTTGTCAAAATCCTTCTTTTTTTAAATATTCAGTAGAGAACATAGCTCCTTCTAACGATATTTATTCCATTATTCAAGACCGAAAAGGTTATATATGGATTGGTTGTGATGCCGGTGTTTACAGATTTAATGGAACTAAGTTTGTACAATTTAAATCAAAAAAACTTAAATCAAATAGTATTACAGGGCTAGTTGAATCAAAATCTGGAAAAATCTTTGGATATACTTTTAATAAGCAATTGTTTTATATTGAAAATGAAAAACTGCATGTATTAGAAAATTGGAAATTAGCTATAAATCGCATTGCAACTGATAAAGATGGTTTTGTTTGGATTACAACTAATAATGGTCTTTATCGCTTAAAAGAATCTAATTTAGAAATAGAATTCATTAAAAATGATTTTGATAAAGGTTGTTTTTCTAGCCAGGCAATTTCAAATAGAAAAGGAAGTGTTTTTTTTCAATATGGTGACGGAATATTATCAAAAGAAAAAGAGCAATTCAGAAAATTTCTAATTGAAAATAAAAATATAATACATTCATTAATTTTATCTTCTAACTCTAGAAACAAACCTTGGATTGTTGATGTTAAAGGAGAGTATATCTATTTTTTTGACGGGCAAAAATTTTCAAGTTATAACAACCATGATCTTCTTAAACTTTTAAAAGGTAGAAAAATTAATCACTTATTTGAAACAGATAATGGAAAACTTTGGATTGCTACCTATTCAGGATTAATTTGTTTAGACATTAAATCGGGAAAAACAGAACTTTTATTAGAGCAGTTTTCGTTCTCAAATGGTATATCAGATATTGAAGGAAATTTATGGTTTACAACTATTCACAATGGAATGATTCGAATACCAAATGTTGAAATACGACAATGGAAATCATACAATGAACTTCACTATTCAGATCAATATAGTCATTTAAAAATCGCCAATGAAACTGTTTGTTTTAGCTCAAGTACTGGTATTATTGGTAATCTTAATAAAACTAATAATCGTTTCGAAATCACAAATCATTTACCTAAATCTGATTTAGGGATGATGTCTTTTTCTTTAAGGGAAAATTCTTTCTTTTTCAATAAAATTAATGATTTATATAGATTTAAAAATGGAAAAATCGATCTAATAAATACTACAGTAGGACCCATTAAATTCATGTTGGAGATACCTGAAGGTTATTTGATGTCCTCCTCTCAAGGCATGTTTTTCACCAAAAATTTAAAAGAAAAAATTACTATTAATAATTTTATAGACGTAGACTGGTATCGAGAAATTGAAAAATCATCTTTTTCAAATCACTATTTTGCAGCAAATAATAATGGACTTTCGGTAATTAATAAGAAAAATGCTAAATTTTTTATAGAAAAAAAAATACTGAAACAAAAGCAAATTATTTCTCTTACCTCCGATACTGTTCATAATCAACTACTTGCTTTAAGCTTTGACGGAACAATCTATACTATTAATAAGTATTTTCAGACTAAAATTTTTAAAAAATTAGATTCAGATTTGATACCAATTCAGATAAGAATAAAATTTGGAAATATATACTTAGCAACCAATAAAGGAATTGCGTTGATAAATTATAAAACTAAAAAACTTGTTTACTTTAATAAGTATTTTGGAATTGCCTCTAATAATATTCGAGCACTAGAGTTTGATCAAAAATTTTGTTGGGCAATTGGTGATGGTTTACAGAGAATTCCAATAGAATTGTTTTCTAAAAAACCTCTTCGCGGAAAAATCATAAATCGAGCAATTTGGATAAATGATGTAAAACAAGTTCTTCGATCAAAGTATGAATTGAATTATTCCGATAAACTCTCTTTTGGAATGGATGGTTTAAGTTATTTATCAGAGGGTGAATTTGATTTTGCATATCGGATAAATGGTGCAGCAAATTCATGGACAATACTTCCTGGTAAAATTGAGAAAATAAATATAGGCAATCTACCAAATGGTGAAAATTCAATTGAATTTAAATTAATTGATCATAATAACATTGACTCATTGAATACAATTAAAATAAGTTTTGTGGTAACTCCTCCTTTTTGGCAAAGATGGTGGTTTTATATTTTAATAACCATTTCGACATTGATTTTAGCATTTTTTGTATTTCGATGGAGACTAAACCTTATGAAGAAAAAGCAGTTAATAGAATTAAATCGAATACGTCTTGAAAATGAACTACGATTGACGCAACAAAATGCTTTGAAAGCTCAAATGAATCCACATTTCTTATTTAATGTTTTAAATTCAATTAAAGGTTATATCTACGAAAATGACAAAAAGAATGCAGCTAGGTATCTCAGTGATTTCTCTAATTTAGTAAGAAAGGTTCTTGAATTAAGTGATAAATCTTTGGTTCCTTTAGAACAAGAGCTGGAAACATTAAAAGTATATATTGAACTTGAATCAATGCTTTTACAAAGTGAATTTTCATATACTATTTTAATAGATAAATCGGTTGATTTAAACTTGATTCAAATTCCAAGTCTTATAATCCAACCATATGTTGAAAATGCCTTTAAACACGGACTGAGACATAAAAAGGGAGAAAAGATCCTTGAAATTAAAATAGAATATGATGAAAAAGAATGTTTGTTATACATTGAAATTTCAGATAACGGTATTGGGCGAGAAGAAGCAAACAAAATAAATAAAGAAAATGCAAAAGCACATGATTCGTTTGCTACCTCTGCAATTAATAAACGGATTCAACTATTGAATTATAGTCGAAATGATATTGTTGGAGTTGAAATAAACGATAAATTTGTGGATAAAGTAGTGAATGGAACAACTGTAAAAATTCGAATCCATGTCTGAGAAATTGAAAGTAAGTGCGTTAATTATTGATGATTCTAAACAAGCAAGAAAACTGCTTCGTTTGATGTTGATGGAATTGACAACTGACATTCAAGTTGTTGGAGAAGCAGCAGATGTTTCAGCAGGTTTAAACTTAATTGACGAGTTTCAGCCAGATGCCATTTTTTTAGATATTGAAATGCCTGGTCAATCAGGTTTGCAACTTGCAGAAACTTTAATTCAAAAACAATTCAAAGGATCCATCGTTTTTACTACTGCATATAATTCATATGCTATCAAAGCTTTCAGACTTTCTGCAATAGATTATCTTTTAAAACCAATCCAAGAAGATCAGTTGCTTGAATCAATTGACAAATTAATATCCGAAAAACAAAATCAAGACAATGCTGAACGTTTAAATGCTTTATCTGAAAATTTAAGTGAGAACGACAAAGAAGTACTTTGTATTCCAAATCAAAGTGGTTTTGAATATATCCCAATTGCTGAAATAGAATATATAGAAGCAGACGGCTCATATGTAAATATTTATTGTATCAATCAGCGATCTAAAACTGTTTCAAAAAACTTAAAATACTTTGAAAGTGCATTATTAGATTTTAGTAATTTCATAAGACCACATCGTTCCTTTATTGTAAATAAGGATTTTATTACAAATTATATAAAGTCAGACGGAGGTCTTTTGATTCTTAAGTCTGATGTTGAAATTCCCATTGCACGAGAGAGAAAACAAGCAATCCAAGAAATTCTCAAGTAATATTTTTCGATCATATTACCGTTTACAAATTCAAATTTGATGTTCAAATAGATTGCGCTGAAAAAGGAATAACAAATTCAACAGGTATAGAAGCATTTACAGCTTTAACTAACTTAAATTGTCAAGTAAATACTTTGACTTCTTTGAATCTGTCTAATGATTTAGCATTAACTGACTTGGATTGTTCTAACAATCAACTTTCAAGTTTGAATATAATTAACAATACAGCACTTTTAGATTTATTATGTTATGCAAATCAAACAGTTGAGGGATGTGAAAGTAACACCTATTTAAGTTTATATGCATTTGTGATAGCTGAACCAACACCTCAATTGTATGTAAATTCAAATTACATCATTTGAAGGTAAACTAATCGAAACAATTTATAAAAGAATAAAAATTTAAACTGAAATAGAGTTTATTAAACCGTTTTCTGAAATCAGAAAACGGTTTTTTATTACTATAAACTTATTAAATGAGTTCTTAAGCTATCAGATCCCATTCACAAAATCTAAAAAGACCTTTTTATGCAATTCAAGATCCATCGAAGGTGAAAGTGCAACACGAGCAATGTAATCTTTATCTCCTTCTTTTGTTGTTCCTTGTGTAGAAGTCGCTGGAATCGTCCAATAACAACCTTTTAATTGACCGTAACTTACACAATACTTACTTTCAGTTGGAATTTCAGTAATCATCAAATTGATTAATTTCAAATTCAATTCTCTTTTGTAAGCTTCTTTTTCTTCATGCGTATTTCCTTTTGTTGGAAGATCTAATGAAAAAACAGAAGGTGTAAATCCTTGTTGCGCTAATTCTTCGGATACAAAATTGATTTTAGCTTCGGGCAATGTTTCGCTAATAAAATTCACAAATTCACGTGTGTTTTTATAGGCATCTTGAATTCGTTGATTCATTGATGGCAACTGTTTCGCTAAGATTTCTATTTGAAGTGGAGTTGCTTCATTATCACATAATTTTAAGTGAAGTTCGATTTTCTCCATCAAATCTTTTGCTTTTTCGTTGGAAACCAAATAACCTGCTGTACATTTTCCTCCACTTGGGAATTTAGAACCACTTACATAAGCGATTGTTCTAACAGTTGAAAGGATATTGTTTCCTCCTAAGAAGTGAACATTTGGACAAAACGTTTGGTCTAATATAAAAACGGGATCAATCGCTAATTCTCCAGACGCTGTTTTGCGTTCTTTGCTTAAAACATCTCTTAAATTGATTAAGTCTGGAACTTCAACGCGCGGATTCGTAGGTATTTCAGCAATAATATAAGGAATCGCATCTTCATTGGCGATGCTTTCTAACAATACATCTATGCAAGCCACCATGTCGTTTCCACCATCAACTGGTAGGTCTAGAACTTCCACATTCTCCAAACAAGCAGCAATTCTTCTCGCTTGGTCATTTGTTCCCCCATAACAATTCGGTGGAACTACAATTTTGATCGCTTTCCCTGGATGATTTTCAACTGCATCATGAATCAATCCCATTGCAATGGCGTATTGTGTTGAAAGTCCACTTGAAGCGACTAATGCTTTGATATTTGTATTTGTAATTGTTTTGATAGTATTTAAAACGATTGATTGATTCGCTTCAAAGTTACTTTCTTGAATTTGGCTCGAATCAGTATTCGTTAACAATTGAAGTGCTCGAAGCGTATTTGCTGGAGTCATTGCAATCGTTTCCCTTCTTCTTACGTGCTGAATTTCAGAAACATAATTATCGTTTTTATCTCCATTTACAAGTAAAATACTTCCTAATTGATTATCAATATTGATATAAAAATCAATAGAAGGAACTAACTCAAAATGACAAATGTTTTCTTGTTGAGAAATGAAAATAGTACTTCCATCTATTGGAGTAACCTCATTTAAACTATCAACTTTAATTAATTCAAATTTATAACCATACACATTGCTCACTACTTCAGCATCAAAATAGGCTGGTAACTCTCCAACGTATGCAATTTGCGTATTTTTATTAGCTAATAAGTTTTTTCTTAAAACAGCCAAAATTGGAGTTGTTTTTGAAGAAAAACAGATCACATTTTCTGTTTTGATAGCATACATTTTTGCAATTGCCCATTCCAAAACACACGACAACGGGTGACCCAAACGAATGTAATCATAGGCTGTACGCAATTCGTTAAGTGAGGTAGTTAGTGAATTATTTGCGATAAATAAACGTTCAAATTGGTCTAAAAATTCAGTTTTAGCTAATTTTTCATCATAAATATCTAATCGATGTGTCGTAAGATTTAGCCAATCAGTTGGCATGTTTACGATTACATCTTTAATATAATTCTGTAGTTTACTATTTTCCATAATTTTAGCTTTCAAAAGAACCTGATCGATTTATTTAACTTCAGCAAAGTTAAACAAAGTTCTATTATTGGATTTTAAATTGGTGATTTAGTTTTGGTTCATTTAAATCTAGCTCAGTTTATTTGTATTCTATTACTTTTGCACTTAGATAGTTCTGAATTATGATACATAAAGAAATTGCTTACTCCGTTTTAGATCTTGCGGTTGTTTCAGAAGGAAAATCGTTTCGTCAAACTTTTGATGATTCTGTGACAATTGCTCAATTGGCTGAGAATTCTGGTTATAAACGCTATTGGTTAGCAGAACATCATAATATGGATGCTATCGGCAGTAGTGCGACTGTTATTTTAATCGGTAAAATTGCTGAAGAAACACAACACATTCGAGTTGGTTCGGGAGGAATTATGTTGCCCAATCATTCTCCGCTAATTATTGCTGAACAATTTGGAACGTTAGGCACGCTTTATCCCAACCGAATTGATTTAGGATTAGGCAGAGCACCAGGAACGGATCAAGCAACTGCAAGTGCCATTCGCTCAGATTTTTACGAAGCTGCGATGCAGTTTCCATCTGAAGTTCAAAAAATTCAAACGTATTTTTCGGTGAACAATAAACATCAACAAGTACGTGCGAACGTGGCAGAAGGTGTGGATGTACCGCTTTATATTTTAGGTTCAAGTACTACAAGTGCTTATTTAGCAGCAGAAAAAGGATTACCGTATGCTTTTGCAAGTCATTTTTCGAGTGCACAATTAACGGAAGCCTTAAAGATTTATAAAAATCAATTTCGTCCTTCAAAAGCTTTAGCTCAACCATACACCATAGCAGGACTTTCAGTTATCATAGCCGAAACCGATGAGGAAGCAGAATTTCTTTCAACCTCTTATTATTCAAGAGTAATTGGAATTTTAACAGGAAACAGAAGTCCATTAGAACCTCCTTTTGAAGTAACAAATGAATTTCGTAGAATCATCCAACAACCCGCAGTACAACAAATGTCGAAATATGCCTTTATCGGTAGAAAAGAAACTGTAAAAAAGAAAGTGAAAGCCTTTATAGATTCTAATGGTGTTGATGAATTAATGGTTGCTACACATGTGTTTGATGTGAAAGATCGGATTAAATCAGTTTCGCTTTTTGCTGAGATGATGGATGAAATGAATAGTGAGAGGTAAATAAATTACTTCCCGATACAATATCCCATACCACCGCTGAATCCCTTTATTTCATTGGGTTGTAGCGGTGCTACTTTGTTCGTGTGCCACTAATGGGTCATGACACACGAGGGGAGATGTTGGTAGGGAAATCGGAGGGGGTTGGGTGTTGATAAGTTTGAGTGATTAACGTTTTGCAGCTACCCGAAGGGCGGGACTTTTACCACAAAACTTGATTTGAAAAACTAACGTTCGATTAACCACAAAACTGTCTTTGGAACACGAAACCCCGCCTTTTGGGTAGGTGCTGTTATGCCCAGTGCTTTTTGTCTGTCGTGTTAGTTCTGCTGTCATTTTAGAATGCTTGTCCAATGCCAAAGTAAAATAATTTGTCCTCTTTTGAAACGCCATAGTCGAATGAAATAATTGTTGATTGATTCCATGCAATTCGTAAACCACCACCGTATGAAGTTTTGATATATTTAAAATTCAAGTCTTGCCAATTGTCTCTAACTGTTCCTGCGTCAAAGAATGGTGCGATCCCAAATGCAAAGCGTTGTTTTTTTACTTTCACTTCAGCAAGTCTTACGCGTAATTCAAAGTTTGCAAATGCTAATGAACGTGCTAAAAATCGGTTTGCTCTGTGTCCACGAAGTGATTGTTTTCCACCTAATGAGTTTATACTTCCGTCTGGACTCCATTGGTCTTGAAATTCAAAAAACGGTGCTTTGCTTCCAAAAATATTTCCAACTCCAAATCGTCCGCCAAAAACTGTCCGTGGTCCAATTGGTATTTTTTTATAAACTCGTCCTTGAATAAAAAGTTTGTTGAAGTCGAATTGTGAACCAATGATTGGATTTGAAAATTCGTTTGCAATTTCAACATAATATCCACGAGTTGGGTCGGGTTCAAAATCTCTTGTGTCAAAAATCAATGCTGTTTGTAACAAAGAAACCCAACCACCGTCAAGCCCTGAAATAAGTCCTTGTTGAAAGTCACGTCTTAACAATGATGTTCCATTCGGTGCTTTAATTTCTTGTCCTGTGTTTGGGTCAATGGCTTCGGCTTCTGTTCCTTCAAATGTTTTGTAACTCAAATGTTGAATTTCGTAACCGCCCATAATTCGCCAAACTCCTTTTTTGCCAAGTGCATAGTCTGCTTTGAGGTTTAGCATATATTCAGTTTCTCTAAATCTGTTTGATAAAGCGTCTGTTACAAAACTTGCTTCTCCAATTCCACCTGGTCGTAAGGTCTTTCTTGCTCTGTCAAATGATGAGTAAGTTGAATAAGTTTGTCCACCGTTGGGAGTTGATGGAAGTCGCAATTCTCCAAGTGTTGATTCTGATGAACCAAAGTATAAATTAGCTGGATTTTGTTGAGCCTTAAAGTCAATTTTGAAACGCCAACGTGTCCCGTTATAATAAGGAACGTCAAGCGATAAAATTATTTCTCTTGCGTTTGAAGTATAGTAAGCTGCGTTTGCTTTAAGTTTAGCAAGGTAAGGTGTGTATGCAAAAAACGGATTTGTTCGTTGTCCGTTCCAATAAATATTTGTCCTAACACCAAGCCCAAAGCCCGTTACAGGGTCGGAAGAAAAGTCGGGAATACCAGTTACAAAAGTTCCTTCACGTTTTTTCGCAAGGTCTGCGTCCGACATTCGTTTTGATTTTATAAACGAAATTGTGTCTGCTGTCTGTGCGGAAATATTGGTCGCTATAATTGTCGTAATGAGTAATACTAAAAGTCGGTTCATTTATTTAATTTTCTGTTTGTTATTGTCGGGTTGTACGGTCGTCATAGCATTGGGCATAACTTATATATAAGCGAAGTAAATTAGCGCATATCCGTCCAAATATGGTAGATAAGCGATAAAATCGTTTATTCAAATAATTCTTTAAAGACTAAAGATAATTAATCCAACTCATTAACCCATTATTTAATAAAATAATAATCCCCGTGAATCTTCGAAGCAAAGCGGTTCATCACGGGGATTATTGTGTACTCATCGGGTGTCATTGAGAATCAGTAGATTTCTTCCCAGTTTTCAGGAATATTCACGACGATTATCCCGCGTTCCTTGAGAGCTGAACTTACTTTCTCGAAGTGTGCTCTTGTTCGATTCGATAAATCCCCGACATAAGTAACTATGAGATTATTTTTAAAAATAATTTCATAGTATGACAGTTGCCCCAACAATCCATTGAAATGTTGTGAATAGTCACCTTCCAATTCACTGGTAAGTTTAACCTCTATTCCAACCTGTTTTTTGTTCTCTTTCACGCAAAGATCTATGCGCTTTATAAACTCCCCACCAATTGCAAATTCAGAAGAGACATTATCAAAAGCACATTCTAAATACCAATGAATCATTTCGTGAACCTCCTTGTGGTTGTTTGCCGGCCCGGGGATTTCTCTTTCTTGCAGAAAGGTTACAACTTGATTTCTCAGAATTAGTTTTTCGTGAATGCGCGGTTTGTGGAAATGATCCTTGCAATAATTGAAAATACCATTGAATTCAACACAAAATTTTCTACTCATTTGGTCCGCAATAAACTTTCGACCACAAAAGGGGCAACATCTTAAAAATGGATTGAACGGATCAATCACTAAAGATTCTAAAATCATGATTTTTTGTTTTTTAGATTTAAATAATTTTTAGGGCGACCTGATGCTAACCAAGTCATTAGTTCTTTCTTGCTAAATAGCAAGGGGCGCCCACGCGTTAACGAGGGCATTTGAAATCTGCTGACTTTCGAATAAATGGTTGAAGAACTCAAGCCTGTTAATTCGGAAGCCTTTTTTAAATCTAGGGTGTCAGAGGAGGTGTCGGCAATTTCACTTGCCCGCTCCTCAAACGCCTTTTTCACGGCCAGTTCTATGAGTGTTGAAACCGTCTTTTTTAGACGGGCTTCAAACTCTCCAATCGAGAACTGCCAAATCGGTTTCGAGTATTGATTATCAAAATGCATAATGCAAATCTCCGAAACTTTTTTGAATATTTTACGCTCTACTACTCTGATTTTCAGACATTTATTATTGACAGGTTTGTCAACTTTAGCGGGATTTTGAGATGGGGCGTGGACCTCTTCGTTGTCAACTTTTCTTGAAATTTTAGGAAAAATTTATTCTTGGAATAGAGTTTACTGCTTCTACTTTCTTACTATCTACGATTTGCGCATAGATTTGAGTGGTGGTGATGGACTTATGACCTAACAATTTACTTACCGTGTAAATGTCTATCCCGTTCGTGAGCAACAAGACGGCATGCGTATGTCTGCCACAATGAAATGTGATGTGCTTGGTGATTCCTGCGCTCACCACCCAACGAAATAAAACAACATTCAAATAGGCGCTGTATTTTATTCCGACAAACACCTTGTCATTATCGGAACCTCGTTCGGGCAATAAATCAAATGCTGAATCATTGATGGGTAGGTATTCTTGTCCGCCTGTTTTCTGTTGCTTGAATACAATTTCGTAGCCATTGGTTTCTGAATAACGAATTTGCTTCCAGTGCAAGGTGTTTATGTCTGACCAACGCATGCCTGTTAGACAACTGAACAAAAAGGCATTTTTTAGATTGGGATACGTACACGGTGTTTTTGCCAATTTCTCCAATTCTTCAAAGGTCAAATGTTCACGATGTGTTTCTCCTTGCTTGAAACTATCAATGTAATCGGCAATATTCTCTTTGATGACCTTTTCTCTAAATGCTAAACCAAGACATGCTTTAAATTTATTGAAATAGGTATGTCGGCTGTTTTGGGATAAAGGTGTTCCGTGTTTGGTCTTTGCTTCGAACTCTAAATAGTTCTTGAACTTGCGCACAAGTTCCAAATCTACCTCTTCCATAGAAACGATTTTTCCGAAACACTTGATGAATTGTTTCATACTGCCATCCCAATTCCCATAATTGCCCGAAGAATTAAAACGCTCTAATCCTTTCTTTTCAAAATAGGACACGAAGTTGTCTTTGCTATGATCCGTTCGGTTGATTCCTGCTTTCTTGTCTTGCAGGGTTATCAAGGCTTGCGCGCGCATTCTTTCTGCCAATTCAAGCGTCATTTTGTTCTCTCTGCGTTGCTCCGTGTTTTCTGGGTTGGTGTAGAGTGTCAGTTCCAACGATTTTCGTTGTCTTTTTCCATTGATAAAGGTGTGTAAATACAGGGCTGTTTTCCCACCTTCCATTTTTCTTTCCTTAATACTTACGTTCATTGTAGTGATTTTGTGGCACACGAGTGGCACACGTGCCCTTCTGTGTCAGATTTGTGCCACAAGGTTATCAAAAACACACAAAAACACACAATTTACTTTTCAACACGAACTGCCCTCAACCTGTTGATTTTGTTGGATTTACAAGAAAATTGCTTGTGCTGTTTTGTGCTGTTTTGCGGTACTTACTTCCCAATACAATAAGTAACTTTAATTGATTATCAGATGATTATATTAGTTAGGCAACAAATAAGCAACAAAATTTGTTGAAAAAGAGATAATTAATGGTAAATAAAAAGAAAAATATAAACCTTTAATTTAAGTCAAATATATAGAAATTACATCAATTGTTTTCTATTCAATCTTCAAAATTAAGGTCATTTAATACTCTATCTATACTTAAACTATACTCTTAGTAAACTAAAAAATCGACTACCTGTTCTTTTTTCAATCCAGTATAGGAACAGAAATCATCTATTGTTACAAACTCATTTTTTGCTTTGCCAAGTGATTGGCGAATGTCGCTGATTAATTTGCGAGCGGTTCTCTCTTTTTTACCCGTGATGTTTTGTACATCTTTTGGGTAAATAACTATGCGATTTGGTACTAATTGTGTCATAAACGGCAATAACGGAAACTGAATTTTTAATACTTAAATATACATCATAAATTTGATTAAAAGTATTGAATATGAAGTCTTTAATGTGTTTATGGTTGATTTGCTTGAGTTTGCTTTGTTCTGCTCAAAAGTCGTATAAAGTTATCAGTGTTCACGATGGTGATACATTTGAAATCATTAAAAACGGTAAAAAGCAATCTTGTAGAATTGTAAATATTGATGCTCCTGAACTCAAACAAAGTTTTGGTATTAATTCTCGTGATAGTCTTAGTAAGTTAATCTTAGGCAAGGAAATCATAGTAGATTCTTTAACAATGGATATTTACAATCGAATGATTGTATCTCCAAGAGTGAATGGTCAGAATGTTGACTATCTGATGATTCGTAATGGTTGGGCTTGGCATAATTCCATTTATTCAAAAAGTGCTTTTCTTGAAAAAACTATGAATTTGGCTGTTAGTCAAAAATTAGGGTTGTGGTCTTGTGGAATACAAGGAGTTTGTCCGCCCTGGTTATACAGAAAGTATAATCGAATTAATAAAATCAAGTATTGTAAAAGTTGTAATTTTTAACCCCAAAATAAGATGGCAAGACAGAATGGTCTATTTAAAATCAAAGGAACGTTAGATAACGTAACTTTCTACAAGTCAGTCGATGGAGACTTGGCAAGAATGAAAACAAGTGTTGACAAGGACAGAATTAAAAATGATCCTGCATTTCAACGAACTCGTGAGAACGGTGCTGAATTTGGAAGTTCTGCGAAAGCAGGTAAACTTACAAGGGATTCACTTCGTCCAATTGCATTAAATGCAACTGACAATCGTGTTGTTTCTCGTATGACTAAATTAATGACTTCAATCAAAAATTTAGATACAACATCTGTAAGAGGTTCAAGAAATGTTGGGGTTTCAATGCCAAATGCGAATGCGAAAGCCTTGTTAAAAGGGTTTGAGTTCAATTCAAGTGCATTGTTGAGTAGTACACTTTTTAAACCGTATGCAATTAATACGACTACAGGAGTAATTACAATTACAGGTATTATTCCAATCAACGATGTTGTTTTTCCTTCTGGTGCTACACATGTAAGTTTTACAGGTGGGTATGCAAATATGAACTACGCAACGAATGTTGTGGATTTCAAATTGACAAACGTTCAAAACGTTGCTATTAATGGTACTCCATCAACAATCACTTTAACACCTACTGCCGTTCCAGCGGGAACAGGTGCAAAAGTGTTCTTGTTGAAAATGGAGTTTTTTCAATTAATGAATGGTGTTCAGTATAGTTTGAAAAATGGTTCTTACAATGCATTGAAAATCATCGAAGTAATTTAATGATGACAACAGAGAATAAAAAGAAAAAGCCAAAATTTAAAGCAGGTGCAGAATTGTCAGCAAAAGTGAATCTCACTCAATCATCAGATGCAGAAAATTCAACAATCATGCGAATTTGGTTTTATGTAAAATCTAAATTGCATTATCAGAAATCACAAGATTAATGATTCATCAAGTAAAAGTGAAGGTTGCCCGAAAGAGCAACCTTTTCTTGTTTCAGCTAATTAACTCTAACATTAGTACTCTTTTCAATTGCTTCATCAATTCAAGTTGTTTTAAAATGTTTAACCTATTTTGCTCAATTTTATGAACCTTTTCAATATGACTTTTAAACTTCTCTGGCTTCTCTTCCATTTTTAAAAGTGCATCATATAAAGTTGATTTAATGTGACGAATATGAATAAAGGGAATGACTGAGCCTACAAGATGTTGATTGAATATTTTCCCTTGCCACAATCCAAACATTAGCCAATATAATTGGTTTTTTTCTTCTTCACTTTTACAGCTACAAACAAAACAATTAGGACAAGGATTTTCTAAGGGCTTTCCGCAGTTTAAACCTTTATTCAAGATATAGAATTGAAATCCATTGTATTCTTTATCTGAATTGTAAGTAGTGATATTAAATTCTATCATAACTATCAGATTAAAGTTTGTAATTAGTTGTTTTAGCAAAAGGCAAATGATTCAAAGCAAAATCTTGAAGGCTTATAAACATATTCCTCTTATTACTTGCTTCTAATTCTTCAATTTGAGAGCGAATAAATTGAATTTCTTGAATCAATTCATTTTTTGTAAGTCTTAAAAGAATGCTTTTAATGACTGCTGGATTTGTTCGATTGTACATATTTATCTGTTTAAAAATTATGTCCTTTCGTCGCTTTGCTCCGCCCAATCATTTTTGAAGAAAAAGAGAAAAAACCGAAAAAAAAGAAAAAAGAATGCCCTTTTTTTTGGGGAGAGAAGGAATGAAGACAAGATTTTTGACAAAAAAATACTACCCGACTTTTAGTAATGATTTTGAACGGAATTATGATTTTGTTTAATAGAAGAAATTATTATGCGAAAAGTGAACCGAGGGTGGAGATTATTTTGACAAAACCCGTAGGGCTTGAACTTGACGTAATGACGTAGCGACCTATCTTTGCATTCATTTTTTATTTTTGATACCCGAAGTGAGAATTTAAGTCCACCGAAAAACTTAAAAGATGTGATATTTTTTCTTCAATCGAAGTGATAATTCTCTTTTAATAATTACGAGGCTTTTGCCTATCAGCATTGTGGCAAAGGAGGGTTGCGACTGCCATCGTTTTTATGCTTTTATAAAGTTTAAATCAAGATTAAAGAATGAAATTTAAAGAAAAGGAAATAGTGCCTACAGCTGTGAGTAGGAAACAGGGGGAATTGAGGAAACTAAGGAAATAAAGAAACTCTAAAACTGACTGATTACTTAAAATCGAAGCTTAAATTATTTCCCCCTGTGTGCGTCGAGCCGTCTGCGAGTTGAGCGAAGGTGGGAATGGAGAATGCTGACGATTAGGAAGCATGGGAATGACCTATGCAGATATGCACGAAGGTTTGGCGGATTTTTTGAAACCTCGAAGCGATAATTAAAAGCAAGTGTGTGATTGAAAGAAGTGTAGGAACGGAACGGATTGAAAGAATACTCTTGCAGACTTACCGAAAACTTAAACACGAAGCGAGAACTTTAATGGCTTTTGCTACTTGAAAGAGGGACGAGAGAAAGAAGCAAGTGCCAACATTGATGAACCCTCAAAAAATGTGACAAACCTGAAGCCTGAGCGATTTAGCAGGCGAGCCAAACACAAGCAACGGCAGACCCCTTGTAAACACACTGCGCAGCAAACCTTATTGGGATTTCAAGGGGGATGAAGTAGTTGCGACTGACGACGTATGAGGACGTTACAAAAAGAACTAATGGAAAGCCGTAAGTGAGGAGTTCCGACGAATAGGCTTGGAATGATATATGCAAGGGCACGACGTTAGGAGTGTTTATATACCCTTGCAGATAAGTTGTTTTTGTAAAAGGACGAAAAGAAGGAAGACCATATTTCGTGCGACATGTAGTCGTGTATATTACTGTTAGTCTGTAGAATATGATTCGCTCATTAACTATTGAACTAACCTAATGTGTTGCCATTAGTTTCCTAATTCAACATGCGTAACTGGTAACGGTTGGGTTTGAAGCTTGGATGAAAAACATATCTAATTAGTTCCGTGAGGATACTATAATTTGAAGAATCTCACTTCATAAGATATGGGAATGAATGGTATGGATAACATATGTGAATCGCTGATAAAGATCGTTAGGTCTGATGAGCCAAAAGAGATTGGTAGGCTCTAACCAAAATGGTAAGGGGTAGGATAATTCCTTTGGAATATGGAAATACGCAACCATTGCACCCCCGGTTGAGAGGCGGATCCTAACCCATTCAGTAATATATACGGAACTTGGTAAGCCCGTATTGCTCCCAATAGTCGCACATGGGAAAGTAGACCGCAAGGAATACCAATAGCGATGCGGGTATGGGATGATGAAGAAAGCGAATGCCAAAGTGTAATGCTCTGGATAGACGTTTTTACGTTGACACGAAAGTGTGCCTACTTTCATCTGGTACTTAGGTACAATAGTGTGTAATGACCTTTAAATGTAAAAAGCAACTATGAAAGTGAAAACTTATGCGTTTACAACAGAATCTTTTATTTGGGCATCCATTGATTGGAAACTCGTTGAAAAATCTGTAGAAGAAATGCAACACCGAATTGTACAGGCTGTTAAAAATCGTCAATTCCGTAAGGCAAAATCTTTACAATGGATATTGACAAACTCTTTCTATGCTAAACTCTTAGCGGTAAGAAAAGTGACTTCCAATAAAGGGAAAAACACTTCTGGCGTTGATGGTGTAATTTGGAATACGACAAAAAAGAAAACGCAAGCTTTATTTGACCTTAAGATAAGTGGGTATAAAGCAAAACCTATGAGAAGAGTTTTCATCCCAAAATCAAACGGGAAGAAACGTCCTTTGGCAATTCCTACTATGAAAGATAGAGCAATGCAAGCATTATTTTTATTAGCTCTTGATCCTTGGAATGAAGTTGTCTCTGACATAAATTCTTATGGATTTAGAAAAGGGAGAAGTTGTCAGGATGCAATTGAACAATGTTTTAATTGTCTATCGCATAAAACCTCCGCTCAATGGATATTAGATGCAGATATTAAAGGTTGTTTCGATGAAATTTCTCACCAATGGATTATGGAAAATGTTCCTTTGAATAAAAGAATTCTACAAGAATGGTTAAAAGCAGGAGTAGTTTATAACAAAATATTTTCAAAAATATCAAAAGGAACACCGCAAGGTGGAATCATTTCTCCAGTACTGGCGAATTATGTATTGAATGGAATCGAGAAAGCAAGTAGGAAAGCAAGTATAAACACTGCTAATAAATCCTATGACTATGCTAATCTATTTAATCCACATCTTGTAAATGTTATCCGTTATGCTGATGATTTTGTCATTACTGCTCGACACAAGGAAATTATTGAAGATAAAATACTTCCTTTTGTCAACTCATTTCTTAAGGAGCGTGGTCTTGAATTGTCTGAAGAAAAAACCAAAATTGTCAACATCGAAGATGGATTTGACTTTCTCGGACATAACATTAGAAAATACAATGGTAAGCTGATTATTAAACCTAATAAGAAGGCGGTCAAAAACATTGTAATGAAAATATCCGAGGAAATTAAAAAGAACAAATCTTCACCACATGGAGCTTTGATAGAAATCCTCAATCCAAAAATTAGAGGTTGGGCAAATTTTTTCAGAGGAGTTTGTTCTAAAAGTACCTTTTCAAGAGTAGACAATGAAATTTTCAGATTAACCCTAAAATGGGCAAAACGTAGGCATCAATCTAAAAGCCATAAATGGATTAAAGAAAAATACTTTCCATCGAAAGATAAACGAAATTGGATATTTCAAACGAAATTTCTAGGAAAGTCTATTTCTCTTGTCCGAATGGAAGATGTCAAAATCGTTAGACATATCAGGGTTAAGAATGAAGCAATAGTCTATGACAAGAAGTACAAAACTTACTTCCAAAAGAGGAAAGAGAAAAAGGTGGTGAAACCACCAAAACAGCTGCGTAAGTCGGAATCTCGACAAGCGTTCTAAGTGCTTGAGCCGTATGCGGGGAAACTCGCACGTACGGTTCTTAGGGGACTGACCCGCCGTAAGGCGGGTTTGTTACCCGACCTTTTCTGTGATTAAATGTATAATTCAAAATCAGACAATCTACCTTATTAATTTTGAAACGTATTATACTTATTTCAAAGGATCTAATTTGTCGGCTTGGAGTGTTGCCCATTGAATGTAATCTTCTACTTCTTTCGTAAAGGAGTTTGTTTGGATAGCATTTTGCTCTAATGCATGAATGTAATTCCTTAAATTAGTTGATTTTACCCAATTTTCTGAGTTAACAAATAGTTCTTCTACTTTTTGTTTTTCGAGCGCAAGCAGTTTCTTTTGTCGTTCCTCTTCTTCTCTTTCAAGTTGGTATTTTCTATGCCATTCATCTCTTTCGATGCGTTCAACTGCTTTCTTTTCGGCTAATATTTCTAATTGAGCAATTAAATGAGAAATTTTTGATTCTATTTTTACGTTTTCGGAATCTGATAAAAATACATCACCATAAGTACCACCTACAATAAAATATAAAATACCAGTAGGTTTAAACCCATGATAATCGCCATAAGAATAATGTTCTTTTACATATCTAACTCTTTTTTCTCTTAATCTTAAATGAATTGGCTCATCCGAAATAATTAATGTATGAGAATGATTTATTTGAACTTTATGACCTCTTATTTTAAGCGCTTTGAATAAGGTATCTAAAATGTTAAATGTTCTTTTTAAATTGGATTCTGCAACTGAAATGGGGAATAAATGACTTGAAGAATATATTGTTCCTTCATCTCTATGCCATCTATTGTCTCTATTTTTAAAATCGTTTATAAGCAACTGAACATCCGAATCAAATGATTTTTGATTCTGTTTAACAATCAAATTTAAACGTTTATCATTTTCAATTTCTGCCTTTTTCAGATTGATTCTTTTCAAAGGAGAAATATCTTTATTTTGCAATTCAAACACATTATCTGAATCACTTAATGCTTTGTCTTCTAATGTTGTTAATTTGGGTGTAGGTTGTTGTTTATTGTGTTTCAATTTTGACCAATGCCCATTTTCTGGCAATGGTATTAGATATTTTACACAAGCATTTTTAATGTCTTGTATCTTAACATTTAACTCTTGCTCTATTGTCGTTAATGGTTTAGACCAAACTAAGTTGTATAATTCAATTCGTTTCAAAATAATAAATTACATTTTATAACTTTAATTCTAAACATACTTCTTTAATTAATTTTGTTAATCTATGGTCACTTTTAAGATTAAATAATGGGTTGTCAAAAATAAAATGCTGTAAATCTGACACTGATGTTTTCCAGAATAAACTATATTCTTCATTAAAATTTGATTTAATTTTTTGAAATAAAATTAATAATTCATCTTTCAATCTTTCATCATTATATAAATCATGATTTCTATAAAAAATTAACAAAGAAGTTACTAATATTTCATCAAATTTTTCTTTTCTATGCTTATTTAATGTTGAGTTATCTAATCCGCATATCCTTATCGTTTCAGAACCTCTTACACTTAAACCAGTTGGAATACCATCTCGATTGAATTTTATATGTTTTTTAGGATTAAAATCTTTCTCTTCTGGATTTAATAACAATGGTTTTTCAAGTTTATTAATGTTATCCAAATTGGTAAATTCAACTTTTTTAAAATCATTTTGAGACCAGGATGTTGAAAATTTTAGTCTTTTACCTGTTTTTTTTAGAGGAAACTGAGTTTTTTTATAATCCTGATTACAACTTTTGCAAACAGGTAATAAATTTGACCATTCATAGCCAATCCAAAAATATCCTGAATGTCTATTATCTTCAAAAACAGCATCTTTAGGCCTATAATGATCTACATCTAAATTATTATATTCTTTCTCACAAAAAGCACATTTTTTATTATATAATTCTAATAATTTGTATATAACGTGATTATGATTGTGTTTATCCCCTCTATAATAATGTTTTGAATGTTCGAGTTTTGGTTGAGTGCCAGTGATTCTGTTCTGAATAATATCATTTAAATTTTGTTGTAATCCATTATTATTAAGAATCGCTGCTTTAGCGCCTTTATTTATCTTTTTCATTCTTTAATTTCGCTAACTTTTTTTTGTAAAATCTTTTGAAAAATAAATTCTTCATAATCATCGGTTGAAGAATATCCCTTTTCTATAGAATAGTTTTTTGATAAAAAATTCTTAAAATCAAAAACAGGGGATGTGAAAATTGAGTTTGGTGTTAATTCAGAAATATTTAGATTTACTTTTTCTACTTTTATTTCATTCGATTCATTTTTGTAAGTTTTTAAAAATATGGCTCTGTTCTCACCATCTTTTAGACCTAAAAAAGGGATTGGACTGTGACAAGTTGCAATGAATTGAATTTTCGGGAAAGCTTCTGACAAAAGCGAAGGTATTTCATATTGCCATTGCGGATGTAAATGAGCATCAATTTCATCGATTAATACAATGCCTGAAAAATTAGAAAAATCAACATCTTCTTTATCTTCATAATATGAACTAAAGCGAACAATTATATCACCAACCATTGCTAATAAACTTTTGTTACCTGTAGATAATTCTTTAAAAGTTAATGGTTCAATACTCTCATCGCAATGGTAATACATTGCATTGTCGTTAGAATTTGATTTAAAAGTCATATCATTAACATTAGGTAAAAATCCTTTATTACTTGTTTTAACATGCCCTTTTCTTGGGAATGGTAAATTTGATTCAGTACCGATTAAAATATCTTTTGTGTTCTCGTATAATTTGTAATATTTAAATAGTTCACCTATTGAATCATCATAATCTCTATCTTTTAAATTTACTTTTACAGAAAGTTTTTCTTGAAAAGTGAATAAATCTGATTTTAATTTCCAAATAAGCATTTGATTTTCAATACTCAATAAGTTACCATCATTATTAAATAAATTATATGTTTTGCTTGAATGGTTTACTTTTGAAATAGTTGAACTTGATGATATTTCAAATCTATTTGGACCATAACAAGCGAAGTTTTTAATTTGGTTAAAACGATGTTTTTTATACATATTTTCTTCCCAGACTAACTTATTAGTGATTTTACTATAATCCTTAAAAAACTTAGTTGTTATTGAAAAATCATTCGTATTTAAAATTAAACCTTCATCAATATTACTTTGCATAGAAATTGCAATTGATTCTAATATTGAAGTTTTACCGCTACCATTTTCACCTGTAATAAAAATCCATTGTGTATTTCGAGGAATATCTGAAATTTCTATTTCCTTTAATTGTTTATATTTTAATATTTTTAATTCATTCAAACATAAAGGAATATTGTTTTGATATTCTTTAATCTTTTTATTGATTACTGGGTCATTATTATTTAATACATAAGAATTAGAAACCGTAGTACCTCCTAAAACAATATCTTTGAATTGAGTTTGATGAAGTTTAATATTTTCAATTAAAGATAAGAATTCATTTTTTGAGATATATCCTAAATCAGTATTATCCCACTTTCTATAATATAAATCAGAATTTATAGAATCAAAAATATCATCTATTAGAACCTTTTCTTTTTTTAGAAGACCATCAATAATATTAATAATACTATTGTTATCCCAAATTATATTTAAATTCTTTATATATATATTACTTTGATAACTACCATCTCTTTTTAAAAGATTAGATTTGTCTAAACCTAATCTTTTTTTAAAAAATGTTTCAATTATATTAAATTTAATTTCAGAATCTTTACCTGACAACTCAAGGAAAACTTGTCCTTCTATTGTAAATAAAAATGATATGTTTGGTGTTTTATTTTTCCAATCACTACCTGACCAAAATGACAATAAAAGGTAATTTTCTGTACCATGAAACCAAAAACCTTCTTTTAATCGGTTATATCTATTAGTTCTCCTAACTCTAAAAAAGTATTTTTTTTCATTTTCAACATCTTTATTTGTAAGATACCAATTATATAAATGAGTAAAAATCTTATCATGTAAATTCCTATCTATACTTCTCACTTCCATAATATTCTATTCTATAAAAACCATAAATTATCCTTGCCGAAGGATGGGATTTCGTTGCCTTCAAAGTGTGGGGCAATTTGGGCTACCATTTCTGGGTATTTGATTGTTACTGGTAAGTTTTGTTGTTTGATTGATTTCCAATACATCCTACTGAATTGGTAAACTTGCTCTATTAATTCCTTGATTTCCTTGGTATTTACTAATCTTGTTTTGTCTGTGCAGTCTATTTGTAGCTTTATTGGGAATGGATAACCTTCTTTTGAAACGTCAAAATCTGCTTTATGATAGGAATTGTTATATAATAGGTATTTTTTGTTCCCTATGTTAACGTATGTTCCACTAAGTGGCATTAGTTCTTTATTCTCTTCATCAAATGCTACTATATCTTGTGAAACTGTTTTATTTATTGTCACAATAAATATTGGAATGTCTAATTTTAATCGGTCTAATGCTTCTTGAATTGGTTTAATTTCTTTTTCACTCATTGCTTTGTAAAAATGAATAATTAAACGTTCTATTTCTTTATTTATTGAAGCATATTCTCGTATTGCATTGATGATTGAACCTGCTAATTCTCTTGTTTCACTTTTAGTGAAATATTCAAAGTTTTTAAAGCCTCCTGTATTATCAAAACTAAATGCGCTACCAATGTACTGAATATCATTTGTAGTGTCTTTAAACGCACCAATACCTACTATTAATTCATTTTTGGAAGGAATATTTAACTTCCAAGGAATACCATCCAATTTTGCTAAAAGAGCAACAGCTATATTGGGTAAATTATAGGCATAATTTTCATTGCCTTCCCATATTTTATTGGCATCAATTACTTGTGATGTGATTTCTCTTATTAAAAGTTGTTCTTTGATTTTATAGTACAATTCACGATTTTCTGGACTTTCATCATTTTTTGAGAAAGGTGTTAAATAAATAGCAATGTATTTTATATCGCTATCAAACTCTTTTTTAGATAACTGCGATTTAATTTCAGACAACGGATTTTGCTTGTCTTTAAAAGCAATACTTCCACCATGCACTGTACTAATTGGTAAATTGATGTATTTTTCTACTCCTTTAAACCATCCTAAACCTGTTTTTAAATACGTATCAATTATTTTAGTTTTGGATAAATCATCTTCATGATAAATATAAAAGAATTGAACTTTTGAAAATGTAGATTTTTTAAATGGCCCATTTGCTTTTAAACCGTCGTTTGGCACATTGTTTTCACTATTATTTCCAAAGATTAATTTGTTGCAATTTATATCTGTTCTATTGATTTTAAGTGGTGAAACATCTAAAAAACCAATTGTATTTATTGGTATAAATTGTTTGAAAAAACTTGTATTTAAAAAGTCGACATAAAATTGATTTATTTTACTGAAATAGGAAGTGTATTTGTTTTCTCGCTTTGGAAGGGTTGATTTGAATTTTAAATCTGATTTTAATGTGTTATTTAAAACTGGATATACTTTTTCAAAATCTACATTTTTATCCGCAAGTGATTTATATTTTTCTATTTTTTTATTATAGAAAACTGAACCTATTGAATTTATAGACACATCATTTGTAACCTCAAAAATGTTTCTTTTCAAGATTTTACCTTGACCGTCGTAAGATATTTGTAACTCTGGAAAATCGGAAACTTCTTGAATATTTACACTTAATGTAAATTTGTCAAATGTCTTAAACTGAACTGTTGAATCTTTCTGATTTGGAATCCAAATTTGATTGTCTTTTACGAAATTGATTTTAAGAATTTGTGGATTCTTCTTCTTGAAGTAGAGCTTAATTTTTTCGTTGTAAAATCGTTTTATAAAATCTTTGTTTTCTACTTTAAAATCTATTTCAATTGGTGAATATCCTTCTTTTTCATAATCAAATGTTGTGGATATGAAATCTAAACTGTTTGCATTAGGCAGAAAGTTTGCAATGTTTTTTGGAAAGATTGATTTGTGAATGGTTGTCCCATCATCTTGTTTTCCTTCCTTGAAATAGAATACGACTGGTTTTTCAGGCCAATCGAATGTAAGTATGTTGAAAAATAGGTTGTTCATTGGTTGAAATTTAATACTTTAATCTTTTCATTCTCAATATTTCTTAAATTAAATAAATCTGAATATCTGTAAGGATTTTGGCCGATTTTACCATCACTTATTTTAAAATAATTGCCACCTGAAATAATAACTCTTTTACCTAAATAAATTAGCAATCTATCTGAAACATCACCTTTTCTTGCTTTTGGAGAATTTTTAATTTGATTTCTAGGAACGATTTCATATGAAATAATTTCAAAATATTCTTTCACACCTTTATCTTTTTCATAGGGAGCAAAATATTTTAAATTTTCAAATCCAAATTTTGAAGGCTTTTTAATACCTGTATAATAAAATGGTTCTATATCTGTTTCAAAACATTTTGAATGTTCCGAACTAGGAACAAATCCTAATAATACAATAGGATTATTTCCTAAATATTTATTCTGCCTATATGGAGAGATGTCAGAAATTACTTTTTCAGTATTTAAACCAATAATTTTAGTTAAATGTTCCTCAAGCAATTCTTTATTTTGATTATTATTTGGAACTAAAGGAAATGCACCAATATTAATTTTATTGATAGATTTTGAATAATTATAATCTTTTATAGAATCAATATCTCCTGAACCAGGAAACAAGACATAAGCACCTATTACTTCTTTTTCAGGTTTTTCAGATTCTTTATTTGTAAAATAAATTGCATCCCTATATCTATGCATTTGATTAATTGCATCATCAGGAGGTAATTCAGGTGAATTTTCTTTGTCATCTGAAGCCAATCGATATTTAGCATCAAATAAATACGTCATTTTATAATTTTCGATAAGATCCCTTCTTGAAATTCTGAGAACAATATCTGGACGTTGAGGAATTGTATATGATAAATTTTCATCATTTTCACGTAAATTATAAGAGAAATCATGGTATAAATCTATAATGTCACCATTTTTATCTTTAAAAGAAACTTTAGACTTAACCCCTCTTTCAATTTTAAATACAAAATCATCTACTTGAATTTCAGCTAACTCTACATCGTCTGGCTTATCCTTGTTTAATAATTTTTGCAGAATAGATTTAATCTCAAGAAAACACCATATTTGATAAAGTTCAGCAATATTTTTAGTCTCAATTTTTTGGATGCCATCTAAAAATTTTAAACCACTATTTAACATTATCCAAGATCGATATAGCGTACTATAACCTGTTGCCTTTTGAAGCACTAATGATTCTTGACGGAGACCATTAAAATTATCAATCGATTTGAAAAATGGATTCATTTTCAAATTTTCTAATTCTTTTTCTATTGCATTAATTTCTATTTTAAATGAGGGCGAAATACTTTTTGAATATCTTGATTCAATGTATTTTTTCACTCTTTTATATCTTTCAGTTGTATTAACAATTGCGAATTTAAAAAACTGATTTTCAATTGTATTTGTAGTTAAAACTTTATTTTCTGTTCTATATTTTTTTGAACTGTTTTTTTTATTTTGAAAATATTCTTCTTCTAATTTTGGTGACCAATTTTTGACCTTATCAGCAGTTGTATATTTTACAATAGTTGTAATTCTACTATGTGGTTTACTGAGAATTAAATTAGTGGAATTTATAAAATCCTTATATAAACCACCAAATACTTGCCACCAAATTAAATCAGTATTTGGAGCATATCCAGTGTTAAATGAAGAATACGTTTTCTTTAAAAAATCTAAAACTAAATATGGATAGTTTTCTTCAATGTCTTTTATTATTTTTAAATAATCATTTTTGTAATCTAACTTAGTTGGAAATACCTCGAACTCAAATTTTATTCTTTTAATTGTTGAATTTAATGAATAGGATAAAATCAAATCACTTTTACCTAAATCGTTTCCAAAATTTATTGTACCAGCTAAAAATTGAATTTCTTTTCGGAAGAAAAATTTCTCTTCCAATTCTTTTATTCTTGAAGATATTTTTGGATTTTCAATCGAATTATTCTTCAAATTTATTCCTATAAAATATTCCTTGTTTTCAAAAAATACGGGATAGGAATTTTTTATATTTATATTTTCAACTACCTTAGAATCAAAATCATAAATAGAAATATTTCCTTCATTTACAGTGTATGATGTAGAATTATAAATTTGAGATTGCTTCTTCTTCGCTTTATTGAAAGTACTCTCAAAATTATTACATTCAATAACTAAATCGAAATCATCATGTATTATTTTTACAACTTGCATTATGACCAATATGAAGTGTACCCACTAATTAATCGTTTTTGCATTTCTAATAATTTTGCATTTGATTTTGGATAATCTTCATTTAGTTTAGAAAGAAGTAGTTCTAAAAGTATGCTTGTCCTATTTTCATCTCCTTCAATACGTGATAAAATTTTCATTACACACATATCATCAATAGCATTGAATAACCACTTATCATTGCTTTTCAAAATGCTCGAATAATAACAATAAATTAAAAATTCATCCCTAACTCTATATGCAATTTTAAAAGGTGAGCCTTCTAATATTTCATTTATTTCTTTTAAGAATATTATTACTTGTTCTTTTTCTGAGAAATCAGGTAAATTATAGACATGACTCCCTTCGGAAAAATTACCTATTATATCTTCAAATTCAATAAATTCAGATGGATATGACCAGTCTGAAGATGTATTGAGTAAACCTAAATCTAAATCAACATTATTCATTTCAAATGTCATAGCTCTATCCAAAACTTTTCGACTAAATGAATGCGTCGTTTCGTCCATATTTACTGTACCAACGACAACTAAATTGTGTGGAATTGAGATACCATCTTCAAATCGAATATCACCTACTAAATCTAATTCTTCTAAAATCTTATTAAAAACATCTATATTTTCAAAATTAGATTTAGAAATTATTTTATCAGTAGTTAATATTTCACCTTGGAGTTTTCTTGTTTCAATTATACTTAAATATTCAGCAAAATATTGTTCAACAGGTGCTAAATTCATTTCATCTAAACATAGAAAAAAAGGAACATCCTGATGCTTCCATGCTTTTGCAATAAATCGTAAAAATGGTGTAATAATATATTTTTCACCATTAATTCTAGAAACAAATCCAATTAAATCAGTTGAATCATGCCAATTTGGTCTAACAGGAATTAATTCAAAATTACCTGGTTTATCATTTGATTGTAATTCTTTCTTTGTACAAGTTTTATAAGCTAAAGTTCTTACTAATCTTGATTTACCCGTACCTGAAATACCTGCTAATAAAATGAATGGTTTAGTTTTAATCGCATTTATAATTGAAATCATATAGTCATCTTGGTTTGATTTAGTTAATTGATTGTTTTTTGTAATAGTTTTTTGTGAACCAACCCCAGTAAAATTAACTAAACAATTTTTTAATATTGTCTCTAAAATTTCTTCTGTTTCATCAGTCAAATCTAATAATTGATTGATATTTTTTATTCTATTTTCAGAACTTTGCAATCCTATTCGACTCCCATTCAAATAAGTCGTTTCGCTACTACCTAGAGTTGTCCATTCCCAACCCTCTGGAATTAACAATTTATTTAAAATTTGTAATCTTATAAATTTGTCATATTTACCACTGACATTGAATGTTTTACTATTATCGTTAAATATTGTATTATTATCTTTCTCAGTCGTATTTATATCAACCTTATCTAGTTTTGAAAATAAAACCCATTTATTTGTTCTATTTACAACAAAGACAAAATCACCAATATTTAAATTTTTGAATTTAGTTTCATTCCAATAAAAGAAATTTGAATCATTACTAAAAAGTTCAACAGCATTAGCAGCAGCTGCACTTTTAACTTCATAAATCATCACTTGTTCATTCATCATAAATTATCGTATTTAGTGGCAATTCCCTTTGATTTTTCAACAGGGTATTTTTCAGCATTCTTTTTTATTTTGTCAAGTACAATTTCCTCAACATTCAAATTGTATTTTTCAGCGATTAAAAATGCGTAAGCAAAAACATCTGCTAATTCTTCTTTTACTTTTTCAAGATTAGCATCTTCAGGTTTTTTCCAAAGAAATAATTCCAATAGTTCATTCGCTTCTATACTTAAAGCAATTGATAAATCTTTTGTATTATGAAATTGCTCCCAATCACGTTCGTTTCTGAATTTTTTCAACTCGTTAATGAGAAAATTAGATTCTGATTTTGAGGTTAATTCCCTTTCTATATAAAGTATCATTTTATCCTTTTGATAAGGATCTGAAACTAATTTTACTGGCTGAAATTCACTTTCAAACATTTCATTCTCGCTATCAAAATCAGATATTAATAATTTGTCATATCCATTTTTTAGTAAAAAAGCATTTACATTATCAAGTAAATCTGAAATAGGATTTACAAAATCAAAAAATTTAAAAAAGGAAATTTCATTTGCTAATGAACCTCCATAAATTTCAGCACCGGTAATTGTATTAGGGAAAAAATCTCTTAACATTTATTTAGTTTTAGATAATATCAAAGCCATTTTATATTCGTTGTCAAAAGGCATTCCTAATTCTGTAAGCATTTCGGGTATGGCAATCGCCCAACTTACATAGTAATATGCTAAAATATGATAACCTGAAAATTGTTTTCCTTTTATTTTACTTATCCTATAATTTTTGCTTTCAGGGTTAAAACCTTGTGTCCCTAGCAATGCTATTTCCATCGCTATTTCCTTGGTCTCTTCCTTTGATTTATTTTGAAAATATTCCAAAGCATCCACCATAAACATCACGACGGCCATATTTGTACCAATCTCTTCTTGGTTTTTAAGAAATGCTTCCATTTCTTTTTCTTTTGAAGAATCAGGAGAATTAATACCATAAGGATCTCTTTCAATTTCATCTAAAATTGAATCAACACTTGAAGTTTTAGTGTAATAAGTATTTTCATTAATAAGCTCAAATTGATTATTCAATTTTAAATCATCCGCCCAATGCTGTAATAATTCATATTCATCTGCAGGCGATTTATCAACTTTATATTTATTATACTCTTCATAGAACTCATTAGCGATTTTTAATTCACTAGTTGATGCTTTTAATTCAGATAATAAGTCAATCCCATATAATTCATTAAATTGAATAGCATTAAGTAAATTATAAATTTTACTTTTTGATACAATTAGTTTAGGTGCTAATTCAATGATTTTTTCATCTGTTACTGCATAAATTCCTTCTTGTAATAAAGTAAATAAAGATAAAAATTGGTATGGTCTTAAAGTTTCAAATTCGTTATATAAAAAATCTTCTATGAATAAATCAATCGGTGTATTGTAAATCTGCCTATTCAATCCTTCAAAAATACCGTCAGCATATTTTGCAATATTCTCTTCAGGTATTCCAATTTCTTTTAATCTATTTAAATCTGCATTTATACTTTCAATAAATAACTTGTTGTTTTGTTGATTTGAAACAAACAATAAATTTGAATTTTCCTTTCTAGCTTGTGTTGCTAAATCTAAATGAACCAACTCATGCATTACTAAATGTTCTACTGCTTTATAAGAAGATTTATATTTCACAATGTGTTTCTCACGATTATGATTTTCAGCAAATTCAAATTTAGCAGCAGTTGCAATCTCATCATCAACAATGATGTCAATTAATCTATCACAATCAAATTCAAGTTTATGTTTATAATGGTTGATTATTTTAGAAATATCTTCTGATTCAATTATTTTTTTCGCTACTTCAATTGTATGAGAAAGTGCATTATTAAAAAATCCATCTTTTACTTTACAAACCTTCAACGTATTAATTGCTGAATGAAATGATTCTAAAAGTTTCCCTTCTGTTTCCAGAACCAAACTAATTGCTAAATGAGTATTTGGATAAGTATTATCTATTTTTAATGCTTGATTAAAGTATAGTTTTGCCTCCTCTGTTTTACCTTGTTGCATTAAGTTAGCACCTATATTATTTATTGTAATATTGTCTTTAGGATTTACTATTAATGCTTGGTCATAATATTTCATTGCTGTTTGAACATCATCTTTGTATTTAGCAAAAATGTTACCCATTAAAAGCAATGCCCAACCGTTTTTAGAATCCCATCTCAATGCATCAATCAAATAATCAATTGCTAAATTTTGATCACCTTCATCTGATGCGATTTGCCCCATAATTCTATGATACTCAGAATTTGTAGGGTTTTGTTTTAAAAGGTTTTCTAAAATTGGTTTCGCTTCTTGATATTTTCCTTGTTCACATAAAGCTACAGTTTTTCTGTAATCATCCTGTTGAGAAGTAATAACGTTTATATTAATTTCAATATTAACCCATTCTCCTTTTATTGTTACTTTAGGTTTAAATGGACCATACTCATAAAATTGCTCTAATGTTTTGATTATTAAATCATTACCCCCCCCTGTTAATTCTGGGAAAATTGTAAACAAAAAGTTATCTATTTTATGTGAAATTAACATCTGCTAATTGATTAAGAATTGAATAAATACAAATATAATAATAAGAAAATGCAAAGAAACTAAAAGCAAGTAAAGATTATATTATTGACAATTAGTTGCCTATTATTCAATTGGATTTCTCATAACTATCTTGTTTCAATCGAAATAATAATCCACTTTTCACAAACTTTGAAATATACCCTTCCGCTGTTTTATCTGCAATTTCTAATGATTTCGCTACTTCTAAATAACCTTGTCGATTGAAATTTTGAGGAAGTTTTTCTAAAAACGATTCTCGCTGGTTCTTTTTCATTGTTAATGGCGCATCTTCAGGTAAATCTGTGAAAACTTTACTTGCATGTTTGACAAGGGTTCTGATTATTTCTAATGCTGAATTGAAATCATTGTCTTGACAAATTAATGGGGTTGTCATATCACCTGATTCTAAAATTCTCAAACTTGTGAGAACCATAGCTATTCTAAAAGCAATTAGACCTAAACGACGAACAGTTGCCATGTATTCCAAACTTTGGAGTGCGAGGTAAGTATCTTGCAATTCTTTAAAGAATTGATTGAATTGTACCTCTTGGTCTTTGGTTAATTTGAATTGAATTTGGTCTTCTTTTAGAAGTGATTCATATAAGTTAAAAAACTGTTGACCTAATTTATCAAAATAACTATCCAAACCATCCTCATATTTAGATTCAAAAACGTTTTTCCAAGTTGGTGTTACGTTCATGTAATAAAACATAAATCGACTAAATAACCCATTTTCTGCATTTGGAATAAGTGCTGAAATTTGTTTGGGTGTACCTGATAATAAACAAGCTAAACATGGGTTTTCTATATCAACATATTCTCTATCGGTTCTTCTGTAATAACTGATTGTTTCGTGATGAAATGCTTTTCGGAATCCATCACTGTAATTACCATAATCAGATTTAAAAGCTTGTGCTAAGGTATCACCTTCTGTTTCAAAAATCAATCCACTACCACGGTTATCATTCAATAATTGAAATGCACCTGTTGCGCTATTGTTTGCAGGAATGAACAACATCTTTTCGGGTGGAGGAAGCGGTTTAACTGCATCAGAACCTTTCTTTTTTGCTCGATTGTATTCTTGTAATTCAACATCATATTTTTCACGTAATAACTTCGATTCGATTCGTTTTTTCTTGTGTATGAGTTGCACTAATTGTTTACAATGTACCAATCGCCCTTTACCTGCTGAAGCTTGCGCTGTGATAAATAAAAATAGATTTGTGAAGACTTTCTTACCATCATAAATCCCAACTATTTTTGGAAGACAAGAACTTAATGAAACGATTGAACCTAATAGCAATAAATCACGTTCTTCATTGCTTGATGCAACATCAACAACTTTTTGAAGGAAATGAGGAAGTTGAGGAAATATAGTATCTGACAACAAGGGGACATTTACTTTCTCTTCTTCACTTTCCTTGGTTTCCTCTATTTCCTTAGTTTCCTCACCTTGTTTGTTTTTTAAATTGATACCCGCTTGTTTGCATTGGTAATAAAAAGTTTTGATCGAAATTCCATTACCTTTTGATTTCAAACAACTTGAAAATTGTTCATCACATTCTTTTTGATTGTAACTACTATTGAATTGACTAATTCTATGGAAATACTCTCTACCTGATTCTTGAAATTCTTCTGCTAAAGCAAAACCTAAATCTCTCCATTCGGCATAGGAAGGAGCAATATCAATTTGATTCATTTCAATTTCATTAATGATTTTATCTAAGTCAGTACAAGATTCATTTCTGAATCCTGTACTGCTGATTGTTTTGTTTTCTTTAGGATTGTTTTTGTTCTCAATCCATTCAAAGGGGTTAAATTCTTTCTTCATAATTCTCAATATATTTTGGATTGATATAACAGTTTCTATCGTGTGGAACGAAGCAGGCTCTTGAAACATCTTTGCCTGATGCATCCACTTTTAGTTGATATGTTTTGAGTAAATAGTTTGCTATTCCATTGAAGTATTCCAAGTGTGTTGCTTTCATTAAATCAATAGAAACAATCCATTTCAATCCATCGCCAGATGGGGAAGTGAATAAAAGTTCGGTTTCAAAGTATTCATCATTTAACAGTAATTGTTTAATTTCTTCAACGTTTGATAATTCATCTAAATCAATTGTCAACAGTCCTGAATGTTTGATTAAACTTTTATCTTCTCTTTTAGAAAATGTACCGGAGAATGTAACGTAATCAAAATTATTTGCCTTGAATTGTTTCGCTTCTTTTTTGTCTTTAATCGCCCTTAATTCTTTCGTATTATTAGCAAAAGTGACATCACGAATAAATGTGTACATATCAAAAAGAGAAACACTATCCAATGGAGTTGTATTCTTGATTGGAGCTTTGAAATAACTGAATTTTTGCAAAGACTTTTTAATCAAATTGTTATTCGTTTCCATGATCTATCTTTTTTGAAGATGAATAATTGGATTCCAACATTATTTGAATATCCTCTGCTTTGTAATAGAATTTACCATTGATTCTGCTAAACGGTAATGTTCCATTATCACGCATTGATTGAAGTGTTCGTTTACTGATTTTTAGCAATAACATTACTTCTTGTCCGTCCATCCAAGTTTCGTTTAACATTGTTGATTTGGATTGTTTCACACTCATAATATATTCTTTTATAAGTGTGAAATCTTTGGACAATTCTTCCATTAATTGAATAACTTCTATCATAGCTTAACCCTCCCTTTTTTAAGTAAATAATTAGCCGCTTGTTGCTCAATCTCTGATGTGGAAGCACTTCTATTGCTTAATAACCAATTGTCTATTTCTGTACGTTTGAAATAAATCTTCTTTCCATTCGGTTTATAATGCGGAATGGTATCTGTACTTGTTAGTTTGTACAGGTGTGAATGTGAAATTTCTAAATATTCACATGCTTCATTGAAACTCAATGCTTCTTTTTGTAATCTGTTTTGTTCTTTTAACAGGTTTTCAATTTGTTCGAGACGTTTAAAAATTTCGTCCATGATTAAAACTTTTTTAATTAAAAATGGACTCTTGCGCAAAAGTCATCAACGCTTATCGCTGACAAGACAAAATTCGCTCAACAAATTTGGTAGAATAAGAATGGAAATTTAGATAGGGCTGAAAGCCCCATCAATAAAAGGATTATGAAAAAAGTGGTAATTTATAAATGGTAAATTGACAGCAAATTACCGCAATTTAACATGGTAATATTCTTTCAAGCCATGAATTGTCTTTTGCAAAATCTGTGACTTCTTGTTTATTTGTTAATAGTGTTCTGAATTGTTTATCTACATTGCAATTATATCGTAGGTCAAGAAATTTTCTAATATCAAGGTCTTTAATTTCTTTACTTGGCTTATTTGGTTGAAAATATCTTTTATTGAAAAAGTTTTTAGAAATTAAAATGTGGTAAATTTTTGCAAGTTCATTTAGTTGACCGTGTTTTGCTAAGAATTGATATTTTTCTGAAATATAAAAGTTCTCATAAAGTTGAGTTTCAAACTGAGCGAATCTATCAGGATTTTTAATGATTGATTTATAATCAAGTACTCCTTTTCTATTTTCTCTAATATCATTTTTAATTGGATTAAAAGAAACTTCTTTTTCCTTGAAGTCCTTAATTTCCTCTTTAACTAAAGGTTCAGATATTCTGTTTTCTCTTTTTGAGATTATTAATTGTTTTTCTAAATCATTAAAATGTAATTCCAATAAATCTTCAATGGAATAATAATCTTGATCAATTTCATTTTTAAAGTTTTCTTGAACCTCAATATATATAATTATCAATTCAAATTTTAACAAATGAAGTATGTATACATTATCTGCTAAATCTTTATTGTTTGAGTTAATCTCTTCAAAATCGTAACCCTTTTCATTTATACATTCAGATGTCTTTTTTAATAGGTTTTTTAAGGTATTAAAAACAACTTTGAATAAATATAATTTCTCATCTAAAGTATCAGATTTTGAAATGTAATCAATTTGCTTATTTAAGAAATTGGTCCTTTCGTTATTTATAATCTTTGAGTAATACTTTCTTTTATTTGTTAATGCCTTTTTGTAATCTAAATCAAAAAATGGATTGTATTGAATTTTTGTTGTTTCAATTTCAGTAAGTAATTCTTTGAATTTTGTATCTGAATGTTTTATCATCCAAGGTCTTAAACTCAACAATAGAATTTCATTAAATATAGGTAGCTCTGGATTCATAGTTTAATATTGATAATGTTAGCTGCTTCGATTTTCTTCTTGTCAATTACCTTTCCATAAATTTGAGTGGTTCTCAGTTCTTTATGGCCAAGCAATTTTGAAACGGTATAAATATCTGTACCCATCGTTAATTGAAGGGTTGCATAGGTATGTCTTGCACAATGGAAAGTGATGGTTTTTGATACTCCTCCTTTCATTAACCATTGTTGTAATTTAAGGTTATGCCAAGCACTGTATTTTAAATTACTAAAAACTCTTTCCTCTCCCTCAACAGGTTCACCTAATAATTGTCTTGCTTGTTCAGAAATAGGCAATGTTTCAGCTCCTTTTGTTTTCTTTTGTCTGAAACGAATATACCAACCTAAGTCATTAGAATGTTGAACTTCTGACCAAGTTAATTTTTCTATGTCGGACCATCTTAAACCAGTTAAACAACTAAATATAAAGGCTGTTTTAAGAATTGGAATTTCACATTCTTCTTTAACCACACTTTGTAATTCTTCTAAGGTAAGGAACTCTCTTTCAGGTTCTCCTTCTTTTATACCATCAACTTTTTCAGCTGGATTATTTGGTATGTATCCATCTTTATATGCTTGCTTTATTGCAGCTTTAAATTTGGCAAAATAGGAGTGTTTTGAATTTTGGGATAATATTGCACCTCCTTTGGTAATTTTCCCTTTGTCTAAATACTCTCTGAAATTTTGAACTAACTGAATATCTAATTGACCGAATGTGATTCCATTTGGAGCGAAATTCTTTAAGTGTTTTAATGTACTATCCCAATTTCCGTAGTTTCCTTGACTATCGAATCTTTTATTTGCGAGGATTTCAAAGTAAGCTATAAAACTTGCTTTAAGTTTCTCATTATCTCTAAAACCAAATACACCATTTTGAATTTCAATTTGTCTCTGCGCTCTTATGCTTTCAGCTAATTGCAATGTTTTCTTATTGAGTTCTTTTTGTTCTTTAGTTGGATTGGTTTCATCTAAATACAAACTAAGGTATTCGGTTTTACGAGTTCCTTTATGGTAATAATCTAAATAAAGACTTGTTTTACTACCTTTTTTTCTTTGTCTTAAAGTTACTTTCATTAGGTAATTATTTAAAGAGTTTTTCTAATTCTTGTCTATTTATTATTTTCTTTCTTCCAAACTGTTTGAATGGTAATTCACCTCTTTTGAGCATTCTTTGTATTGACCATCTACTTACTCCAATTAAATCGGAGATTTCATTAATGCTCATAAATTGTTTGTCGTTTAGATCCTGGTGTTGTATTGGTTTTCTTCCGACTGTTTTTGTAGTCACAGAAAGTGTTGTTTGTTGTAAACTTAAAGCAGTCTGAATTTTTAGTTCTCTCTGTCTAAGTTTATATGCTCTCTTTCTACATACATCTGAACAGTTTTTTGTAACAGTCGTTTTTGCTATGAAAATGCTTCCACAGATTGTACAGGTTTTCGGTATTTGTATATTACTACTCATAAATGGTGCATTGTGTAGCAACATGGGTCAATATGTGGCATTATGGTGCATCATATCTCCATATTTTATTACCAACAAATTTGGGCAACAAAATATCATGTTGGGCAACAGATTAGCAACAAAAATAGTGATAAAATAGGAAAGTAGGCAACAAATAAAAGAAAGAATTTGTTGTAATATATAAGAAAAACAAGTAGTTAGAAAATAAAAGAAAAGTAATTACTTCCCAATACAAAACTTCGAAAATATATTCCCCAACAAATCCTCCGTAGAAATGTCTCCTGTAATCGTTCCCAAATCATACATCGCTTGACGAATATCCATAGCGATCCAATCTGAAGTCGTTAAAGAATGTAAACCTTCTTGGGCTTTTTGTAGCGAAACTTCAGTTTTTTTCAACGCTTCGTAATGACGTAAATTAGAAACAATTGTATCATTAGCGATATCAAAATTTTCTGTCAATTGACTCACCATCCACTGTTTCAACTCATCAATCCCAAGTCCTTTTTTAGCACTGATTGGAATGAAAGGTATCTCATCAGTCTGCTCCTCATTCTCATTCTGATTCTCACTCTGCCTCAAGTCTGCTTTATTCCCAACCAAAACAAATTTCTTATCAGGATGTTCAGCTTGTAATTTTTCAATCCATTCTTTCGCCGTTAAAGTATCCATCGAAGCATGACCTTCCACTTCAGAACCTTTTTCGCTAAAATCACTCATGACCACAACAATTTGCGCTTGATTGATTTTTTCCAATGAACGTTCGATTCCTAAATTTTCGATCGTGTCAACACTTTCTCTAATTCCGGCTGTATCAATTAAACGGAAAACGATTCCGTCGATGTTTAATGTTTCTTCAATGACATCTCTTGTTGTACCTTCAATGTTACTGACGATGGCTCTATCTTCTCCCAAAAGGGTATTTAGCAAAGTACTCTTTCCTGTATTTGGTGCACCAACAATCGCAACTGGAACTCCGTTTTTAATGGCATTTCCTAACTCAAAAGATTTCGCTAATTTTTGAATGTAAAGCAAGACCTCTTTCACCATTAATTTGAGTTGCGTACGATCTGCAAATTCAACATCTTCTTCGGCAAAATCTAACTCTAATTCAATTAAACTCGCAAAATTTATTAGTTTTTCACGAATTTCTTTTAATTCATTCGAAAATCCACCACGCATTTGTTTCATAGCGATGGTATGTGCATTTTTCGATTGAGAGGCAATTAAATCAGCTACCGCTTCGGCTTGTGAAAGGTCCATTTTACCGTTCATAAAGGCACGCATCGTAAACTCTCCCGGCTCTGCCAAACGACAACCATTTTGCAATAAAATGCGCATGATTTGTTGTTGAATATACGGCGAACCATGGCAAGCAATTTCGGCACTTTCTTCCCCTGTAAAACTTTTACCTTGATGAAAAATAGAAACCAAAACTTCATCGATGATGTCTTTGTTTTCAGATAAGATCGTTCCGAAATGAACGGTATGAGTTGGTTTCTCAACTAACGATTTTGAAAAAATAGTTGAAACAATTTCCAATGATTTGCTCCCTGAAACACGTATTAATCCGATTGCACCAATTCCATTCGCAGTTGCTATGGCGCAAATTGTATCGTTTGTATTGTTGAATTGACTCATGGTGCAAAGGTAGGAAATTTGAAATCAAAATGTATTGATTTAGTAAGAGTTTAATATTCTATTATTTAACATTTGTATCGGTTTTGTTGTTAAAAAGAATTGTATATCACCCATAGATTAAGCCTAACTTAAGTCAATATTATATCTTTTTTAAGTTATTGAATAACTGCGTTTTAATCTTTTTGTTCGAGTATATTTGAAAAAAAGTATTAAATGGAAACGATTGTTAAAAAGTCATTATCAAAAAACAAAGAAGATTTCTTTAATGATTTTTCATGGATGACACAGCTTACTAAAGAGCAATTTCAGTATTTAAAATCAATATCTATTTCACAAGAAATAGAAAAAAGACGTTGCTTGTTAAACGAAATGCGAAATAACTATCTTTCTGTAAAATCTAAGAATTTAGAAGTCTTTCAAAAATTATCAGGTAATTTTTTCCCTCCTTTTGATCGAGAAGATTTAATCTCAGTTACAATTTCATTTCGATCAATAAATAAGAAATTATATGATTTAGCAAGGCGTATTGTATTATATAGTGCTGATATAGCTTCTAGAAATGGGTTGTTCCAACTGACAGAGTTATTGGAAAAGATTGTTAAGTATTACTCTGATTTAGTTGATTTATGTAAAAACTTTAAGAAAACAACTAAAATGATTGATTTAATAGTTCAGATGAATAAACAAATTTATAGTGCTATTGAATTATCAGATGAAAGCATTTTAGATTTATTTGATGAAAAACTTTCTGAAAAAAATATATTGAAATACAAAGAAATTTTTCAAAATTATCAATCCTTTTTTCAGTATTATTTAGAATTAGGTCAGGTTATTGAAGGGATGATTGTGAAATATGCTTAAAGTGATTATATAAAGTTGGGAACAAAAAATTAATTTTGTCCCCAATCTTCATATTTTACAATTTGAAATTAAATACCTAATTCAATTTGAAAAATAGCACCTAATTGCTTTAAAGTTGATTTAAAATTTTCTTTTCTTATTTATAGATATACTTTTTTTATTAAAAATTAAATTGAGCTTGTAATCTTAATAAACTCCCTTTTTGCAAATTATCTTTTTTAGCCGCATCTTCATATCTTCTTTCGGAAAAAGTATAGATAGCTACAAATTCAAAGTTCTTAATTGGTTGCCATTCAATTCCAATTTCTAAATCATTGACATGATAACTTCTAGCATCCAATTCATGCTTTTTACCACCTTTATAGTATTGGTATTTTACAAATGGCATAAATTTTTGTCTTTTAAAAGATATATTCCCCATGATTTGGGCATAGCCACCTTCTAAATCTTTTTGTTCTATTGTATTGTTTAATGGATTGTATTGAGGTCCGGTTCCAACATTGTATTCAGCTTGAAAACCAATTGGTTTAGGGTATAAGATTATGCTAGCAGCTGCTCTTTGATCTTTATATTCATTATTTTTATTTGTGGTAGGTTTAATTGTTTTACCTTCTGTTTTTGAAATTGAACTTACAACATATTTTCCTGCGTAACCTTGAACACCAAGTTCTAAAACTTGTGTTTTACCAATAATAAATGGGTATGTAAGTCGAGACACCAAATGAGGGTCGTTATTTTCTTCTGGTTTATTTGCCGTTTGACCATTATAAGCTCCGAAAGCAAATACTCCGTAATCACCACTACCTTTTAGTCCAGACGAGACTAAATCTGAAAATAGTTTTCTTGTTTTGGAAGGAGCCCAATAAAAGAACACTCCTAAATCTCTCTCATTTGAAACAGCACTGTTCAATGCATCATTTCTATCTAATGCCAATCTGTTTTGACTTGACTGCATATTTTCAAATCCAAATGGCACTTTACTTTGGCCGAAACGTAATCTAAACTCTTTTTTATTATCCAATGATAAATCAAAATAGGCATCTCTTACTTGAGCAAAATGTAAACCTGTTGCAGAAGCTGAAGAAGCAAAATCTGGTTGAAAATAAACATATACCCTTTCATGTACATCTCCATATATAATTAAACGAGTTCTTCTCAAGAAAAACCCACCATTCTCACCCCATGATTTATCACACTGTTCACAACCCAAATCAGGATTAGTTTCTAATAGTCTATTATATCTAATTTGAGCATAACCTCTTAATGAAAGAGCTTCATACCATTTAGTCTTTGGTTTTTTTGGATCTGTCCAAAAGTCTGAATGAGAATCTAAAACATTACGCTCTTCAACCTTTTTTAAAGTACTATCGATTTTAACTGAACCGTTTGTTTCTTGTCCAAATGTTGAAGTTGAAATTAAACTACCTATTGTTAATACAATCAATCCTAAAAAATATTTGTTTTTCATTTTGAAATTTTATTTATACTCTATTTATATTTTGCCACAAAGGTTTCTAAATTTAATTTATAATTAATATTTGGAATATATAGAATTAATATAATCGTAACATTGTTAACTATACTTTTCAAATTAACCATTTATAAATCAATGTTTTGATTAATTAATTCAATATTAACAGAATGTTAAGTTTTCCCAATGTTAACTTAACGTTATCATTTTATCAGATAATTAAATACTTAGTTTTTTCATTATATATTTGATCTTTAAAAATTAATATTATGGCATCAGGTATTTTAAAATTTTTTTTACCAAAAGACAAAGTGTTTTTTACATTATTCGAAAACGCAAGTGCAAACTTAGAATCTTTAGCAGGAAAATTGGTTCAAGTAGTAAATGAAGCAGATCATAACAAGAGAGCTGCAATTGTTAAAGAAATGGAAGATTTAGAACATCAGAATGATGTTTTAACACATACAATCTTTGTTGAATTAGGGAAAAACTTTATTACTCCTTTTGACAGAGAAGATATCCACAGTTTGGCATCTGCTTTGGATGATATTGCTGATTATATTTATGCTGTTGGTAAAAAATCTATTGCTTATAAAATTGATCCAACTACAGATTCAGGTATTCAAAAAATGGCTGATGCGATTAAAGAATCTGTATTATCTGTAAATAGTGCAGTGATTGAATTACGTAACTTAAAAAACATTCAAAAAGTTGTTGATTGTATCATTAAAATCAATGGTATTGAAAATCAAGTAGATGATATTTTTGAATTATCAATCGAAAAATTATTTGAACACGAAAATGATATTAAAGTGTTGATTAAGAAGAGAGAAGTATATCAATTAATGGAAGAAGTTACAGACAAATGCGAAGATGCAGGTAATGTAATGGAGTCTATCGTAGTTAAATACGCTTAATATTTCTTTAATTTTAAATAAACAGATTTAGTATGTTTACGTTATTAATCATTGTTATTGCCATAGCCTTGTTATTTGACTTGGTTAATGGATTTCATGATGCTGCGAATTCCATTGCAACAGTTGTTTCTACGAAAGTTTTAACACCTTTTCAAGCAGTATTATGGGCAGCGGCTTTCAATGTGATTGCATTCTGGGTTTTCGATATGAGTGTCGGTAATACAGTTGCAAAAACAGTTGATAGTGGTGCAATTGACCTTTGGGTTATTTTAGCAGGTTTGTTGGCAGCAACAGCTTGGAATTTATTTACTTGGTGGTTAGGAATTCCTTCTTCATCTTCACACACTCTAATTGGAGGTTTTGCAGGTGCAGCTATAGCTCATGCAGGTTTTGATGTTGTAAATTTAGGTGAAATTTTACCAGTAATCGCATTTATTTTCTTAGCTCCTTTAATTGGTGGTGTCATTGCATTTATTATTGCAATGGTAACCGTAAGTAGGAGGTTTTTCTTAAAATTCATTCTAATCTTAGGTGGTACATATGGTTTGTATGTATTGATGGATTATATGATTGAATATATGGATATGAAACCAATTATGATGTATATCGTTATGATTATGATGGGGATTTTTATCTTAGCTTATATATATTACATGTTAGTTCACGGTAAGAAGCAAACAGCTTTGAAAGAATCAAACATGTATAAAAAACTTCAGCTACTTTCATCTGCAGCTTTTTCATTAGGACATGGTGGTGCAGATTCTCAAAAAGTGATGGGTATTATATGTGCAGCTTTAATGGTCTACGGAAATATGGGAAGAGATGGTAAAATTTCTGAACCTATTAATGATAATTTCAAGATTTCTGAGTTAATGCAAATCGAATACAAAAACGAAGAAGGTAAAAAAGAAAAATTTAAACCTGAAATCGGTGTAATCGATAGTGTTACTTTTTATGTGAATGGTGATAACATAGTTGATGCAAAAACTCAAGACGTAATTTTTGAAGAAGAAAAATTAAATAATTCGTATGTATCAGCATCATTGTTCTCAGATTTTTCAAAAGCTGATGAAGCATTAGAAAAATTACATGTTTATACGAAAGGTGATGATATTTATGATGCATCAAACAATGAATTGATTTTTCATAAAAAAGAAATTTCAAAAGAATATTCAAAAGCTGGTATTTTCAATGATTATACTGAAAATGGAGAATTAAAAGAAGGTTACAAAATAAAAACAAAAGTTAATTCAGATACGATGCCGTTTTGGATTGCTTTTGGTTGTTATTTAATGATTGGTATTGGAACTTTATTTGGTGGATGGAAAATTGTGAAAACAATGGGGTCTAAAATCACGAAAGTAACTCCTTTGGAAGGTGTTTGCGCAGAAACTGCAGGTGCTTTGACTTTGTTCACAGTTTCTCAAATGGGTATTCCAGTTTCAACAACACATACTATTACAGGTTCGATTATTGGTGTTGGAGCAACTAAAAGATTAAGTGCTGTTAGATGGGGTGTAACAATAAACTTGCTATGGGCTTGGATACTGACAATTCCTGTTAGTGCATTGTTTGCAGCTATATTCTACTACATTATTTGTCTTTTCAAGTAATTAAATAAAATTGAAATATGAATGCCTTCTTCCGGAATTCGGTCGAAGGCATTTTTTTTAACACATTCTATACATTTTACCTGGTAAGGATTTTACAATTCCACTTAACTCTAAATTGAACATTAACACATTTGTTTTAGAGATTGGTAAATTTGATTTCATTGAAATCACATCAATATTTAATTCACTTTCTGTTTTAAATAAATTGATTATTGATAGTTCTTCTGTTGTTAAATCAATGAAAAGTTGAGTTTGAATCGTCTTTTTAGTCGCTTCCTCCCAATGCATTAATTTCAAAAAATCAGCACTATTGGTAATTAAGTGTGCTTTTTGCTTTGCTATTAATGCATTACACCCTTTTGAATAAATCTGACCAACATTTCCTGGATATGCAAAAACATCTCGACTATAATCATTAGCTAATTCAGCTGTAATTAATGAACCTCCAGAATCTTTACTTTCCACAACAATTGTTGCATCAGACATTCCAGCCACAATTCTATTTCTCATCGGAAAGTTTTCTCTATCAGGATTGGTTCCAGGCAAAAACTCAGTTAACAAACCTCCATTTAACATCATTTTATTAGCAGTTCCTTTATGAATACTTGGATAAATTCTATCTAAACCATGACCAAGAACTCCAATTGTTGGAATATGGTGCTTAACACATAATTGATGAACGCAAATATCTATTCCATAAGCCATCCCACTGATAACAACGATATCTTTCCCAACAAATCCATTGATTAACTCTTCACAAATACTTTTACCATATTCGGACGCATTTCTAGTGCCAACAACTGAGACTAGTTTTGATGCGTTGAAATCCATATTTCCTTTACTAAATAATAGTAATGGAGCATCTGCGCATTGCTTCAATCTTCTTGGATAATTTTTTTCCGTATAAAAATGGGTTTGAATACCATTTTTAGTAAAATAGTCTTGATATGAAATTGATTTGGCTAGAGCATCCTTTCGATCCATTTGTTTTAGTAAATTTATTCCAATCCCCGTCAAACCGGAAATTTTAGAATATGAATCGTTAAATATTGATTCAATTGAATCTAATTTTGAAAGTAATAATTTAGCTTTTTTAGGTCCAATTCCTTTTAATAAGGTTAATGCGATTTGATAGTTATTCACTGATATTTTAATTTAAATAATTGTTAGTTATCTTGAATTTAATGAAAATTATTCGATTTAAAAACAAATTAGAAAGCAATAAATCTATAAAAAGTATCTTTTTAATAGAATTTGATATCTACAATTTCATCTATTTCAAATGAACAAACTTTAATTATGTATTTTTGACAGATCTATTTGATGAAAATTTTATAAAATGAAAGTATTAGGAATTATTCCCGCTAGATATGGATCTTCACGTTTTCCAGGAAAACCATTAATCGATTTAAATGGTAAAACGATGATTCAACGTGTTTATGAAGGTGCGTTAAAATCTAACAATATTCATAAAGTAATTGTCGCTACAGATGACCAACGAATTGTCGACGAAGTTCAAAAATTTGGTGGAGAAGTAATGATGACATCCTTAGATCATTCTACGGGAACTGATCGTTGTGGTGAAATTGCTAAAAAACATCCTGAATACGAAGTAATTATAAACATTCAAGGCGATGAGCCGCTTGTTGATTTTCGTCAATTAGATGCACTTGTAGAAGCTTTCAATAATGAATCTGTAAGCATTGCAACTTTAGGAATTAAAGATGTTTCTTTGGACGATATTCAAAATACGAATAGAATAAAAATTGTTGTAAATCATGAAAATAAAGCGCTTTATTTCTCTAGAAGTGCTGTTCCAAATTTCGCAAATGCAAAAGGTAATCCTTTAGAAATTTATCCTTTTTTGAGACATATTGGATTGTATGCATTCAGAACAAAAACATTACTTGAAATTATCAATTTAACTCCAACTAAACTAGAAACAATTGAGTCATTAGAACAATTGAGATGGCTGTATTATGGGTATACAATTCAAGTGATTGAAACAACAATTGAAACCCCGAATATTGACGTTCCTGAAGATATTGAAAAAGTTTTAAGATTTCTGTAACTCTATTCGCTTTAAACACGTATTAAACATGAGATATTGTTGAATATTTTCATAACTTTGTGATATGATTTCAGTTGAAGAATTAATTGGTGATTTATTGTTGCGCAACAATTGCGTAATTGTTCCTGCTTTTGGTGGGTTTGTTGCTAATCAGTCAGCTGCAATTATTGATTACAGAAATGGAATCATGACTCCTCCTCGTAAGTCTGTTTTATTTAATCGCCAATTGATAAATAATGATGGATTACTGATTAAAGAGTTAAGTCTTGTAAATAATCTTGAATATTCTATTGCTGATAATGCAATCAAAACAATTGTTGAAAACTGGAATGAGCAATTAGCTTCAGGAGAACGAATCGTTTTAGATCGTGTTGGATATATCTTTTTAGATGCTGAAAAAAATATTTGCTTCGAACAAGATCGTTTTTTCAACTTACTACTTGAATCTTATGGTTTAGGTAAAGTTCATTTTATAGCAGAAGAAGATGTAAAACTAGCTCAACACATTCAGCAAGAAAATCCAATTTTAGCAGTAGAAGAAAAACCATTATTTTCTTTGGAATCTTCTGACATTGATGTTGTCATTAATAATGAAGAACAACCATTTGTTGAGATTCAACATCCTGCTTCTAAAAAGAAAATGGCGATTTGGAAATATGTTGCAGCTGCAGTAATCATTCCAATTGGATTTTATTCTTTTTGGATTCCAATGAAAACGAATGTGCTTGAATCTGGAATTCTTTCTATCAAAGATTTTAATCCACTATACAGAACGAACGAAGGTCTTTACAAAAATGAGTCTTTAAGCAAATTGAATTATCCTATTCAAAGCGAAGAGTCTCTTGAAAAGGCAATTAAATCAATTCCTTCTGATGTTTCAAATTATGCCTTTAAATTCAATGAAGACATTTATATAAATGTTCGTTTAAAAGGAAATACAGCAAAAATAGAACAACCAGTTGAGGAAATTCCTGAAGTTTCTAATATTGAAATAATAAAACCAAAAGAGAAAATCAACCCTGTTGTAAAAGCAACAAAGAAAAGTTTTGATTTGGTAGTTGGTGTATTTAGTACTGAAGCGAATGCAACAAATTTGATTAACAGCTTAAAAACGAAAGGGTTTAATGCTAAAATCGTTGATAAAAACGGTGAATTATTCAGAGTAAGTGCTGGAACAACTTCAACAAATGAAGAAATCTTAAAAATCAAAGAAAAAGCTTTAACAGCTGGTATTGATGGTTGGATTTTGAAAAAATAAAATTATTTAATTTAAGGTTTACATAACATAAAAAACATATAGTATTATTTCCTTTGCAGAAAGAAATAAGCAAGTAACAAACCATGAAAAAATTCAAAAATCTATTTTTTTACATTGTCATTATCGGCGTATTTTCATTTTTAATGAAATGGATTATTGAACATGGAAAATACCTTGAATTAGGAAAAAAAATAATCCCCCCTACTTCTAAAAATAGTCAATGGGGAGAATTTATTGCTTCGATGAAACACAACATCGAACATCCTTTGGCGATATTATTAGCTCAAATTATCACTATTCTTATCGTTGCCAAAATATTCGGATGGATATTTAAAAAAATTGGTCAACCTTCTGTAATTGGTGAAATCATTGCCGGTATTGTCTTAGGCCCATCTCTTATTGGATCATATTTCCCTGAATATTCAGCAGCTTTATTCCCAAAAGAATCTTTACCTAATCTTCAGTTTTTAAGTCAAATCGGTTTAATTCTGTTCATGTTCGTTGTTGGAATGGAATTAGATTTAAAAGTTTTGAAAAACAAAGCGAATGATGCGGTTATCATCAGTCATGCGAGTATTGTTTTCCCGTTTACTTTAGGTTTAGGTTTTGCTTATACAATTTACAATTCATTCGCTCCTAAAGGTGTTCAGTTTTTATCTTTTGGCCTTTTCATTGGAATTGCTATGAGTATTACAGCCTTCCCTGTATTGGCAAGAATTGTTCAAGAACGAAATTTACATAAAACTAAAATTGGTACCGTTGTAATAACTTGTGCAGCTGCAGATGATATTACTGCTTGGTGTATATTGGCAGCAGTCATTGCTTATGTTAAAGCGGGATCATTTATAAGTGCTCTTTACATCATTGCTTTGGCTGCATTATATGTTATTGTAATGATTAAATTGGTAAAGCCTTTCTTAAAACAAATTGGTGATATACATGCATCTAAAGAAAACTTAAGTAAACCAGTTGTTGCTATTTTCTTTTTGACTTTAATTCTTTCAGCATACGCTACAGAAATCATTGGTATTCACGCTTTATTTGGAGCTTTTCTTGCAGGTGTGATTATGCCTGACAATATGAAATTTAGAAATCTATTCATTGAAAAGGTAGAAGATATTTCATTAGTATTATTACTTCCTCTTTTCTTTGTTTTCACAGGTTTAAGAACTCAAATTGGTTTATTAGATTCGCTTTATTTATGGCAAACATGTGGATTAATTATTCTTGTTGCTGTTGTTGGGAAATTTGTTGGAAGTGCTTTAGCTGCAAAATTTGTTGGTCAATCATGGAAGGATAGTTTAATGATTGGAGCGCTTATGAATACAAGAGGACTTATGGAGCTTGTTGTATTAAATATAGGTTACGATCTTGGGGTTTTAACACCTGAAGTCTTTGCAATGATGGTGATAATGGCATTGGTTACCACCTTCATGACAGGTCCAGCCTTAGATTTAATTAATTACATATTCAAAAAACAAAAAGATGAAAGTATAATTAGAATTTCAAAATTAAGTAAATTCAATATTCTATTGTCTTTTGGCAACTCTGATAAAAGTCGTAACTTACTGAGATTGAGTAATAGTTTTGTCAAAAAAATGGATAAAAATGCAACAATTACAGCGATGCATCTTTCATTAAGTGATCAATTAAATCAGTACAATTTAGAAGAGTATCAAACTGAAACTTTTGCTCCAATTATTGAAGAATCTAAAGAATTAAATCAAAAAATAACTACATTTTTTAAAGCATCCGTTGATATTGAAAATGATATAGTTGATGTCGCAAATAAAGGATCATTTGATTTATTAATTGTTGGTTATGGAAACTCTATTTATGATGGAACTTTCTTAGGTAAATTATTTGGTTTCACAACGAAAATAATTAATCCTGACCGTATTATCGATAAAGTAACGGGTAAAGAAAAATTATTTGAAAGTAATCCATTTGATGAACGAATTCGTTTTATTATAGCTAAAACTGAAATTCCGGTAGGTATTTTAGTCGAGCGTGATCTTAGTAAAATAAATAAAGTTTTCATTCCAATTGAAGATGAAAACGATGATTTTATATTTGAATATTCAGAAATGTTAATTGAGAATTCAGATGCTGAAATCGTAGTATGGCAAAATGAAGAATCTAATTCTGGTTTTCAATTAATCAAAGAAAATATTATTTCTATCAACGAGAAATATCCAAATAAAATTCACGCAACAAAGAATAAATCAATCGATAAAAATTTCTTAAATGATTTTGATTTAATTCTAATTAGTATTGAAACTTGGAAGAAAATTAACGAAAGTGATGACAATTGGTTAGAAGATTGCCCTTCTTTACTAATTATAAAGTATTAATAAACTACTTGATTACAAAAGAGTTTAGAATTGCTTCTCCTGTTTCTTTATAATTCAAATACTTATCAAGCTCACTTGTAAATGTTAATACATATGCGTTATTATTTATAACCCAATAATATTGTTCAAACTTAAGTTTGAACATACCTTGCTCACCAGTATAAATCATTTTCTGGTATTCACCAAATTCAGATTTAATGTTCTTACTTTCAATAACATTTGAATTTGTAATCATTGTTTTAATTTGACTCACTGAAATCTCTACATACTTATCTAAATCCAAATCATATGCTGATAAATCCTGAATCAATAAGTTAACATTTTCCTTGAAATTATCTTGAGCTTCAGCCAAGGGAGAGAACAAAATAAAAGATGTTCCCATCATTCCTGAACTATTTACTTCCCAATCAGATGGATATTTTACAGAGTAACTTTTATCTTCTATGGTTTTCCAATTAATCTGTGCATTTACATTAAAAATACTTGATAGTAAGAATAAGAAAATAATTGTTTTTTTCATGTTTTTGGTTTTAAAACAAATAATATGAAACCTTATTTGTCTAATTAAAAAAATAATTCAAAGTTTATTTTAGTATCGATTCATACTCTAAAACATACTCCTCTTTAGGTTGATCCATCGTAATGATGACTTTTTTATCCTTAAATTTAATAGCATCAAAATAAGGGAATTCAGCTTTTTGTTTAGTAATTTGAGCTTCGAGTAATAATTCTTTTTTGGTTAGAACATTATAAACGGCATAAGTAATAATCGGATTACCAATATTGCTGATATAAACAAACGTATTTTCTTCAGGTGCAATGGCTACGATCTCTTTATTAAAAAATGAGATAGATTTATCTGAATTATAAGGGATAAAGAAAATATTAGCAGTTTGTTCTTTCTTCGTAAAAGTGTGGATACAAACAAAATCCTTACTTATCCATTCAACTTTTGGCAATTGATAAGCTTCTTCTACTTTTCCTAAATTAATGATGCGTTGGTGGTTTTTATTTACCGTTTTGATCGTGATTCCTTTCTCCGTTATTTCACTGAAAACTTCAACATCACCTTTCACTGTTTTCCAAAAAGTTGAAGTATCTTTTTCGCTTTTTTGAATTAACTGATCTGTCAATCCATGATCACGAAATACTTTTTTAAGAATGATTTCAGAAGAAATGGACTCTTTTTTCACTTCTGAACAAGCTAAAAAAAGAATGGCGATTAGAAAGTAATAAAGTTGATTTGGTTTCATAAATGATGATTAAAACTGAAAATAGACAAATCCTTTTGATTCATCTGAAACAGCTTGGTAAATTAAAAATAATGCAAGGGCAATAGATATTACTTGAAGTGCAATTGGTGTTTTAGAGTACATCAATACACCTTTGTCCTTGATTCGTTGAGGAATCCAATGTACGATAAATCCTATTCCTAAAATTATGAAAACGACTTGATAAGTCCACAAAGCTTTGCCAAATGTTTCAGCTGTTAAATTGAACTGATTTCCAATGTTTTTCAAAAAATTAAAAGGTGCATTGTCATCTTGCAATATAAACCAAATCCGAGTGAAAGTGATGAAATTAAAGGTGATAAATACCTTCCACATTTTTGTCACAAATAATGAACTCTTCTCATAAGGACTTATATTTTTCCAATAATTAAAAAGCACCAACGCAATTCCATTCATGGCTCCCCACATTACAAAGTTTTGACTCGCTCCATGCCATAATCCACCAACTATCATGGTGATTAATAGATTCATATCACGGTGAACCAAGTTCTTGAATTTTGGACTGTAATAAACACCTATCACATAAACGGCCATTAATCCAAGGTAAACTAACACTAAATCATACCATTGCGTGATGAAAATCAAAAACACAAAAATGATGAAAATAGAAATATGTGTTCCTATTCCTCCGCTTTTGTTTCCTCCTAATGGGATGTATAAATAATTGCGCAACCAAGCGCCTAATGAACGATGCCATCTTCTCCAAAAATCAGCCACATTCAAAGCTTTATAAGGCGAATTGAAGTTTTGAAAGAGCTCAAATCCCATTAAACGTGCGACTCCAGTTGCAATATCTGTATAACCAGAGAAATCACCATAAATCTGCATTGAATAAGCCCACATCGCAATTATACTCAAAAATCCAGGATATGATTCAGGAGCATAAACTACTTTATCGACAAAATGAGCTGCGATATAATCAGCCAATACTAATTTCTTAACCAAACCTTTCAAGATTTGAATAACTGCCCAACTAAATGATGCTTTATCGAGTGAATAAGGTTTATTAATTTGAGGAATAAAATCTTTAGCTCGAGCGATTGGACCTAATAATATGTGCGGGAAAAATGTGATGAAAAAAGAATATTCAAAAAAGTTTTTGACTGGTTTAATTTCATCTCGATAAATATCTAAGATATAACTGATGCTCGTAAAAGTGAAAAAAGAAACACCCGCTGGAACAATAATCTTATCAACCAGCGAACCTTGACCTGAAAATCCAGAAGTCCATTGAGCAAAATAATTAAATGCTTGGTAGTTTGTTTGGAAAAGTTCATTGAAAGATTCTGTGAAAAAATAAGCGTATTTAAAATAAGCCAAAATCAACACATTGATTGAAACAGCTGAAATCATGATCGCCTTCTTTTTTAGTTTTGAATCAACAGAAAAGACTAGTTTTCCGCAAAAATAATTCAAAATAATCGAGAAAGATAAAATTAAGACACTTGCTCCAGATGTTTTAAAATAGAAAAACAAACTGATTGCCGTAATGAAAATTGTCTTCATTAAGGTACTTTTATGCAAGGTTGAAAATATCATCATGACAACCAAAAAGAACAACCAAAAGTCTAATTGCGTAAACCCAATGGCGAAATCTTTACCGTGTTGAAATGAAAATAATTCTTGTAACATGAATCTTATTTACTACAAAGTTCTAAAAATAATTGACAATTATTGGTTGTCTTTCTCCAATAATTTCATCTGCTCCATCCACTTTAAAAAAGCATCAAAATAGAGACTTCCTTTTAAATGATATCCTTCACTTGTAAAATGCACTTTATCACCTTGCATTAAACCTGCTAAATTCCATTTTTTAGAAGAACCTAATTCTCCCATGATTCCATATAAATCCCAAATTGGAACTTGATATTGTCGAGCCAATTCAATCATCATCTCTCTTTCTCGAGCAATATTTTTATTCAAATATTTTTTTTGATAATAAGAATCATTTGGAACCGTCAATAAAATCGCACAATTAGGATTCGCCGAATAAACGATTTGCATCATTTTTTCCAAATTCGCTTTGTAAACTTCAGGTTGAAATGCATCATAAGGCACATTTCCATCATTCGTTCCTACTGAAAAAGCAAAAAAGTCAGGCGGAGATTGTTTTAATTGTTCTGCAAAATTTCCACAATCTAAATACGTATACAATCCTGCTCCATTGATTCCAATTGCTGTATATGAAATTCCTGGCTGTTTGTTTTTTAATTGAAAACCTGAGATTTGCAATAAAGATGCATCATTTGCTTTCTTTGAAAAATAAATATTAAACGTATCCAATTCTTTTGAAAACTCTACTTCTGTGATTCCTAAATCTGAATCCGTAAACATCGAAGTAATAAATTCTTCATGTAGACCAAAACTTATGTAATAAGGTAATTCTCCTTTGTTATGAAAAATTCGAATAGATGATGTTCCTGGTTTAACTTCCGTTCGATCATATTTAAAATGAATCGAAATCAATGAATCCGGACATGTAACAACAGCTCCTAATAAACCATAATCCAATTCACATTTATTTTGCGTTACACTTCTATAAGATTTCCATTTATTTGGAGAAGAAAACTCATAATTACCAGGATTATTTGTTTTAGCTAAATCAAAAGGAAAAACAAAACCCCTTTCTCCTGGAATATTGATCCAATGCGTTTGCAAATTCGTGCGAACATCATGTGTATAAATATCAGCTTGTAAATGGGAACCTCCAATGTGATAAAAATTCAATTTTCGATCATTGAATTGAATCAAGGAATCCATTTTATGATAGAATAAATTCCAATTTTTACTTTCATCTGTGAAAAATTGATAATTGTTTTTTTCAAAATGAACCAATGGATATTTTGTTCTATAATTAGTATCTAACTCTTGAAAATCTTTAAACAGAAAATAACTTAAACTGATTGGCAACGAATCTTGTGCTTTGATTCCAAATTGGAATAAAACAACAATAAATAAGAGTCTATATTTGATCGTTTTTGTCATTTATTGAATTTTCAAAATGGCAATAAATTGATTTATTTCTAATTCCCTTCTGACTTCCATTTAGCATATTCTGCAATGAAAGCTTCATAAAATAACTGTGATGCAATACTTGCGCCACGATGTGTAAAATGAATATAATCAATACCTGCTAGTCCTTGATCTACCCACGAAGGCATTGAATTTTTACCTCCCATTGCTGAAAACAAATCCCAATAAGCTGCACTTTCTTTTCCTGCTACTTTTTTCATTTGCTCCACACAATAAGGCAATAATGGATAAGTCTCATAAATACCATTCGAACGATAAGACATGTCGCTTGGTCCAATTACAACAATCGTCGCTCCAGGATTTGCTCTTTTGACTATCTTCATGTGATTTTGAAACTGATTCGCATAACGACGAACACCTGAACTATCTTTAAAATATGGAACTGAATTTCCTCCAAATTGAAGAATAACCAATTTCGAATTCAATTCGGCATTCATTCTACTGATTGAAGTTCCATCTATAGAACCAAATACATTTCCTGAACAACCACGCATCCCAATATTATCCACTTGAACCCCGTAATCACCTTCTAAAGAAAAACCACAAATTGTAGGACTGATACTACTTGAAAAAACATATTTCAATTTCCCTGGAGTAGTTGCAAAACTCAAACCTATCGAATGATATTTGCCATCTGTCAACAAACTATCCTCATGAATCATTTTACCGTTTTGATACACCTTCAATACACAAGGCTTAATACAACTGGTATAAAACAATTTCACATTGTTGTATGTTTTCGCTCTTTTGTAAGCCATTCTATGTGGTTCAATTTCTATCCAACCTTCTTGAATTGCTACTGATTTTAAAGCTGTCGTATCATAATTTTCTTCTGTAAATCGTGCTGCAGAACCTAAAGTCCCATAACGACGATTCTTTAATTTCGCTCCACCATAACAGGTATAACGCATGAAATTTGAAGAAAATGTCTGTTTAAAAGTATTTGTTGTATAAACATTTGTTGCTGGTATCAATCCCGGTCCATTTCCACCAAATTGACTTTGTAAACGTTGACGAATATATCCAGTCATTCGGTCACCTTCTATCTGAGAATCACCATAATGCAACAAATGAATTTTAGACTTGTCTGTCGCAACTTTATCTAATTCTTGGAAAAATTTAATTAATTCATTTCGAGCCCCTTCGTTAAGCACTAATTGTGTTCTACTTTCAGATGAAAGAGTTCCACCCGAAGGTGCTCCCAGTGTCCCATCAGAAGCATTTTGATGCTTCAATAAATCACTTGGTTCATCTAATTCTATTGAAGCCGTATCAACATCAGCAACCAACTTTGTAATATCTGTTTTTTGCTGTTTTTTAGGATGTAAAAACTCTTCTTGAGTTAAGAAATGTAAATGCATCCCTCCTATTTTCCATCCATCTTTTGGTGCAAAATAAACCAACGGTGTTAACACTAGTAAAATACTAGCTAGAAACAGCACGACATATATTGGTTTATAAGCTTTCAATTCGAAAATATAGTTTGCAAAGGTAAGCAAGAGAATTGAAAATGAACAAATGAAGACCAAGTTTTAGACGAAATATGCTTCTTTCCGCATAAAAAATCATTTTTATCCCTATTTTTGATATGTGAAAATATTAATCGTTCGTTTCAGTTCTATTGGAGATGTTGTTTTAACGACACCTGTGATTCGTTGTTTGAAGCAACAAATTCCGAATGCAACGATTCATTTTATTACCAAAAAAGCATTTACTCCTGTTTTAGAAAACAATCCATACATCGATCGATTAATTACGATTGAAAAATCAATCAAAGAAGTTGTTTCTGAATTAAAATTGGAAAAATACGATTGGGTAATTGATCTTCACAAAAATATTCGAACACTTTCTTTAAAACAGAAAATTGGCGCTCCATCAAAATCGTTCCCAAAAATGAACGTTAAAAAATGGATGCTTGTCAAATTTAAGATTGACAAAATGGGTACTAAACACATTGTTGATCGTTATTTTGAAACAGTTCATCATCTTGGAGTGAAAAACGATTTAAAACCGTGTGATTTCTTCCTTTCTGAAAAATCAAAAGTAGATGTTTCGACTGAATTTAATTTAGCTCCAAAATCTTATTTAACAATCGCAATTGGTGCTCAATTCGCAACGAAAAGAATGCCTTTTTCGAAGTTGGTGGAAATTATCGAAAAAATTAATTTCCCTATTATTCTAGCTGGAGGTCCTATGGATCTTGATTTCGCAGAAGAAATAATAGCTAATTTCCCTTCGAAAACGATTAAAAATGCATGTGGTCCTTTTTCATTGCAACAATCTGCAAATATCGTCCAACAATCAAAAGCTATTCTTTCAAATGATACGGGGCTGATGCACATTGCTTCTTGTTTTCAAATTCCAACTATCAGCGTTTGGGGAAACACTGTTCCAGCATTAGGCATGTTCCCTTATTTCCCTAATCATCAGGAACTTTTTTCGATACACGAAGTCGCAGATTTAAGTTGTCGTCCATGTTCAAAAATAGGTTTTAAATCTTGTCCAAAAGGACATTTTAAGTGCATGAATCTTCAAGATTCGAATCAGATTTCACAGCAAATCAACACTTTTATTGGAGTGTAACAAAAGTCACTCTTCGATCGATTCTTAATTTACAACTTTGCCCTATTAATTAGAATAAATGAAATTCATTCAGAAATATAAAATTACGCTCATCGGAGTTATTGTTGGAGCAATTGGTGGTTATCTATATTATCACTTTGTAGGATGTGCAAGTGGTACTTGTGCGATCACTTCAAAACCTTTGAATAGTTCTTTATATGGCGCAATGATGGGTGGACTTTTATTCAATGGATTTCAAAAAGACAAATCAAAAACAACTAAATGAAACAAATCCTTTTTACCAACTGGAATTTCCGAAGAATATTATTCTTAGGCGCTGGGATTTTCATAGGTATACAATCTATTCAACAAAAAGAATGGATGGGAGTTATTTTTGGTAGTTATTTCACTTTGATGGGAATTTTTCAATTAGGCTGTGCTTCTGGAAATTGCGCTGTTCCGATGGAAAAAGTAACCTCATCGAATGAAACGGAAGAAATAACATTTGAAGAAGTTAAATAAAGAAAAGTTATGAGCGCAACACATTTTTACGACGTAAAACTAACTTGGGAACAAGATAGAAAAGGAATTTTGGAATCTTCTGTTTTGAATTCTAAAATCGAAGTGGTTACTCCACCAGAATTCCCAAAAGGAATCGAAGGAATTTGGTCGCCTGAACATTTATTTGTTGCAGCAGTCAATAGTTGTTTAATGACAACTTTTCTTTCCATTGCTGAAAATTCTAAATTGGAATTTACTACATTTGAATCGAATGCCGTTGGAAAACTAGAGATGGTGGATGGAAAATTCATGATTAGCGAAGTTACTTTAAAACCGATATTGACAATTAGCGATGAAAGTTCTAAAGAAAAAGCTGAACGTGTTTTAACAAAATCAGAAGCTGCATGTTTAATTTCAAATTCTGTAAAATCAACTATCATCTTTGAACCTCAAATCAAAATTGAAACAGCATTAATTGATAATTTAACATTATAAAAACAACATGAAAAACACAGTATTATTTATTCAATTTATTCTATTAGTAGCTTTTACAAGTTGCACAAATGGTCAATCAAAAGGTGTGAAAACGAGTTTAACACCAGTAGAATTTTCAAAACAATTAAGTGAAACACCAGACGCACAATTAATTGATGTTAGAACTCCAGGAGAAGTTGCTGGTGGATTTATAGATCATGCAGTCAATATCGATTATAACGGTAGTGATTTTGAAGGTCAAATTTCAAAATTAGATAAAGCAAAACCTGTTTTTGTTTATTGTTTAAGTGGAGGTAGAAGCGGATCTGCTGCAAGCGATATGCGTTCAATGGGATTTAAAAAAGTTTTTGAATTAGAGGGTGGTATCATGCAATGGAACAATGCTAATCTTCCTTTGGTGACAACAAATTCTAAACCAAAGGATGCTGGAATGACATCTCAACAATTCAATGATTTATTAAATACGGATAAAATCGTACTTATCGATTACTACGCAGAATGGTGTGCACCTTGTAAAAAAATGAAACCTTACTTGGATGAAATTTCAACTGAAATGAAAGATCAAGTAATTGTTATTCGTATTGATGTTGACAAAAATCCATTAATTGCTAAAGAACAAAAAATTCAAGGAATACCATTACTTCAAGTTTATAAAAACAAAGAGAAAACATGGTCAAATGTAGGTTTGATCGATAAAGCAGAAGTTGTAAAACAATTAAAATAAATCAAAAAGGCTGTCTCAATTGACAGCCTTTCATTTTTTTAAACTTTTACCATATTGTAATTAACTATTATTCTTATTTCTCCATATCAACAAGAACCAACTTAATAATAGACTTTAACTTATTAACCTTCGTTTGAATTTCGTTTAAATTCAATTCTCCTAGTTCCAATTCATCAATTTCTTGGTAGACAGATTTTATCTCCAAATTATGTATAGAAGGTTTTATCTTGTGTGCAATTTGCTTTACAGATTCAATATCTCCATTCTCAATCGCCTGCCCAAAATCATCCATTGATTTTAAAATTGTCCTTTTGAAAATAGCTAACATATTTTGAATGAATCCTTCATTGTCCCCACTCATTTCATTTAATTTAACTAATGAAAAATGAGCTTCTTCATTACTTGATGCTTTTTGCTCTAATGATCTAAAGATTA